>Ga0114129_10001660_pt1 | contig 30291 bp, 27 predicted proteins | sample RhiMetdeltSRZDD1_FD_80071 | JGI IMG/M metagenome (GOLD analysis project Ga0114129, IMG submission 80071) | Populus rhizosphere microbial communities from Tennessee, USA - Rhizosphere MetaG P. deltoides SRZDD1 (version 2) (version 2) | ecosystem: Host-associated > Plants > Roots > Rhizosphere >...
AATCTGTAGTTGAAACCGACGCGCACGATATTGTCCCGATACTCCATCGGCGTTGTCGCGGTACCGGTGCCGAGGGCGTTGGGTATCGGCGCGTTCACGGTGGCGCCGTTGGCCCTGACGTAGAGATATTCGAGCTTCGCCGACCAATTGCTCCACAGCGCCAACTCGACGCCACCGCCCGCGGTCCATCCAAGCGTGCTGCCGGACAGCGGCTGGAAACTTGCGGTCGTGCCTGCGACCGTCATGGTGAGATAGTCTATTCCGTTGATAAGCGCCGCGCCGCCGGTCACGTAGGGCATGATCCAATCAAAGGCCAAACCGACGCGACCGCGCCCCGTCAGGAGCGACCGGATCTTCACGGTTTCGCTGGCGGTGCAGCCGGCGCCGCAGTTGACGGTGAAGGTGGTCTGCTGGCCCGACCACTGGCCGTCGAGTTCCGCCCCGAACACGAACATCCCGGCCTGCCAGTTGAAGCCGATTTGACCTCCGGCGATGGCACCGTTCAGATCAGCCGAGCCTGTGACTCTTGTCCCGCTCAATTCCGTCGGGCCGGCGATGGTGGGAAAAACGCCGGTAAAGAAATTGGGAAAAGGACCGGGTATCGGATTGGTAAGCCCGTTCGTGCCGCTGCCGGTGAAGATGATATTTGACGCGTGTTGCCCCCAACCATAACCGGCGTTGGCCCCGAAGTAGATGCCGGTCCATTCGACGGGCTGCCGGGCGACGAAGGGCCCCCGGTAAAGCGGTCCGCCGATCGGCAAGTCGGCCGCGACAGCCACTCCGGCCAGGCATGAAGTGGCGAAAAACGCCAGCGCTATGCGATATTTCACAGCAACCCCCCGGCTGCGACCCGGGGCCATCCTAGAGCAAGAACCGCATTCGACTGGTGACAGATTTGTCACAGCGGAGCCAAAAGAAGGCCCATCGCCACCTTCGAAAACCCGAAATTAAGGTCATGCTGCCGAGCCGAGCGCGTTGCCGTGGCTTGGCGGAACAAGGAGCCTCGGTCTGTGGGACGGCCGCCCTCCCCGCGACTTTGCCCCCGCTTGCGGTGGTATAGTTCAAAGACAGGATCGGGCCTGGCCTGATTTGCACCCATGCGCCGACTTGAGTATCAATCGCGCCGAGTTGGCGTGGTGGAACGGCGAACGGTGGCTTCGCCCCCCGGGTTCGCGGAAACGCTGCGCGGTGCCCACCTGGATGCCTCGGAGGAAGCGGAGAGCCGGCTTCTCACTGTGTTCGCCCCGGCCCGCAACCGTGATCTCTGGAGCGCCCGGTCCGGAGTGGAGGCAAGTTGCCAGCATGAAGGCTGATGACGAGGGGTCTCTTTGCGTTGCCGCCGGACCGCGCGCTGCGATTCGAGACGCGAACCGGATTGAAGGATGGAATAGATGGACCAGTCTCTGTTCTTGGGGCAGGCAGACCGCAAGGGCGCGAGCGAGCGCTTGAGCCAGTTCATTGCGTCTTCGGTGCGGGCCGGCCGCGCGCACGACGCGCCGTTCTACCACCTCGTATTCGAACGCATTTTCCCCGACGACGTCTACAACGCCATGCTGACGGCGATGCCGGTGGCGGCCGATTACCGTCCCATGTCGGGGCGGAGCAAGGCGCATGACCTCGAGGACGGAACCCACACGCGGGTCAAAATCGACCTGTTTCCCGAATACATTCGCAGCCTTCCGCCCGAGAAGCGCGCGGTGTGGGACGTCGTGGGTCGTGCGCTCTGCTCCGACGCGGTAAAGCAGGCATTCATTGAGCGGCTCGCACCCGGGCTGCGCGGCAGGTTCGGCGCGGACTTTGCCAATGTCGGCATGTATCCGATCCCGATTCTAACGCGCGACATTCCCGGCTACAGGATTCCGCCGCATCCCGATTCGCGCTGGAAGGGAATCACCGTCCAGCTCTACCTGCCGCGCGACAACACGATGTCGCACATCGGCACGATCTTCCACGAACGATTACCCGACGGCAGCTTGCCCACGCGCACGCAGATGAAGTTCTCGCCCAATACCGGCTACGCCTTTGCCGTCGCCGACGATACCTGGCACTCCGCCGACACGGTCGGACCGGAGGTCACGACGCGAGATTCGATCCTGCTGACGTATTTCGTCGACGCCGGGCTGCTGCGCTTCCTGCGCAATCGCGGCAAGCGGATCGGCAATTTCCTCGGCAACGAGATCCGCTATTTGGCGAGGCCGCTCACCGGACGCGGGCCCGAATGACGGAGGCTTCTCCTTCGGCGGTCGACAGCTCGTTTCGACGTCAACCCGCAGGCGAAATGGTGGCGGCGGGGGAATGGTTTCGAACCACCGTCTCGTGCTGTTCACACACGCGCTCTGCCGATTGAGCTACCCTGCCACAAACGAATCCTAGTGTGGCGCATTTGACGTTCCTATCAGTATTGGCCGCGAGTCCTTCATAGGAAGGTCAAATGCAAAGCCACACTAGGATCATGACTTGCTAGTGTTCCTTTGTTTCCGACGTTCGTAAAAGCGGGTGCTGCGAAATGATACGAACGTCGGAAACGGAACACTAGCGATGATCCGCGGCCGAACTGTGGTGACGTTGCCTTTCGCCCGACCAATTCGTGCGTGTGGATGGCGTCACGGTGCGAACATGTCGAACAAATCCGTCGGAGTAGAGCGGTATGCGTAACGGGGATGCAGCTCTGCGGCTCTCGATCGTGGTAGCGGTGGCAAGCTTCATCGCCCTGGCCGCCGGGCTGTACGAGATCGATCGGCGCGAGAAAAGCACGTCCGCCACCGGCGAGCGCAATCTCGCCGAAATCGAGCAGCGACTCCACGTCCTCGGCGAACAGATTTATATCCTCAACAATCAACTCACCGCCCAGATTGTCGCGAACGAGCGCCAGATTCAGACCCTCAAGGGCGAAGTTCAGGACCTCCGTCACAGCTACGAGTCGCGCCTGAAAGAGTTGGAGGAGGTCGTGCGCGTCCGGCGATAACCGCCGCCGGTGGTGCAGCGGCGATACGGTTAGCTGAACCAGCTGACCGCCATTCCGACGACGCAGGCGGCCATCGCAAGCGTCGACGTCCAACCCAGCCATTGCAGCCAGCCCGTGATCGTGAACTTGCCCATGACCCGCCGCTGAACCGTCATCAGCATCATAACGGTCATGACAGGTACGGCAACGACTCCGTTGATCACGGCGGTCCAGTACAGGGCTTTGATCGGGTCGATCGGACTCAACGTGATGGCGACCCCGAGAATGGCGGCGGCGGTCAAGGTGGAATAGAACGCCACCGCCTTGCCCGGCGGACGCGAAAGCCCGATCGGCCACTTGCACGCCTCCCCGATAGCATAGGCCGCCGAGCCGGCCAGGACCGGGATGGCCAGCAGACCGGTCGCGACAATCCCCAGTGCGAATAGGATGAATGCAAACTCGCCTGCGACCGGCTTGAGCGCTTCCGCCGCCTGCGCCGAGGTCGCGACACTGGTGATGCCGGCCTGGTTCAGGGTTGCCGCGGTGGTGAGGATGATCGCGAGCGCGATGAGATTCGAGAACGCCATGCCGACGAGGGTGTCGGCCCGGATGCGCTCGAATGCGTTGCGGGCCTGGCGCGGCGCGCGCACCAGCGGTTGTCGCTGCTGGTTCGCCTTCACGTCTTCCGCCTCCTGCGAGGCCTGCCAGAAGAACAGGTAGGGCGAGATCGTGGTGCCCAGGATCGCGACGAGGGTGGTGAAGAACTCGGAGCTCCAGGTGATCCGCGGCACGAACAGGCCGGTCAGCGCCTCGGCCCAATGCACCTTTGCCGCAAATAGCGCCGCGACATAGGCGAACAGGCTCAAGGTCATCCACTTCAAGACCATGACGTAGCGGTCATAGTTCGTAAACACGATGCCGCCGACACAGACCGCCCCGAATGCGACCACGTAGAGGAAACTGGGGCCGCCGATCAGCAGCTTGGTCGCATCGGCCATGGCGCTGAGGTCGGCGCCGATATTGATCGCGTTGGCGATGAACAGCAGCGTCACGATGACCTGCAGGAGCCAGTTCGGATAATGCCGGCACAAATTGCCTGCAATTCCATGCCCTGTGGTGCGCCCGATGCGCGCGCTGATTTCCTGGATCGCCGCCATCAGCGGATAGGTCAGCAGCATCGTCCAGCCGATGCCGAAACCGAGCTGTGCGCCGGCCTGGCTGTAGGTGCCGATGCCGGACGGGTCGTCATCGGATGCGCCGGTGATGAGGCCTGGACCGAGCCTGCGAAAAAACTGCAGCGCCCGACCCCCGGCCGCGGGGGCGGCCGGCCGCGTATCGTTGGCCGCTGCCGTGGCGGTGTTCTGCTCGAGCCGGGGCGCCTGCATAGCCGAGACAGAACGCCGCGACCGCCGAAAGGTTGCAGCGGCGCAGGCCCCTCGCGCTTGATCTTGCAATGCAAGTTGCGCCCGGCCTCCTGGGCTCCACGGCGTTCGCCGCGCCCGCGCGCAACGCCGGTCAGCGGTCGAGGAGGTCATTCCGGCCGGTCTTCGGTCCTGGGCAGCCACCGGTCAAGGGCGCGGCGACCAAACGGAGCTCGCGCAGGCTGAGCAAGAGTGCCGCGAAAAAAAGCGGAAGCACGAAATAGAGAAGGCGGAAGATCAGCAGCGACGCCAGCAGCCCCTCCTTCTGGAACAGAGGCAGGCCCACGAACATGGCTGCTTCGAATACGCCGAGGCTGCCCGGGGCATGGCTGAGGAAGCCCAGCAGCGTCGCGGTCACGAAAACCACGAGCAAAGTGATGAAATCGATGGGCGGATGATCGGGAAGCAGCATGTACATCGCGAGTGCCCCCACGCTGAGATCCAGGACGCCGATCCCGATCTGGACCAGGGTCAAGCGCAGCCCGGGGAGGACAATTCGCCAATCCGACTGCCCGAAGACGCGTGGCCGCGGTATGAGCCAGATCAGATAGCCGACAATGAACAGCAGCCCCGACAATCCGATCACGCGGTTGATCCACGCCGGCAACTGATTGACGGCGCTCGCGGCCGCAGGCGCGTACGACATGCCGAACCCGAGCAAGAAAGCGTTGCCCAGCCAGAACGTCAGTCCCGTGACGAAGGCGATCTTGGCGACGTCGATGATGCCCAAGCCCCAGGCGGAATAGATCCGAAATCTGATTGCGCCGCCGGTGAACACGGTCGCGCCGAGATTGTGGCCGATCGCGTAGCTGGTGAAAGCGGCCAACGCTGCGATCCGATACGGCACGGCATTCCGGCCGATCGTGCGCAGGGCAAAGAAATCGTAGAAGGTCAATGTAAGGTAACCGGTGAGCACGAAGCCACCGGCGATCACGACGTCTCGAATCGACTTTGCATGCAACGCCGCGACCACCTCGTCCAGGTCGATGTCGCGTACCAGCCGGAACAGCGTGGCCCCGGCCACCACGACGATCAGCAGGCCGATCGCGAGGCCTATTCCGCTCCAGACTCGTCCTTGTATCGCCCCGGTGATGCCGTTCGTCATTTCTGGCATTGGCCTTGAGCGACGGACTTTCGCTGGGGCGATTCGCGGGACCAACCTCCCATCGTTGTGCAACAGCATTGTTACATGCGGCGCAGACACGGGATTCGATCGCCGCAGCGCGCGCGACAGATGTTCGGAGGGACCGCGGGGGACGTCGATAGTCATACGATTGAAATATGAAATCGCAATGTTGTCGCATGCGATTCCCCCGCAAGCCGACCGAATGGGGTCGGCCGAGATCCGCTTGATGCGAGTCCTCGTCGCGACTGATGCCTGGCACCCGCAGGTCAACGGGGTGGTCCGCACCTTGACCTCGCTCGCGCGCAGCGCGCAAGCGCTCGGCGTCGGCATCGACTTCCTGTCGCCGGAGGGCTTTCGGACCGTTCCGGTGCCGACCTATCCGGGCTTGCGCCTGGCCTTGCCGAGCCGCGGGCAGATCGCCCGCCGCATCGAGCAGGCCAAGCCGGATGCGATCCATATCGCGACGGAGGGACCGATCGGCTACATGGTCCGGGCCTATTGCCGAAACCTCCGCCGTCCGTTCACCACCAGCTACACGACGCGATTTCCCGAATATATCTCGGCGCGCGCGCCGATCCCCGAAAGCTGGCTCTACGCCGCGCTGCGACGCTTTCATGCCGCTGCGGCGGTTACGATGGTGTCCACGCCGTCGCTCATCAGCGAGCTCGACCGGCGGGGATTCCGCAATCTCGGCATGTGGACGCGCGGCGTGGACACCAATCTGTTCAGGCCGGACCGCGCCATCGCGATCGACCTCCCGCGCCCGATCTTCATCACCGTGGGGCGGATCGCGGTCGAAAAGAACCTCGAAGCATTCCTTTCGCTCGATCTGCCCGGCACGAAAGTCATCATAGGCACCGGCCCGCAGGAAGCGGAGCTGAGGCGGCGGTTCCCCGGCGTCAAGTTCCTCGGCCTGCTGGAGAACGGGACCCTGGCCGCGCATCTGGCGGCGGCCGACGTCTTCGTATTTCCAAGCCGGACGGACACGTTCGGTGTCGTGCAGCTCGAGGCGCTGGCGAGCGGCGTTCCGGTCGCCGCTTTCCCCGTCACGGGGCCGAAGGACGTCGTCGGCAACGATCCGATCGGCGTATTGAACGAGGATTTGCGCGTCGCCTGCGTGGAGGCGCTGCAGATCTCGCGCGAAGCATGCCGCGCGTTCGCGCTGAGATATTCCTGGGAAAGCAGCGCGCGCCAGTTCATCGGACACGTCAAGACCGTGGTGGCAGGCGGCCATCACGCGCCAAGCGCAGGGATGGCGACGGTCGGTGCACAGGGATGAGGCGGCATAAACGATCTCCCCTGCCACAACGTCGCAAGACAAGGAGCCAACTCGTGACCGATCTGTTGCGCACCGAACTCGACAAGGAGACGATTGCAAAGGCGTATGCCCGGTGGGCACCGGTCTACGATCTCGTATTCGGCGCGGTTTTCGAGCGCGGTCGGGAGGCCGCGGTCGCGGCCGCCGAACGCATCGGCGGCCGCATCCTCGAGGTCGGGGTCGGCACCGGCATGTCGCTGTCGGACTATTCGCGCACCAGCCGCATTTGCGGCATCGACATTTCCGAGCCGATGCTGCGCAAGGCGCAGGAGCGGGTCGCCGAGCTCGGCCTTTCCAATGTCGAGGGACTCTGGGTGATGGACGCGGAGCAGCTGTCGTTTCCGGACGCCTCGTTCGACGTGGTGGTGGCACAATACGTGATCACCACGGTGCCGAACCCCGAGGCGACGCTCGACGAATGCGCCCGCATATTGAAACCGGGCGGCGAGATCGTGCTGGTCAGCCGGGTGGGCGCGGAAGCGGGATTACGGCGTGCACTGGAGCAATGGTTTGCGCCGATGGCGCGCAAGCTCGGCTGGCGCACGGAATTCTCCTTCGAGCGCTACGCGCGCTGGGCCGAGCGGACGCGCGGCATGCGGCTGATCGAGCGGCGGGCGATGCCACCGTTCGGGCATTTCTCCCTCATCCGCTTCGCCAAGACGGGCGCGACGGCCGCCCGCGAGGAAAAACGGCCGGCACGCGCCGCAGTCTGACTGCGCTTTGCCGACGGCGGGGCCATGAGCGCCGCGCGACGGACCGGTGTTCCGGCTGTCACATCCGATTCATCGAATCGACATAGCACTGACCAATGCGAAAGGCGGGAGACGATATGGACGGATTTCTCGAGGCTCTGAGAGTGCAACGCTGGGATGACCATCGCTACTATCATCACAGCAGGATCAATCAATCGCTGCACCTGCTGAGCGCGATCAGCTTCCTCTTCGCCTATGTCATGATCTTCACGGATCCGGCCGTGGCGGCGCTCGCCGGCTGGCTGGTGGCGATGACCAGCCGCCAGATCGGCCATTTCTTCTTCGAGCCCAAGGACTACGACGTGGTGAACCACGCCAGCCACGAGTACAAGGAAGAAATCAAGGTCGGCTACAATCTGCAGCGCAAGGTGGTCCTGATGACGATCTGGGCGCTGTCGCCGCTTCCGCTCTACTTCGATCCGACGCTGTTCGGCATCTTCACGCCGCACACCGGCAGCCTCGAATTCGTGCGCCATGTCGGGATGATCTGGCTGGCGGTCGGCCTAGGCGGGCTGCTGTTCCGGACCGTCCAATTGTTCTTCACGAAGGATGTCCAGACCGGCCTGGTATGGGCGACCAAAATCCTCACCGACCCGTTCCACGACATCAAGCTCTATCACAAGGCGCCGCTTTACCTGATGCGCGGGGAGCTGATCGATCCGGGCGTGCACCTGCATGCCGATTGGATCGACGAGGATGCCGAAGAGGCGCCCCGCGCCGGCTGACCGTGACGGTTTTCCGTGGCGCTTTCAGGTGATCGCGCGCCTGGGCGAAAACTTGTGTGCGATCATCTCCTTCAGGATGCGCCGCCGGATCGATTTGTTGGTGGTCGCGGTGTCGCACCACCACCAGCCATCCCGCTGCATCGCCGTTGCCGCCGCCACGAACCGATCCGCCACCGCCGCGAAGTCGTCGTCGGTGTAATTGAGGCTGAAGATCAGGCGCCCCGTCCCGACCCAGCTGAGCGCCAGCCCTTCCGCCCGCAAATAATACTGCAGCATCCAATTGTAGCGTGCCGGCCGGGTGTAGCAGACGGTCCAGATCGAGGACATGTTCGCCACCCGCACCGGCAGCGCTTCCGCTTCCAGCCGCTGGTTGAGCCGCTGCGCCCTCTCGTTCCAGACCCGATCAAGATCGCGATAGACCGCGCGCCCCTGCGGCGTCTCCAGATGCTGCAGGAATTCGTGCATCGCCGCCATGACATAGGGGTGCGAGTTGAATGTTCCGCGGGCAAAGCAGATGTCGGCCGGCCGCTCGTCGCGGAAGCGGCGCATCAAATCCTTGCGGCCACACAGGACGCCGATGGGAAGGCCGCCGCCGAGTGTCTTGCCATAGGTGACGAGGTCGGCCCGGACCCCGAAATAGTCCTGCGCGCCGCCGACGGCCAGACGGAATCCGACGAACACTTCGTCGAAGATCAGGACGATGTTCTTCTCGCTGCAGACCGTCCGCAGTTGCTTGAGCCAGTCGGCATAGGCGCCCTTGTCGAATTGCGCGCTGCGCGAGCTGTCGACCAGCGACCCATCCGCCGGCGCGCCCGCATTAGGATGCAGCGCCTGCAGCGGATTGACGAGGACGCATGCGATGTCGCGCCGCGTCCGCAGCACGCGGAGCGAATCGCAGGACATGTCGTTGAGCGTGTAGGTCTCGTGCGCCGGCACCGGGTTGCCGATGCCCGGCTGCACGTCGCCCCACCATCCATGATAGGCCCCGCAAAACCGCGCCAAATGGGAGCGGCGGGTGTGGTAGCGCGCAAGCCGCACGGCCTGCATCACCGCTTCGGTGCCCGACATGTGGAACGATACTTCGTCGAGACCGGAGATGGCCTGCAGCCGCCGCACATTGTCGGCGATCACGGGATGATAGGCGCCGAGCACCGGGCCAAGCTCACGCACGCGTTCGAGCCCGCGCGCGATCGCTTGCTTGTAGAAGTCGTAACCGAGGACATTGACGCCATAGGAGCCGGTCAGGTCATAGAAGCGATTGCCGTCCAGGTCGGTGACCGTGACACCTTCCGACGATTGGACGAAGGCGCCGAACTTCAGATGCTGGCGCACGACGGCGCCGTACTGGAACGGGATGCGATACGCCTCGGTGAATTGCAGATCGGAGATGCCGCCGGCGACCTCGTCGGTGCGCCCGATCGTTTCGGCATAGCGCGTCTTGTAGAGGGCGGACAGCCGCAGGAAGCCGGCGCGGCGAAGGGCGGCAATGTCCGGCGGCGCGTCGTCCGAACAGAAGAAGCGGATTTCGTCGTACTGGTAGAACGGCACGAACGACGCCACCCACCGCGCCATCCGTGCATGCCCGGTCAGCGAGGCGTGCTTGGCCTTCGAGAGCTGCAGCCGCCGTCGCAACGTCGCCAGCGAGGTCGCCACCGCGGCTGCCCCGACGCCGTAGAATGCCAAGGTTGTGCTGCCCCATTCCATCGAATCGGGGTTTATCCGATGGAGTTAACGGCACCATGACGATGCGGTCCCGGATTCTACGGCTGCTCGAGCAGGAGGACCTCAATTTCCTGCTGACCAACCGGATCCCCCGCCGGCTGCTGACCCAGTTCATGGGCTGGTTCAGCCAGATCGAGCAGCCGCTGGTGCGCGACATCTCCATCGGCCTCTGGCGCTTCTTCTCCGATCTCGATCTGCGGGAGGCGAGAAGCACGAAATTCCGCAGCATGCATGATTGCTTCATCCGGCAGCTGAAGGACGGCGCGCGCCCAGTCGAGCGCAGCGCCGAAATCCTCGTGAGCCCATGCGACGCCATCGTAGGGGCGACCGGCACCGTCGCCGGCACGAATCTTCATCAGATCAAGGGATTCCCCTACACGCTGGAGGAACTGCTGTGCGACCGCGATCTGGTCGAGGCCCACCGCGACGGCCGCTACGTCACATTGCGGCTGACCTCGAGCATGTACCACCGCTTTCACGCGCCGCATGATTGCCGCGTCGATCGGGTGACCTACGTCTCCGGCGATACCTGGAACGTCAATCCGATCGCGCTGCGCCGGGTCGAAAAGCTGTTCTGCAAGAACGAACGCGCCCTGTTGAGGACGAAACTTGCGGCGACCGGGGATACCGTGACCCTGGTGCTGGTTGCGGCCGTGCTCGTTGCCAGCATCCGCCTCAACTTTCTCGATGTGCTGCTGAGCCTGAAGCACCGCGGCCCCAATGTCATGGCCTGCGACGCCCCGTTCAGCAAAGGCGAGGAAATGGGCTGGTTCCAGCACGGATCGACGGTGATCGTCCTTGCGCCCGCAAGCTTCTCGCTGTGCGACAGCGTGCGGGAAGGCGGGCTCATCCGCGTCGGCCAGCCGCTGATGCGTCTGACGCGATAGCAGCACGCACCCCATGCCGCGGTCGAGTCAGCGAAGCTCGCCCTTTTCCTCCCCCGCTCCGGTGGCCACGTCGGTCGGCGCCAGCGAAGGCAGCGACTGAATCGGCGGCGGTCGCGCTCCCCGCAGCGCCAGCACGAGCTCGCGGCCGCCGAGGATCAAGAGCGAAAGCGCGAACGGGACGATGTAATAAAGCAGCCGGAACAGCAGCAAGCCGGCCAGCACATCTTCCTTGTCGAACTGCCACAGCGCCACCAGCATGGCCGCGTCGAACACCCCGATGCCCCCGGGAGCGTGGCTCGCAAAGCCGAGCAGCGTGGCGGAGACGAAGATCACGGCTAGCGCAACAAAGCCGATATTGGGCTCCTCCGGCACCAGCATGTACATGGCGAGCGCACAGAAACCGAGATCGATGATGCCGATGCCGATCTGCAACAGCGTCAGCGGCCCGTCGGGCAAAGCAACGCTCCATCCCTCCCGCCCGACGATGCGGGGCCGGCGCCAGACCCAGGAGACATAGAGCCCCAGCACGAGCAAAATGAGGAAGGCGCCGATGCGATTGATCCAGGCGGGCAATTGGTCGATGGCGCTGGCGGCGAGCGGCGCATAGGCGATGCCCAGTCCGAGCACGGTGGCATTGCCGAGCCAGAAGGTGAGCCCGGCCACGAAGCAGATCTTCGCGACCTCGATGGCAGTCAGGCCCCAGGCGGAGTAGACGCGGTAGCGTACCGCGCCGCCGGTCAGCACGCTGGCGCCCACATTGTGGCCGACCGAATAGCTGGTGAATCCGGCAAGCGCCGCCCCCCAGTACGGGACGTCGGCCCGCCCGATCGTGCGCAGCGCGAACAGATCATAGAAGGTCAGGGTGAAGTAGCCGCCGGCGACGAACAGGGCCGCGAGCGCGATATCGTGCCAATCCGTGGTCACCACCGCTTCGATGACCTCGGCGGCATTGATGGTGCGCAAGATGCGATAGAGCACGATCACCGCAATCGCGATGATGGCGACGCTGAGAACGACTCCCAGCCGGTTCCAACCGATTTTCTTGTCGCAGAACAGTGCGGCCCGATGCAGCGCGTCGAGCACGGAGCGCTCGCGGTCCTCGGGTCTGGGCTGCATCGGTCGGTCCGTCACGCGATTTCCGGGAATTTTCGTATCCACCCCACATATCGTCGTGGCGACGGCCGATGTCCAATCCCGGCGTTGCGACCGCCGCTTGCGCGGGCATTTTCCGAGCCGATCGGCAACGACTAGCAAAACTCGCGGGGGCACGCGAGGCCTTGCGCTGCGACAGGTTCGCTGGCGTGCCATGGAATTGCCGCACGTTCCACTGCCTGCGGCCTGGCGATCTGCTATGATTTGAGCGGATTTCCAGCCATCGACCGGCTCGAAAAGGCCGGCGCTTTCGGCGCCAACAACGGCCAGGCCCGGCCGTAAAATTGGAGAACGCCATGACCCGAGAGCCGCTTCCGCCGTTGGCACGCCGCACCGTCCTCAAGGGGGCGGGACTCGGCGTCGGCGCCGGGCTGGTGTCCGGCCTCACCTCCGCCGCGCACGCACAGACCGCCGGAGCGGGTGTCGCTCAAGGCGAGGATGGGCCGATCTGGAGCGCCGAATACTGGGCCAAGAAAGGCGATGTTTCGCTCAACCTCTGGCGCAAGCGGGTTGGCGCGCCGAAGCCGGGGGAACCGCCGCTGCCGTTATTGTTCCTGGTGCACGGCTCCTCGAACTCCGCCCGCTCGTCGTACGATCTCACGATATCGGGCAAGGGCGAATACTCGCTCATGAATGTGTTTGCCCGCTACGGCTACGATGTCTGGACCATGGACCACGATGGTTATGGCTATTCGGGCAGTTCGGGAAACAACTCGGATATCGCCAGCAGCGTCGAGGACCTCAAGGCCGCCATCCCGGTGGTGGCGCGAGAGACCGGGCAGAGCAAGATGCATTTCTACGGCACCTCGTCCGGTGCCATCCGCGCCGCCGCCTACGCGCAGGTCGAGCCGGCGCGGGTGGACCGGCTGGTGCTTGTCGCCTTCACCTACAAAGGCACCGGGGCGCCGGAGATCGGCAATCGCGCGCGGCAGGTCGAGGCCTACCGCAACAGCAACCGCCGACGGCGCGACGCCGCCATGATCCGCTCGATCTTCACCCGCGACGGCCACGCCGCGAGCTACGACCCGGCGGTGCCCGAGGCCATCGCCGCCATGGAGCTCAAGTTCGGCGACCAGGTGCCGACCGGCACCTATCTCGACATGGCCGCCCATCTTCCACTGGTAGAACCGAAGAAGGTGCAGTCGCCGGTGCTCATGATCCGGGGCATTCATGACGGCAACTCGACGACGGAAGACCTGGTCGGCTTCTTCCAGCAGCTGCCGAACGGGGACCGCCAGTTCGTGATTTTGCCGCACACCGCGCACAGTCCAGGCTACAGCAACAACCGGCACCTGCTGTGGTACGCCACGCACAATTTCCTCGCGGCGCCTGCGGCGGTCGGCAGCTAATTTTTCAGGCCGGCTTTGCGGAGCCCCTCGAGAAAGCGCGAGCGGTCCGCCGGGTTGGCGTAGACCGTGTTGTTTTCGACATGGGCGCTGGAGAGGTCGGGTTGCAGCGTCAGCGTATGGGCAAGCGCTTTCCTGGCTTCATCGAGCCTTCCCAGCAGTCCCAACGACACGGTCATCAGCCGCCAAGCGCCGGCATGATTGGGATGTGAAGCGGCCGTCGAACGGCAGACCGCAATGGTCTCTTCATATTGTTCCATGGCGAACAGGGCCATGTACCGCACGGTCGGCGCATACATCGCCAGAAACGGGTCGCGCGGGCTGAGCCTGTGAGCTTCCTCGAGCGCCTGCAGCCCGCTTTCCGGCTGGCCGCCGCAGGCCAGGGCATATCCAAGCCCGGCGTGGCCGAGCGCAAAGCTCGGACTGAGCTCCACCGATTTCGTGAGATGCCTGAAAGCGAGCTGGGGACGCCGCCGGCGCGCATGACCAAGCCCGAGCACGAGATGCGCCCATGGCTCTTCGTCATCGAGGGTAACGGCCGTTGCACCCGTTTCGAGCGCCTTCTCGGTGTATTCACCGATCGGCCTGCGGGTATCCAAATTGAACATGGTCACATAGGTCCATCCCAACAAGGCATGCGCGTGGGCATAATTGCCGTCGAGTGCGATGGCCTGCTGCAACAGCTCCTGTGCCCGCGCATGCTCCTGCGTGCTCATGCGCCACATGTGCGGCACCGCCTGCATGACCAAATCCCATGCGTCGATGCTTTGCGGCGGCCTTCTTTGCACGCGCGCCGCCTCGGCCACAAGAATCTGCGGCGCCACCGAGCCAATGACGCGATTCGTGATGTCATCCTGCAGTGCAAAGATATCGGCCAATTCGCGGTCGTATTTCTCCGCCCACAGATGATTGCCGTTGGCGGCGTCGATCAATTGGCCGGTGACGCGAACTCGATTGGCGGCTTTGCGTACGCTGCCCTCCAGCACGTATCTCACGCCGAGCTGGGAGGCCACGTCGCGCACATCCACGGCTGCTCCTTTGTAGGTGAACGAGGAGTTGCGCGCGATGACGAAGAACCATCGCTGACGGGAGAGACCCGTGATGATGTCCTCGGTAAGACCGTCGGCAAAGTATTCCTGTTCGGCCTCGCGGCTCATGTTCTGGAAGGGCAGAACCGCAATCGAGGGCTTGTCCGGAAGCGGCAGTGGTTCGGCGCTCGGCGCAAGCTTGACCGTGTCATGCGCGGCCGGCGCCGAACGCCCCTGGTCGTGCGCCACCGCTGGCGCGGAGGCAGCGCCCTGGGGCTCGCCGACGAAGCGAAACCCCCGCTTGTACATCGTGCGAATCAGGCTCTGGTCGTTGCCGCTGTCGCCGAGGGCGCGCCGCGCCGCACTGATTCGGGAGCTGAGCGCCGCCTCGGAGACGATGCGCCCGTGCCAGATCACCTCGATCAACTCGTCTTTGCTCACGATCCGGTCGCGGTTGCGAATCAGATGCACGAGCAGGTCAAACACCTGCGGCTCGATATGAACAATCGCGCCGCCGCGCCGCAACTCGCGCCGCGCAAGGTCGATCTCGAAATCGGCGAAGCGGAAGTCCAAAAGCTTTCCCCTATTGCGTGGCGAGCATTCGCCTCCGCTGGCGATTATATCATACTCAAGAAATCTTCAGAGAATCCTCAAATAATTCCAGCGGGGCCGGACCCCGCCCTGCCGCGATAACCCGAAAACACTCGCCCACATCAACCAGGCTGCTCTTCAAACGCCTCGCCGAGCGCGACCGGATTCGCCATGACTTTGTTCAACCGTTCGACATCGAGCTCGCTCTCCCACCGGCTGATGACGACGGTGCGACGCCGTTGCCGACGAGATTCGTGAGTGCGCGGCATTCGCTCATGAACTTGTCGATCCCGAGCAGAATGGCAAGGGATTGGATCGGGATGTCGGGCATGATCGCGAGCGTCGCCGCCAGCGTCACGAAGCCCGCCCCGGTCACGCCCGAGGCGCCCTTCGACGTGATCATGGCGATGGCGAGGATGCCGAGCACCTGGGTGATCGTGAGCGGCGTGTTGGTGGCCTGCGCCAGGAACAGTGTCGACAACGTCATATAGATGTTGGTGCCGTCGAGATTGAAGCTGTAGCCGGTGGGGATCACCAGACCGACGACCGACTTCGAGGCGCCGAGACGTTCCATCTTCTGGATCATGTGCGGCAGCACCGTCTCGGACGAGCCCGATCACCAGCGCCGATGTCGAGACCGCCTCGAAATAGAACAACGTCTTGACGCCGACGCGGCCGACCTTCTTGAGGTCGCGCATCGAGCCGATCCCGTGCACGACGGTGCAGAAGATCACGGGAGCGATCATCATTTTGATCAGTGAGATGAAGCCGTCGCCGAGCGGCTTGAACGCGACCCCGATTTCCGGGAAGAAATGGCCGATCAAGATGCCGACCGCGATCGCGAGCAGGACCTGGACGTAGAGGATCGTGTACCAGGGGCGTGGCGGCGTAGTCATCGGCGAACCCGCGCGTGCCTTCAATCGTTTTTCCCGCGCTCCGCCACGAAGAACTCGCGCAGCTCCCGATAGGTTTCCTCGGGCGCTTCCTCCGAAAGATAATGCCCGCAAGGCAGCGCCTTGCCGGCGCGGATGTCGGCGGCATAGTGCGGCCAGATTTCCATGGACTTTTGATTACGGCCGACTCCCCCGGTCGCGCCCCATAGCAGCAGCAGCGGACAGGTGATCTTGCGCCCGGCCGCGAAATCCTCGGTGTCCATGGCGAGATCGACGCCGTGTGTGGCGCGATAATCCTCGCACATGGCGTGGATGGTCGCAGGATTGCGGAAACAGCGCTTGTACTCGGCGAGCGCCACCGGATCGAAGAAGCTCAGGCCCTGGGCGGTCTTGGAGAGTTTCTTCTCGATGAAATAGTCGGGGTCGGCGCCCATCAACCGCTCGGGAAAGTCGTAGGGCTGAATCATGAAGAACCAATGCCAGGAGAAGGTGCCCCACTGGCGCGTGACGTTGTTGAGCAGGTAGTGCTGCGGGATGATGTCGAGGATCGCGGCGCGGGCCACCTTGGCCGGGTGGTCGAGGCACATGCGATGGAGCACGCGGGCGCCGCGGTCATGGCCGGCAGCGTAGAAGCGCTCGAAGCCCAGCGCCGCCATCACCTCGATCTGATCCTGCGCCATGGCGCGGAAGGAGTAGGCACTGTGGTCCTGTCCGCCGGGCGGCTTCTCCGAATCCCCGTAGCCGCGCAGATCCGTGGCGACCACGGTGAACTCGCTGGCCAATCGCGGCGCCACCTTATGCCAGGAGACGTGCGAGAACGGATTGCCGTGCATGAGCAGCAGCGGAGGTCCCTTGCCGCCATGCACCGTCACGATGCGCGCGCCGCTGGTTTCGATCTCGGTACGAGTGAAGCCTTCGAACATCGCCTGGCTGCCTTGCTGCGCTCGCTCCCGAAAAATGATCAGGCAAGGGACAGTGCGGCTTGCCCGACGCGGGACGCAGCGATCATTTCGGCGAAATGCCGACGGCCTTGGCGAGGTTCACGGCGATGGGCGCCTCCCGGGCGATGCGCGCGTCGAAATCCTCCGGCTTCATGATCATCTCCTCGACGCCGAGCTTGGCCAGCTTCTCTTTCACCGCCGGATCGCTCAATCCCTTGACGGTCTCCTGGTGGATCAGGCCAACGAGGTCCCGCGGCGTCTTCTTCGGCACCACCATCCCGATCCAGAAATCGAAATCGGAATCAGGAAAGCCCGCCTCCACGGTGGTCGGCACATCCGGCAGTGCCGAAGCCCGTTTCGAGCTGCTCACCGCGAGCGCCAAGAGCTTGCCGTCGCGGATGAAGGGCATCGCGGGAATGATCGGGCAGAAATAAAAGTCCACCCGCCCCGTGAGCACTTCGGTCAGCGCCTCCGGCGCGCCTTTGAAGGGGACCAATTGCCCTTCGAACTGCGCCGCCAGGCGGAAGTGCTCGGTGGTCAGATGCGGCGGCGTCCCGATGCCGGCGGCGGCGTAGTTGATCGATCCCGGTTTGGCCTTGGCCGCGGCGACGAGTTCCTTGAGCGTCTTGATGTTCTTGTCCGGGGAAATCACCAGCACCAGCGGCACGTTGCCGAGCGGCGTGATGCCGGCAAAGTCCTGCACCGGGTCGTACGGCATGTTCTGGATCGCCGGGGCGGTCACCAATGCGTTGGAATGGACGAGGATCGTATGCCCATCCGGCTCGGCCTTGGCGACCGCGCTCACGCCCATTGCCCCGCCGCCACCCGGCCGGTTTTCGATAATGAAAGTCTGGCCGGTCTTGGCCGAGACGTGCTCGAACACCGTGCGCGGAAGGAGGTCGGTGGCGCTGCCGGGAGAGAACGGCACGATCACCTGAACTCGCTTGGTCGGCCAGGTCTGCGCTGGTGAAGTTTGTGCCAGCGCCGCCACGGCCGCGATCAGGACCAACATGGAGGCGAGCATTGCGCTCGCCGCGACGGCAGCCGACCTGCCTGCGTTCCGCCACCTGTGCATATTGTTTTTCCTCCCGCGCCCGCCGAGGCGTGCAGCGTCGCCGACCGGCAGGCTCCGATGAGCCTAGCCGATCGCTTTTCGCACCACCACCGCCAAGCGGCGGCTAGTGGGAGAGGACGATGAATTCCGTGTAACGGCCGGTTTCGCGCCCGAGCCCCTCGTCGGCGATCACCAGGGACGAGCCGGGAATCAAGAGCTCGCTGATGCGGTCGACCGCTTCCTTCGGCATCTCGATGCGATTGAGCGCTTCCGCTGCGGTCGAGGGAGCCTTGAGCCGGACCCCTGGTCTCGACGGCTCTATGGACTTCCTCCTGGCGTCCTTCTGCTCCACCGGCGCCGAGCCGTCGGTCGGGACGGTCATCAGGTTCCAGCGCATCCCGTTGTCTTTCACCTCCATGGCGGTGAAGACGTGGGTGCCGAGGGGCTGATCGGGCTCTTCGATCGTGACCGGCATATCGAACAGCGGCACGAAGCCCTGGCGGACGAAGATCTTCTTTTCCTTGCGGCTGACGAACACCGCCACCTGACCGCTGCGCTTGACCGGCTGGTCCGCCGACCGCTGGCGGGGTGCGACCGGCTTGGCCGGATCGAGCGTCGGCGCTGGCTTGACGATGTCGCTGCCGGCGGGGGCGGCCTCGGCCGGAGACGGCGCGACGACATCGGCGGATCGCGACGACTCTCCCCCGTTGCCGGCCGTCGGCATCGGGTCCCCGGTTTCAGCAGGCTGCGTCGACCGGGCTGCCCCGATATCTTCGTTCATTGGTTGCAAACGCCCGGGCCTGGATGCCGGAGACTCCGCCGTTGTCGCGGCGGCGTCATCGCGCGCCTCCGGCGTCGTCGCCTGCACAACGGCGATCGGCGCTACGCTCTGTCCCTCGGTCGTCGCGTTCCCCGCGACTTGCGGCTCGCCGGGCTTGGGCTTGGGCACGAACAGCTTGGGATGCTCGAAGTCGACCGGCGCCAGCTCGCTGCGCGTCACGATCACGCGGGCGCCAAGCTGGGTCGTGGGCCACAGCTTCTGAGCGAAGTCGCGGGACATGCGGATGCAGCCGTGCGACGCCGGATAGCCTGGCAAGACGCCTTCGTGCAGCGCGACCCCGGACCAGGTAATGCGTTGCATGAACGGCATCGGTGCGTTGCTATAGAGATTGGAGTGGTGGTAGCGGTCCTTCTCGATGATGCTGAAGACGCCCATCGGGGTCGGGCGTCCGGGCACGCCGGTCGAGACCGGCCCCTGCGCGACCCGCACCCCATTGCTGAACAGCGTCACCTTCTGATGATCGATCGAGACGACGATCTGCAGTGGTCCCTTCGGTATGTCGCCAAAGCCCACCTCCTTTTTCGGCTCCGCGCTTTGCCTTCGCGTGGGCGCGGCATGCGGCCTGCGACTGGGACGGTCCGCCGGATAGCTGAAATAGCCGGACCAGCCATAGGGACTGAAGAATCCCCCACGCGCCGCGGCGTCGGTCGAGGTCCCGAGGCCGGCCAGCAGGACCGAAGCGATGCCCGAGACGAGCGCACGACGCAGCGCCCGCGAACCGTACATATGAGGTGGGACGGCAACCACCCACGCGAATTTCAGCAAGGCCTTCTCCTGAGATTGCTTGATCGTCTCGCCCTGTCGGGCAGTTTCGGGTCCTCGGTGGGCCGCTCTCCAGAATAAGCGGGGGCGCGCGCAACGTCGATCAACTTGTCGACATCCGAGGCACCCGGCCGCGGGCAGATTGCACTGATTTGGTAAACAAATCTAAGCCGGCGCTTGGCAGCCGGATGCTATTACCGCTCGAGCCCGCGCGTGGTGTCGTCGAACAGTTCCTCGACGTCGATTTTCCGTGGGATGAGCCCTTGCTGCCAAGCGTAGTTGATGACGGTCTGCAACGCCGGCCGACAAGCTTCGGCACCAAATGGGAGAAAGTCGATCTGGCCGGGCTTGGGCAGACCGGCCGCCGTCTTGGCCTGCAGCAGCAAGCGGTAAATCTCCTTGACGATCTCGGGGTGCGATTGGGCGAGCTTCTCGGTCACCACCACCATGTGATTGATCGGGACGACCTTGTGCTTCGCGTACCAGGCCTGCGCCGCTCCCTCCGGATCCGCTATGACACTTTGCAACGTCGGGTCATTGGGAAGGTCGGCGCCATAAATCGCGGCGTCGAGCTCGCCCTCGCGCAGCATCTTGAGCAGGTTCTTGTCGCTGGAGGCGCGTTCAACGCCCGCCGGCTCGTGATACTCGGCCACATGACCATCTTCGAACGTGACCCACCGTATCCGATCGAGATCCACGCCGTAGTCGTTCTGAAGAATGCCGCGCACCCACACCGCGGTGGTCTGGCTGTAGGAGCGGACGCCGACCCGTTTGCCGGCGAGACCGACAGGGGTGAGCGGACGCGCCGCGCTGCAAAGGATGGTTCCCTGCTGGAACCGTCCCATCATCGTCGCCGGGACGAGAACGAGTGGCTTGCCGTAGGCTTTGGCCTGCACATAGGTCGCGATTGCCATCTCGCTGACATCGAACTTGAGCTCGCGCACCATCGGCTTGAAGAATCGATTCGCCGGCTTGATGTCGGAAAATGCGAATGCGATGCGAGGTGAGTGGATTTCGCCGCGCTTGAGCGGTTGCGTGTGCGGATAGTCGTCGAAGGCTGCGCTCAGCGTGGTCACCTGACTGTCTACGCTCATCGTGATCTCGTTGGTTGCGGATGGCGGGGCGTGGGGCGCACCGCCCCGCTCCATTCTGGAACATTTTTTGGACCCAAGGCGAGCACCTTTGTGGGGCAGCTGGCACGCACGATTCCGGACGGTTTGTCACGTCCCTTCGTCGCGGCGCAGCAGTGCCGGAACGCGGCATCCGGCCGTTCGGATGTCTGCTATGTTGCGGCAGCCTCGCGGGGCGGAGCGCTCATGACCCTGATCTTGTCCAACGAAGACGTCGATAAAGTCCTGACCATGCCGGAATGCATCGCGGTCATGGAGGAGGCCTATGTCGAATTGGCGGAAGGGCGCGGCGTCTCCCGCACGCGTTCCGATTGCTTCACGCCGACGGCAAGAGCCGATGCGCTCTATAGCCTCAAGTCCATGGACGGCGTGGTTCCGAAGCTCGGCGTGGGCGCAGTTCGCATCAATTCCGACATCATTACTTGGCCCAAGCGAGGCAACAACATGCGCCGCGAGAAGGTCCCGGCGGCGCCGAACAATCGCTATGTAGGATTGGTCCTGCTGTTTTCGGTGGCGACCGGCGAGCCGCTGGCGATTCTGCCCGACGGCGTGATGCAGCGCGTGCGGGTCGGCGCAGCCAACGGACTCGGCATCAAGTATCTCGCCCGCGAAAACGCGAAGACCGTGGGCATTCTCGGCTCGGGCTGGCAGGCCGGCGCGCAGCTCGCGGCGGCTTGCGCCGTCCGTGACGTCGAGACCATCCGTTGCTTTAGTCCGAACGCGCAAAATCGCGACACCTTCGCCGCCGCCATGAGCGCGCTGCTCGGCGTCAGAGTCGATGCCGTCGCCGAGCCGGAAGCGGCAATCCAGGGCGCCGACATCGTGATGTGCGCCACCAACTCCATCGATCATATTTTTTTCGAGCGCTGGATCGAGCCCGGGATGCACTTGAGCTCCATCAAGCGGCCGGAGATCGAGGTCAAGGCGATCAAGCGCGCCGACCGCGTCATCATCCACTGGAACGAGCCGGCCCCGATCCATGTCGCCGCCAAGGGCGTCGTCATCGAGGAGAAGGTAGCGGGCCGCGGCTGGCAGCTCGCGGAGGAGATCGACTTCAAGCAGCTCGCCACCCTGCCGGACCTCGTGACCGGCCGTGTCGACGGCCGCAAATCCGATGCCGAGGTGACCTGTTTCATCAACAATATCGGGCTCGGCTTCCAGTTCGCCGCTGCGGGTGCCCTGGTCTACCGCAAGGCGAAGGAGACCGGACTCGGCCACGATGTGCCGACCGACTGGTTCACCGAGGACGTGCATCCCTAGCTTCGTCCGTCCGATACCCCCCTTCCCGCGGTCTCACCCCGCTCGCATGCCTGCCACTCGCGCGCAAGTCGCCCGCGCGGCACGAGGGGATCGAACGTGTCTTCGGATACTCGTTAGGGACCGCTCGCGCTCCATTCCGAAAGATTCTCGGCGCTGGCAAGGGGAGCGACGTTGATCATGGCCGTCATCAAGGGCGAGCGCTTGGGACGGAGCCGCGATGAAGACGTTGTAAAGCCCTCGTCGACCGGGAACCTGGAACATTCCACTCCGCTCGTAGTTCCTCCACGAGACCCTTCGAACAAGGAGCAGAGCCATGCTTGGCTGGGCTTTGACGTTTCTGATCGTCGCACTGATTGCCGCAGTGTTGGGATTCGGCGGCATCGCGGGATTCGCGGTCGAGATCGCAAAGATCATCTTTTTCGTCGCGATCATTCTCTTCGTGATCTCCGCGATCTTTGGCCTGATGCGAGGCCGGTCTCCCACCGTGCCTTGATCGCACCACCTTCAGGCGCGCGTAAGCATCGCCCGGCGTAGAGCCGGGCGATGCTGTTTGTGCATATCAGTTTGAAGAACGCCGAGCGACTGGCAGGCCGTTAAAGCCTGCCGGTGCTGCGGGCGGATGCTAAGACGAGACCTTAGCCTCGCCCGCCAGCCGAAAGGATGGCCCGGGTGGTGTGATCCGGACCGAAATCATCGGCACCGTCGATCGAAAGCAACTCCGACAGCCGGGTGCGGGCGCGGTTGACTCGGCTCTTGATCGTTCCGACCGCGCAATCGCAAATGGCAGCCGCTTCCTCATAAGAGAAGCCGGAAGCGCCGACGAGAATAAGCGCCTCGCGCTGGTCCGGCGGAAGCTTCGCAAGCGCGGTTCGAAACTCCTCGAACTCCACGCGGCTGTGCTGCTCCGGATGCGATTTCAGACTCTCCGCGTAGCTGCCGTCGGTATCTTCGACTTCTCTCCGGCGTTTGCGGTATTCAGAACGGAACAGGTTACGCAGGATGGTGAAGAGCCACGCCGACATGTTCGTGCCGGGTTGAAACGAATCGATATTAGCCATCGCCCGTAGCAAGGTTTCCTGCACCAGGTCGTCGGCACGATCCACATTGCCGCACAGAGAAATGGCGAATGCGCGCAGGCTCGGAACCGCTGCGAGCATCGCATCGCGCACCGATGGTCGCATCGTCATGAGTGAGATCCTTTGTTGTCGGAGCCTTTCGCCGCGAACATCCGATCGGAGTCGGGATTGGGTCGCCCTTCGAGCTGCCCCGACGCGGCCGCCTTCTCCGCGCCGCCGACCTTGTCCCTAGGCTCCTCGAGTTCGGTCAACAGCTCCTTGAACCGATCGGGAACGCCTTGGTGAATCACATCGTCATAAACCCGCTGCAGGATGTCACCAAGCCGGCGCTGATCTTCGCGGCTCAAGCGTCCTCCAGCCTTTCGTACATGCGCGTCGGTATGCATTGTTGCCTCTGACCTTAGCGCTTTTGCGCCGGAAGTTTCAGGCTGGATCGGTTTCTGCCCCACCGATTCTGGCCGAACTGACTTATGTTCGTTCATTTCACCTCCCCAGCACCGGATTCCGGGCCTCTTTCCGCTCGTCCAAACATAACGTCTTGCAAAACCGTTCGTTCCGCCTCATGGAACTTTTTTCCCGCCGGAACGTTTGTACGGCGTAATCTCGTCGGACATAACCGGGAGGGTCCTCGTGCCCAATTCTGCTGCGGTAGCTCAATACCTGCCCTTCCTGCGGCGGTACGCGCGGGCCCTGACGGGCAACCAAGCGTCAGGGGACGCTTACGTTGCGGCCACGTTGGAGGCCTTGATTGCCGACCGGTCGGTGCTCGAGGACCCGAGGGGGGCGCGCGTGGCGCTCTATCGGCTGTTCACGAAGATCTGGAATTCGCTCTCGGTCAATGGCACTTCCGGCGCGGTCGACGCAGCCCTGCCGGGAGAGCAGAAGCTGGCCAACATCACCCCGCTTCCCCGGCAAGCCTTCCTGCTGGTGGCACTTGAAGGCTTTTCCGAGCCGGACGCGGCGCGGGTGCTCGATATCGACGTGATGAAGTTGCGCGGCCTGGTCGAGGAGTCCGGGCGGGAGCTGGCGGTCGAAATCGCCACCGAAGTGCTGATCATCGAAGACGACACCTTCATTGCGATGGAGCTGGAAACCCTGGTCGAGGGGTTGGGACACCGCGTGCTCGGAGTCGCGCGCACGCACGCCGAAGCTCTGGCGCTCACCAAGAAAAAGCGGCCGGGCCTGATCCTTGCCGACATCCAGCTTGCCGACGGCAGCTCTGGCCTCGAGGCCGTGAACGAGCTGCTCGCCACGTTCGAGGCGCCGGTGATCTTCATCACGGCGTATCCCGAACGTTTCCTGACTGGCGAACGCCCCGAACCGGCCTTCCTGATCGCCAAGCCGTTCCAACCCGCCACGGTGTCGGCGGTTGCAAGTCAGGCGCTGTTCTTCGAGCGAACGGCAAAGCGCCGCGACCGCCGCGTCACCGCGTAATCGGCGCGTCAGATCTCAGATCTATGTGCTTGTCTTAATCTGAAGGAGGCGCCGCGCCTGCTGGCCGGCGGCCGCTGGTGATTGGCGGCCGCGCAAGAGGCTCAGTGCCGGCGGCTGGCGACGCCGATCAGAATTCCAACGCCGACGGCAATGGCAAGAGTGACGAGCGGGCGGTGTTCGACTTCGCTCGACAGGCGACGCAACGCGTCGTTGCCTAGTTTTGCCGCCTCGTTGCCCATCTTTCCCGCCTGATCACTCACCGAGCTGGCCCCACCGCGAAAGCGCTCGGCCATGGTGCTCAGGGCGGATGCCACCGTTTCAGCGACCCTGTCGGCCGTTTCGCCGACCCGGTCGGCTGCCTGGAGAGCATTCTTCGAAGTGCGTGCGCCTATACGCTCGAGGTGCTTCTCGAGTGTGCGCAAGCGCCGCTCGATTTCGCCGATCTCGGCGGAGATTGCCCGAGAGCGGGAATATGCTGACCGTTGAAACATGGCTGAGCCTCGTTGCGGACAATCCAATAAGCGCAATTGGCGCCATCGGGGGGAAAATTTATGGTGCGGGCCGGCGCTAATTGACGCCGTTGAGCCAAGTATCGATGTCCCGCTCGGCCTCGTCCTTGGCGACACCATATCGTTGTTGCAGCCGCCCGGCGAGTTCCGTTCGCTTCCCTTCAATCACGTCGAGATCGTCGTTGGTGAGCTTACCCCACTGCAGCTGCACCTTGCCTTTGAACTCCTTCCAATTGCCTTCGACACGATCCCAATTCATCGTCTGCTCCTGCGACGGGAAATGCCTGAGATACTTGAGAACCCGAGCCAGGAGCCAAAGTTCCGCCCCCAGTGGCTGGCGACGAAAGCGGGGCTCAAAAAGACAGGGGCGTAGCCGACTCATGTCGACTACGCCCGAGATAACCGGCCGAGCACGGGGAGGGGGGAATGGGCGGCCGGCTGTCCGTACAATGCATGGCCAGCGGGTTGGTTCCTCGGAATCCGCCCGAACTGGGCTCGAAGTCCACCCCGCGGCGTCAACCGGCGTGACGCCTCTTAGGCGTCTAGTCTCTGCACGCGCTCGGATTGCCCCGATTGCGCCCCGATAGCTGGCCGCCTGCCCTCGTCGCCGGGACCGCCCGCACCCGAAGCGGGGCGGGAACTCCTTTTCCATCAGTCAGTTGCGCCCAAGGCCGGTATCCGCCACCGGACCCGCCAAAATCGTTGCGGGGCGCATGAACCTCTCCGCGGGCTGCTGCGACTAATTGGTACAGGGATCGTGGGAGCCTTCCATGCGCAGTCATTCTGGATATCTCGCCGGTTGCGGTGGCGCGGTTTTCGCCGTCGCGTGCTTTCTTATCGGCCTCGAAGTCTCGGCCACGACAGCCGCCCCGTCGGTGGGTCCGGCCGCCCCAATGGTGGAGCGGGCGCTGAAGAGCGACCGTCTGCCGCTGGTCCCGGTGAAGAGCCGCAACGCGATCAAAGGCCCCATTGAAACGAACGCCCCTGCGGCCACCCCCGCCCCCAAGCCGCGCTTGCTCGATGGCTGCGAGCCGATGGTCAGCGCAATCGGCCAGTCGCCGCTCGCGCAGGTGGCCGGACGCTGCGTGTCCTGATCGGCACTTTCTCCCCCCGCTGAGTCAGCGCGTTGATGATCGATCGCCCCCCCGCGCGGGGCGATAATTTTTTGGGGCCACCGCTTCCACGCGGAGCCGCCAGGCGGCCCTCGCCCTGCCGCACCGGCATCGCCAAGAGACCGGACGTCGCGTCGGCCGGCTCGGGGAAGCGGCGTGGTCCGAAGGGCCGCCGAAGGGGAACGCCGGCGCGCGCAGTTTGCGGTCATTCCAATCTGCCCCGGATCGCCAGCCGAATTGGGGAATGACGATTTGCTCAGGAGGAACCTTTTGAAATGACAGAGGCTTGTAGCACCAGGACTTGCAAGCGGTTATCGCCCTCCGTTTGCATCCCGCACATTCTGGCTTGATCTCGGAAGGCGAGCGGTCCTCGCCTTCGTTTGCGTCACAACACGCAGATTGGGTCGCAGCCTTGGTCGCCCGCCGAGCTGACACTCAAAGGAGATTGGTTTAGTGCTGGTTCTGCCGCCCTCCCCCCGCAGGGCTTGCGCTTGCCGCGGGCATGACAAAGAGTCGCCGGGTCAACGCGAGCCGATTGAAGCGGGCAGCGCATGCGCGACCCGCAGGTGGCCCGAAGGCCGTCTCCCGCTGCCGCGAACCTGCGCTGCAGGATCAATGAGAACCGACGCACGGTGTATGTGAAAGTGTCAGAAGCGCGAGATCAGGGGGAATCGGCGAACGCCGGGATTTCCGAGCCAGGTGGAGGCTCTCCATCCGGGCTTGAATCGTTTCGATCCGCACTCGATGCCGGCCAGGTCGGCGTGTGGTCCTGGGACCTGCGATCGAATCAGATGATGTGGTCGACCCGGCTCGAAGACTTTCACGGGCTTCCCGAGAACAGCATCGACGGTGCGCTCTCGATCGCTCCGGGAGACTTTCCATCGCAAGATGCCGCCGGCGTCCTTGCCGCGATCCACAAAACCTTGGAGACGCACGAGCCGTGCCGTCTCGAGTACCGTCTGCCCGGACGCTCGGAGCGCGATGAGCGCTGGTTCGAGGCACTCGTCACGGTCATCGTCCAGGACGGTGCCGCGGTGCAGATGCTCGGCATGTGCCGCGACGTCACCGAACGCCTGCGCGTGAACCGCGAGGTTCGCGTTCGCGCCCGCCAACAGGAAACGCTGGCGCGCCTCGGCGAGCGCGCATTGACCGACAGCGATCTGCAGAAATTCTTCAATGAAGTCGTTACGACCGTCGGGGACATTCTCGACGTCGAACTGGTGAAGATCCTGGAATTGCTCCCCGGCGACGCCGATCTTCTGCTCCGTGCCGGCATCGGTTGGAATGCGGGATTGGTCGGGACCGCCCATATCTCGACCGGCCGCGATACCGAAGCAGGCTACACGCTCGCCTCAGGTCGGCCGGTGATCATCGAAGATCTTGCGAGCGAGACAAGATTTTCCGGAGCGGCATTGCTGTATGATCACGGCGCGGTCAGCGGGCTGGCGACCCCGATCGCCGGGCGCGACGGCCGGGCCTATGGCGTGCTCACCGCGCATACGAGAAAACGGCGCAAGTTTCACGACTACGACGTGTCTTTCCTGGCATCGGTAGCAAACGTGGTGGCGGGAGCCATCCAGCGCCGGCAACTGGACCAACGTCATGAACTGATGATCCGCGAGCTGCGCCACCGCTCCGGCAATCTGTTCTCGCAACTATTGGCCTTGTTCTCGCAGACCGCCAAGAATTCCCGCAGTGTGGCCGACCTGGTCGCGAAATATGAAGCCCGCGTGCTGGCGCTCGCCAATGCGCACCGTCTCATTACCGAAGGCGGATGGAAATCCACCTCGCTCAACGAACTCCTCAACACGCTGCTCGCCCCGTTCCTGGATCGCATATCTTTCAGCGGCCCAAATGTCTTCCTCGAGCCCGACCCGACCTTCGGCCTGAGCATGGCGGTGCACGAACTCGCAACCAATGCGAGCAAGCACGGTAGTCTTTCGGCGCCGTCAGGCCATGTCGAGGTGACGTGGTCGATCACGCGCACGCAGCAGGGTCTCACGCTGGTGCTCGATTGGAGGGAAAGCGGCGGGCCCGCACCCAAGCGCACGAGGCGACCGGGATTCGGCTCGCGGCTGATCAACATGGTGATCGAGCGCCAGCTGAACGGCCAGGTCGCGCAATCATTCGGGCCGGACGGATTGAGCGCCAAGCTCACGGTTCCCCTCACCCATGAGCGCTGGCCTGGCGGCGCGCGTTCGAGCTCGCATCGATCGCCCGTCGGCGAAATGTGAGCCGACGTAGCATCTCACCCGATTCCGGATGCCCCCTGCTTGCTGCTGGGCAAAGGTCGCGCGAGATCCCCAGGCTCGCGCGCTATTTCTTCTTCGCGTCCAGATAGGGATAGATCAACGTACCGGTCTTGTATTCCGCCGGCCACAAGATCACCTGATGCGTGGTGTCGCGGAATTGCGCGAGATCGTTGCCGCTGACGCCCTGAAACTGGGTGAAGAACTGGCGCGACTTCGTCCATTCGCCGTCCTTCCCGAATGAGATTTCGCCGGCGACGGTCGAGAACTTATGGCTGTGGATGTAATCCGCGAGCTTGCTGTGATCGAGGCTCTTGGTTGCTTCGACCGCTTGCGCCAGCACTTCACCGGCCGCATACGCGAACGGCGTGAATCCGTAGCCCAGGGGATCGATGCCGAGCGACGGCGCTTTGGCCTGGTATCGGTCCAGCATCGACTTGAGGCCGGGGAAATTGAGCGTGGGCGCCGGGATGAAGCTCTCCATGATCACGAGACCGTTCATCAGCGCGCCCAGCTGCAGCTTGATCGGCGTGGCAAGGAGCCCGATCATGGCACCGCCGAACATCTTCACGTTCAAGCCGATTTCATTCGCGGCCCGGACGATGCCCACCGTGTCGGGCGGATAGCTGCAGGCGAAGACCAGGTCGGGATTGGTGGCCTGGATGGCGCGCACGATCGGCACCATGTCGGTGGTGCCAGGCGGATAGCTCTTGTCGTAGACGATCTCGAAGCCGCCGGTCTTGGCATTTTCGCGCGCCCCGTCGCACGCCGTCTTGCCGAACTCGGCATCGGCCCCGATGAGCGCGACCGTCCGCGGCTTGGGAGTTTGCGCAGCCGCAATCTCGAACCAGCCTCTTGAAAAGGCCAGCGTCCCTTCGTCGCCGCCCGGCACCATCGAGAAATATCTCGGATAGTTGAACTGGCGATTGACGTTCACGCCGAGCATCCCGATCGTCATCTTGTTGGCCTGCATGACGACGGGCATCGCGGGGGCGATCATGTTGGTCGCATAGGGCCCGACGAGGAGGTCGACTTTGTCGACGCTGAGGAGCTTGGTGTAGATGCCGGGTACGTTATTGGGGTTGCTCTGGTCGTCGTAATAGACGAGCTCGACCGGGCGTCCGAGCAGTCCACCCTTGGCGTTGACGTCGTCGCGCCAGATTTCCAGGGCCAACAGGTTTTGCTTGCCGTTGGGCGCGACTGCGCCGGTCAAAGCCATACTGAAGCCGACCTTGATCGGGTCGGCGGCCCGCGCCGGGGCGCTGGCCCAAAGCGCGCCGGCGCATCCCATGGCCAGCAAGCCCAGCGCAACGCGTCTCGTGGTGGCAAACATCGACTGATCTCCTCCCGCCTTATGTCACTTGTCACGGCATCGACGTTTGACGCTTTCGCGTCTCGTCGGGCCCGAGTCTAGCGCGCGCGCGTCGGACGCGCGACACCCTTCCTTCGGGTGGGGGAGGGGGGCCGAACCGTCGCATCCGCTCGCGCGAAATTCGTCATGCGCGCGCGGCAAGTCGGTTGCGCACAACACCGGCGATGTTTGGGCGAAATGCACGGCCACGAGCATGTGGAATCGGTCGCGCCTGTCGCTCAACATGATGAACGCGAGCGCTGGCTGACCAAAAATTGGCTGCCGAACGCGCAGATTTCGGCCGGATTTTGCATCAGAGACGCACTCGGAAGCCGTGCCGGTGATATTTGTGCAACACCTCTTTGAAAACGAGCCTCTGCGCCGGTGACTCGAGCGCTTTTTCATTGTGTCGAAATGGCTGTTAGAGCATTTTTTAACCGTGCAGCGGTGGAAACCGCTCTGGCTAAGTGATGGTGCGAAGACAGGGGGGCGTCCCTCGGTTGCCTCATCCGGGGTTTCCGCAGAGATGCTGTCCAAACACGAAGGGGATTAGTCATGCTGAAGATTCTAACCGTAACGGCTGCATCCTTGGCCATGCTGAGCGCAGCCGCCGCCGCCGACCTGCCCCGTAAGGAGCCACCCCCGCCGGCAGCGCCGGTCGGTAAGG
>Ga0114129_10001663_pt1 | contig 30272 bp, 16 predicted proteins | sample RhiMetdeltSRZDD1_FD_80071 | JGI IMG/M metagenome (GOLD analysis project Ga0114129, IMG submission 80071) | Populus rhizosphere microbial communities from Tennessee, USA - Rhizosphere MetaG P. deltoides SRZDD1 (version 2) (version 2) | ecosystem: Host-associated > Plants > Roots > Rhizosphere >...
ACGGGAAAGAGATCCCGTAACGCAACCGCGATTTCGATCCCCAACGCCACCGGAGAGAGCACGTCCCGGTCCGTGACCGTGAACCGGACTCCGCCGCAGCGCTCCCCCGCGAACGTCGAGGACGCAGGCGTGAAGTGGATGGGCGTGAAAGCGACACCCGGAACGTTCCGCGCGGAAAGTACGGCGGCGAAGCGTTTTCCATCGAGCCAGGGCGCGCCGATCACCTCGAACGGCGTGTCCGTGCCGCGGCCGACCGAAAGGTTCGTCGTCTCGAGCAGGCCGATCCCGGGATAGAGGGTCGCCTCGGTCAGCGAGCGCATGTTCGGCGACGGGTTCACCCATTCCAGGCCCGTCGTGTCGTACCAGAGCTTCCGCGACCAGCCGGAGAGCTTCACGACCTCGACGTGCGCGCCCGCTTTCTGCTCGTCGTTGACCATTGCAAGCAGCTCACCGGGAGTCATCCCGTATCGCACCGGAATTGTGTGGTGCCCGGTGAAGGAGAGCCGGTCGGGATCGGCGAGTGGCCCCTCGATGGCCGCTCCGGAGATCGGATCCGGACGGTCGAGCACGATGAGCGGGATCCTCGCGCGCGCGACCTCAGGAAGCAGATATCCGCCGGTCGTGATGTACGTATAGAAACGGGTCCCCACGTCCTGGACGTCCAAAAGAAGGGCGTCGAGACCCTCGAGCTCTTCGGGCTTCGGGCGCCGCCGCTCTCCGTAGAGCGAATGAATCGTCAAGCCCGTCGTCGGATCCACCTGGTCGGCAACCGTCGCATCGACGTCCGATCGGATCCCATGCTCCGGCGAAAAGAGAGCAGCGAGCTGAACTCCGGCCTTCTTCGCCTCCTCGGAGACGAGGACTTCGATCGTCGACCGCCCGTCCCGCGCGCGGCCGGTCGCGTTGGTGACGAGCCCGATCCGCTTTCCCGCGATCGGACGGAAGCCGTCCGCGACGAGAACGTCCACGCCGGCGAGGACCTCCCGGCGGATCGGCACGCGGGCGGACAGTCGCCGCGCGCGACGCGTGTCCGCCTCGATCGCCGCCGCGGCGATCGTCGACACGATGCCGCGGAGCCTTCCCACGTCCCCCTTCCCGTCGGGATGCAGCCGGCTCGAGAGGAAGACCACGTACGCCCCGCTGGACGGATCGAGCCAGAGCGAAGTCCCCGTGAAACCGGTGTGCCCGAACGAGCCGGGCGGGAAGAGGTCGCCGCGGTTTCTCGAGTACGCGGTCGAGACGTCCCATCCGAGCGCGCGCAAGCTCTCGTCGCCGAAGAAGCGCGGGCGCGTCATCGCCTCCACGCCGAGCGGCGAGAGGATCCTCACTTTTCCCAGACGGCCGCCGGCGAGAATCATCCGGCAGTACCGGGAGAGATCGTCCGCCGTCGAGAAGACTCCGGCGTGACCGGCGACTCCGCCGACCGCAAAGGCGCGCGGATCGTGGACCTCGCCGCGCAGCCACCGGTCATCGCGGCGTTCGGTCGGGGCGATGCGCGAGAGCGGGGGTCGCGAAGCATCCATCAGCCCGATTCGCTCTCCGAGAAAACGCGAGGCGGCCAGTGGCCGGAAGTGCGTGTCTCTCATGCCGAGCGGCTGGAAAATGTTCTTCTCCGCGAACTCGTCGAGAGGCATTCCGGCCACCTTGCCCACGAGCTCGCCCAGAACCTCGTATCCGGCGTCGGAGTATCGGAAGCGAGCTCCGGGCGGCGACTCGAGCGGCAGCCGGTACTTCCGGGAAAAGATCTCTTCCTTCGTCCCGGTGTACAGCTCGATCGGATCGTCGGCCGCGAGGCCGGCGCGGTGCGTCAGGAGCTCTTCGATCGTGACCTTTTCGCGATCGCCGCCGCCGGCGCCGAACTCCGGGAGGTACTTCACGACCGGATCGAGGAGCGCGATCCCGCCCCGCTCGACCAGGATCATCACGGAGGTCGCGGTCGCGACCGGCTTCGTCAACGAAGCCAGATCGAAGACCGTGTCGAGCGTCATCGGCTCGCGGATCGGAAGGACGGCCCGGCTGCCGTACGCCTTCCGGAAGAGGATCCGGTCGCCGCGGCCCACCAGGACCACGGCTCCGGGGAGCTCGCGTCGTCCGATCGCTTCCTCGACGGCGCCGTCGATTCGCGCGAGACGCGCGACCCCGTCTGTCGCGTTTGCCGGAGCCGGCGGCCGAGCGAGCGCCGCCGTCAAGAAGAGCGCGATCACGTCTTCTCGCGGGCGAGGCCGGCGAAGAGGAGGCCCCCGGAAACGACGAAAGCCGCGCCGAAGAAGATCGCGCGCGAGTGCTGTCCGAAGAGGATCGCGCCGGTGGCGAACATGATCGAGTACACGAACACCGTCCCGAGCCCCCAGAACGCGAGGTTGCGCGGGATCTCCCCGCGCCGGGCCGCAACGCCCGCCGCGCCGGCGACCCGCTTCCAGCCCGGCCCCGCCGGCCGGACCTTTTCGTAGAACGCGAGGAGCTTTTCGCGCGGCTCGGGCGCCGTCGCGAAGGTCGCGGCGAGCCAGACCGCGGTCGTGATCGCGGTCGTCGTCACGAGAGTCATCGCGAAGCCTCTCGGCGTCGCCGGGTCGAACGCGGCGTAGTGGGCCCCGAGAGATCGCAAGGAGACGGACGTGACGAGCGCGGACGACATCGCGGCCACCTCCGACCACGCGTTGATCCGCCACCAGTACCAGCGCAGGATGTAGACGAGTCCGGTCCCCGCGCCGAGCGTCAAGAGGAGCTCCCAGACCTTGCTGATCTGGCTCATGAAGACCGTCGCCACGAGCGAAAGCACGACGGTCGCCGCGGTCGCCACCCGCGAAGCGAAGACGTAGGTCCGCTCCGAGGCGCCTTTCTTCACGAATCGGCGGTACAGGTCGTTGATCAGGTAGCTCGACCCCCAGTTCATCTGGGTCGCCTGCGTGGACATGTACGCGGCCGCGAACGACGCGAGCATGAAGCCGCGCAGACCGGGGGGCAGGTAGTCGACCATCATGCGGACGTAGTTCAAGCCGGGATCCTCGGCCCCCGCCGCGTTTCGGACCGACCCGCCGAAGAGCGCGAGCGAGCACAGCGCAGTGATGACCCATGGCCAGCTGCGGATCGCGTAGTGCGCGACGTTGAAGTACAACGCCGCGGCGCGCGCATTCCTCTCGTCTTTGCAGGCGAGCATGTTCTGGGCGATGTATCCGCCGCCGCCCGGCTCCGCGCCGGGATACCACGACGCCCACCACGAGACCCCGAGCAGCGTCGCGAACGTGATCACCGGAAGGACCCAGACGCCGTCGATCCCGGCCGGCCAGATCGCGAGAATCGCCTCCGCGGACCCGAAACGCGCGCCCTCCGGCGTGAACGCCGGATGAGCCATGCCCACGCGCGCTTTCATCGCTTCGATTCCGCCGACCGCCGCGACCGAGACGAACGCGAGAACGATGGCGCCGCCCATCTCGAAGAGGTACTGCAGCCCGTTCGCCGACGCGACGCCCCAGTAGCCGGCGAGCACGGTATAGAGCGCGGTCAGCAGGAGGCAGATGACGAGCGCGGCCCACTTCGAGACGCCGAGCATCCCTCCCAGGACCTTCGCCATCCCGAGGTTCACCCAGCCCATGATGATGATGTTCACCAGCAGACCCAGGTAGGCCGCCCGGAAGCCTCGCAGGAACGCCGCCGGCCGACCCGAGTAGCGAAGCTCCGCGAGCTCGACGTCCGTGACGACGGCCGCCCGCCGCCAGAGCTTTGCAAAAAAGAAGACCGTCAGCATCCCGGACGCGAGCATCGACCACCAGAGCCAGTTCCCGGCGATGCCGTTCTTCGCGACCATCTCCGTAACGGCGAGCGGCGTGTCGGCGGAGAACGTCGTCGCGACCATCGCGGTGCCGGCGACCCACCATGGCATCGAGCGCGCGGAGAGGAAGTAGTCGAGCATCGAGCGGCGGGCCCGCCGCGAAAAGTAGAGGCCGACGACGAGCGTCATCGCGAAGTAGCCCGCCAGGACGAGCAGGTCGACCGGACCGAGGGTCATGGACGCGCGCTCCGCTTCTGGATGCCGCTCCCCCGCTCCGCAACTCCGGGGATCGTGACGGGGAGGCGGCCCGTGATCTCGGTTTCTCCGAAAAGAGCGCGCGCGGCCGCCACCTGCATCACCGGCTGGTCGCCGTACGCCGCGAAATACGTCGAGAGCGACGGGAGATCCGCCGCGAGGTACGGGTTTCCGAACGAGATACCAACCAGGGGCTTGCCGGCGGAGGTCAGCCGCGAGAGAGCTTCGCGCGCCGCCTCGGGCAGGACGAGCTTCCCCGTCCCCGTGCGGACGCGCACGAAGAGCGAGACGAGCACCACGTCCACTCCCGCGGCAGTCTGGAGAAGGGCCTCGACCTCTTCGGCTCGCGACCTCGGATCGAGGACGAAGGTCTCGGGCTCTCGGCCGAGCCGGACCCCGAGCTCGCGCGCGAAATCCCGGCCGGGCAGGTTCGAGGCGGCAATGTCGTCGACGATCAGGTGGACGAGCCGGATCGACGAGGAGAGCGGCAGCGCGCGCGGCGCCTCGCGGACGAGGGTCAGCGCGCGCCGCGCGATCTCCTGGGCCAGCGCGCGGTGGTCGGGGCTGTCGACGACACGGAAGGGCGCCTCCGGATCGGGCCGCGACGCGGGGAAGCGCCGCTTGACGTCGAGGATGCGGGCGACGGAGACGTCGAGGCGCTCTTCGGAAATGCGGCCGGTCTCGACGGCGCGCCGCACCGCCGCGATCGCGACATCGGTATCGGGTGATTTGGGGATCTGGTCCGCGCCGGCGAGAATCGCGCGGACCGCTGCTTCGCCCGGATCGAAGTGGTCCACGATGCCGCCCATGTCGACGGCGTCGGTCACGACCAGGCCGGCGAAGCCGAGGTCCTTCCGCAGAAGTCCGTCCACCGCGGCCGGCGACATTGAAGCCGGCAGCGTGGCGTCGCGCTCGATCTCGGAAGCGTCCTGCGTATACGGATTCTCGCCCGGTGAGAACGGGCGCAGCGGAGCGGGCGTCGCGTCGATGGCGGGAAGAGACAGGTGGCCCGTCATCACCGCTCCGACTCCCGCGGCGATCGCCGCCCGGAACGGAACGAGCTCCACGCTTTCCAACCTCGCCCGGTCGGCAAGGAGAATCGGCAGAGAGCGATGGGAATCCGTGTGCGTGTCGCCGTGCCCCGGAAAGTGCTTGGCGGTCGCGACGACGCCTCCCGACTGGACCCCGCGGACGAACGCCGCGACGAACCGGCCGACCGTCTCCGGGTCTTCTCCGAAACTCCGCACGTTGATGACCGGGTTGGCCGGATCCACGTTGACATCCGCCACGGGGGCATAGATCTGGTTGAGGCCGATCGCGCGCGCCTCCTCGGCGACGATTCTCCCCTGACGCTCCGCGAGCGTCGGATCTCCGGTCGCGGCGACCGCCATGGGCCAGGGCCACCAGGTCGTTTCCTGGAACCGCATCCCGATGCCCGCCTCGAGGTCCGCGGCGACGAGGAGCGGGACGCGCGCGATCTCCTGGAGCTTCCTCGTCAGCCGGGCGGTCTCCGAGACTTCTCCCGCGAGAAACCAGAGGATTCCGCCGATGTGGTTGTCCCTCACCTGGTGCACGAGCGCGCGGTACTCCGGCGAGACATCGTTGACGAACCGCCCGGTCGCGGGATAGACGAAGAGCTGTCCGATCTTCTCGTCGCGCGTCAGATCGGCAGGGCGGCGGAGCGCCGCGGTCGCGCAGGCGCAGGCGAGCAGAGTCGCGAGGAGAAGAAGGCGCGGCTTCACGAGGCCCGCTCCTCCGCGGAAGGCCGGGCCGCCCCGAGAAGAGCTCCGACCGCGAGCGTGGTCAGGCTTCCGACGAGCGTGTACCAGGGCCAGGCGACCGGCGTGAGCCTCCACACCGCCAGCACCGCGACGAGTCCGGCCGCCATCCCGGCGAACGCCGCCGGCGTCCCGGCCCGGCGCGAGAACGCGCCGAGCAGAAAGACGCCGAGCACCGGCCCGTTCAGGATCGAGGCGACGGAGAGCGCAGCGTCGAGCGCGGACCGCGTCATGCGCCGGATCGCTATGGCCACCGCGATCTGCGCGATTCCCGCGAGGAGCGTCAGCCAGCGGGAGACCGTGAGGTAGTGCTGATCGTCGCGCCGCGGAACGAGCGGCCGATAGAGGTCGGTCACCGCGGTCGCCGCAATCGAGTTCAGAGACGACGACATGGCGGCGGCGAAAATTGCCGCGACGACCAGTCCCGAGATTCCGGAGGGCAGATGCCGGGTGATGAAGTCGGGAAAGACCCGGTCGCCGGTGAGCGCCCACCCGTGCTCGAACGGTCGGTAGAACGCGAACAGCAGGAGGCCGATCAGAAGAAACCCGGTGAACTGCGCGAGCACGACCACTCCCGAGGTCAGCAGAGCGGCCTTGGCGCGGCGCGGGCGATCGGTGCACAGATAGCGCTGGACGAGGTACTGATCCGTGCCGTGCGTGCTCATTGTCAGGAAGCAGCCGCCGATCAGGCCCGACCAGAACGTGAAGGGCCGGGTCAGGTCCCACTCGAAGTGAAACAGTCGGAACTTGCCATGCGCTTCGCCCAGCGCCCGGGCCGCGTCCCAGCCTCCGGGAATCTTCGCGAGCAGGACCATCGCGGCCGCGATTGCGCCCGCGAGGTAGATCCCGAGCTGCACGACCTCGATCCAGATGACGGCCTCCATCCCGCCGAAGAACGTGAAGAGGATCATCACGACCCCGAGGATCAGGATGGACGCGACGACCGCCGCGTCCACGCCGGCTCCGCCGGAAAAGGCAGCGTATACGGCGGCCAGGACGAAAGCGGTCAGCAGGAGCCGCACGCCGTCGGCGACAGTGCGCATCGTGACGAACAGACCGGCGGCGAGCGCCTTGACCGCGCCGCCGAACCGCGTCTGCAGGAGCTCATAGACGGTGAGAAGCTCTCGGCGGAAGTAGGACGGGATGAGCAGCACCGAGATGACGACGCGGCCGAGCAAATAGCCGAAGACGAGCTGGAGGAACCCGAAATCGCCCCCCTGGCTGTAGATGAGACCCGGAACGGAGATGAAGGTGATCGTCGAGGTCTCGGTCGCGACGATGGACGCGGAGATCGCCCACCAGGGGACGTTTCGACCTCCCAGGAAATACTGGGCGGTCGTCTTCTGCCGACGGGCGAAGAACGCGCCGGCGGCGACGACCCCCGCCAGGTAACCGAAGACGATCGCGAGATCGAGGAGGCGCAAATCGCCGGAAGTCTAAACGGGAAGGGTCAGCTCCCGGCTTTGCCTCCGGTGGTTCCGAGCGCCGTCAGACCCGCCAGTCCTCCGAGCCCCATCGTCTCGACCGCGCTCGACGGAACGATCACCATCGAGCCCTTCTCCTTGATCGCCTCGTAGAGCATGTTCATCGCGCGCAGGTGCAGCGCGACCGGACGGTTCTCGTACTCTTCGCCGGCCTTGACGAATCGCGCTGCGATTTCGGTCTCGGCAGTCCCGAGGATGATCCTCGCCTGTCTCTCCCTCTCCGCCTGGGCCTGCCGGCTCATGGCGTCCTCGAGCTCCTGCGGGATATGGACGTCCCGGATCTCGACGGAGTGGACGGTGATCCCCCAGGGATTCGTCTTCTCGTCGAGGATGGTCTGGAGCTGTTTTCCGAGCTGCTCGCGCTCCGTGATCATTTCCGCGAGCAGGTGCCGTCCGATCGCCTCCCGCAGCGCGGTCTGCGCCGAGAGGCTGACCGCGTCGTAGTAATCGGCGACCTCGAGGACGGACTTCTCCGCGTCCCAGACGGTCCAGAACACGATGGCGTCCACGTTGACCGGCACGGTGTCGCGCGTCAGAGCGGATTCCGCCGTCACGTCGGTGACCCTCATCCTCTGGTCGATCAGGTGAGAGACGGTCTCGACGACCGGGAGGATCGCGAAGAAGCCGGGTCCGCGCAGCCCGATGAACTTTCCGAATCGGAGAACGACGGCCCGCTCCCACTGCCGGGCGATCTTGAGGCTGAAGAGAAGGAAGACTCCGACGAGCACGCCGGCGAGCGCCGCCAGGGCGGCCACGCCCGGCCGACTCGAGAGCGCAAAGGCCGCGCCCAGACCCGCGAGATCCGAAAGAACCATGGCCGCGACGCTGACTCCATTGACGTGCCGGCGCAGGCTCGCGTCCTCTTCCCGCTTTCTCTCGCGTTTCTGGGCGGCCTTCTCCGGCTCGGCCTCCTCCGGCGGATGCTGCCGTTTTCTACGGGGGGGGAAAATGATGGGTACCATCTTTGAAAACCTCCCTTGTTCCTTGCGATCACCGAACACGCGACATCGCGTCTTCGGTCACCTTCTGTTCGACTTCTCCGCCCGCTCCACGAGCGTCTCGGCGAGTTCTTCCAGGGAAAAGCCGCCGGATGCGGCAAGCGCGACGAATCGATCTACCAGCCCCTCGAGGGCTCTTTTCCGTTCCGCCGGCCGGCGGTCGGCTCGGCGCGTCGCCACGAATGTCCCGGTTCCCTGCTGCGTGTCCACGACTCCCCGGATCTCCATCTCACGGTAGGCCTTGGCCACGGTGTTCAAGTTGACCGAGAGATCGACGGCCAGCTGGCGCACGGTCGGCAGCTGCGTCCCCGGCTTCAATCGCCCGTCGGCGACGGCCAGGAGCACCTGATCGATGATCTGCCGGTAGAACGGAACCCCCGAGGAGGCGTCAAGGCGGAAGAGCTTTGTCATAGTTAGCTAGTACACTGAGATATTAGGACAATAGCGCCGCGAGTGTCAAGTCGAGGCCTGCGGCTCCCTCACCGGCGATCCGGTCCATCGACCGAGCGAGACGCGACCGGCCGACTGGGCGCGCGGAAACAGCGGACCGCTTTCCGGTTCAAAAAAATGTACGGCGAGTGATGCGGATCCAACGCTGCACAGCGTCGTGTGCAAAAACTAGCAACTTGCGAAAGACTTCGGATAGATTCCGTCCGACGTTTCCCGGTCGTGCAGAAAACATTTCCACTTTTGAATACTGCGAATTAAGGAGGCTTCCATGCGACGACCTCTGCTCGCGCGCGGCATCCGAGCGCTCTCGGTCCTCGTCGTTCTCGCGTTCGGCATCGCGGCGACGGCGTCCGGCCAGACCGACGTCACCACCAGCCGCATCTCCGGCACGGTCCGGGACGTTGACGGTGAAGGACTGCCCGGCACGACCGTGGAGGCGAAGAATCAGGGAACGGGTCTCCTCCAGACAGCCGTCACGCGCAGAGACGGGTTTTACCAGGTCATCAACCTTCCGTCGGGCGTCTACACGTTGACGGCGAGCCTGCCGGGCTTCAAAGCGGCGACCCGTGCGGACATCCGACTCGACATCGGAACGGCCCCGACGGTCGATTTCCGATTGCAGCTCTCGACGGTCCAGGAGCAGGTAACGGTCACGTCGACCGCACCGGCCGTCGAGGTGACGAACACGGCGGCGTCCACGACCATCCAGACGGAACAGCTCAAATCGCTGCCGATCAACGGCCGGAACTTCCAGGATCTTGTCCTCCTGACTCCGGAGACGCGCCGCGACCCCGAAAACCGCGGAACGGTCCTCGTCTCGGGCCAGCGCGGAATCAACACGAACACGACCGTCGACGGAATGGACTACGACAACGGGTTCTTCGGCGGCACGTTCGGCTCCGCGGAAGGCCGGGCGCCGCTCTCGATCTCGCAGGAGTCGGTCAAGGAGTTCACCGTGATCCGCAACGGTGGATCGGTCGAGTTCGGACCTTCGGGCGGCGGCGTCATCAATGTCATCACGAAGAGCGGGACAAACGACCTGCACGGCTCGGGGTTCTACTACTGGCAGCCGCACAGCACGGTCGCGAGGCTGTCGAACGGCCGGGAGGCGCCGGATCAGAAGAAGAAGCAGTACGGTGGATCCGTCGGCGGCCCGATCCTGCGCGATCACCTTTTCTTCTTCGGGTCGTACGACCAGCAGAAGCAGGACGTCGGAATCCCGGTCAATTCGGTCCTGCTCGATCCGAGCATCGCGGCGACCTATCCGACCCTCGCCTCCGACCCGACCTACACGCAGACGCAGGACGGGCGGGTCCTCTTCGCCCGGCTCGACTACCAGGTCACGGGCTCCCAGCGCCTCATGGCGCGCGTGAATTACGCCCAGTACGAGGGGGATCACGGAACCTCGTCCTCGCAGAACCAGACCAGCCATCACAACGGCATCGAAGGCCTGCAATCGCACGCCTATGTGGGTTCCTGGAGCAGCCAGTGGGGCTCGAGCTTCTTGAACGACCTGAACGGTCAGTACGTGGTCGAACAGACGCCGCGGTCTCCCGTGGGCGTCGACCAGCCGGAAATCCGCTACGGCAGCTTCAGCCTCGGAAGCACGAGCTTCCTGCCGATCTTTTCAACAGCGGAACGTACCTCCGTCGGGGACATCGGCACCTACCTCTTCAAGAACCACGTCGTCAAAGCCGGCGCCGAGTACAACAAAACTTCGATCAGCCAGATCTTCAAGGGCAACTGGCGCGGCGTCTACGTGTTCGCCGGAAACCAGCTTGCGAACTTCCTGGCCGGGAAATGGACGCAGTACTTCCAGTTCGGCGGCCTGGGCGGACGCAGCGCGGACCAGGCGGGCACCGCCTCCTTCGCGCAGAAGGAACTCGCGTTCTTCGTCCAGGATCAGTGGTTCGTCACTCCGAAGCTGACCGTTTCGGCCGGGGTCCGCTACGAGCGGCTCAACAATCCGGACAACCCCATCCTGAACTCGAACCACGTCAACTCGGACGGCTCTTTCGCTCTCGACGGGAAGATTCCGGACCAGAACAACAAGTGGTCGCCGCGCGCCGGCTTCACCTACGCGCCGGACTCCAAGACGGCAATCCGCCTTTCGCTCGGTCGGTTCTGGGCGCGCACGCCCGGGATCCTCTTCGCGCAGCTCATCACCTCGAACGGTCTGACCGGCACGCAGTACACGATCAATGCCGGAGGGACGACGGCGAATCCCACCGCGCCCACCGATCCGCTCTCGCCCGGCTGGGGAGCCAACTTCAACCCGAACACCGTTGCGGTGATCCCGTTCCAGTCGATTCCGACTCCTGCCCGGCTCGGCGTCTTCACGACCACGCCGAACTACAAGGACCCGGTGACGAACCGCATCACCCTGGGGATCGACCGCGAGGTGTTCGCGAACACGGTCGTCGGAATCGAGGGGACGTATGCGGAGGCGAAGAACCTTGAGCGCTTGAACGATCCGAACCTCGTGTATGACGGCTCCGTCTCCTCGGTCAACGGCCAGCCCCGCTACTCGACGACGCGTCCAGACCCCTTCTACGCCCGCATCTCGACATACACGACCGACGCGCGGTCCAAGTACGAAGCCGTGTCGCTCAACTTCCAGCGCCGCTTCACCAGCAACCTCGTGTTCTTCATGGCGGCGACCTGGTCCGAGGACAAGGACAACGACTCCAACGAGCGCAACTTCGCCGGCGCGCAGGCGGAGGACCTCCACAATCTCGACGGCAGCTACAGCTGGGCGAACCGCGACCAGCGGTGGAAGTTCGCGGCGAACGCGAACTGGAATACCCCGTGGTTTGGCATCGGGCTTTCGGGAACGTACCGCTACACGAGCGGCTCGCCTTTTACGGCAGTGACGGGCGGCGACGAGAACCGCGACGGGTTCTTCAACGACCGTCCCACGATTGCCGGCGTTCACTTCTCCCGCAACCAGTTCCGGCAACCGAAGTTCTCCCAGTTCGATTTTCGGCTCGCCAAGACGTTCAACGTCGGACCAGTCGGCCTGACCGCCATCGCGGAATGCTTCAACTGCACGAACAACAAGAACTCGTTCGTCACGAACTTCACGTGGGGAACCGGACAGACGCCCTCCTCCACGTTCGGGATCGCCAACGGGGTCTCGACACTTCCGCGGACGCTCCAGTTCGCCGGACGGGTCGACTTCTAGCGCGAGAACGGAACACGGGACACGACGGGCGGGGCGAGGCCCCGCCCGTTTTCTTTTTTCCGTCCTCCCGAGCGAAGCCCTTCTCTCTTGCTGTCATCCTGAGCGAAGCGAAGGATCCCTTGCTTTGGAGCCAGGGATTCTTCGGCGCTGCGCGCCTCAGAATGACAAGAAGAAGTCGGACTACCCGGGAACCGTCGCCGCTTCCGTGATGGTCACCCGGCGAGCCGTCGCGTCGAGCTCCGCCTCGACGCCGATCGGAAGGATCGCCTTCTCCTTCGTATGCCCGAAGACGAGTCCGGCGAGAACCGGCTTGCCGAGCGATCCGAGCTGTTCCTCGAGCACTTCGGACAGAGACAGCGAGAGCTCGAAGCTCGACCGCCCGGGCCCGCAGTCGGTGCACGTCCCGAAGACGATCCCCGCCGCCTGCTGGAGCTTTCCGGCGAGACGGAGCTGCACCAGCATCCGGTCGATGCGATAGGGCGCTTCCCCGGTGTCCTCCAGGAAGACGATCCGGTCTTTCGTCTCGATTTCGTAAGGCGTGCCCATCGTGGCAGAGACGAGCGTCAGGTTTCCTCCGACGATTCGCCCGCGCGCGGCGCCGCGGAAGACCGTCCGCAGGGGAAACTCGACGTTCAGGGGATCCTGCTCTTCCGGATTCGTCACCTCGCCGATCGGCTCGGGAACGAACAGGGCCTTTTTCAGGAGATCGAGCGTGCGCGGCGGCAGCGAACCGAGCATGTTGGGACCGTGGAACGTCACGAGGCCCGCTTTTTTCGAGATGGCGAGGTGGAGACCGGTGATGTCCGAGTAGCCCAGGAGGATCTTCGGATTCCTCCGGATCAGCTCGTAGTCCAGACGGTCGAGCAGCCGCGGCGTTCCATAACCACCCTGCAGCGCGAAGATCGCCGCGACGCTCCGGTCCGCGAACATCGAGTGGAGGTCCTCGAGGCGCTCGTCGTCCGTCCCCGAAAGAAAGCCGCGGCGGCCGCGGACGTATTTGCCGAACTTCGGCTTCAGGCCGAGCGCCTCGACGCGCGCCGACGCGTCGTCGAGTTGCCAGAGGTCGAAGGTATACGAAGCGGGGGCCACGAGGCCGACGGTGTCGCCGGGCTTCAGGGCGCGGGGCTTGAGCAGCGTCGCCGACGTCGGGGCCGCCTCGACCTTCCCCGGTTTCTTCTTCGCCAAGGCGCTTCGGGCGGTGACGACCGCGCCGGCCCCGCCGACCGACATGAGCCGAAGAAACGACCGCCGAGATTCCACGGTTTCGCAATGCTATTCCGGGTAGGATTTCCGTCCATGCGAAAGCCCACGTCGGCGCTCGCCGTGATCCTCGCGTCCGCGTTTCTCGCCGCTCTCCCGCAGCGCTCGACGGCTCCGAACTTGCAGGCCGCCCGGATCCGATCCGGGCCGATGCTCGGCTACGCAGAGCTGACCGAGGCATCGGTGTGGATTCAGACGACCGCGCCCGCGGACGCGCGGCTGCGATACTGGCCGGAGGGCCGGCGCGGAGAGGCCCGGACCACGCCGCCGCTGTCGGCAAACGAGCAGACCGACGACACGGCGCTTTTCGTGGTCCCGGGGCTCGAGCCGGGCAGCCGCTACTCTTACGAGGTCCTCGTCGCGGGCGCGCCCGCCGCCTTTCCGGCAGGAGGGACGACCGGAATTCTGACCACACAACCCTTGTGGCAGTGGCGGAGCAATCCACCCGACTTCACGGTCGCGTTCGGCTCCTGCTACTACGCGAACGAGCCGAAGGTCGACCGGCCCGGAACGCCCTACGGCTCCGATCCCGGAATCTTCCGCACGATCGCCGCGATGAAGCCGGACGTGATGATCTGGCTCGGCGACAACATCTACTACCGCGAGGTCGACTTCGGCAGCGTCGCAGCGATGAAGAGGCGCAACGCGGTCGGCCGCGAAGAACCGGCGCTGCAGCCTCTGTTGTCGGCGTCGCACCATTACGCGATCTGGGACGACCATGACTTCGGGCCGAACGACTCGACGTGGATCTTCAGCCACTGGAAGGAGTCCTTCGACATCTTCAAGACGTACTGGGCGAATCCGACGTATGGCGCCCGCGGCGTGGAGGGCGTCTTCGGACAGTTCGGGTGGGGCGACGTCGACTTTTTCCTGCTCGACGACCGGATGTATCGGACTCCCGAAAGGGTTGCCGAAGCGCCCGACAAGACGATGCTCGGCCGGGACCAGCTCCGATGGCTCGAGCACTCGCTCTCCTACAGCGCCGCCCCGTTCAAGGTCGTCGTGAACGGAAGCCAGATGTTGAACTCGAACAGCCACGGCGAATCGTTCGCCCACTACGTGACCGAGGAGAAGGAGCTCCTCGACTGGATCGTGAAGAATCGCATCCGAGGGGTCCTGTTTCTGTCGGGCGACCGCCACGCGGCGGAGCTCTTGAGCGTGACCCCGCCGGGCTCCTATCCACTGTACGACTTCACCTCTTCCCCGTTCACCGCGGGCCTGTCGGTCGAGCCGGCGGAGGCGAACAACCCGCTCCGCGTCCCCGGAACGTCCCTCGTCAACGACATGCACAACTTCGGACTGCTCCGGTTCCGGGGCGCCTGCAACGACCGCACTCTGGACATGCAGCTCTACGACAAGACCGGGAAAGCCCGCTGGACCTACACGGTGCGCGGCAGCGATCTGATTACGCCGCCGCGCGACGGCGCCGGGCCGCAGAAATACCGCGGACACCCGGCGTGCGCGAACGTCAAAATCTAGAAGACGAGCCCGATCGAAACCGGGACGAACTGGAACCGTCTCCCCTGAGTGGAGACGCTGTGGTATCGCGCCTCGACGATGAGGTCGATGTTTCGCAGGCTGATCGAGATTCCCGCCCCCGCGTTCCAGCCGGTCTCGTTCGACTTGCCCCGGAAGGCGCTCAAGCCCGAAGCCCCTGAGAAATCCAGCCGGTAGGCGCCGACGCCGGCGAGAAAGTAGGGCTTCAGAAGGATTGCCCGGAAGCCGACGACCACGTTGGCCGTGCCCGCGAGGACCTGGGCATTGCCCGACGTCGCGGTCGCCGCGTCGAGCCTGTTGTAGGAACCGTCGACGCGCAGGCCCACCGGAATGACGGGAGGATTCCAGACGAGGAGCGCGCCGCCGTTCCAGCCCTTGTCGAAGGAATCCTTCGTGCTTCCCTGCGGATACGAGATCCCTCCTTCGAACCCGAAGTGGAGGCCGCTCGTCCCCTGAGCCCGCGCGTCCGCCGCGGCGAAAAGAAGGAAGACGACAGCGAACAGGAAAACCGGGAGGCACTTCATGGCTGCGCCGCCGCGACCGCCGCCAGCGCCTTCTTGCGCGCCGCCTCGAACTCGTCGCCTCGGTTCCATTCCGGCATCCGGTCCGCGTTCGCCACTTTCACTCCGAGCCAGAAATCGAGCCGGATGTCCTCGACCGCTCCGGAAAGATCCCAGTCGCTGCGCAGCTCGTCGGAAGGCTGGTGATAGTCCTTCTCCTCCCACTCCTCGATCCTCTTCCTTCCCCATCCGTTGGGCTTTCCGATGATCTCGGTGCCGCTGTGGAAGTAGGCGGCGGGCACCCCGATCTTGGCCAGGTTGAACTGGTCGGAACGGTAGAAGAAGCCGCGGTCCGGGAACTGGTCGGGCTTGACGACGCGACCCTCCATCTTCGCAAGTGCGACGATGATCGGGTCGAGCGACGATTTCCCGAACCCGACCATGGTCAGGTCCTTCGTGCGGCCGAAGATGCTCACCCCATCGATGTTGACGTTCGCCGCGATCCGTCCGGGCTCGACCGGAGGGTGCTTGGAAAGGTACTCCGAGCCGAGAAGCCCCTGCTCCTCGGCCGTGACCGACGCGAAGTACACGGTGCGCCGCGGCCGCTTCGGAAGCTGCCCGAAGGCTTTCGCGATCGCGAGGATCGAGGAGACCCCGGACGCGTTGTCGAGCGCTCCGTTGTAGATCGCGTCCTCGCCCGGCTTCGGATCCGTCTTCATCCCGAGATGATCGTGGTGCGCGGTGTAGATCACGGCCTCTCGGGCCAGTCGCGCATCACTTCCCGAAAACTTTCCGATGACGTTGGCGCTCTCCTTGGTCTGCACAGTGTTCTCGATCTTCATCGAGAATTCGACGCCGAGCGGAACCGGACGGAAGTCTCTCTTCAGAGCCGCGGCACGCAGGCGGTCGAGATCCTGTCCACCCAACGAGGCGATCTTCTTCGAGGCGTCCTCGGTGAACCATCCCTTGATCTCGACGCGGGGCTCCCCCTCGTACGGCAGCTCGAAGCGCTCCCGCGACCAGGAGCTTTGAACGACCTGCCACGGGTATCCGGCCGACGGCTGCGTGTGGATGATGAACGCGCCGACCGCCCCTTTCCGCGCGGCGATCGAGTACTTGTAATCCCAGCGGCCGTACCAGAGCCGGGTCTTTCCCGCGAAGAGCTTCGGGTCGTCCTCCGGATCGTTGTTCATCATCAGGAGGACCTTGCCCTTCACGTCGACGTCCTTGTAGTCGTCCCATTGGAACTCCGGTGCGACGATCCCGTAGCCGACGAACACGATCTCGCCGTTTTCGATGGTCGACTGCGGCTTCTGCGTTCCGGAGAACGCCACGTAGTCGTCGAGCTTCGTGAGCTCGACCTTGCGGTCGCCTTTCGCGACGGTCGTCTTCTGCGGCACGTTGCCGCCGATTCCGACGAGCGGGACCTTCTGGAGCCAGCCGCCACCCGGCGCTCCCGGCTCGAGCCCCAGCGTCTCCATCTGCGCCTGGACGTACTGCTGCGCGAGCAGGTCTCCGCGGGACGCCGGGGCGCGTCCTTCCAGGAGGTCCGAGGCGAGGAAGCGGACGTGCCCGCGGAGGACGTCCTCCGTGATCGCCTGCGCGGCGGTCTTTTCCGCGGAGGACACGACGGAAGACGGCGCCGGGCCGGCCGCCCGGGCAAGAGCGGGGAGGAGGAGAAGCGCGAAGACTTTCTTCATCGAAGGTCCTTTCCGGGAGAAATGGTCCGCACGGCGGAGAACGCCGATCGACCCGCCGAAGCTTCCCGCTTTCCCTCGGCCGAAGGCGTGGGCGTGGGCCTCGGCTCCTCCTTTGGCATCGGCTTGCGCGGGATCTTCGCGTCGCGCATGGCGGCCTGCCAGACGAACGTCGCGAGGACGACCGACGCCTGCATCAGGTCATCGCGCTGCAGCCGCTCGTACACGTCCTGGTTCGTGTGGTGGGTCCGGGTCTCGTACTCGATCTCATCCTGGACGAACTGGAACCCGGGCAGTCCCACGGCGTCGAACGACTCGTGGTCCGTCCCGCGGGTGTTGCGCATCGTGACCGTCGTGGCGCCCAGATCCTTCAACGGCTCGAGCCAGGCCTGGAAGATCGGGACGACGGCCGCGTTCTCCTGCGCGTAAATTCCGCGGATCTTTCCGGTGCCGTTGTCGACGTTGAAGTACGCGGAGAGCTTCGCGTGCTCGGGCTTGATCGTCAGCGGGCCGGTCGCGCGGCGCAACGAGAAGTTCTCCCTCTCCTTCGGGTCCGCCGGCAGAGGACGGGTGGCGAAGTGCTGCATCACGTACCCCTCCGACCCGAAGAGCCCCTCCTCTTCGCCGCTCCAGAGCGCGATCCGGATCGTCCGGCGCGGCCGCGCGTCGAGCGCCTTCAGGATCCGCACCGCCTCCATCGCGACCGCGCATCCCGCGGCATTGTCGGTCGCTCCCGTGCCTGCGTGCCAGGAGTCGAGGTGGGCGCCCAGCATGACGAGCTCGCCCGCTTTGTCGGAGCCCGGGATCTCGGCGATCGTGTTGTATTGCATCGGATCGCCGTCGAAGAAGCGCGTCTTCACGTCCACCTCGAGCTCGACGTCCTTCTTCTGTTCGAGGAGCCGGGCGATGCGCCCGTAGTGCTCGATCCCCATGACGAGCGCCGGAACGCCGATCGGCTCGTCCTTTCGCCAGCCCGAGCTGCTTTGCTGGACCCGGAAGGTCCCGCCGTCGAGCGCGCCGGGATCGATGACCGCGAGCGGTTTCTCTTCCTCCAGAAACCTGTTCAGCGCGCGGCGGAATTCGCGCCGGCGCCGGTACTCTTCGGGACCGGAGCGCGCCGCCGGGATCTCGTACTCCCAGAGCTCCTCGAGCGACTTCTCGTCGTAGCGCTCGGATGCCGCCTTTTCCTGAGGCTTGACCTGGCGAAGCTCGCCCGCGAGGACGATCAACCCTCTCAGTTTTCCTCTCTGTTTCTCGAAATCTTCCTTCGCCGTGAGCTTCGCGAGGACCGCCTTGCCGCGGATGGGACCATTCGTCCCGGGACTCCACGCCTTGGGCAGCGCCACGAGCTGCGCGACGTCGGGAGAGACCATGCGGACGGAGACCGATTCGTAGCTCCATCCCCGCCCGAACGGTCCCCAGCCCTCCAGGTGTGCGTTGGCGAGACCCCACCGCTCGAGCTCCCCGCGCGTCCAGTCGTTCGCCTTCTTCATGTTGGGCGAGCCGGTCAGACGCGCTCCAATCCCGTCGGTGAGCGCGCTCGCGGTCTCCATGACGTGTGAGCCGCGAAAACCTTCCTGCCGGATGCGCGTGACCATGTCGTAGTCGATGCGCTCCCCTGCCGGAGGGGGCGGCGACGCGACTACAGGAATGAGGAGGGTGACGAGGAGCGCGGCGGAGCAACGGAAACGGGAGTCGGGACTCCTCACGGGCGCGGGCACGGTATCACCCGCGATTTCGCAAGGTCAACGTCGCAGATTACGCCACGACTTCGACCCGATCGCGCCCACCTTGTTTAGCGCGATAGAGGGCGGCGTCCGCAGCATGAAGCACTTCGCGCGCATTGGAACCATCCGTCGGAAAAATCGCCACTCCCACGGAGATCGTCACGGAACCCAGGAACTGCTGACCCTGAAGGATCCGGAGTTGGCGAACCGCTTCGATGACCCGGTGCGCTTTCACTTTCGCGTGCTCGAGCGTCATCTCCGGCAGGATCAAGGTGAACTCTTCTCCCCCGTAACGGCATGCGATGTCTTCGGCTCGGGTGTTGCTCTTCAGGAGCGCCGCGACTTCCTTGAGCACGAGATCTCCGGCTTCGTGTCCGAAGGTGTCGTTGAAAAGCTTGAACTGGTCGACGTCCAGCATCAGGATCGCGACCGGCAAGCCCCGGCGTTGTGCCCGGCGAAGCTCGCGATCGAGCGACTCCTCCAAATAGCGGCGGTTGAAAAGCCCGGTCAGAGGGTCGCGAATCGAGAGACCGCGGAGCGTCTCGCGAAGCCTCAGATTTGCGAGCGCCAGGGCGAACTGGTCGGCGACCGAGAGTACGACTCGCTGCTTCTGCTCGGCCGGTCCCTCGGAGCCGGCACCGATGGGCGAGGTCAGCCGGACGTGCAGAACACCGAGCACCTCGCCCTGCGCAGACATCGGGCAGCACAGATAGTCCCCCTCTCCGGAAACGTGCTGGCATCTCGGCGCCCGGGAACCCCCGCTGACGGCCTGCAAACGACCGCGCCTCACCGCCCAGCATTCGTCCGGCGCAAAGGACGATGGAGCCGATGCATTGCCCCACGCCGCGAGAGGCTCCAGGATGTCGCGCGACGGAGCGAAGGCAAAGACGCAGCCCGAGTCGTCCGGAAAGAGCGCGCGGGCGCTCGGGATGAGGACCTGGCACGCCTCGCCCACGGTCATGCAGGCCTGGAGGTGATCGCCGAGCTCGCCGAGCGCGCGCATCTCGCGCGTCCGGCTTTCGAGCTCGGTTGCCATCTGGTTGAACGCCGCAGCAAGCTCGCCGACCTCGTTGTCCGAGTCGACCGGAGCCCTCACGTACAGATCACCCGCCCCCAGACGCGTGGCGAGGCCTCTCATCCGAACGATAGGTCCAATGATCTGACGATCGATGAGGAGCGGGCTGCCGAGTCCGATTGCGAGGCCGAGCAGGCTCACGGCACCCAGAACACCGAAGACCCATCGCAGTCGGTTCGAGATCGTCGCCAGTCCGACTTCGACCTCCGCAGCGTCCGTCGCCACGACCTGGTCCACCAGCGGCGCAATCTGGGTTTCGGCAATCGGGTCGAGCTTCCGCGTCAGGACTTCGACCGCCTCCGCCTGCCGCCCGTCGCCGACGAGCGCGAGAAGCTGGACCCCTGTTTCCGCGATCCGCGAATATCCGCGATCGATGCCGGCGAACGCGGCGGTTTCCCTCGTTTGGTTCGAAGACTTTTGGTTCTCGACGAGCTTTCTCCAGGTGTCGAGCGCGTCCGCGGCGCTTTCCCGGACGGCCTCGATGCCCGGCTCTCGCCGACCGATCGCCGCGGTCAAAGCGTAGAGGAAGAGCTCTCGCGAGAGGCGACGGGCGAACTGATCCGCCACGAAGGCTCGCAGAGCTTTGGACCGGGTGACATCGAGATCCGCCAAGAGTTTTCCCCAGGTCGCTAGATTCGCCACGCCCAATCGACCGTTCGCGCCGGCCAGGCTTTCCAGGGACGCGATACTTTCCATCTGGATGAGGCGATCCTCTTCGCCTTCGAGCCGGGCGAGGAGCGGCGCGAGCTCCTGACGGATTCGCTCGAGCGCTGGATCAGTACCGCCGGCCGAGACTCGGTCGAGGATCTCCTGGATGAGCTGATTGATCCGGCCGGAATCTCGTTCGACTTCGCTCGAGGAACGGATTTCCTCGGCGGCGTCTCCCGGACTCTTCAGAGCTTGCCAGCGAGCGAGCGCGTTCCGAGCTCTTCCTTGAAGGTCCTCGATCCTTCGTCGATCAGCGTCGTCCCTGCTCAGGACAAAGTCCACGCACGCCTTTGCCTGCACGTCAAACAATCTCGCCAGGTTCGCTGTGAGCGTGCGTTGGCGCAGGTGCAACTCGAGACGTCGCAGTTCAGCCGGGATCGTCAAGCTGGGAACGACGATCGCCAGGAAGCAGAGAAACTGGATCGCGATCAACGGCAGGATCAGGAGGCCGAACCGCTCCCGGAGCGGGATTCTCATGCCGTGCGCGAAGCGCCTCGTGCCGGAGCCGATGGAGCGACGAATCTGTGGCGAAACACGGTCTTTTCCGCAATTGTCCGGCAGGGCGCCGAGGATCGCAAATCATTTCCGGGCAGTTGGGAAAGGGGTTCTTCTACTCCGCCAGGAAGAGCGTCAGCGCGAAGCGCGCGTCGGGATCGGTCCACTGCGCGTGGCTGCGGAAGCCGGCGGCGCTCACGAGCTCCACGACCTCGTGCTGCTCGTATTTGTAGGAGCTCTCGGTCCAGATCGATTCTCCGGCCTCGAACCTCACGGCGACTCCGGCTCGCCGGATCAGGACGCTCTGGTCGCGAAGAGAAACCAGGTGCATCTCGATGCGGCGCTCGCCCCGATTCCAGATGGCGCGGTGCTCGAACGAGGTCAGGTCGAAGTCCGCGCCGAGCTCGCGGTTCATCCGCACCAGGAGGTTCTTGTCGAAAGCCGCGGTGACGCCGAGCGGGTCGTTGTAGGCGAGGAGAAGCTCGTCGACCGGCTTGATGAGGTCCGCGCCCAGGAGGAGCGCGTCTCCCGGGCGCATCGCCTGCCGGATCTGGCAGAGGAAGTCGTGCGATGCCGGCGGATCGAAGTTGCCGATGTTCGATCCGAGGAAGAGAACGAGCAGCCCGCCGTGCGGCTGGCGCTCCCGCGCCGCGTGACGCAGGCCCTCCTCGTAGGTCGCGCGGTGCCCGACGACCGAGACGTGCTCGAGAGCACCGAGCGTGCGCTCCGAGAGCTCGAGGGCCGTCGGCGAGATGTCGACGAGGTGGATCGCGACCCGCCGGCGGCGGGTCCGCAGCGCTTCCGCGAGCAGGGCGACCTTCTCTCCGCTCCCGGAGCCGAGCTCGAGCAGGGTCACCGGGTCTTCCAGCGGAGCGACCATCTCGTTCGCCGATCGGACGAGGAGGCGAGACTCCGCCCGCGTGATGCGGTACCAAGGTAACCGGCAGATCGACTCGAAGAGCGACGAGCCGAGCGCGTCGTAGAGGTATCTCGACTGGATCTGCTTGGGCGAGAGAGCGAGATCCCGCGCGACGTCGCGCGCGAAGTCGCGAACGGCCTCCAGCGGAGGCGCGGCCACACTCGAAGGAATCAAGCTTCTGCTCGTCGTCTGTTCCGGTCCGCTTCGATTCCGGCGGCTCGCTAGGTGCCTCGGACCGTTCGAAACGTCGCGTAGACGTAAGGGTAGTTCCCCCGAAACCAGTTGCGGAAGCTCCGCCGCAGGAGCGGATTCGCCGTCGCGAGCGATCCGCCCTTCATCACCCAGTGTTTTCCGTCGAAGAAGTCCGTGGAATACACGGGATAGGACGGCATCGGCTCGAAGCCGGGAAACGGCCCAAAGACGGTCGAAGTCCACTCCCAGCCGTTGCCGAGGAGGTCGCGAACCCCCCACGCGCTCGCTCCCGCCGGGAAGGAGCCGACCGGGACCGGGTCCCATCGAGCGAAATCGAAGTTGCCGCGAGTGCGATCGGGAGGCTCCTCTCCCCACGGATAGGACCGCTCGCTTCCGGCGCTCGTCCCGTATGCCGCGCGGTGGAACTCCGCCTCCGTCGGAAGCCGCGAGTCGCGCCAGCGCGCATACGCGGAGGCTTCCGCATGGCTGACGAAGACGGGCCACCCGGGAGGCAGCGGCAGCGGTTCGAACATTCCGCGCCAGGTCCAATCGTCGCCGCTCCGCTCCCAGAAGGCGGGATGGTGGACATCGTTTTCCCCGCGCCAGAGCCAGCCTTCCTCGGACCAGAGGTCTTCGCGCTCGTATCCGCCGGCGCGAACGAATTCCAGGAAGTCCCGGTTGGTGACGTCGTCGATGTCGATTTCGAAACCGGGAACTTCGACGACGTGCTCGGCGAATTCGTTGTCCCAGCCGAACGCAACGGCGTTCGTCTTCGCGCCGAGCGTCGCGAGCCCGGCGGGCACCCGCACTGTCGCGCGCCCCGGCGGGTCGCCTCCGAGAACCGGCCGGGGCGCTCCCTCCGGTGCCCTCTTCTTCCCGTACGGAAGCCGGTGCCACATGTAGAGGAGCGTCTCCTGGTGCATCGGCTCGTGCTCGAGGATCGTGTACGCGGCGAGGCCGCGCGCGAGAACCGGGCTGTCTTCACGGGTCACGTCCTTCGTCTCCAGGGCCTCGACGATCGCCCGGTCCGCCCGTGCGCCGTACGCCAGGATCTCCACGCGCGGCGGCCAGGCGGCGGGAGCCCCCGGCACCGCGGACTCGTCCTCGGGGTCGATGCCGCGCTCGAAGAGAACCTCGAACCGCGGGTCGATCCCCGGCTGTCCGAGACCCCTCTTGACCAGCGTGTTCACCGAAAACGCCGGAAGGTGGCCTTCGTAGAAAACGATGGGATTCCGCAGCGCGATGGGCCGGTCGTGGTAGGCCTCCGGCGCGAGCATTTCGAAGATCTCGGCCGTTCTCCGGCGGTTGGCGCGATACCAATCGACGGCCGCCCGCCGATCGAGATATCGCCCGATCTCTGTCTCGACTTCGGGCATGGACGTCCTCACATGCTAAACCTACGCCATCGCAGAAATGCTAGATTCCGGCAGATGCGCAACTCGAGGATCGTCGTGGCACTGCTCGGAGCGGTCGCCCTGGGTTCTGCCTGCTCTCGCGAACAGACTTCCGTGACCCCCGGCGGGACGACGACGGGTACCGGTGCCGCGAGAAGCGCCTCCGGCCTGGTTTTCGCCCCCGACATCCGCGACCGCCTCTCCCGGTTGCCGCGCACGCCGATCGACTACGACCACGCGCTTCTCGACGCCAGGGAGACCCAGACCGTCCACAAGCTGATCGAAGCGTCGCGTTACATGAACGACATTTTTCTGCGCCAGGTCTCGGAGCGAAACACGGAGCTCCGGAACCGTGTTTCGGCGGCGGCGCGGACCGATCCCGTGGCGCGGTGGGCGCTCGCTCTGTTCGACGTCCACAAGGGACCGTGGGATCGGCTGAAGGGGAACGAGCCCTTCATCGCCCACGAGCCGAAACCTCCCGGTGCGGGCTTCTATCCCACTGACATGAAGAAGGAGGAGTTCGAGAGCTGGGTCGCGTCGCATCCCGGGGACAAGGACGCCTTCCAGGGCCTCTTCACCGTGATCCGACGTCAGCCGCCGGGGCTCGTGGCGATCCCTTATTCGAAGGCGTACCGTGAGGCTCTCGAGCCCGCCGCCCGGAATCTCCGCGAGGCCGCCGCGCTCACCGGAAACGCGAGCCTTCGGGACTACCTGACCAAGCGCGCGGATGCCTTCCTCGCCGACGATTACTTCGCCTCGGACATCGCGTGGATGGACCTCGACTCCGACATCGAGGTCGTCATCGGGCCTTACGAGGTGTACGAAGACGCTCTCTTCAACTACAAGGCTTCGTTCCAATCCTTCGTCACCGCGCGCGACAAGAATGAGAGCGAGAAGCTCGCCGTTTACGCGAAGCACCTCCCCGACATGGAGCACAACCTGCCGATTCCGGATGAGCACAAGAACCTGAAACGCAAGTTCGAGTCGCCGATCCGCGTGGTGCAGGAAATCTACACGGCCGGCGATGCGCGAAGCGGCGTCCAGACCTCCGCGTTCAACCTGCCCAACGACGAGAGAGTTCGCGAAGCGAAGGGCTCGAAGAAGGTTCTCTTGAAGAACGTGATGGACGCCAAGTTCCGGCAGAGCGGGCGCCCGATCGCCGAGAGAACACTCGTGCCGGCGGAAGTCCCGAACATCTCCTTCGACACGTTCTTCAACCACACGCTCTTCCACGAGCTGTCGCACGGCCTGGGTCCCGGGATCATCCGCGGTCCGGACGGCAAACGCGTCGAAGCGCGCCTCCTCCTGAAGGAGATCTACTCGACGATCGAGGAGTGCAAGGCCGACGTCACCGGTCTCTGGAACATTCTGTTCGGGATGGACCACAAGTGGTTGTCCGGGTTCGGGGAGCCGCAGCTCTACGCGACCTACACGGGTCTGATGTTCCGGGGCATGCGCTTCGGGATCGACGAGGCCCACGGCCAGGGGACCGCGATCCAGTGGAACTGGTTTCGGGAAAAGGGCGCGATCGTGCCGGACGCGGGTGGCCGTTTCCGAACCGACCCCGCGAAGTTCCGGGAGGCGATCCGCTCGCTCGCCAACGAGCTCCTGATGATCGAGGCGACCGGAGATTACGCGCGGGGGAAGACGCTCCTGGAGAAGTACGGCCGCTCGACACCCGAGATCCAGGCCGTGATCGCGCGGCTTTCCGACATCCCGGTCGATATCACGCCGGCTTTCGTCGGGGCCGGAGAACAGTAGAAATCTGGACCGCATTTTGCTCAAGCGAGACCTGACAAGGAGGTTCCCGTGACGGAATCCGAAGGCAAGATGGAAAGCGGTTCCTCTTCTTCGGGCGGCTCTGCTTCGACGCCGCTCAGGAAGAGGGCGAGTACCCGCCGCAAGACCGGCGCCTCCCGCCGAAAAACGGCTGCCGGCGGAAGGAAGCCCGGAGCCCGGACCGCGACGTCCTCCCGAGGCAAGACTTCTTCGCGCCGGCGCCGCCGCTCTTCGAGGGAGGCCGGCCTGCAGAGCTTCCTGAACGACCTCGCGAAGAGAGCGAACGTGGCGGGCTCGAAGATCGCCGAGTTTTCCGAGGAAGGCGCGGATGCCGCGCGGAAGACGATCGGTAAGGTCAGCGCGAGCTCGCGACAGACGATCGCGCGCGTCCGGCGGGAATGGGATCGCATGGACTCCACCCGGAAAGCGCAATTCGTCGCGGGCCTTCTGGGAGCGCTTGCCGCGGCGGCCGCGGGCGTGCGGAAGGCCACTCGCAAGTAACACGGGTTCCGCAGGGCGGCTCACGGGCGTCGACCGCGGCCGATCGTCGGAAGCGGTTCGCGGGGAGGCCGGACACGGCCGGTCCGTTGCGACGCCTCCTCGGACGCTCCGCTCGCCGCGGCGGATACGACTGAGATATGGCGGCGAACGAACCGAAAGATTCCATCCTCTCCTTTCCCGGCCTCGAAGAGCCGATCCGCGCGGAGCTCTATTCGACCGAGCGCCTGGAGGAGTTTGCGCAACGGCTGGGGGCCGAGCACCGGCTTGCCCACGGTTTTCGAAAGGGAAAACCGCTCCTTCCACGCCTGAAGGAGAACGGACGCGTTCTTCTCGAGTCCTACCGCGCGGTCGCCGACGCGATCCGGGAAGAGCGCACGATCTCGCCCGCGGCGGAATGGCTCGTCGACAACTTCCACATCGTCGAAGAACACCTCCGCGAGATCCGGGAGGACCTTCCACCGCGGTACTACCGGGAGCTTCCCAAGCTCGACGCCGGTCCGCTCAAAGGCTATCCGCGCGTCTACGCGCTGACCTCGCACTACATCGCGCACACCGATAGCCGGTTCGAACCGGAGACGCTGCGCCGGTTCGTCGCGGCATACCAACGATCGCAGCCACTGACGATGGGCGAGCTCTGGGCCGTCGCGATCACGCTGCGACTCGTCCTGATCGAGAACCTGCGCCGGCTGGCCGAGCGAATCGTCCGCCGCCGGCTGGTTCGCGAGGACGCGGAGGCCCTCGCCGACTCGCTGCTCGGTATCCGAGCCGAGCCGGGAGAATCGTGGGAATCCCGGCTGCGAGCTCTCGACCGCAAGCCGCTCTCCGCCCCTTTCGCGGTTCATCTCCTGCAGCGCATGCGGGAAAGCGATCCAGAGCAGACTCCGGCGCTCGCCTGGCTCGTGAAGCGGATCGAAGCGCAGGGGCTCACTCCCGACGAGATCGTGCGGCTCGAGCACCTCGAGCAGGTCGCGACCCACGTGTCCGTGCGCAACGTGATCACGAGCATGCGGCTCATTTCCATCGTCGACTGGGCCGATTTCTTCGAGTCGGTCGGCCTCGTCGAGCAGGAGCTGCGCAAGGGCACGCGCGTCGGGGAAATGGACTTCGCGACCCGCGACCGCTACCGCCACGCGATCGAGGACCTCTCGCGGCGATCCGGACTCTCCGAGATCGAGATTGCACAACGAGCGGTCGCCCGCGCCAACCGGTTCCGCGAATCCGCGCTCGCCGGTGTCCCCCTGGAGGATCGGCAGACCGACCCCGGTTATTGGTTGATCTCCCGCGGGCGAGCGGAGCTCGAGAGGGAGGTCGGCTACCGCGTTCCTCTCACGCAGTGGATCCGCAGGGCGTATTTCGCGGCGGCAACTTCGGGCTACCTCGGGACGATCTGCGTCGCGACGGTCGCGATGCTCGCGCTGCCGCTGGCGCTGTCGGCGGCCGGCGGCGCCACGGGCTGGGAGCTCGCGATTCTGGCGGTGCTCGCTCTCGTCCCGGTGTCCGAGTTCGCCATCGCGGTCGTCAACCGTGACGTGACCGAGCTCGTAGGCCCGCGCCGGCTTCCGAAACTCGAGCTCGCGGAGGGCATTCCCTCAAACCTCTTTACGCTCGTCGCGGTTCCAGCGCTCCTGACCAGCGAAGACGAAGTTCGCGAGCTCGCCGAGCGGCTGGAAGTTCACTACCTGGCGAACGCGGAAGATCAGGTGAAGTTCGCCCTGCTCTCCGACTGGATCGACGCGCCGGAAGAGACGATAGCCGAGGACGAGCCCCTGTTCGTTGAAGCGCGCGACGCGATCGACACCCTGAACGGGCGGCACGGGCCGCTGCCCGACGGGACGCGCCGCTTTCTCTTTCTCCAGCGCCGGCGCGTGTGGAACGCGAAGGAAGGCAAATGGATCGGCTGGGAGCGCAAGCGCGGCAAGCTCCACGAGCTCGATCTCCTGCTCCGCGGAGCGGGCCCGACGACCTTTCTCCCGACCGACGAGCGCGACCGGATCGCGCTGCAGCGCGTCCGCTACGTCCTGACCCTGGACGCCGACACGAGACTGCCGCGCGGCGTCGTGCGCAAGCTCGTCGGCACTCTCGCGCATCCCCTGAACCGACCGCTTTACGACGCGGAAGCGAGCCGCGTTGTTGAAGGGTACGCGCTCCTCCAGCCCCGGGTGACACCGACCCTGCCGCTCTCGGGGCCGGGCACTCTGTACCAGAGATTGTTCTCCGGCCCCGCCGGGGTCGACCCGTATGCGGCGGCGATCTCCGACGTCTACCAGGACCTCTTCGGCGAGGGCATCTACACGGGTAAAGGGATCTACGAGGTCGACACCTTCGAGAAGGCGCTCCTCGGCCGGATTCCGGACGACTCTCTTCTTTCGCACGATCTTTTCGAGGGAGTCTTCGCGCGCGCCGGCCTCGTAACCGACGTCGAGCTCTTCGAGAACTTTCCGGCGCACTATGGACTCGCCGCGTCGCGACAGCACCGCTGGGCGCGGGGGGACTGGCAGCTCCTCCCCTGGCTCTCTCCCCGCGTTCCGGATGCGTCCCGCCGAAGGGACCGAAATCCGATCCCCGTGATCGGGCGGTGGAAGATCCTGGACAACCTGAGGCGCTCGGTTTCCGCACCGGCGGCGTTCCTGACCCTCGTCGCGGGCTGGACGCTGCCCGGCGTCTCGCCGATCCTCTGGACGGGGACCGTTCTCGCGAGCTTCGGGCTGCCCCGCCTCTTTTCGGTTCTCGCCGGCCTGGTGCCGGCTCGGCGGGGAATCTCGAAGAGGAGCTTCCTGCGCGGCGTCGGACACGACGTTGCGGTCGCATTGGGGCAGGCGGCGTTCTCGGTCGCCGTGCTCGCTCACCAGGCGTGGTTGATGGGCGATGCGATCCTGCGAACTCTCTTCCGGCTGATCGTTTCGCGGCGGCGCCTCCTCGAGTGGGTCACGGCGGCCGAGGCGGAGAGCGGTCTCGATCTCGAGCTCTCCGGCTTTTACCGGCGCATGGCGCCCGGGGTCGGCCTCGCCGCCCTCGCTGGCGCGGTCGCTTTCCTGGTCGGAAACGGGACGCCGGTCATCATCCCCTTTCTCGTCCTCTGGAGCGTCGCGCCTTGGGTCGCGTGGAAGGCCAGCCTGCCCCCGCGCGCCGCGGAGGCCGAGGCGCTTCCCGAAAAGGAGAAACGCGTTCTTCAGCTCACGGCGCGCCGCACCTTCCGTTTCTTCGAGGCTTTCATCACGCCGGAGGACAATTACCTTCCACCCGACAACTTCCAGGAGGACCCGAAACCGGTCGTGGCCCACCGCACGTCCCCGACGAACATCGGGCTCTGGCTCCTTTCGACTGTGGCGGCGCGCGATTTCGCGTGGATCGGTACGATCGACATGCTGGACCGGCTCGAGGCCACTTTCCGGTCGATCGAGCGGCTCGAGAAGTATTTCGGCCACCTCTACAACTGGTACGACACGCGGACGCTCGACCCGCTCGAGCCCTGTTACGTCTCGACGGTCGACAGCGGGAACCTCGCCGGGCACCTGATTGCTCTCCAGCACGCCTGCCTCGAGCGGCTGAACGCCCCCGCGCTCGACCCGCGCGCCCTCGAAGGAATCGCCGACAGCCTCGCGCTGGCGAAGGAGTCGCTCGCGGGAGCGCTTTCCGGCACCCGCGGAGGGACCGTCACCCGGCGCGACCTCGAGTCGGCGTTCCACGACGTCGAGGCGCTTCTCTCGCCCGTTCCCGAGACGCCCTCGCAGTGGGGAGAGCGTCTCGCCGCGCTCCGCGAGCGTGCCGAGGTTCTCGCCGACGTCACCGAAGCGCTCTCCAACGAGAACCCGGACGGTCCCCACCGCGAGCTCCATGAATGGACGAAGTCGGCGCTCGCCGCGATCGCCAGCCACGAGCGCGACTTCGGCGCAACGCTCGGGTGGATGCGCTCACCGGGACTCGGGACACGGGACACGGGACACGGGAACGCGGTTTCGGGACTCCCTTCACTCGGCTCGATTCCGGATCTCTGCGAAACCGTTCTCGGCGATCTCGGCCGTCCGGGGGGCGGCGGAGGGAGCGGCGATGGCCCCGCGGCGATCCAGCCTTCGGAGAGATCCGCGCTCCGGGAATCGCTTCACCGCTCCCGCGAGACGGCGGCATCGCTCGCGCGCCGTCTCACGACGCTCGCGCGGACGGCGGCCGGAATCGTCCGCGCAATGGACTTCCGCTTCCTCTACGACGAGGAGCGAAAGCTCTTCTCGATCGGGTATCGCGTCTCCGACGGGCGTCTCGACACGGGCTACTACGATCTGCTCGCGTCGGAAGCGCGGCTCGCGAGCTTCATCGCAATCGCCCGGGGCGATGCGCCCCCGGCCCACTGGTTCCATCTCTCGCGCCCACTGACGCCCGTTGGAAAGGGCTCCGCGCTCGTCTCCTGGTCCGGCTCGATGTTCGAGTACCTGATGCCGGACCTCGTGCTGAAGGAGCCGACCGGCAGCCTGCTCGAGCAGACGGACCGCCTGGTCGTCGCGCGCCAGATCGCATACGGCGAGGAGCGCAAGGCGCCGTGGGGCGTCTCGGAGTCCGCTTTCTACGCCCGGGACCTCGACCTGACCTACCAGTACTCGAACTTTGGCGTCGTGGGA
>Ga0114129_10001664_pt1 | contig 30263 bp, 26 predicted proteins | sample RhiMetdeltSRZDD1_FD_80071 | JGI IMG/M metagenome (GOLD analysis project Ga0114129, IMG submission 80071) | Populus rhizosphere microbial communities from Tennessee, USA - Rhizosphere MetaG P. deltoides SRZDD1 (version 2) (version 2) | ecosystem: Host-associated > Plants > Roots > Rhizosphere >...
GACACCGATCTCCCTCAGTTTTTGTTCTACCTCATGGACTACAAACGAGACCTTTTCCCGCAGTCCGTCCGGCGAGACGTTACCGGGCGCTACAGTTTCAACGGTGCCGTCGGCACTGAGTCTGATATCTGCAAGACCGGACGTCGCAAACGTGAGGCGGTCCGTTTTCGAGGGAACCGTATACAAAAATGCATACACGCATTGCTCGGTGACGGATCCGTCGTCGATCGCCAAATTTGCGCGTGTCATAGGGACTCGTCCGTCGACAAGAAGGTCGCGACTCTTCAGCAGTTCGATATATTTTGCATTGAACTCCATAAACAGCGGACGAGTTGGATACGGCGCTGCGCCTCGCAGTTCCATACCACAAAGCGCTTGCATCGGCCTTCCTGCGCTGCGGAGTTCGTACTCGATCGCCTCGAAGCCCGCTTTCAAGGGTACAGGCTTATCAAAGACGGCGCGCACCAGTCCAAACCCAGGATCGGCGCGCACAGCCGACGCATAGAACTCAGACCCCTTCGTGAACTGATAATTGCCGCGCGGATTAGATATCGGCATCTTGATCTCCAATTCGAGGTAGACGTTCGTTAATTAGTTTTTCAGCGCGAATCAGGTCGACTTCTTCGGGCGCATCTAGATCGTGGCACAATTCCGCTAGAATCCCGGCTTGTGCAACACCGACGTCATACGCAAATTTATAAGGCACCCTGCTGAACGTCACAAGCGCATAGCGTGGAATGTACCGGTCCGGAAACTTTTCCTGCAGGATGTGCTCGACGGCCTTTTCGATAAGAAAATGCTTGTCGGCGACCTTATCGCGCATTTCCACGAAGTTCTCGACCGCCATATCTGCAATCGCGTCGCAGTTAGGCTTTCGCGACGCGAAGAAAGCCGAGAATGCTTCGGCCCGGTCCGAATGTCGATCGAGCAGTGCGTCGAGTACCTCGCAATCTTCGAAGCCACAGTTCATCCCCTGGCCGAAGAATGGCACGATGGCGTGAGCCGCATCGCCGAGGAGCAACGTGCGGTCATCCTGATTCCAGGGTCCGCACTTCACGGTTGCCATTTGTCCCGTTGGGTTGGTGAAGAACGCGTTTTCCAGTGTTTCAATTAGAGGAAGCGCGTCTGAAAAATGCTCGCGAAAGAATGCGGACACCTCTATGCCCGTTTTCAGTGCGTCGAAGCTAACGGGACCCTTGAAAGGCAGAAACAAAGTGCAGGTGAAGCTGCCGTCAAAGTTCGGCAGCGCGATCAACATGTACGTGCCGCGCGGCCAGATGTGAAGTGCGTTCCGCTCGAGGCGGTGCGTGCCACCGGGACCCGGTGCGATCGCAAGTTCTTTGTAGCCATGGTCGAGATTAGTTTCAACGTTGTTGAATTCCGGATTTGCTGACAGCGCGCGGCGTGCGGCTGAGCCACTTCCGTCTGCGCCGAAGACGATGGGTTCGTCCAGAGTGCGCGGATCCTCAATCGGATGATTGAATTCGACCTTCACGTTGCCCGTGTTTTCCGCTGCTGTGATGAGGATCTTGTTCAGGTCACCGCGCGAAATCGAGTTGATGTATTGCGAGTCGTCACGCCCGTAGCGCTGGAACGTCAGTTCGCCTGCCGGCGAATGCATCATGCGGCCCCGCATGGGTATGGCGCGTTTTAAGACTTCATGTTCGAGGCCGACAAGGTTGAGTGCGTGGAGCCCCCGAGTCGAGATCGCCAGATTGATTGAACGGCCCGCCGCGATTCGTTCTCTTCGCATGTCGGGCCGCCGCTCGTAGACGGTAACTTTATGGCCGCGTTTCGCGAGGAAAATGGAGAGCAGCGAGCCGACGAGTCCCGCTCCTATAACAGCATCGATCTTATCGTGAAGCATACCGCTCCAGAACGCGTGCAAAACGCCACACGTCGGTGAAGGTGTTATAGAGAGGGACCGGCGCAACACGCACAATAGCCGGCTCGCGGAAATCGCAGATCACGCGCTCCGCGGCAAGTCGCGGGACGAGGCTTTTCGCGTCCTTCTTAATACGCAGCGAAAGCTGCGCGCCGCGACGTTCGGGTTCGCGCGGAGTGATGATTTCACAGAAACCTGGAGGAAGCCGTTCCAGAAGAAACTCGAGATAGCCTGTTAGCATTTCGCTCTTCTTGCGAATCGCCGGCATCGTGGCTTCGTCGAAAATTTCCATCGAGGCGCGGAGTGCTGCGAGCTGGAAGATCGGAGGATTGCTCACCTGCCAGCCTTCGGCGCCTGGAATTGGGTCAAAAATGGAGCCCATCTGGAAGCGAGTGGATTTGTTGTGGCCCCACCACCCGGCGAAGCGTGGAAGACTGTTATCAGTTGCGTGCCGCTCGTGCACAAAGCAACCGGCCAGGCCACCGGGGCCGGCATTCAGGTATTTGTAACTGCACCAGACGGCGAAATCTACTTCGTCGTCGTGAAGCTGTAGCACGAGATTTCCAGCCCCGTGGGCGAGGTTAAAGCCCACAAAGCAGCCCTTCGCGTGACCCGCCTTCGCAATTGCGCGCATGTCGAAGGCCTCGCCCGTTAGGTAGTTGACGCTGCCAAGTATCACGAGAGCGATCGACGAACCGTCGCGCTCAATGCGATCAACCGGATTTTCGTGCTGCGGGAGTTCGATCACTTCTCCGGCGTGAAAGGCGGCCTGTGAAGCGACGGCATATTGGTCTGAGGGGAAAGCGTTCGCCTCGATCAGGATCTTGTTTCGCTCGGGAGTTGGCCGGTAAAACGACACCATCATGAGGTGGAGGTTCACCGTGAGGGTGTTCATCACCACAACTTCTAAGGGTTCGGCGCCGACGAGCCGTGCAGTCTGCGCTGTTAGTAATTCATGGTAGGAAACCCAAGGGTCCCGTGCTTTGAAATGCCCTTCGACGCCGAGTCTGGCCCAATCGTCGAGTTCGGCTTGGATGTAGTCTCGAGCTTTCCTGGGTTGCAGTCCCAGGGAATTGCCGGCGAGATACACAGTATCGGCGGGGATGTGGAATCGCGATCGGAACTCGCGTAAAGGATCCGCCTCATCTTGAGCGCTAGCCCATTGTTCCGAGTCCTCGTAGTGCATTCTTCCCTTATAATCCCAACCATTCCTTTGCTGTTCCCGAGAACAACCGCTCCTTCGTCTTTTTATCCAGTTCCGAAAGCGACTCGATGAGTTTGCCCGGTTGTCGCTCGCCTAGCGGGAACGGATAATCCGAGCCCAGGGCGATGCGATCAGCACCGAACAATCTAAGCAAAAATCTCAAGACTTCTCTGTCGTGAACTACCGAGTCGACGTAAATCCGTTTCACGTATTCGCGCGGGTTCACCTGATTCTCGATAGCGCATAAATCCGGCCGCGTGAAAAAGCCTTGCTCGATGCGGCCGAGTGTACCGGGAAACGCTCCTCCTCCATGGGCGAAACAGATGCGCAGTTTGGGGAGTCGTTCCAACACAGCACCGAAAATCAGCGAGCAAATTGCGAGAGAAGTCTCTGCCGGCATTCCGACCAGCCACGGAAGGCAATACTTCGACATCCTTTCCTCGCCCATCATGTCCCAGGGGTGCACGAATATCGATGCATCCAGCGCCTCCGCCGCCTCGAAAAACGGAAAAAGCTCAGACGCATCGAGGTTCCAATCGTTCACGTGCGTTCCGATCTGTACACCGGCGAATTCGAGCGCTTCAATACACCGCTCCAACTCTTGGACCGCCAGCTTCGGCGATTGGAGAGGCACCGTTGCGAGTGCCGCGAAGCGGCCGGGATGTGCATCAACAACCGAAGCCAGATGATCGTTCAAAAAGCGAGAAAGATCGAGCGCGTCGTCCGCCCTCGCCCAGTAACTGAACATGACCGGTAAGGTGGAAAGCACCTGCAGGTCAATGCCGTGAAGCTTGCAGTCGGCCACGCGTTTTTCAGGATCCCAACATCTATCATCGATTTCGCGGAAGAACTTGCCGTCGTCCCGCAGCATTTTGGCACCGCAGTCGGCATGATGTTCGATCTGAATGAATCCGCCATAGCCATACTTCTCTTTGAACCGCGGCAAGTCTTTGGGCAGGATGTGCGTGTGGACGTCGACTTTCACCTCTCAGCCCGGGTACCGCAGTTCCTGCAAGTCGATCGCACCGGGTCGCGATAAAACCGATCGAAAACTTCTGGAAGCTGCTTCACGATATCGCTGACGTGCAGGAACTCGCTATGGAGTTTGCTGCCGCACTTCTCGCAATACCAGACGAATCCGTCACGCTCGTCTGCCTCGCGCTTGCGTTCGAGTACGAGCCCTATTGTCCCGGCCGGCCGTCGCGGCGAATGCGGTACGCGGGGAGGAAGTAAAAAGATGTCGCCGGCCCGGATCGGAATATCGCGGTGTTTGCCTTCGTCATTCACGACCTTGAGTGTGATGTCGCCTTCGACCTGGTAGAAAAACTCTTCACTCTCGTCGATGTGGTAGTCCTTGCGAGTGTTCGGGCCGCCGATCACCATCACGATAAAGTCACGGTCCTCCCAAACCACACGGTTTCCGACAGGCGGTTTGAGCAGGTGGCGGTTTGCCTCGATCCAGCCTTGAAAGTTAAGCGGAGTGAGATTGTCAGTTTTAGTCATAAGTTTTCTCCTAAATCGTACTGGAAAGAGGACAGAAACCACAAAAAAGCAGAATGGGCACAAAGCGGCAATGAACTCCTTCCTCCCGTGTGTCCGTTAATTGTTTTTTGTTACAGTTCAAAACCATTTGCCCTCTACCCGGCCCTGTGGCAGAACAGTTGTCGATTTTAAGGAGCGTGAACCATGCAGACGAACGTTGCTTCGACGTGCACCGAGTGTGGTGGGGTGTTCCCGGCCGATGATTTGATCCGGCATGAGAACGCGCGCGTATGTGTGAAGTGCAAGCCTGCCTTTTTGCAAAAGCTTGCGGAAGGCGCGGAGTTCAAGACTTCGATGCGGTATGCCGGATTTTGGCTGCGGTTCGGAGCAGTCCTTCTGGATGGGATCATTCTCTTTGTTGTCAATTTGGGTTTGGGAATGCTCATCGGCCTCTCGGCGACCCAGGCAATCGGAACCGAGCAGGGCAGTATCGCGCTTCTTTTGATCGTATACACGATCCAATTGGCCGTTGGCATCTCGTATGAAACCATTATGATCGGAAAATTCGGCGCTACCGTAGGCAAGATGGCATGCAAAATTCACGTAGTGACCGCGAATGGTGATAAAGTTTCATATGCGCGTGCATTCGGACGATATTTCGCAAAACTCCTCAGCGCATTCACTCTTTTGATCGGTTACATCATGGCTGCATTTGACTCTGAGAATCGTGCTTTGCACGATCGTGTTTGCGATACCCGCGTTGTTCTCGAGTAGCTGAATGGCAGAGACGATTTTCGGATTAGATTCAGCCGCGGTTCGCGACCAGGGCTCTTTGCAGCCCACGTGTCCCAAATGCCATGCCCTTATACCCGAGGACGTCATCAACAAGGTCGAGCTGACGCCGTGTACGCAATGTCGGAGCGCGCTTCAAGTCGAGGTTTTTCCTGCTTTATTCCGCCGTCCCGTCATTGAGGGGAGTGGCGACATTGCATTGGTCGATGGCGAGGCAACCTGCTTTTATCATTCGAGCAAGAAAGCCGTGCTTCCATGCCACGGCTGCGGGCGTTTTCTTTGCGCGTTGTGCGATTGCGATCTGAACGGCGAACACTTCTGCCCGTCATGCCTCGAGACAGGGAAGACAAAAGGACGAATCAAGAATCTCGAGCGTCATCGGACACTGTACGACACTATCGCATTACACCTAGCCGTTTTACCACTTGCTGTGCTCATTTTCTGGTTTGCTACGTTTATAACAGCACCGATGGCGCTGTTTATTGCAATCCGATACTGGAATGCTCCGCGAAGCATCATTCCGCGCACAAAGATCCGGTACATCGTTGCGATTGTTATTGCGGCACTCGAGATTGTTGCCTGGGCGATCGGCATTTATGCATTGAGTGGGGGATTCCGTGCCTGAAGGGGAATATCAGCGATTGACCCGGCCGCGCGTGCGGCACAAGAACATTCTTTCGTCTGTCAGCACGCGTTCCAGCCTGTGGCTGGGGAAGGACCACTTACTCAGCATCGATTCAAATCGGTATAGCGAAGAGTACAAAAGATTCTATTTTCGCGATATTCAGGCCATCACGATTCGAACAACGAAGCGTCGCGCGACTTGGAATCTCGTTTTCGGCCTTTTGTTCATCATCTGGTTGGGAACCTTTGTCAGCGTGGATGCCGTTCAGAGAACAAATCCGTTCTTTGCCTTATGGTTCGTATTTCTGGGTGTACCCCTGCTGTTGAACAACACGATGGGCCCGACGTGCGCCACCTATCTTCGCACCGCAGTCCAGATTGAAGTGCTACCTTCCTTGAACCGGGTTCGACGGGCCCGGCGAATTTTGGATCGCATTCGCCCGGCGATCATGGCCGCACAAGAACAGCAAGTTCCCTGAGTATGCGCGATCTGGCCCATCAGCGTTGTTTCAATCACGCCGCACGTGAAGCGGTCGCGCGTTGTCTCGAGTGCACAAAATTTTTCTGTCGCGAATGCATCACAGAGCATGACGATCGCATTCTCTGCACCGCGTGCCTGAAGACCGTCGCGAGAACGACCGGCAAACAGACGCGAGCGTTCGGCCGCATGATCCGATTCGTTCAGTGCGTGTTCGGTGTACTTGTTGCGTGGTTTTTCTTTTTCCTGATTGCGGACATTCTGGCTCAACTACCCGATTCATTTCATGAAGGCACTCTCTGGCGGACTCGGTGGATCGATCAAAAATGAATCAGGGGCGAGAGTCCACCCGAAGCGTTCTCGAGTTGATGGAGCAGGCAACCCATCTCCTGCGTACCACATCGGCGGCAACAATGCTGACGTACTATGCCGGGACGATTCCATTCGCATTCGGGTTTCTTTATTTCTGGACAGACATGAGCCGAAGTCCGTTTGCCGCCAGGCACTCGGCTGAGGCTTCGTTGGGTGTCGCGGCATTGTTCATATGGATGAAACTCTGGCAGGCGGCATTTGCCCGAAGGCTTCGTTCGCAACTGACGGGCAGTCACATGCCGGCCTGGAGTCTGCGCCGATGCATGCATATCCTTCTAGTTCAAACCATCGTTCAACCTTCGGGTTTGTTCCTCATCCCTCTCGCGCTGATTGTGGCGCTGCCGTTTGGGTGGGTGTATGCCTTTTATCAGAATGTAACTGTCCTCGCGGATGATGATGGTACGGGACTCTCAGAGTTGATATCACAATGCTGGAAACAGGCGTCACTTTGGACGATGGAAAATCACTATAGCCTTGGTATCACGCTGTTGTTCGGGTTCGTGGTGTTTTTGAACTGGGCACTGGCTTTATTTGCGATTCCTTCTTTGCTGAAGATGTTATTCGGCATCGAGACAGTATTCAGCAAAAGCCCGATTGCGATGCTGAATACAACGTTTTTTGCTGCCATTTGTGTGTTGACATACTTAACCGTCGATCCGCTTATCAAGACCTTGTATGCACTGCGTTGTTTCTCTGGAGAGTCGCTAGATTCGGGCGAGGATTTGAAGGTCGAGTTAAGACAATTTGCCGCTGTGCCGCATCGTTACGTGGCCTTGTTGCTGATTGTCCTTTCATTCCTTTGTGGCTCTGGTATGGCCGCACAAGTCCAATCGTCAGAACTCGACCGTGAGATCGATAAAGTGATCCATCAAGACAAATACACTTGGAGAATGCCGCGCGAGGGAATCGAGGAGGAGAATTCGCGGAAAGGGCCCATCGGCCGTTTCATCGCGATGGTTGGGAATTTCTTGAAGAAAACGATGAAAGCCACTCTGGACTGGGCGGACGCCTTCCTTCGAAGGCTATTTAATCCAAGGGACAGAGAAGGCAACGGTCAAGGTGCCAGCCGCCTGGCTGCGCCTCTCTTATACGTCTTGCTTGGAATCGTGCTCGTGGGCGTAGCCGTTTACTGTGTGCGGCTCCGCCGGGAGCGAAACAGTGAGCCGGCCGTTATTCGGCCCAAGCCATTTTCGAGCCCGGATATTGCTGATGAAAACGTCGATGCCGACCAAATGCCTGAAGAGCGCTGGACGAGACTGGCTCGTGAGCTTATCGATCGAGGCGAGTACCGATTATCGCTGCGAGCTTTTTATCTCTCGACACTCGCGCATCTCGCCGAACGTAACTTGATCGGCATCGCTCGTTTCAAATCGAATAGAGATTATGAGAACGAGCTTCGACGTCGCGGGCACGCCATCCCGGATTTAGTTCCTATGTTCAGCCATAACGTTTCCACATTCGAGCGGATCTGGTACGGCGTCCATGCCGTCGATCGCGACGCCGTTTTAGACTTCGCGGCAAATGTCGAAAGGATCAAGGCTTCCGGATGAAACGTTATAGCGCGCTTGTTCTTCTGCTGGTCCTGACGGCTGTTTTCGCCTTCGGCATAATCAAACTTTTCGAACTGCGCTTTGAAGCGGGGGACGTCTATCCCGAATACTCGACCCTGCGTTCGGATCCTCTAGGGACGATGGCGTTCTATGAAAGTCTCGCAAACCTTCCTGGGTTGACGGTGCGTCGGGATTTTTCAACCTCGAACCATTTGCCTGATGGAAACAAAACGACGTACTTCCACCTCGCCGCCTCGATCGAGGAACTGCAGTTCATCTCGGATCAGACGTTTAACGATATCGAGAAATTTCTCAACGTAGGCGGGCGCCTCGTAATAACGATGCGCCCGGAATCTTCACTACCCTTGCCTCCTCGCGAAGATAAGACGCTCAAGGATAACAACGAGCCCGCTAAACCTCCGCCAATCGGCGAGCGTTGGGGTATCGAATTTGACGTTGTGCCCTTGAAGCGCGATCCACTCCAAGCGCGTCTAGTGCCGGGCATGGCGCAAAACGAGAGCCATGAGCCGTTGCCTGCGACGCTCGACTGGCACAGCGGAATGGTCCTGAAAAACTCGAATCCGGATTGGGAGACGATTTACTCGCGCAATCGCGATCCCGTCATGATTCAGCGAAAGGTTGGACGCGGAAGTATCGTGATCGCAACGGATTCCTATCTTCTAAGTAATGAGGCCATGCAACGAGACCGGCAGAGCGGACTGCTCGCCTGGCTTGCGGGTTCAAGCGAGGCGATGGTTTTCGATGAAGCGCACCTCGGCGTTACCGAACAGCCCGGAGTCGCAACTCTGATCCGCCAATATCGCTTGTACTGGCCCATTGCGGGATTCGTCCTCCTGGCCGCTTTGTTCATTTGGAAAAATGCGACCAGCTTCGTTCCGCTGGACGCTGATTCGAAAACCGACGACATTGTCTCCGGCAAGGATGCAGCGACGGGATTCGATAATCTTTTGCGGCGAAATATCGCGCCACGGGATTTGCTTCAGCTTTGTTTCGGCGAATGGAAAAAGTCATCGGTTCAAACAGGCCAGTATTCGACACTACGAACACGGGAAGCCGAGACGGCGTTCCAGGCGGAAAATTCGCGGCCGGTGAAGGATCGCGATGCCGTCCGAGCGTATCGGCAAATTGCCAAGATTCTCCAGATCCAACACAAATGAATATCGAACGACTCAAGGAAGTTCTTGCGACAGCGCGGCAAGAAGCCGGCAAGGTGATCATTGGCCAGCACGATGCGGTCGACAAAGCTCTGATTGCGATATTTACCGGCAATCATGCTTTGATCGAAGGTGTGCCGGGCGTGGCGAAGACGCTGCTTGTTCGTACCCTGGCGGAGATACTCGGTTGCGAGTTTGCGCGAATTCAATTCACCCCGGACCTGATGCCTGCGGACATCACCGGGACCAACGTGTTTAATCTTCAGCGCAACGAGTTCTCACTGATCAGGGGGCCAATCTTCACGTCGTTCCTTCTTGCCGACGAAATCAATCGTGCCCCTGCGAAAACGCAGTCGGCGCTTCTTCAAGCAATGCAGGAGCGGACCGTTACGATCGATCGCGAGACCCACCGGTTACCGCCGAACTTCACCGTATTTGCGACACAGAATCCCATCGAATACGAAGGTACGTATCCGCTCCCCGAGGCGCAGAAAGACCGTTTTATGCTGAAAATCACGGTGAAGCTGCCGGAACGGGCCGAGGAACTGACGCTTGCGGAACGGACGATGACGAAAGATGCGCCGGAGACACTACTTGCACAACGAAGCGTCCGGCACGTTATTCAAGCGGAAGACTTGGCAATATTACGTGAGAGCCTCATGGAGGTCGTCGTCCGCGATGAGTTGATCGGGTATTTGGTGGACGTCGTTCGTGCGACGCGGCAACACGAAAGCGTCTTGGTTGGCGCCGGACCGCGCGCGACACAGGCGCTAATGATGGCGTGCCGGGCAAGTGCGGCAATCTCCGGTCGTGACTTCGTTACACCGGACGACATCAAAGCCATGGCGGTGCCGGTGTTGGAGCATCGTCTGATTCTGCGCCCCGAATTCGAAATCGAGGGACTTACGGTACTGGAAGTGATCGATCAAGTGTTACAGCAAGTCGCCGTGCCGCGTTGAGAGAGGGCGACTAGGCGCGGCCTATGAGCGTGTGAACGAATTGGTCGGGATAGGCGATATTCCCCTCCTCCGTGAGGAGGGGATTATTCGCTAGAATCACACTCGTGGCTCGCACTCAATTTACAAGCGCATGATTGTTCCAAGCTCAAGACTTTTGGTTTGCACTTCGGCCGTTGTGCTGCCGATCGCTTTCGCCGCTGCGGCATATCCGAATGCGGACGTAATTTGGGCACTATCGTTCCTCGCCTTCGCAGGGTTGGTGCTGGTTGACGCTTTGCGCGCGGACGCCGAACTGCGAGGCATCAGGGTCGAACTTCCACCTGTGGTACGTGTTTCCAAGAATCGCATCGCTAGCCTGGAAGTTCGAGTTCACAGTAAACCAGGCGGCAGACGCGCTTTGCGCCTCGCCTTCGGATTCCCGGTCCAAATTTCGCCGATGCCAGAAGTACTGGATCTTCTGTTACCGGCGGACGCTCCGTCATCTCGGTTTGACTGGAATTGCACTCCACTCGAGCGCGGCAATTACCGCATCAGTGCGGCTTATGCCGAAGCGCATTCACCTTTTGGCTTGTGGGCCGTTCGAGCAAGGCGTCCGGCTCAGTGTGAAATCCGGGTTTATCCCAATCTTCTGACGGAGCGGCGCAACCTGGCGGCGTTGTTCTTGAACCGTGGGTCGTATGGAGTGCACGTGCACCGGCAGGTTGGAAAAGGCCGCGATTTCGAGAAGCTGCGCGAATATGCTCCCGGCGACAGCTACGACGAAATTCACTGGAAAGCCACGGCCCGTCGTGCGAAGCCGATCACCAAGGTCTTTCAGATCGAGCGAACGAAGGAAATTTATGTCGTGGTCGATGCTTCGCGGCTTTCGGCGAGGCGAACGAACTCGGCCGGAAACGATTCGATTCTTGAACGGTTCGTGACCGCGGCCCTTGTGCTCGGCCTCGCTGCGGAACAGCAAGGCGACCTGTTTGGCCTCGTCGCGTTCACAAACAAGATCGAGACATTTGTTCGCGCCCGAAACGGCAAGACCCATTACAACGCGTGCCGCGACGCGCTCTACACGCTCGAGCCGAAGATTGTCACTCCGGACTTCGACGAACTGTGTACGTTCATCCGGCTGCGGCTACGTAAGCGCGCCCTGGTTGTGTTTTTGACTTCCCTCGACGATCCGGCTCTCTTTGAAAATTTTGTTCGTAATGTCGACCTGATCCGGCGGCAACACTTGATGCTCGTCAACATGATGAGACAGCAGGGGGCCGTACCTCTATTTACGGATCCGGACGTGAACTCGATTGACGACGTGTATCGCCAATTATCGGGCCACTTGCGATGGCACAAACTGAGGCAAGTCGATAAGACCCTGCAACGCCTCGGTGTCCGCTTTGCTTTGATGGATAACGAGCGCCTGAGCGCGCAGCTTGTGTCGCAATATCTGAGCATCAAGCAGCGCCAGTTGATATGATCATTGATCTTCACAGATTCATTGCGGCGGAACGGCCTTGTTGGACAGAGCTCGAAAAAATGGTTGGGCGTCTCGAGGCCGAGCCGAACGCCACACTCGACCTGGAGAACATTCAACGATTCCACGAGCTCTACGAACGTACTTCGGCCGGCCTTGCGAAGCTGACCACCTTTTCATCCGAGCCCGCGACGCGCCGATACCTGGAAAACCTAGTCGCCCGGGCATACGGCGAGATTCATGAGACCCGAGACAAACGCCGGCGCATCTTTCCATTGAAGTGGTTCACGAAAACCTTTCCCCAAACGTTTCGCCGTCGTATTCGAGTGTTCTATCTTTCGTTGGCAATCACGCTGGCCGGTTCGGCATTCGGTGGCGGCGCGACAGCATTCGATCCGGAATCGCGTCACATCACGATGCCCTTCGGGCACGATCAGTTGCGGCCGAGCGAGCGAGTGAAGCAAGAGGAGACCCGCAAGACCGATCGCTTAGCTGGACATCGGACATCATTCTCCGCCAGTCTGATGACCCACAACATCCAGGTTTCCATCTTTACTCTGGCGCTTGGCATAACGTGCGGCATCGGCACGATTCTCATGCTTTTCTACAACGGCATCGCTCTAGGCGCGATCGCGGTCGACTACGTTGCCGACGGACAAACAAGTTTCCTCCTGGGCTGGCTCATGCCTCACGGAGTAATCGAAATTCCGGCAATTCTCATTGCCGGCCAGGCCGGATTGCTGCTCGCGTCGGGCATCATTGGATGGGGCAAGCGCATGTCTCTTGCGCGGCGACTGCGCGAGGTCTCGCCGGATGTCGTCAATTTGAGCTTCGGCTTCGCTCTGCTATTGGTTTGGGCAGGTCTAGTCGAAGCGTTCCTCTCGCAGTATCACGAGCCAGTCGTGCCATATGAAGCGAAGATAGTTTTCGGCACAGTGGAATTAATCTGGTTGGTTTTGTTTCTGGGGAAATCCGGCAGACGATGAAGACCAGCTCACTTTTGATTCGAACACCGGAAGGTATCATTTTCTCGCAGCTGTTGGCGGGACCTGTTACCCGTTTTCTCGCGTGGCTGATCGACAGCTTATGCATCGGTGTCCTCCTGAACGTATTGGGGACACTCCTTCGAGTCCTTGATCTCCTGAGTCTGAATATCAGCCTCGCAGCCATTACGGTCGGATACTTCGTGATCAACACCGGATATGGAATTTTTTGCGAATGGGCATGGCGCGGCCAAACAATCGGGAAAAAGCTGCTTGGACTGCGAGTGGTAGACGCCGAAGGCATGCGAATGCAGTTCAACCAGATTGTCACCCGGAACCTCCTCCGGTTCGTGGACATGTTGCCGGCATTCTATTTAGTGGGAGGTGCAGCATGCTGGTTCAGTCGACGCTGCCAGCGTTTGGGAGATGTCGCAGCGAATACGATTGTGATCCGAACTGCCGCCGTGACTGAGCCAAATCTAGATCAACTCGCTCCAGGAAAGTTCAACTCGCTCCGACACTATCCACACCTCGCCGCGCGGCTCCGGCAGCGGGTATCACCGGGTGAAGCTGCCACCGCACTTCACGCTTTACTCCGCCGCGATCAGTTCGAGCCCGCCGCGCGCATCGAACTCTTCCGGGAACTCGCCGTTCATTTCCGATTGAAGGTCGCTTTCCCCGCCGAAGCTATGGAAAGTATTCCCGATGAACAATACATTCACAATGTTGTCGACGTGATCTATCGCATGTAGGGTGTAATCCTACAGTCGGAATGGATGTGAAGTGAACAGTAGAAGTGTCAGTTGACGTCCAATTTCTGATTTCGGATTTCGAATTTGAGGTGCAGGATTCGTCCAATTTCAAATCTTCAACGGGGTTCTTGTTACTTATCCCGGACGAGAATGATCTGACACATTTCTCGAGGTTTTTTATACACGTCGAATAAAGTGTGAATTTCGGAAATGCTCCGCCGCTCGTACTGTTCGCCGGCGAAGGTATAGAAGTGGGTGAACAGTTCTGAAACGATCTCGCAGTACCGCGCAGGCGATATCAGCGAACGTTCCATTGCATACGGCCAGAATTCGCTGACAACAGGCGGGCCCATTTTCAAAAGCCGTTCCGCTCCAAGATAGAAATAACCCTCATGGCCTTCAACATCCACCCAGACAAGGGAGATCGATTCCTCCGACAAACGGCGATCGCCAGCGATGACATCATCCAGCGTTTTCACGGCTACCTGTACGGTCTTTCGCTGTTCTTCTCGAAAGGCACCCGGGCTTGTTGTCTGGCGTAATCGATGGTTCCCTGAATTGTCAGTCGAAAGTTCTAAATCGATAGTTCCCGTTTTATCGGACAACGCCCACGGAAAATGGCAGACACGGTCCGAAAGGTGATTTTGACGAATGTTTTGGACGAGCAACCGATAACTCGTGGGCGCCGGTTCAAAAGCGATAGCCTTTTCGAAGTAGCCATGTTTAACAAGCGCGATACACGTCATCCCTATATTTGCGCCTACATCGACGAGTACCTTACCAGAGTCGGCCAGGTATCCTTCCTTCCTGAGGAGCGTCATAGTGCTTTGGATTGCTTGAGCTTCGTAGCTACGTTTGACATAGAGATACTTGCCGATGAGCCAATCCTTACTGTCAAAGCTCAATAACCCATTAAAGGTATCGATTGTGATATCGCGCTGGGGTCCCCAGTACATGAAAGACCAACATAGCCTTCTTACCACCTCGCGCAACAGCATTGATCCTGCCCAGTCTCCCCGTTTCTTGTAAAAACAAAAACACGGGTTCGAAATTGAACTAAGGCCGGATTATACTCATAGCTAGTTGTAATCAGCCGAGGACTTCAAACCATGACAAAAACGGATCGGCGAGTACTAGAACTCGCTTTGATAGGTCTAGAAACCGAAAGGGAAAGAATCGAACAGGAACTAAACTCACTACGCGCACGCTTGAGAGTTGCACCTCCTGCAACATCCGGCGTAGTCACACGATTGGAAGGTCCGGGCCTTAGGCGCCGTCCGGGTCCCAACAAAGGAAGAAAAATGAGTGCCGCACAGAAAAAGAAAATTTCCGACGCCATGAAAGCACGCTGGCTTGTGCGAAAACGTGCGGCGCGCTGATGAGTGTCGTTTAAGCTTTACTTCGATAGTGGGCGGTTAGACACTCCCCGCCCATTTCTTTTCACAAATCGTTTCTCGTTGGGGCGCACCGTGCAGCTCTTGCTTCAATTTACGGATGCGCCACTGTACGAAACGATATTCTCTGCATAGACGCCGAAGTCTTCTCTCCAAGGATTGCCGGTGGTCTCCTGAGTTAATACAACTGTGCTGTTTCCGCTCTACGCTCATGTAAAAAAAACCCTCTATTAATAGAAGACGTAAAAATCAGCGTCCAACACGCAAAAAAAATTCAACATTAGTATTTTTTTTGATCGCCGGCACCGGTGTTATGCCGTTCGAGCTATTGGTGCCGCGGAATGGCAGTAGTACTCTCCCGGAAGCCAGCCATAGATAAATGAGTTTGTCCGCCGGCGCCCCGGTTTTTCCTGCGGACAAGGGCGGCGCTGCTACTCTCGGGGCATCGCCGCCTCCACTTTGACAGGATTCTCGCCTTGCGTAAGATGGACCGAAAGATTCGGAGGGGGGAAGCCTATGACTCAACAATTGCGTAGCATCGCTGTTGTTTCTTGCGCGAAAGTGTTGGCGATTCTGTACGGAATTCTCGGTCTTTTGATTGGTGCACTATTCTCGTTGTTTTTCCTGATCGGTGCTGCCGTGGCACCCGCAGCGGCGTTTCCGGGAGCAGCGAATCGCGGAGTGATCAGCCTGATGTTTGGTGTTGGATCGATCGTGTTTTTTCCGATTTGCTATGCAGTGATCGGCGCTGTCGGCGGACTGGTTATGGCGGGTCTTTATAACGTGATTGCAAGTCACGTGGGTGGGATCGAGATAGAGATCGGGTAGGATCTCCGCGGATCTGCTGATTGCTCGTCCGCGGAGAAACCCATTACCGCGATAAACCGCTACGTCCCGTTCTTCCCGCTCTCATTCCCCACCATTGTCCTGCGGGAAATGAGCAGGCTGCGATCCGGCGTTCGGAGCGTCGCGCTGCGATTGAGTATCGCCGGAATGGGTCGAACGTTTCGTCACGTTCCGGCTGAATCCATCTTGCAGGAATATTCGTTGATGTCGCACTGGTTCGTCTAGTCATTGATTTGCCCCTTCTATACTGGCATTCAAACGTGGCGCTGTAAGAGCAAGCGCCATAGACGCCCAACTGGTTCCGGCTGCCGAAATCCATTGGTCTTTTCCGTAGGGAAAGCCGCTCTCCTTGTATGGCTGTAGTGGATAAGTTCTCGTTCGCACCTGCCATGATCCGTCGGCCCTTTGAGTGCGGAGGAGAAACACGATGCCGCGTTGGTACGCCGCATCCGAGACCTTCAATTGACCTGACGATGCGAGGGCCACAAGAGCCTGGCCTGTGGCGTAGGCATCCGCTTCCAGGCCCGGCAGCTGTGCCCAGCCACCCTCAGGTCGTTGTTCCTTCAGAAGCGCTCCAGCAGCGCTGCGGAGATCGTTCGAGCTGGCTTTGCCCCAGGTCATCCCCAGCAGCTGCATCACGCGGTCTTCATTGCCGTAAGGTTTCGCCAGCCGCAGCCACTCGAGAGCTCGAGCGATGCAGCCTTCCGGATCTTCTTCGCCGTAAAACTCTAGTGATCGAAGCGACAGCGCCGTAGCCGTGAAATCGCTCGATTCGAGTGGCGGCCGCACGGGCAGCGCACGGAAGCTGCCGTCGGCCCGCTGCTGAGTCGAGATCAGGTGGGCCATGGATTGGGTTAACGCATCAGGCTTGTATCCCTCCGCAGCCAGCCCCAACAGGGCGTATGACACGCTGATTGTCGGATCCGGAATCCTCTCCGTACCTTGCTGCATGGCCTCACGAACCGGCTCCCACATACGAACCACGGCCGCCACTTGCTGACGCGAAATCTCCTCGTCTACGGCGAATCCCCGCTCGCGAGCAACACCCACCAACATTTGTGGCAACGATTGGTTATGGCACGACGAGCAATGGGAAGCTTCAACGAATTGCGAGCCACTCTTTTGGAGAAGTCGGACAGCGTTTTCGACTGACGTCTTAATCATGGGCGCATCCGACGCGCCGTTCTTTTTCAGGAGCTCAACAACAGCTGTCGGCCCGCGCCGGATGGCCCATGTCAGCGCAGTCTCCCCGACTTTGTTTTTGATGTTCGGATCGACACCCAATTCCAGCAGCGCGCTCACGATTTCGGTTTTCTCCTGTTCATTGAACGCCGCCCACATCAATGTGGTTGATCCGGATCGGTCGAGGGCGTCGATATCCGCGCCTTTCTCGACCATCAGCCGGAGCATCTCCAGGTTCTGGTGCATGACTGCAAAGAACACGGCGTGAAAACCTTGAAATGTTTCTTCGTTCGGATCGGCGCCAGCTTCCAACAGCCGCCGGACCTCGAGGGCGTCGTTCTGCATGACCGCGCGAAATAGCGGTGTTGGCGGTGTGAAGTCGGGGATCTGCGCGATAGCGGGAATTGCACCCACGACGAGAATCAGCGCGAGCAATTTATAAATGAATCTCCGATCGAACATCCTTCTACTCCTTTATGGTCCCGCGCGTAAAATAGTCGGCGAGCCTTCACGGACATTAATCTCGCGAGCTAAACGGAGTCCTAAGAAAGGCGTAAAATCTCGGTAACTGTTTGGTAACAAGTGAAAGAGAAAGAGCTACTTGCATTCGGGGAGTTTCGGTTCGATCCCGTCAATCAGTGCATCTGGCGTGGAACGTCGAACCTGGGTCTGACGCCTAAAGCATTTACAGTTTTCGACTACTTGCTGGCGAATCGATCCCGGCTTGTGACGAAAGAAGAACTCCTGGAGAACATCTGGCCGGACAGCTATGTCACGGATGCGGTGTTGAAGGTTTGCATTCGAGCCATTCGAAAGGCACTCGACGATGGGGCGGGGACGCCGCGCTTTATTCAGACGTTTCATCGCCGCGGCTACCGCTTTATTGCCCCCGTTCAAACGGCTTCGGCTCCCACGGCGAGTGTGTTGTATTCCGTTGGCGTGGCCGAGGAGCCGACAACGTCCGTTCTAGTGGGCCGGGCAGCAGATGATGCTCAACTTCAGAAGTGGTTGAACGCCGCGCTGGATGGCTCACGCCAAATCGTCTTTGTGATTGGCGAACCCGGTGTAGGAAAAAGCGCACTGGCCGAAGCGTTTCTGCAGCGTGTGCCGAACGGTATTCGGACCGCCCGCGGCCATTGCATTGAGCAGTATGGCGCCGGCGAAGCATATATGCCCGTCCTTGAAGCATTCACCGGACTTTCGCGGAACGATCATGAGGGCACTTTGCTGCATGTCCTCAAAAACCACGCACCAACCTGGCTGGCGCAGATGCCGGGACTGGCGGCGAAGGTGGGCAACGATACGCTTCAACGTGAAGTCCTGGGAGCCACTCGCGAACGGATGCTGCGCGAAATGGCTGATGCGATCGAAGCGCTGACCAGCGAGGTTCCTCTGGTTTTGTTATTCGAGGATCTTCAGTGGTGCGATCACTCCACGCTGGATCTGATCTCCTATCTTGGACGGCGTTCGTCATCCGCGCGGTTACTCATAGTCGCGACGTATCGGCCCGTTGATGTGATTCTGTCCCGGCATCCACTGAAAACGGTTCACCGCGAGTTGCAGCTACATGGACTATGCCGCGATCTGCGACTGGAGTACCTCACCGAGAATGACGTATGGGAGTTCCTGCAGCGGCGATTTTCTCCGAACAATTTCGATCCCGCGCTCTCGGCCAAGATTCATACGAGGACGGAGGGCAATCCGCTGTTTTTGGTTACAGTATGTGACTTCCTCAAAAGCGACGGTTCCATCGCGGAACACGAGCATAGCTGGACGCTGACTGTTCCGCTTGAAACGATTGAAATCGAAGTCCCGGAAAATTTGCGTGAATTAATTCGCAGGCAGATCGAGGGGCTTAGTTCAGATGAACAGAGCCTTTTGTTGGCCGCGAGTGTTGTGGGAATGAAATTTTCGACCCAGGGTGCCGCAGGTGCTTCTGGTCAGGATCACGCACACACGGAGGAGATTTGCGAAAATCTCGCGCGCAGAGGTCTGTTCTTCAAAAAGATCGGCGTCGCAGAGCTACCGGACGAGACGATAGGGTCGTACTATGCATTCGTACATTCGCTCTACCAGAATGTGTGTTATGAGCTGGTTCCGATAGGCAAGAGAGTGCAATTGCACAAACGCGTCGGCGAGGAAGCCGAGGTTGCCTACGCCGCTCGCTCTCCCGAAATAGCGGCAGAGCTTGCCACGCATTTCGAACGCGGACGAGATTACATCCGCGCGGCCATCCATCTCTTCCGCGCCGCTGAGAATGCTACTCGCCGGCATGCGTATCGCGAGGCTCTTGAGTATTTGAACCGTGCGCGCCACCTGATTCGGTCTTTGCCGGAAACGCAGAGAGTGGATCTCGAGGTGACAGTCCTGGAGTTTCTCGGATTGACATTCCGGTCGATGGGAAACATAGCGAAGGCTGCTGAACTTTTCGACGAGATGATAACTGCTGCGGGAGAGTATGGGCGCGCCGAAGCTGTAGTGAACGGATTGCTTTACAAGGCCAGCGCTCTTTCCTGGTTGGATCGGGATCAATGTTTGAAGACATCAGATGAGGCTTTCAAACTCAGCCGAAATCTTTCGCGAGAGCTACTTCGTGTTCATACCGAGGGTTACTGCGCATATTGGCATCTCCTGTTTATTGGTTGGAGAAGCGAAGACGAAATGGCTTTGTCGCGTGCTGTTGAATCGTCGCAGCGGTTTGGCCACCTGACGTTTCTCAGTTTGACTAAAGGTAGGCAATCTTTCTTTCAATTGCTCCGATCCGATTATCGAGAGGCCATCCGCACCGCGGATGAAGGGCTAGCTCTGGCGATTGAAGTGGGCGATGCATTCGATCATTCCCTTTGTCAGTTCTACAAAGCCTGGGCACTCCTGCACTCGGGACAATGGGGTGAGATGCGCGGCCTGTTGGACGACGCGATTCAATTTGCCGAACGCAACGATAAGCGGCATTGGAAAACCTTATTTGAACTCGAACTGGCATGGTTGTATCTCCATCGCGGCTCGTTCACCGACGCGCGAGTTTTATGCGATCGTGGGATTGCCGCCGCCAAAGAAAGCGGGCATGAATTGACGCGACTGATGGCAACGATACTGCTGGGTCACACGTGGCTTGGGTTGGAAGACGCCGAGCAGGCATCCAACTGCTTTGAGGAAATCGCTGACTGGACGTCTCGGACTCGCGTGCTCATGGATTGGATTTGGGAAATGCCGCTACGATTGGGACTCGCGGAGCTTGGGATCAAACGGAAAGACTATACAAGCGCCAGGCAAAACGCCGAGCGCCTCTTGGACGCGGCGGCGCCATCGGGAGAAAAGACGTACATGGCTCTGGCACATGTTGTGCTCGGCGAGTCGCATTTGGTCAGGAAGGAAATGGCTGACGCACAAAGGCATATACGGAAGGCTTCAGAAATCGTCGAATCGGCGGATTTGCCCTTGGCTGCGTGGCGCGCCCATGGCGCGGCAGCCGCGCTGTTCGAAGCGCAGAACAAGAAGAAGCCGGCAGAAGAATCTCGGCGACGAGGCCAGGCGATTCGAGATCGGCTGCTTGAGCGCGGGTCTCTCGTTCAGTCCAGGAACAACGCACGGTCGTAGATGTGTGAATCATGCACCGCGCCGAATTACGCGCAGCGCGTCTAGGCGCAGGCGAGCGGCGGAGAGGTGCTCATCCAGCGCATGTTGCTGCTCGACCAGCAAATCGATTTCTTCCTGCCTCACCGCGCTGTTCACTTTCTGCAGTTCTCGCAATCGTGAAATCTCGTGTTCGAGCTGCGAGATCATTTCTCTTCGAGCTTTGGCGATGATGTTGGGAACCTTTTTGTTCACGATCACCTGGGCAGTCTCGATCATTTCGGGATAATCAAACGAATCGAATGTGCCGGCTGGTCTCAGCCGCTGAGACAGCAACTCGCTCGTGATGGAATCTCCAATCTCGTTGCCGCTCTCGTCGATCAGCATTCGCAGCGGTGTGGGTGGCAAAAAACGATCAACGTGAAGATGCGGCGGAGCCACACATTCGAGCACATAAATGGCTTCAAGGTACCAACGCTCTGCTTCCGGCTTATCCGGCCAGTCGGCGAAACTGCTGTTTCCTTTCTCCGAGCCCAGCACGAGATCTATCGCTCCCGTTACGAGCGGATGGTCCCAAGTCAGGAACTGAAGATCCTCGCGGGCAAGCGCCCGACGGCGATCGCATGTAACGCTGAGTCCTTCTGCGGGAAGGCCTGGGAACGATTCCGCAAGGACACCCGCTGAGCCAAGCCGATACGTGCGGGGTGCCAGATCTTCAACATTGATTCCATAGTGATCGAATATGGCAAGCATGAAGTCGTCAAGAGCCGTATCCTCATCCTCACATCGAATCTTTCCCACCAGCTCTCCTGCGATTTCAGGCCGAAAGGAATTGAGCTCCAGTAAGCGATCCCGGCCGGCGTGCAATTGCGTCGAGATTTCTTCCTGAGCCGTTTGCGTTTTTTGGATCAGCATTTCCAGCTGGGCGCGGTGTTTCTTCAAATTCCGAAAGTCTTTTGCAAGCTCGTGCACACGTGCACCGAAGAGTTCCAGGATCTCGCGTCCACCCTGCAAATTCTTTTCGAAAGCGTTCAGTCCGAGATGGTACCAACATGCAAGCACCTCCTGACCAGTCCCGACAACGTAAGGTACGTGCACATGGATCTCGGCGGTTTGGCCGATTCGGTCAAGCCTGCCGATCCGTTGTTCGAGCAGCTCGGGATCCAGTGGAAGATCGAACAACACAAGGTGGTGCGCGAACTGGAAATTCCTCCCTTCGCTACCGATTTCCGAACAAAGCAGGATGTGCGCGCCGTTCTTTTCTGCGAACCATGCAGCGTTGCGGTCACGCTGGAGCAAGGAGAGTCCTTCGTGAAAAACGGCGGCTTTGAGGTCTTTGACTTGAAGCCGGAGAGCGGCCTCGATTGCGACCACTTTTGCTTGAGTTCTGCAGATGAGAAGGATTTTTTCCGGATCCAGATCCCGCAATATTTCGGCGAGCCAGTCGATGCGTTCGTGTCTCGTCGGGTTGGATTCTAAGGGAGCCAGTTCTGGAATTCGAGTTGGGAATCCCGTTATGGTGGCGCGCGTATTCCGAAAACTGACGCGGCCTGTGCCGTGCTGGTCAAGTAGGGCATTGAGCGTGTCAGCGTCGCCTGCCATTTCGGCGGCGCGTGCGACTTCCCGGTAATGTTCGGTTTCCTTGATGAACTCGTTTAGATCGTAAAAGCGATCCGGGTCCAGGAGGCGCAGCCTTGCGAAATGGCTGGCAATGCCCAACTGTTCGGGCGTGGCCGTCAGCAGCAGAAGCCCGGAAGTAGTTCGGCCAAGCGTCTCAACGAAGGCGTATTCCGGACTGGCACCTTCAGGCGACCAAACCAGATGGTGTGCTTCGTCCACGACGAGCATATCCCAGCCGGCCGCAATTGCCTGTTCAGCGCGCCGGCTGTTATTCAGGAAGAGGCCGATGCTGCAAAGAACGAGTTGATCATCCAGGAATGGGTTTTGCCCCGAATTGACGGCTTCAATTGCAGTACACCGTTCTTCGTCGAAAATGTGGAACCACAAGTTGAACCGGCGTAACAATTCAACGAACCACTGATGTACTAGCGATTCGGGTACCAAGATGATCACGCGCTCGGCTCGTCCTGTCAGGATCAACCGATGAAGGATCAACGAAGCCTCGATCGTCTTTCCAAGCCCGACCTCATCCGCGAGCAAAACGCGCGGTGCCAGGCGGCTTGAGACTTCGGACGCGATATAGAGTTGGTGGGGAATAAGCTCGATTCTGCCCCCGGCAAAACCTCGGACCGGGGATTTGCGCCGCCGGTGTTCGTGCTTCAGAGCGGCTGTTCTCAGGTCGAAGACATGTGGCGGATCCGATTGTCCGGCGAGTAACCGTTCCTCGGGTTCGTTAAAACTAATCGCATCGCTCAGGTCTGTCTCGCATAGTTCCCGCGTACCGCCGCGATAAAAAAAGAGTCCATTTCGTTCTGTGACGGACTCGATCGACAACGAGACGTCTTCGCGGTTGCGGATCTTGTCTCCAGGCCTGAAGCGAACGCGCCTGAGTGGTGCGTTTGCTCGTGCATACTCGCGTCTTTCACCGCTACCGGCGAATACCGCTGTGATCCGCCTGTCCGTGACACGCAATATGGAACCTAAACCCAACTCGGGCTCGCTCTCGCTGATCCAGCGTTGTCCGGGATGAAAATCGTTCGACATAAGTTCTACAGAATAGCGAATCTAAGAAGGAAGAAAAGCGATCAGCGGCGTCAGAGTTAAAGGACTCAGCAGGGTCGAGATGAAGACGGCGTTTGTGACAAACGTCGGAGCCACATCAAATTCGACTGCAAGAATTGTCGTCACGACGGCTACGGGCATGGACGAGAGTACGACGCCTGCCTGTTTGGCCGTGCCGGTTAGACCCAATAAAGATGTGAGACCCAGCGAAACCAATGGTGTTGCCAGCAACGACAACAAGACGGCTGCCCACACAACCGCAGGCCGCTCGGGAGCTGTAGCGCGTTCGAGTTGCATTCCGAGTACGAGAATCATCAACGGAATGGCCGCGTCGCCAAGAAGGCTGATCGGCCGCATGATCGCGACGGGCGGGGAAATGCCCGACCATAGAACGATCAGTGCGGCAACGACCCCGTAAAGCGCTGGTATTTTGCGGATTCCGAGGATAGCCTTTGCTGCGCTCCTGCGCCCTGACGCAGCAAGAGAGACGCCCACGGTATAAGTCAATATCGAACTCGTAACGAAATACACAGTGGCATGTGGAAGCGCCTCAGGACCAAATGCAAAGAGCACCACAGGTAAGCCGTAGTTGCCACCGTTCGAGAACATAACGACGAGCATGAATGCGCTCAGGTGAGCACGGTCGAGCCGTAGCGGGATGGCAGCAGCACGAGCAAGCAGCCCCATCACTCCAGTTACAAGGATGGCCAATGCAGACATGCGGCCTACCTGTGCTCCCGTGATCTGTGAGGTTACGAGCATCCGGAAAACAAAACATGGGATAAGCGCATAGAACGCCACGTGTGCCAGAGTCTTCACACTAGTCTGCAGCCGCCGTGCCAGGAGAAAACCGATACCTGCAATAAGAAAGATCGGCAGGATATCGGTCACGAATACTGATAAGAGCAGAGTCAAGGCTTAGCCACCGACCGGCGGCATCCATCGCGCATCCATTTGCCGCTTCAATTGGCCGCATGCTCCGGATATGTCCGTCCCACGATTTTTGCGAATGAATGTCGCAATGCCATTCGTCATCAAGACCTGCTGGAACTTGAGGATCGCTTCCTCACTTGATCGTTCGAATGCAATTTCTTCGGCGGGGTTTAGTGGGATCAGGTTCACTTTGGAGCTCAAACCACGCAAAACTCGCGACAGTTCTATGGCCTGATCCTGCGTGTCCGTGAGGTCCTTGATCATAACGACCTCAAACATGACGCGTTTCTGCCGGGCAGGGGGAAGACGCCTAACCGCCTCTATTACGTTGTTGATCGAGTGTTTTCGATTGATCGGCATCAGCCTGTTGCGCGTCTCGTTTGTCGCGCCCGAAAGCGAGATGCACAGATTGGGGAAGAGTGGCTCACCCGCCAAACGATCAATACCCGGGACGAGTCCGGCTGTCGATACCGTAATCTTCGTCATCGGGACCTTGAATCCGCGGTCGTCGTGCAGGACTTGAATCGCTTGAAGAACGTTTTCGTAATTCAGCAGTGGTTCGCCCATGCCCATGAGAACGACGCTGAAACGCGCCGCGTTCTTTTCCGCTAAGCTGTCCTGTCGTAACAGCCGGAACTGTGCAACGATCTCGCCCGCTGAAAGATCTCGAATTAGACCCATCTGACCCGTCAGGCAGAAGGCGCACCCGAGAGAGCAACCAATCTGTGAGGAAAGGCAGAACGTATTTCGGTCCTTACGAGGGATCAAAACGCACTCGGCGGATTCGCCGTCGTCCAGCCGCAATAAATATCGGACAGTCCCGTCCGCTGAAATAAAACGTGTAGCCATCATCGGTGGCGCTTCATACGTTTTCACCTCGATAGGATAAATGAGGAAGGCCGACAAAAGATTTTTGAAAAAATTTTGCGTGTTTGACGGTGTTTTTCGCGTCTTTTCTATATAGAGGCTGTTTTTTCTCTAATGGCCAATGAAACACGGTTACAAAAGGCAGAGCGAGAGTTACGTGAAATCAAGAACCAGTTGGAAGCTCGCGTGCGTGAACGTACGCAAGAGTTACAAGCTGCAAACGATACCCTACAGTCTCTGATCGAAGCCTCACCCCAGGCAATCATTCTTTTAAATCTTAGTGGCAAGGTCCAGATCTGGAATCGCGCAGCAGAGAAGATCTTTGGATGGACCGCGAGTGAAGTTATCGGTGGAACCCTGCCGTATATGCTGCACGAAAAACGTGAAGAGGATCAACGGATCTTTGAACGGACTATCGCCGGCAGCGCGATGACAAATCTGGAGGTGCGAAGGACTCATCGCGACGGTTCACAGCTGGACCTGTTGTTGTCCGTTCTTCCCTTACGCGACAGCACCGGGGCGGTTTCCGGCTGCCTGTCCTTCGTTACAGATATTACGGAACAAAAAAAGCTCGAAAACCAATTATTCCGTGCGCAGCGATTAGAAAGCATCGGGATGCTTGCAAGCGGGATCGCCCACGATTTGAATAACATCCTTGCGCCGATTCTCATGAGCATTCAGTTGTTCAAAGACAAGTTCAGGGATGAATCCAGTCAAGAAACGCTGTCAATGCTGGAGTCGAGCACTAAACGCGGGGCAAATCTGGTAAAGCACGTTTTGACTTTTGCCCGAGGCTACGAGGGAGAGTTCATGCGGGTTCAACTCAAGCATGTGCTCCTCGATGTTGAGAAAATCGTTGCTCAAACATTTCCTAAGTCCATTCGAGTTGTTACGGAGATACCAACCGCACTGTCGGCGGTAAAGGCCGACCCTACGCAACTTCACCAGGTGTTCATGAATCTGTGCGTGAATGCCCGCGACGCAATGCCGAATGGTGGAACGTTATTGATTCGGGCCGAAAACGTAATTGTGGACGAGAATTACATAAGTCTGAATTCAGAAGCCAAGACGGGACCGTTTGTGATGGTGGAAGTGGCCGACACCGGGAAGGGGATCCCGCCGGTACTGCAGGATAGGATCTTTGAGCCGTTTTTCACCACGAAGTCCTTGGGAATGGGAACGGGTTTGGGGCTCTCTACTGCTCAAGCAATCGTGAAGAACCATGGTGGTTTCATCAATGTTTATAGCGAGCCGGGCAGGGGAACCTCTTTCAAGGTGTACCTTTCGACCCTTTCTGCCTCTACCGCGCAAGAGGATCAAGGCCTGCAGCCCGCGTTGCCGGCAGGAAATAATGAACTCATTCTCGTAGTCGATGATGAGGCTGCCGTTCGAGATATCTGCAAACTAACGCTCGAGGGCTTCGGATATCGCGTCCTCGTTGCTCGAAACGGCGCGGACGGTCTGCGTATTTATGCAACGCACACATCGGAGATCGCCGTGGTCATCAGCGATATGAACATGCCGATCATGAATGGCGGCACCATGATGGACGCGATGCGCGCGATTAATGCCGATGTAAAGATACTGTCGTCGAGCGGTCTCAGCCATTATGTGGAGACTGCGACGGGCTTGACCGGGAGCATCGCATTTATCAGCAAGCCGTATACGGCCGAGCAGTTGTTAAGGAAGATTGCCGAATTGTTGAGAGGCAATAAGTAAGGACACAAAAAGCACAAAAGGCACAGAATCTTTTGTGTCTTTTGTGCTTCTTGTGTTCCTGTCTGCTACATCTACTGCAGCATTGCTGTGATGTTTCGTTTCGGGACCTGACCCACCGGTATCCGCGTCACTTCCTTCATCGTTTTGATGTCGATCACCGAGACGGAATTCGATCCGGCATTGGCGACGTACGCGGTCTTCCCATCGGGTGTGAGCGTAACCCAGTCGGGAGCGCGGCCCACGTCGGCGCTTCCAATCACCTTCAGATCGGGTAGAGAGTACGCGTACACGGCGCTGTTCAGCCTGCTGTTGACAATCAGAATTTTACCGTCGGATGTAACGGCCATGCCATGCGAAGCATTACCGCCTTCCAGTACCGGAGTCTTTCCTGCCGCAATTCTAGGAAGTTCAATCCGTGTGACTTCTTTGTGTGTCGCAAAATCAAGAACCGCAAATCCGTTGAACTCTGTCAGCTGGACAAATATTCGCTTTGTTGAGCCATCCGGATTGGTTTCAAAGGCTAACGGCCGCACGCCGAGGTCGAAATCGGTCGTCCAGACGGGTTGTTCCGTCTGAGCGTCGATTACAGTAATGTTCTTGCCGGCAATGGACCCCGCGACGACGTACTTGCCGTCGGGTGTGACGTACGTATTGTGTACCGCGCCTTTGACTGGAATGCTCTTGACCTTCTGGAGTGTGATGGTATCGATAACATCTACCGCACCCTGCGCTTCCCGGATCGAGACATAGACGCGTCTGCCGTCACGCCCTGCGGCGATGTTGTTAGGATGCCCGCTCAGCGGAACCTTCGCCGTTACGCGAAGTGTTCTTGCGTCGACTACGTCGAGAGTGCTGTCGGCTTCATTACTGACGTAGATCCTGCTGCCGTCGGGAGCGGCGGCGGCACCATGGCCGACCTCAATGCCCGTCACCTCTCCCACGATCTTATTCGTCGCGGGATCGATGATTTGCACATTGTCGCCGGCGCTATTTGTCTGGATGACGCGCACCTTGGTGGGGCGCGGAGTCGATGGTGCGCTCAGCTTTGCACCGTTCACCCAGGCGGCCAAGGTTTGCCACTCCGGGTCGTCCTGGGACTTCCAGTGTTTGCCGCCGTCATGCATCGGGTCCCCGCCCGCTTCTTGTGCAAGAGGGTGGGTGAGCAGCTTGCTCTTCGTTGGATTTCCCGCCAGAACACGAGCGCGAACGATATCGAAGTTCTTCCGCGAGTCTTCCTCATTCCATGTAGCGTTGACGGCCGCAAGCGGCTGCAACCGCATAGGTGTCCCACTGGTATGGCACGAGACGCAGCGGGCGTTGCCTTCCCTCTTAGTGGTGAAAACAGGCTGCACTCGCGCCTTGAAAAACTCGTAATCGAGCGACGGCGACGTCGCCGCTGGTTGCTGAAACAACAATGCAGCGAAGACCGAAGCAAAAAATGAGATCGGCATAGATCTGTTCCTCCTGTTGGCGTAGCGATAACCTAAACCGAAAATCGCTCCAATGACAACTTCTTTGGTGCCCGAGCATTTCTTAACCAGGAAATTTGTTTCTTTTCTTGACGTTTACCCTCCCTCTCGACAATGATTCGCGCAACGATTCTGTAAAATCCGGCGGGTTTTTGACGCCATTACTTGGGGGGTTCGGATGCGGAGGAACGGTCTCACGAAGCTGCTTCTATCAGTACTGGTTTTTTGTCTCAATGCGTTTTCACAATCAACAAATGCAACCGTCGGTGGGACAGTGCAGGACGCCACCGGAGCATTCATTCCAGGTGTTACGGTTACCGCGACTAATGTCGGTACCGGCATCGTTACAACAGTCATCAGCAATGAAGCCGGCGCGTATCAATTTGCCAGTCTTCAGCCGGGAACTTACGAATTCAAAGCCGAATTGGTGGGTTTTCAGACGGCACTCACAAAAGACTTTCCACTTGGCGGCGCTCAGCAGGCACGACTGAATTTCACTTTGCAGGTTGGCGCGGCAGCTGGAACAACGGTTGAAGTGAACGTCGCGGCTGATACGCTCCTGGCGACGTCGTCTAATTCTGTCGGTACGGTTCTTCCCGAATACAAAGTTCGAGATCTGCCGCTTGGTGCCCGCGATGTGTTTGGGCTGGTCGGCGCAACGGCAGGTGTTCAGCGCACGACAGACGGAAATGATCTCGTTGCTAATTTCGCGGGCGGCCGAATCAGCAGCGTGAATACAACGCGAGATGGCATTAACGTTTCGGCCGGCCGGTTTGAAGATGGTGCCTGGTCGCTGACTTACACGAGCCCCGACCTTGTCGAAGAAGTGAAGGTTGTGGTCGCACCGGTTGATGCGCAGACATCTCGCGGTTCCGGCCAGGTCAGCATGGTCACCCGTTCAGGAACCAATCAATTCAGAGGCAGCGCGTTTTGGGTTAATCACAACTCCGCGGTCGATGCGAATTCGTGGTTCAACAACTTCAACGGTGTCGATAAGAGCTATGACAATCGGAACCAGTACGGTGCGCGCTTGGGTGGACCGATTATTAAGAATAAGACCTTTTTCTTTGTGCTATTCGAGGGTCAACGCGATTTGAAACGGGAGAACGTCGTTGGGCCAACGCTGACGCCGTATGCCGAGCAGGGAATCTTTCGATTCTTTCCGGGCGTGGATAACGCGAATGTCACTGCTGGCGTCCCCACGGTGGATCGCAACGGCAATCCCGTGAAGCCGGCAAATGCAACCGGCGACTTGAAAGCGATCGGCTTGTTTAACAACTGCACATTTAATGGAGCTCCGGTACCAAACTGTACGCCATTCAGTGATCCGAACCGCACTTCCATCAGCAACAGCGCTTACATGCAGGAAACCCTTCGACGCATGCCATCGCCGAATGAATTCACGGGTTGCGGAACGCTGCCGGCAGGCACCACGTCGACGTGCGATGGATTGAACACGGCAGGCATCCGATTCACTCGACGTGTCGAGGGGCTGGATTTAACGCTGGGTAACGGACCTGACGTCAATCGTGATCAATACAACGCGCGCATCGACCACAATTTCAATTCAAAACATAAACTGAGTCTCATCGGTACAAAGGAACATACCTGGGGCGGTGCGACTCAATCTGTTCAACGGACATGGCCGGATGGTTTTGACGGCCAGGCTGTGAAGCGCCCTGACGTGTACATCATTACGTTTACGTCGACGCTGAGTACGTCGCTATTGAACGAAGTGAGGGCAGGGCGCCGGCGGTCTATCGATCAGCAGTTTCCGCCGGCGAACCGTGGCGACGCTGTCGGCCAGGAAGCTTTGCAATTCATTCCTTACTCTAACGGTGCTCCATTCCAGCCAGTGGCATCGAACTGGCAACCATAAATGC
>Ga0114129_10001667_pt1 | contig 30241 bp, 28 predicted proteins | sample RhiMetdeltSRZDD1_FD_80071 | JGI IMG/M metagenome (GOLD analysis project Ga0114129, IMG submission 80071) | Populus rhizosphere microbial communities from Tennessee, USA - Rhizosphere MetaG P. deltoides SRZDD1 (version 2) (version 2) | ecosystem: Host-associated > Plants > Roots > Rhizosphere >...
TATCTGGAGATCGGCAGCGGCTCGACGCTCCGTCATCGAGCTCGGTTCTACTCGCACGAACCACTTCGTCTGCGCACGCTCTTTGAGATCGTTGGCCGCCTCGACTCGTGTGACGTGCTGATCGACGATCGGCCGCTGCCCTACGCGCGCGAGCTCTGGCTGCCGCTCGTCTGGTTTCTCATCTCCTGAACGGCGGTCACCGAGAGATGGCTGAGCAGAGCGAACTCCAACGCGACCTCGACCTCCTGGCCGCCGATCTCAAACGGCTCGAGGGCGAGTACAACATGTTCTTCTCGGGGCGGCTACCGCGTCCGCCGTGGGAAACGCGCGGCCGCGTGGAGGCCCTCATCAAGCGCTACGACCGCGGCCACAGCATGGGCACCGGCGATCGGTTCCGATTCGAGATGCTGCAGTCGAGGTTTCAGTCGCTGGTCGAGCTCTGGGATCGGGGGCTGCGGTCGCGTGAGGAAGGCCGGCCCGGTCCGTTCGCGCAGCCGCTCCCCAAAACGCCCGCGAAACAGCAGAGATCAGGGCAGGGCAACGTCGTCAACGTCACCGCCTTTACCGATCCCGTGCGAGAAATGGACAAGGTCCACTCTCTCTACGATTCCCTGATGGGTGCGCGCCGGCAGCACGGCGAAGACGTGGTGCCGTTCCATAAATTTGCGGCGCTGGTGAAGCATCAGGTGTCGAAGCTGCGCGATGAGGGCAATGCCGAGGTGGCGTTCCGTGTGGCTGTCAAGGACGGCAAGGTCGCGTTCACGGTACGGCCCATGAAAGAGAAGGAAAAGTCTTCGAGCGAGAAGGAAGGAAAGAAGTAACGGGAAGATGCGAGCGGAACGAACTAGAGACCGGAACGCGGGGACGCGCCCCGGTCTCATGTCGGGGATTAGCTGACTTTGGTTACGTTACCCGCCTGCTGGCCCTTGGGTCCGTCAACGATCTCGAACTCGACCGCTTGGCCTTCTTCGAGAGTCCGGAAGCCGTTGCCCTGGACCGCCGAGAAGTGGACGAAGACGTCAGCGCCGCCGTCACGTTCGATGAATCCATAGCCCTTAGCGTTGTTGAACCACTTGACCTTACCTGTGATACGCATCGTACTTTTCCTGCCTTGCGAAGGCGCGACGCCGAAGCGCCGCATGATACCCATCCCCGGCGTTGCACGCGGCAACGGCCGTGGACACAAAAAAAGACCGCGAGTGCGCGGCCTCGGCTTACGGTAGCTGGTTTTGGCCAGCCACCGGGCATAGTAGAGTTTTCCTCTGTAAATGTCAAGTAAACCGCTAAATATGCGAGCCATCCTCAGTGTTTCGGACAAGACCGGCCTAGTTGATTTCGCCCGCGGCCTGAGCGGCTTGGGTGTCGAGTTGGTGTCGACTGGCGGCACCGCGAAGGCACTGTCCGCAGCTGGGCTGCCGGTCATTGGGATCTCTGACGTGACGGGATTTCCGGAAATGATGGACGGCCGCGTCAAGACGCTTCATCCCAACATTCACGGCGGCATCCTCGCCCGGCGCCATCGGCCGGATGATCTGGAGGCGATTGGACGCCACGGCATCAAGCCCGTCGATCTCGTCGTGGTGAATTTGTATCCGTTTGCGAAGACGGCGCAGAACCTCGACACGCCGTTCGACGACCTGGTTGAAGAGATTGACATCGGCGGGCCGAGCCTTGTGCGCGCCGCGGCGAAGAACTTCAGAGATGTGCTTGTCGTGGTCGATCCGCAGGACTACCCGCGGATTCTCGATCAGCTCCGCCGTCCGGACGGGCCGGAGTTTGCGGTTCGCTTCGACCTGATGAAGAAAGCGTTCATGCACACGGGTCAGTACGACCTGACGATCGCGATCACGTTGCAGGCGGTCGAGGTAAACGGCGCCGTGATGAAGCGGCACGCAGTACCGACGAGCCACCCGTCACCGAAACCACTGCGCTACGGCGAGAATCCTCATCAGCCAGCGAGCTGGATGCCGCTGGAAGCGGCGTTCGGTGCGGCCGTTTGGGAAGTCCACCAAGGCAAGGAGCTGTCGTTCACGAACCTCCTCGACCTCGATGCGGCGCTGCGCATCGCGCTCGAGTTCACTGAGCCGGTTGGCGTCGTGATCAAGCACACGAATCCGTGCGGCGTCGCGACCGGTTCGACGCTGGCGGACGCCTACGTGCGCGCTCGTGAGGCCGATCCGCTCTCGGCCTTTGGCGGAATCGTCGGGCTCAATCGCGCGCTCGACGTTGAAACGGCGCGAGCCTTGACGTCGACATTCATCGAAGCAGTGATCGCGCCGTCGGTCGCAGCCGAGGCGCGCGATATCCTCGCGACCAAGCAGAACCTGCGTGTCGTGACGGTCGACTTCGACAAACTGAGCAGCGGCCGCACCGCAACGCAGCAGCAGGACTCGCGTTCATTCCTCGGCGGGATCTTGCTCCAGGAGCCCGATCGCGTGACCGAAGCGCGAGACCCGTGGCCGCAAGGCGAGTTCCCCAAGGTCGTCACCAAGCGAACGCCGACTCCTGAAGAATGGACCGCGCTCCGGTTTGCCTGGCGCGTCTGCGCGCACGTCAAGTCCAACACCATCCTGTTTTCAAACGCCGATCGCACGCTGGCGGTCGGCGCCGGTCAGATGAGCCGCGTCGATGCCGTGAAGGTCGCGGTGATGAAGGCGGGCGGCACGCTCGGCGGATCGGTGGCCGCATCGGACGCGTTCTTCCCGTTCCGCGACGGCCTCGACGCCATCGCCGACGCCGGCGCCACCGCCATCGTCCAACCCGGCGGCTCGGTGCGCGACGCCGAAGTCATCGCCGCAGCCGACGAACGCGGACTGGCGATGGTCCTTACCGGACGTAGACATTTCAGGCACTAAGCGATGAAAGTTTGAAGTCTGAAGTCTGAAGTACGAACCATGAAGGATGAAGGTTGAAGGCTGAAGGCTGAAGGTTAAAGGTTGAAGGGGGAAGGTCGAAACCCAGGGTTCTTAGCCTTCACCGTTCAACTTCAGCCTTCAGCGTTCAACTTCAGCCTTCACCCTTCAACTTCAGCTTTCTCCCTTCAGCTTTCACCCTTCATGGTTCAGACTTCAGACTTCAGACTTCAGACTTTCAAGATCTCACGACTAATGCCTCGTCGCCTGCTATTGCCCGCTCTGTTGGTACTGGCAATCTGCCCGTACTTCATCGACCTGGACGGTTCCTCGATCTGGGATGCCAACGAGGCGTTCTACGTAGAGACGCCGCGCGAGATGATGGAGCGCGGCGACTACGTCTATCCGACCTTCAACTACGAGCCGCGCATCAACAAGCCGGTCCTGAGTTACTGGATCGTGGCGGCGTTCTATCACGCGTTTGGCGTGTCCCCTGGCGTGCAGCGGATCCCGATTGCAATTGGCGGGATCGTGCTGATTGCCGTAGCGTTCTTTCTTGCGCGGGCCGCCGCGCCGGTTGGCTTTCAGCGCGATGCTGGATGGTGGGCAGCGCTTGGCCTGGCGGTCTCACCGCGGCTCGTCATGTTCGCACGCCGAATCTTCATCGATATCTACATCTCGATGTTCATGGCGCTGACGCTGCTGTTCTTTGCTCTGGCGGAACGGTACCCGCACCGCAGGCGAACGTTTCTGACCGCGATGTATGTCAGCGTCGGTCTCGGGATCCTGACCAAGGGTCCGATTGCTGCGCTGTTGCCGGGACTCGTGTTCGGCATTTACCTGTTGTGGCACCGCGAGCTTGGCCGGATCAAAGAGATGATGCTGCCGGTTGGCACGGTGATCGTTCTGGCGATCGTTGTGCCTTGGTACGCTGCGCTCTACATCCGCGCCGGGTGGGAACCCATTGCCTCGTTTCTGTTCGGTGAGAATGTCGCCAGGTACGTCGAAGGCCTGGGCGTCAACGCCGATCATCGCGGGCTCTTCTGGTACGTGCCGGTTGTGTTCACCGACTCGTTTCCGCTGTCGCTGATGCTTCTGCCCGCAGCGGCGATGTGGTTGCGTCAGCGGCGCTCTGGGATCATGGATCCGCCGTCCCGCGTCAGGACGCTGCTCTGGTTGTGGATCCTGACAGTCGTCGGCTTCTTTTCTCTATCCGCGGGGAAGCAAGACCTGTATGTGTTCCCGATCGTGCCGGCCATTGCCGCGCTCGGCGGGGTCGTCATCGCGCGTGCGCTTGCATCGGACGGGACCGCCGAGCTCTGGCCATTTGTTCGCGGTATCGCGATCGCCGCCGGGCTCATCATCGTGGCGATCGGCGGTGGCTTCTTCACGCTGTTCTACAGCCGCTACGCGATCTACCTGCTGGCTGGATCGGCCGTCGTGGGTCTAGCCGCCATGATCGGAGGCGCGATCGCCGCGGGGCTGGCATTCCGGCGCAGGCTTGCGGAGGCCCTGGTGGTTCTCGTCGGTACGTTGATCGTCGTGAACTGGCTGTTCGTGCTTCGAGTCCTTCCGAGCTTCGAGGCCTATAAACCGGCGCCTGGTCTCGCCAGAGCCCTCGAGGAGCACGCCGGACCAAACGATGTCATCGTCACTTACAACGTCGCGCTACCGAGCTTGGTCTATTACCTGCAGCGGCACATCGAGGTCTTCTACGACCATGGGCCCGTCCTCGACTTGCTCAAGTCGCGCCGTCCCCTCTACCTGATGGTCACCGCCGACGACTACGAGCGCGCGATTCAACCAAACGTCGTCGAGCCGCTGTGCCGCGTGAGCTCGCAGCCGACGTTCGATATGAAGTTGAAGAATGTGCTTTCGCGTCGCCGATTGCCGGAAATCTGGCTCATGACCAACAAATGCAATAGTCGATAGTCGTTCGTCGTTCGTCGTGAGTCTCGGACTCAGGCCTAACGACTATCGACTAACGACTGTCTCATTTCCTCTACCGTGACCGTCGCTGGACCGAACTTGCCGACGACGATGCCGGCAGCGCGGTTGGCGAGACGAGCGGCGTCGGGCAGGGATGCGCCGGCAGCGCAGGCAAGAGCAAGCGCGCTGATAACGGTGTCACCCGCGCCGGTCACGTCGGCAACCTCGCGCGCTTCGGCGCGCAGCTCCATCTCATCGTCCACGGCAAGCAGCCACATGCCGTGCTCGCCGCGAGTGATCAGCACCGACTCACATCGGGCGCGATCTCGAAAACGACGCGCCACTTCGGCGGCATCCAGGCTGGAACGGATCCGCATGTGCGTGACCGCCTCGGCTTCGTGATGGTTCGGCGTGATCACGGTGGCCCCTGCGTAGTACTCGATGTGCGGAACTTTGGGATCGACCAGCAGCGGAACGCGGTGGGTTCGTGACGCTTCCACCGCCGCTTGCGCGACGGCCGCCGAGACAACACCTTTGAGGTAATCGGAAATGACGATGGCCTGGGCCGTCGACGCCAGCTCGCCAATCTTGCGAATAACCGTTGCTTCGACGTTTGCCGTGATCTCGGCGTCGTTCTCGTAGTCGATCCGTGCCACCTGCTGATTTCGGGTGGTGACCACCCGCAATTTTCGCGTCGTGCACCGGGCCGGATCGCTGACGATGCCGCTCGTGCCGATCGACCGCTCCGCCAGTTCCGCAACCAGCCGCGAACCGTCGTCGTCGCTGCCGATCACGCCAACGAGTTCGACGTGGCCGCCGAGGACCTTCACGTTGTTGGCGACATTGGCCGCACCACCCAGCCGTGAGGTTTCGTGATTGAACCGGACGATCGGCACCGGTGCTTCTGGCGAGATCCGATCGACCGTGCCGATCACGAATTGATCGACCATGAGGTCGCCGATGACGAGCACAGGCCGATCGGCGAGACGTTCCAAGAGTGAGTTCATGACAAGGTAGAAGGCAGAAGGCAGAGCGCCAGCGGCCCGCGCGCGAGCGGGGGTGAGGCCCCGCGAGCATTGAGAAAAGAAGACCGCCCCGCGACCACTGAAACCCGCTTCATCATCGCTACGCGGCGTGCGGTCTCGCGACGGCCGTTACCGGCGATCGGTCGGCTGCGTAGGGCAGCGTCACCAGGACAAGGAACAGCATCAGGAACTCGGAGTCGCCAAAGTTGTATTCGAACATGCCGGCGGCGAGCATGGCGACGACCGACGCGATGCCGGCGGTGGCAATCGACGGTAACGCGGACGTCTTGCGCTGGCGCATGAAGTCGCGCAGCAGCGTCACCACGAACCAGATCCAGATCGCCAGGGCGGGCAGCCCGCGTTCCGCAGCAATCTGCAGGGGCACGTTGTGGAGATGCGAGTTCAGCTGGCTGACGGCGCCTTGTACGCGATAGCCGGCATACACCTGGATGACCATGTCGGGGCCGACACCAGTCAACGGATTGTCGCGGACGATGTGGGTGCCGATCCGAATCATCGCGAGCCGATCGCGATTGGATTGCGCCGACGCAGCGGCCGTAGCGCTCTCGTTGACGGCGTGATCGAGCGTCATCATTGAGTAGAGGCGATCGCTCACCGACGCGGGAGCAAACGCGACCAGCAGCCCGAGAGCGACAGGCATGACGGCGATCAGCCGGAAATCCTTCAAGAGAAACAGCGTGCCGATACCGGCGCACGCTCCCACCCACGCGTTTCGACTCAAGGTCAGGGCCAGCGCCACGGCGACGGCTGGGAGAATGAGCGCCGCCCAGGTCCGATCGCGGCGGCGGAACATCACGCGGGCCGCAGCGACGCATGCCACGAGCATGATCACGCCGGAGTAGGTCATGTAGTGACCGAGATTTCCTTGCACGCGCTTGCTGATGTTGTCGTGATCGAGGATCCCGTACTGGACGATCCCGTAGACGGCGTTAATGGCGCCGACGGTGATCACGACGTCGATTGCGGTGAGCGTCCGTTCTCCCCTGACGAGGCGATAAACGATCGGAACGATGGCAAACAGCAGGAGTTGCTTGGAGTCCCGGAAGCTCGTGGCCGGGTCGACGGAAAACAGGGACGCGACAAGCGTGGCGCCGGCATACGCCAGGAGCGGCCAGAACATGCCTGGCACTTCGATGCGCTCGCGATTGACGATGACGAGCGTCAGCCAGAGCAGCGCCGTCAGGCCGAGCAGGATGCCGGATGCGGCAATCGAGAATTGCGGCGCCGCGGCAAACGCCAGCAGTGAAATGTACGCGGCGCGCTCGAGGAGCGGTGTCCGATCGGCGCTAGAGTGCGCGCTCGGGAGAGACGAAGCAGCCGCAGTAATCATTCAGCGTTTCACCTCGATCATCCCAAGCGCCCGCTCGGCGGCTGCGAGCACCGACTCCGCATCGATCCTCGTCAGGCAGCGGAAGTCGCCTGGCGCGCACACGCGTTGCTCGCACGGGCGGCAGGGGAGCCCATCGATCTGTACGGATTCTGTCACTGCTCGCGGATCTCGCCAAGGGGCAGATCGCGCGGCCAGCGTCGGGCCGTAAATGCCCACGATCGGCGTGGACGTCGTCGCGGCAATATGCAGCGGTCCGGTATCGCCTCCGACGAACAGGGCACTTCGCCCCACGAGCGCGCGCAGCTCCGCCAGGTTGATGTCGCCGAATTGCAGCACGCGAGCGCCCCGCTCGGGCCCGAGCTCGACGCGAGACTGGCTGGCAATGCGATCGGCGGCCGTCTGGTCCGACGGGCCGGAGCTGAGAACAATCCGCGTGCTGCTGTCGCGCGCGGCTAGACCCGTGACCAGTCGAACGAACGAGGCTTCCGGCCACGTCCGGAATGGATTGCCGGCGCTGACGTGAATCACCGCAATCGTGTGGCGCTCGTCCACGCCCGCCGCTTTCAGACGCTCCACAACGATTCTATCCGCCGCTGGATCGACCGCCATTTCAACCGCGTCGCGCGCAGGGTCCGCGGCCCAGCCGGGCCAGCCTGCGATCGCGCCAAGCAGTTCCCATTGGTTGACGACCGAGTGGCGCGGCAGCAGGCCGCGCGGCCGATGCACGGTGCGGGTGTACTGCCACGTGCGGCCGGAGATGTCGTAGCCAATCCGCTGCCGGGCGCCGGTCGCCCAGGTCAGCCACGAACTTCGCGGGCCACCGTGCAAATCGATGACGACATCGAAGCGCGCCCGCCGCAGGCGACGAGCCAGGCGCAGATCGTCGCGCAGCCTCGCGAAACCGCGCGTGCGTGGAACAACGATCACCTCGTCGAGGTGAGGGTTTCCAGTCACGACCGGTGCAGCGGCAGGTTCGACAAGATAGGTGAGCCCGGCATTCGGGAACGCGCGCTTCAGGGCGCGGGGAATGGGCGTCGTGAAGACCACGTCGCCGATCATTCGAAGACGTATGAGGAGGATTCTCACAAGGCAAAAGGCAGAAGGCAAAAGGCAAACTGCCTTTCGCCTTTTCCCTTCTCCCTTTTACGGTTCAATAGTCGCTTCGTCCAGCAGCATGACGGGAATGTCGTCCTTGATCGGATAGACGCGCTTGCATTGGGCGCATTTGAGGGCTGCCCCGTTTTTGACGAGGTCCACCTTCGTCTTGCAGTTCGGGCAAGCCAATATCTCGAGAAGCTCAGGATCGACGGGCATACGCTGCACTATACCAGAGGCGTTTGCGTCCACGCGCCCGGTGACGTCATTATATTCAGGTAGATGCGGTGTTTATCGCTCCTGGTTTCGTTCGCGCTACTGCTGATGACGGCCTCCGGTGCTGCCGCACAACCAGCTCAACCGGGTGGCGCTTCGACCGACCCGCGCTATTACTTCCTCCTGGGGTGTCATCTCGAGAACAACGGCCGCATTGACGATGCGATTGCCGCGCATAAGCGGGCGATTGAACTCGATCCCAAGTCGGCAGAAATTCGCGCCGAGCTGGCGGGGCTGTATGCGCGGCAGAACAACGCGCATGAAGCGGTGAAGCAGGCGGACGCTGCGCTTACCCTCGACGCCAAGAATTCCGACGCGCTGCGTGTGCTCGGCATGGCCTACGCCGAGTATGCCGAACGCAATCTGCCGCTTCGTCCGGGCGACAAGCCGGCCACCTACCAGCAGCAAGCCATCGCGGCCTTCGAGAAGGCGCGGGCCGACGGATCCGACATCGGCTTGGATTTCGTGCTGGGACAGCTGTACTTGAAGGCCGGCGAGTTTGCGAAAGCCGTCCCTCTCCTTCAGCGCGTGGCTGACACCCAGCCTGGCGCGATCGAGCCAGCGGTCCTGCTCTCGACGGCCCAGGAAAGTGCGGGGCAGCCTGATGCGGCGGTGGCGACGCTCGAGGCGCTGCTTCGCGAAAATCCGGGATCGTATCGGGCGCAGATCCGCATTGCCGAGATACGCGAGCAGCAGGAACAGTGGAGCGCCGCGGCCGACGCGTACGGGCGTGCGCAGGCGATGAACGCACGCGCGCCGCTCACGAGCCGCCGCGCCGTCGCGCTGCTCTCCGCCGGTCGCGCGGCCGAAGCGCGGGACGTCGTCCAGGCCACGCTTGCGTCGGGGCGGCCAGATGCGAAGGAACCCGTGCTGCTGTATCTGCTGGCCGAAAGCCAGCGCGTCCTCAAGGATCTCGAGGCGGCACAGGCGACCGCGCAGAAGCTGCTTGCGGCAAACCCGGCGGATGCGCGCGGCCTGCACGTCATGTCGCTGATCCTCCAGGACAAAGGCGACACGAAAGGCGCTGAGCGTACGCTGCGCGACATCCTCGCGCGCGATCCGCTCGATGCGAACGCCCTGAATTCGCTCGGCTACATGTTCGCGGAACGTGGCGAGCAACTGGATGAAGCCATCTCGCTGCTGCAGCGCGCCGTGAAGATCGAACCGGAAAACCCATCGTACCTCGATAGCCTCGGATGGGCGTACCTTCAGCAGGGGAAAGTGGATCTTGCGGATCGTCCGCTGACCGAGGCTGCAGACAAACTGCGCAAGAACTCCGTCGTTCAGGATCATCTTGGCGATCTCCGCTACAAGCAGCAGCGCTACAGCGAGGCCGTGCAGGCCTGGGAGCGTGCGCTGGCGGGCGATGGCCAGTCAATCGATCGGGCAAAGATCGAAAAGAAAATGCGCGAGGCTAGAGGCCGCAAGTGAGCCGCCGAGGCGCGCGACTCGTGGCTGCAGGCCTGTGTGTGCTCGCGTGCTCGTGTGCGCCGCGCCTGGCGTCGCTGCCGTCGGGTCCCGGGACGCCGCTTGCCGATGCGCCGGCGGCGTTTGCGCAGGCGACCGCGCGGTGTCGCGACGTGAAAACCCTCGCGGCGATTCTGGCGATCTCCGGACGTGCCGCCGGACAGCGATTCCGCGCGTCCGTGGACGGCGGATTTCAGGCGCCGGCGAACGTCAGGCTGGAGCTCCCCGCGCCGGGGCGTTCAATCTTCATCTTCGTGGCATCAGGTGAGCGCGCGACGCTGCTGCTCGGGCGCGAGGGCCGCGTGCTGCGCGATGCGCCGGCGGATGCGACGCTCGAGGCGCTGGCTGGCATCTCGCTGCAGCCGTCGGAGCTGCGGACGATCGTCTCCGGTTGTGGCTTCGGTTCTGGAGAGCCGGCCGACGCGCGCGCCTTCGACGGCGGATGGGCATCGATGCAGGTGTCGAGTGCCAGCACCTGGCTTCAGCAGGTCAACGGCACGTGGATGCTTGTGGCTGCGACGCGTGGACCGGTCGAAGTGCGCTATTCGGATTTCGTCCAGGGATTGCCTTCGGTCGTTCGTCTTCGATCGTCGGCTGGCCAGGCTGGCAAGGCGACGGATTTGACGGTGAGATTGTCGCAGGTCGACGTCAACCAACAGCTCGGGCCCGATGTGTTTCAGATCGACGTTCCATCCGATGCGAAGCCACTATCGCTCGACGAACTAAGGCAGGCAGGACCGCTTGGCCGGTAAGCAGGCGCGCGTCCTCACACGCGCCTACGCGAAGGTCAACCTGGATCTGCGTGTGCTCGGCACGCGGCCGGACGGCTATCACGAGCTGCGAACGGTCTTTCAATCGGTTGCGCTTCACGATTCGCTGCTGTGCGTCGCAACGCCTGGCGCGTTCACGCTGAAGTGCCGCACGCCGGGCATCCCCCTCGACGACACGAATCTCGTGTGGAAGGCGGCTGTCGCGTTGTGGAGCGCGCTGGGGCGTGCCGGCGCGCCGCACGACGTGACCGTTACGATCAAGAAGCAGATTCCAGTGCAGGCCGGTCTCGGCGGTGGCAGCGCCAATGCTGCAGCGGCGCTTCAGGCACTTGGCCGCATCTGGGGAGGCGCACCAATCTCGCTGCTTCGCGATGTTGCCGCGGGGATCGGTGCCGACGTGCCGTACTTCCTGTCGGGTGGAACCGCCCTCGGGCTCGGCCGGGGCGAGGAGATCTATCCGCTCGTCGACTTGCCCACATATTGGGTCGTGGTCGTGCAACCCCCGTATGGCGTCTCGACCGCGGAAGCGTACGCCTGGTACGACGAGGATCGTGCGGCCGGGCACCGCGAACCGCGCGAAATTCAGATGCTGCCGGTGCCGTGGCCAACGCGGGCGGCACAGATGATCAACGATCTCGAACCGCCGGTGGTCCGGCGTCACCCGGAGATTGGCGCGCTGAAGATTCTGTTGCGCGAATCTGGTGCGGTGGCGGCGGCGATGTCGGGGAGCGGCTCTGCGGTGTTTGGATTGTTTCGCAGCCAGGCGACGGCGGCACGCGCGATCAAACCGCTGTCGAAGGGCGGAGCACGCGCGCTCTTGACCCGAACGTTGAGCCGGGCCGAACACGAGCGTCGAGCTCGTCCGGTTGCCACAAAATCCCGTTCGGTATAAACTTAATCCCTTTGTGGACTGCCCGCGGGACCCGTCCGAGACGCCCCTTACGAGGTGAAGTCACAGGGTGACGTTACGCGGTGAAGAGGAGACGTCCGAACGATGGGGCGTGGCCAAGCGGTAAGGCGCGGGACTTTGGATCCCGTATTCGGAGGTTCGAATCCTCCCGCCCCAGCCAGTCCCGAGGCGCGTGACGTTGAAGGCGGACGTAGTGCACACGGGCAAACACAAATCGCGCTTGATCAGCCAAAGATGAGCCGTGGGCAGTTGAAACTGTTTTCCGGCAGCGCCCACCGCGCGCTGGCCGCCGAGATTGGCGAGTTTCTCGGCGCGCCGCTCGGGCAGGCGCGGCTGCAGCGATTTCCCGACACGGAAGTCTCGTTCCAGATCGACGAGAACATCCGCGGCACTGATGTTTTCGTCGTGCAGCCGACCTGCGCGCCGGTCGACGAACATCTCGTCGAGCTGTGCGTGATGATGGATGCGTTCCGGCGCTCGTCCGCGTCGCGCATCACGGCGGTGATTCCGTATTACGGCTACGCCCGGCAGGACCGCAAGGACAAGCCGCGCGTGCCGATCTCGGCCAAGCTCGTGGCGAACCTGCTGAGTGCGGCCGGAGCGAATCGCATCCTGTGCATGGACTTGCACAAGGCGCAGATTCAGGGGTTCTTTGATATTCCGGTCGACCACCTGTTCGCGGCGCCGGTCATCATCGAGTACTGCTCGCGCTTGGGGATGCCGGATTTGACGATCGTGTCGCCCGACGCTGGCGGCGCCGAACGCGCGCGCGCGTATGCGAAGCGGCTCGACGCCGAGCTGGCGATCATCGACAAGCGGCGCAGCGATGATGGAACAGCCGAGGTGATGAACGTGGTCGGCGACGTCGCCGGACGGACGTGCATTATCCAGGACGACATCATCGACACCGCGGGCACGATTGTGAAGGCAGCGCACGCGCTCAAGGAGAACGGCGCGGAGCGAGTCATCGCGTGCGCGGTGCACGGCGTCCTGTCGGGGCCGGCGATCGAGCGGCTCGAAGCCGCACCGATCGAGCAAGTGGTGATTACGAACACGATTCCGCTGCGGTCGGATCGCGCGCGCGGCTGTACCAAGATCAAGCAGCTCTCGGTCGCGCGGCTGCTCGGACAGGCGATTCGCAGCATCAACGAAGAGACGTCGGTATCAAGCTTATTTGTGTAGACGTAGCAGCGAGGGAGCGAAAGCGACTGAGCCACGCGAGCGGAGCGGGGCATCGGGGTCCCCGCGAGCGAGCGTGTAAGGGGGTCCGGGGGACAAGGTCCCCCCGGGAGAAAAATGTCATCTGCAACATTGAAAATCGAGAAGCGTGACGGACGAGGCAAGAACGAGGCGAGGCGGCTGCGCGCAAGCGGCCGCATCCCGGCGGTGCTCTACGGCGCCGAGAAGGGGAAGGCCGTCGAGATCGCCGTCGATCCCAAGGAGCTGATGCGCATCCTGCACTCCGAGACCGGCGTGAACACCTTGATCGGGCTCGAAGGTCTGAGCGACGGAGCGCGGGACACGCGAGTGCTCGTGAAGGAGTATCAGCTCGATCCGATCGGGCACAAACTCCTGCACGCCGACTTCTATCAGGTCGCCATGGACAAGGCGCTGACCGTCACCGTGCCGGTAGTCCTCAAGGGTGAAGCCAGGGGCGTCAAGCAGCAGGGCGGCATCGTCGACTTCGTCAACCGCGAAGTGGAGATTGAAGTGCTGCCGGGCGACATCCCCGAGAACATCGTGGTCGACATCAGCGAGCTGATGCTGAACCAGGGTGTCCGCGTGCGTGACCTCCAGACCGAAGGCGCGAAGTGGAAGTCGATCAGCGACGCGGACATGATGATCGTTCACGTCGTGACGTTGAAGGTGGAAGAGGAAGCGCCTGCGGCTGCTGCTGAGGCTGTGGCGGCGCCGGCAGCGACCGCTGAGCCCGAAGTCATCAAGAAGGGCAAGGCGGACAAGGAGAAGGAAGAGTAGCGCCTGCGGCCCGTTAGAGAATGAAACTCATCGTCGGCGTTGGCAATCCCGGCGGCAAGTACGCGGGAACCCGCCACAACGTTGGGTTCGAGGTCGTCGACCTGCTCGCGGATCGCCATCAACTGAGTTGGGAATCCGCCCCCGCGACGGCGTTGATGGCCAAATGGCGCGGCGAAAACGCGCTTCTCGTCAAGCCGCTCACGTTCATGAACCTGAGCGGCCATGCGATCGGGGAGCTGTTGCGCTACTTCAAGATCGAGGTGGCCGATCTGCTGGTCATCGTCGACGAAGTGCAGCTCGAGCTCGGACGGCTGCGAGCCAGACCGGGCGGATCGGCCGGCGGGCACAACGGGTTGAAGTCGGTCATCGAGCAGCTCGGGACCGATCAGTTTTCGCGGCTACGCATCGGCGTTGGGCGAGGCGACAGTCGGCGAGACCTCGCGGATCACGTGCTGGCCACGTTCGAGCGCGACGAGCGTGCCGTGATTACGGACGCCATCCAGCGAGCGGCCGATGCCGCCGAGCTGTTCGTGAGGGAAGGTATCGGACTGGTGATGAACCGGTTCAATCGGCGGGAAGAAAACATGGAAGATTCGGGCGCGTCGCTAGATTAGCCCCGTTGCTTCTAAACAGCGGCCCGAGCGAAGCGAGGGCTGGCAAACTCAGGAAAGAAGACAAAAAGAAAGCGGGAATTCAACAATCCGTTTTCTCCTTGCTCCGGCGATGCCGTAGCCACTAGTCCATAAGGAGATTCATGAGCACCACCAGACAGTACGAGCTCGTCTACCTCATTACGCCGGAGGCCTCCGAGCAGGAGGTCGCCGATCTGCACACGCAAATCGAGCAGATCGTCCAGCGTTTCCATTCCACGCTCGACAAAACCGAGAACTGGGGACGGCGCAAGCTGGCCTACGAGATCGGCCATCACCGCGAGGCGATCTATGTTGTCGAGACGATCAGCAGCACGGCAGGTGACGTGATGAAGGAGATCGACCGCCGGCTGCGCGTCATCGATCAGGTCATTCGTCACCTTGTCGTCCGGGTTGATGAAGAGATTCAGGTCGCCGAGCGCCGCCGCGACGAGCGGAAGGCGAACCAGGCGCGGCGCCGCGTCGCGCGTGGCTTGCCACCCGAGCCGGCACCCGGCGAGCAGCGAGGCGATCAGGATACGGATGACGACCGCGAGGGCATGGAGGTCCAGCGATGAGCGAAGAACGAGGCGGCCGCGGCCGGGGCAAGGGCGGCGATAAGGACAAGGGTAAGGACGGCCCGCGGCGCGGTGGATTCTTCCGCCGCCGGCGTGTGTGCAAGTTCTGCGCGGAAAAAGTCGACTACATCAACTACAAGGATGTGCGGCTGCTGGCGCCGTTCCTGCCGGAGCGCGGCAAGATTCAGCCACGCCGGATCTCCGGCACCTGCGCGATGCACCAGCGCAAGCTGCAGACCGCGATCAAGCGCGCGCGGCAGTTGGCGCTCGTGCCGTACGTGACTGACTAGCTGCCGGAAGCTGGAAGCTTCAGAGGATCGCAACATATGGAAGTTATCCTGAGAGAACACGTCGAGAATCTGGGCCGCCGCGGTGAAGTGGTGAAGGTCGCCGCTGGCTACGCGCGGAACTATCTGCTGCCGCGCAAGCTGGCCCTGGCCGTCACCGACGCCAACAAGCGCCAGATCGAACGCGAGCGCGCCGCCGCAGAGGCCCGTGACCTCGAAGAGAAGGGCCAGGCCGAAGCGTTCGGCCAGCGGCTGTCGCAGACCGAGGTCGAAATCGCTCGTCGCGTCGGCGAGAACGATACGCTGTACGGATCGGTCACCACGTCCGACATCGCCCAGGCGTTGGCGGCAAAAGGCTTCGAAGTCGAGAAGCGGCGCATTCAGTTGCCCGAAGCGTTGAAGGCGTTAGGTGAAGTGACCGTGCCGATCAAGATCCATCGAGAAGTCACGGCGCAAGTTCGTGTCAAAGTGGTGCCCGAGTCGAAGTAGGATCCGCGGATGCCGGACGTCGCTGCGGAGCGGATCCTTCCGCACAGCCTGGACGCCGAGAAGTCAGTTCTCGGCGCCATCCTCATTCACAACGAGGCGTTCAACCACGCCGCAGAGCTGATCGACTCCCGCGATTTCTTTCGCGACGCGCATCGCCGCATCTTTAACAGCATGGTCGCGCTCAGCGAGCGCAACGATGCGATCGACTTCATCACGCTGAAAGAAGAGCTGTCCCGCACGGGGCAGCTCGACGAAGTTGGCGGGCCGGCGTACATCGCCTCGCTCGCTGACGGCGTTCCTCGATCCGCCAACGTCGAGTATTACGCCCGCATCGTCAAAGAGAAATCCACGCTTCGAAATCTGATTCACTCGGCCAATAAGATCCTGGCCGAGGCGTATGAGGCGGAGCAGGAACCCGATCTGCTGCTCGACGAAGCGGAGCGGGCGATTTTTGCGATTGCGGAGGATCGGATCCGGTCTGGCTTCGTGCCGCTGCGGGATCTCGTCCAAGGCAGCTTCGCCACGATCGAGAAGCTGCAGCAGCAGAAGGGGTTGGTGACCGGCGTGCCGACCGGCTTCATCGATCTCGACGAGATGACGTCCGGTTTGCAGCCGTCCGACCTGGTGCTGGTTGCGGCCAGGCCGTCGATGGGAAAGACGAGCTTCGTGCTCAATATCGGCCTGCATGTCGGCACGTCCACCGACATGACGGTCGGACTCTTCAGCCTCGAAATGTCGAAAGAGCAGCTGTTCATGCGCATGCTCACGTCCGAGGCACGGATCGACGCGCACCGGTTCCGGAGCGGCTATTTGTCGGAGAAGGACTACGGCCGCCTGTCGCACGCGCTCGGCACGCTCGCGGAAGCGAAAGTGTTCATCGACGACACCGCGTCGATTGGCGTGCTCGAGATGCGCGCCAAGGCTCGCCGCTTGAAGGCGGAGCACGGGCTGCATCTGCTCATCATCGACTACATCCAGTTGATGCAGGGGCGCGGCCGTTTCGAGAGCCGGCAGCAGGAGCTGGCGTCGATCTCACGATCGCTGAAGGGGCTCGCCAAGGAGCTCAACGTTCCGATCGTCGCTTTGTCACAGCTGTCGCGCGCACCTGAAACGCGCTCGGATCATCGTCCGCAACTTTCCGACTTGCGCGAGTCTGGCGCCCTCGAGCAGGACGCTGACGTCGTCATGTTCATCTATCGCGGCGAGCAGTATCGGACCGACGACGGCGAGCCGAATACTGACGATCAGGGCGTCGCTGAGATCATCATCGGCAAGCAGCGCAACGGTCCGACCGGGACGGCCAAGCTGGCATTCATCAAAGAGTTCACGCGGTTCGAGAATCTGGCCCACGGCGCGGCATGATCCGGCCCACCGTCGCGCGCGTGGATCTGTCCGCGATTCGCGAAAACTTCCACGCGATCGCGCAGTTTCTGCGTACTTCTGGGCATTCGGGGTCTGACCCCACTCGGCCGAATTCGGCCGAGTGGGGTCAGACCCCACCCAGCGAAAACTCGACGAGTGGGGTCAGACCCCAAGTGATCGCGGTCGTCAAGGCGAACGCCTATGGGCATGGCGCGCCGCAGGTCGGCCTCGCGCTCGAACAGGCCGGCGCGGCGATGCTCGCCTGCGCGGACATCGAAGAGGGCATCGTCTTGCGCCAGGCCGGCGTCCGCGCGCCGATACTGATCTTCGGCGCGCTGAGCGTCAGCGATCTCGAGGGCATTTTCCAGCACGATCTCACGCCGACGATTTCCACACCCGGCGCGGCGCGAGCCCTTCAAGCCGCCGCGGCGCGCCACAACGTGACGCTCCGCTGTCACCTGAAGATCGACACCGGCATGAACCGCCTCGGCTTTCGGCACGATAACCTCGAGTACACACTGCCGGACGTCGCCGCCAGCCGCAACCTGTCCATCGACGCCGTCTACACGCACTTTGCGACGGCTGACGATCCGGAAAACGAACTGTTCGCCGAACAGCGGACGCGGTTCGAAACCGTCGTCCAAGAGCTCCCGAAATTTGGAATCACTGCCACCGTGCGCCATGCCGCCAACAGCGCCGCGATGCTGCGCGACGAGCGGGTCTGGTTCGACTACGTCCGGCCAGGCCTGCTGCTGTATGGCGTGGTCCCCCCGCCGCTCGCGGCAACGCTTTCACTGCGGCCAGCGATGTCGCTGCACAGCCGTATCGTGGCGGTGAAAGGTGTCCGCCCAGGCGAAGGCTCCGGCTACGGAATCAAGACGACGTTCAGTGAGCCGAGGACGATCGCCGTGATTCCCGCCGGCTATGCCGACGGGTTGGACCTGCGATTGGCTGGACGAGCCTTCATGCTCGTTCGCGGCCGGCGCGCGCCGATCGTCGGCTCGGTCTGCATGGATATGACGATGATCGACGTGACTGGTACCCCGGTCGCGCCTGGCGACGAAGTCGTCATCGTCGGCGAGCAGGGTGATGAATCGATTGGCGTGCGCGAGATGGCTGCCGCCATCGGCACGATTCCCTACGAGCTGCTGTGTCGCGTGGGGAGCAGGATTCAGCGCGTGTATCACTAAGCTTCCAGCTTCCAGCTACTCGATCACCTTCCAATCCCCCGACGCGAACTCGCGCGCGGCGAATTGCCAGATCACCACACGCTTCCCCTCCAGCCGCTCGGGTCCACTGCGCTGCAGCATCTCACGCGTTGCGAACGCCCCATCGTCGTTCTGCACGATGCGATCGGCGGGCCGCCGCAGCGCGTAACTCAGATGTTCGACGAAGCCGGCGGCGCTGCCCCATCCCATGGACTCGAGCGAGTAGATGTTGGAGAAGCTGTCGCCAAGCACGAGGACATCGGCAGCGCGATCCGAACGCCACGGACCTTCAGCCGTAACGACTCGGCTGATCAGAACGCGCTCAGGCGGAAAGACCTGTTGCCTGCTCGGAAGATCCAGCATCACCGCGGTGTCACCGACGTTGGTGACGTCCACTTCCTCGATCCGGTAATCGGGTGAACCCGCGGCCGGCAGCGTGGCGTGCTGCGTGATGAACGCCGCGAGGCGCTCGGCGACCAGTTCCATGCCTTCCGGACGCCAGTGAGTGTCGGTTGCGAGATATTGCGGCGCTCCGGACCGTGCTGCGGCCAGGGCATCACCAGGATCGAATACAAGCACGCCATGCGCGCGCAGGAATTCCATCAACGGACCGTACGAGGCATTGTGGACGATGCCCCGCTGGGTCTCGGCTGACGCTGTGAGCATTTCGGGATGAACGCCCGGCTTGACCGGCGTTGGCAGTACGATCAACGTGATGCCGCGCGCCTGCAACGCCCGGTGAAAGGAAAGAATCGCTGGACGCGGGTCAGGCTGCGGCAACGCCGTCAACTCCGACGCGAGCGCGATGCGCCGCCGGATGACGTCCGGCAGGAGGAATCCTCGCCCGGTGAGGTACTCGAGATCGGGCCGGAAGAAGAGCCATCGAGTGCCGTCGGCACCTTGACGGCCGACGTAGACGCGCTCGTTGCCCGCCCCAAACCAGCGGGTCAAGATGAGTTGCGCGGGTGGCCGTAACGTCCGACCGAGGACCGATTCATCCTCCAACGCGTTCTCGAAATCGACCATTCCCGCCATCGCGGCCCGGTTGGCGGCGGTGACGCGTTTCCAGAGGCTGGTATGTCCGCGCGCGACTTCGGCGTCGACAGCCGCGGACATCTGCGCCGGAAGCACGCTCAACCGCGCCCATACCGTCGCGCCACCTTCGCCTGACATCCACTTCGGTACCACGATCTCGATCACTGGCACAGCGACGATGCAGATGAGAAAAAACATCGTGAGTCCGCGCGCCACCGCCGGCGAGACCGTCGTGCGGCCGATCTCGATCTTCGCGATTTCTTCTCGCGTGGGGCCGCCGGACGGAAGGACAGAACGCTCAGTCATCAGAATATGAAATAGATGAACGGGTTGAACGCCTGCGTTGTCAACGCGACCGCGGCGAGGATGAACAAGCCGGCGATGATTGCTGCCTTCGGCACCGTCAGTGTTCGCGTCCAATCCCACGTTTGCGGACACGTCCAGGTGATGATGCCTGCGAGCAGGAACGTGCCGAAGTAATACGGCTGATACACAACGCCTTGCAGCAGCATCGCGCCCGGATCGACTGAGCCCTGACCGGCCATGTCTCCGAGATATCTGACGGCCGCGTGAAGATCCGGTGCGCGGAAGAACACCCAGCCAATCAGCACCAGGAGGAACGTGAGTCCGACGCGCATCGGCGCTGGCAGCGCGCCATAGATTGCGGTCTTCCCGCCCCTCCGCTCGAGCGCCAGGAGCACGCCGTGCAGGCCGCCCCAGACGAGGAAGTTCCACGAGGCGCCATGCCACAAGCCGCCAATCAGCATGACGATGAACAGGTTGACGTACGTTCGGCGCGGCCCTTTGCGGTTTCCACCAAGCGGCACGTAGAGGTAGTCGCGCAAGCACGACGAGAGCGAGATGTGCCAGCGATGCCAGAACTCTGTGATCGATTGCGACTTGTAGGGCGCATCGAAGTTCTTGGCGAAGACGAATCCCATCATCAGGCCAAGACCGATGGCCATATCTGAGTAGCCGCTGAAGTCGAAGTAGATCTGGAATGCGTATGCCGTGACGCCATACCACGCATCGAGCACGCTCAAGCTGCCCGACTCGAACGCGAGGTCGGCGATCTTGCCGCACGGGTTCGCCAGCAGCACTTTCTTCGTCATGCCGAGACTGAAGAAGGCGACACCGCGCGTGAACTTCGTGATGGTGTACGTGCGCGATCGGATCTGGTCGGCAATCTCGGAGAAGCGAATGATGGGTCCAGCGACCAGCTGCGGAAACATCGCTACGAACGCCGAGAAGTCGACGATGTTGCGGATGGCGCGTGCCTGACCGCGGTAGACGTCGATCACGTAGCTCATCGACTCGAACGTGTAGAAGCTGATGCCGAGTGGCAGCGTCACACGCAGCGCGCTATCGAGCCGCAGCTGCGGCATGCCGATCCACTCGACCAGCGCGTCGAAGTTTTCGACGCCGAAATTGAAGTACTTGAAGAAGCCGAGCAGCGACAGGCTGCTGACCACCGACGTCGTGAGAACCACTTTCGCGAAGCGCGATCGCGGCTTGTTGGGATCGACGATGTATTCATTGCCGACGAGCGTGCCTTCGGATCGCGCAATCAACAGCCCGGCCGTGTAGTCGACAAGGGTGGTCCCGATCAGGAGAAAGAGGAAGATTGGATTCGCCCAGCCGTAGAACAGATAGCTGAACGCCGACAAGATCAGGTTGCGCCGGCGGATCGGCGCAACGTAGTACACGGCCAGCGAAAGCGGGAGAAGGTAGAAAAGAAAGAGGTATGAGCTGAAGACCATCCGGCCGCGCTACTTGACTGCGTAATAGAGCGGCAGCTGCGAGGCAGCGAGATCCGTGATCAAGCGCTCGCCTTCGAGCTCTGGATGGGCATCGAATCGTTCGACCGCGAGCCGTGCCGTTGCCCCAACGGTCTTAGCCGCATCGCCGAGTACCTTACTGTCGCGAATCGCCCACTGCGCCACCTGGATCCGATTCGCCGAGTACTGACCGTCCACGACCTTCAGCACCTCGTATTCATTGACCACGAGGGCGTGTCGATACGGAAGGATCGATTGCGGTGTAGGTATCGGCCCCGCGTGCGTGAGGCGTGCTTCAACGACGACCCGACCGGGGTCGCTGTTTTGTGTCGTGGCGCCCGCGGCTGGCGCGCCAGCCGGACCAACGGCGACAGTCGGCCTCATCGCAACCGGGCTCTTGCTCGTGTCGATCCAGACGTCCGGGTAGGAGTCGCCGCCAGAATTGCTCGTCGCCTTGGTCCACGCTTCGATTCGTGAAAAGTCTTCGCTGAAACGTCCCAACCAGATTTCCGTTTGCGCTCCGCCGCTTCGCACTTGATTTGCGCCACCGCGGTTATAGGGACCGCTCAACGCGATGAAGCGCGGATGATTCGTCCAGCGCGGATGATACACCTCGGGATTCTGAAATCCTGGTGCCTGATTGATCGGAACGGTCCAGCGTTTCTTGGTTCGCGAATCCACGACGGTCAGATTGCGATGTGCGCCGTCGAAGTACCAGAACATCGGCCCCCGCGCCGTCGTCATCGCGGTCCAGCATCCGTCGCCGAGCTTTTCCCACGACTTGTTGGGAAGTTCGGCAATGCCCGCGTTTGGCCACGGGAAGAGCCCGCCGGCGAAACGACCGTCGGCAGAAACCTGGAACGTGTCGCCGCTCACAGGTGTCTTGTTCCAGACCAGTTCCACTTTCGAGGGATCGTCGATGGGAAACCGCGACACCGTGGCGAAATCGTATCCTTTATTGTCGGTGCCAACGTAAACCCATTCCGATCCATCGGCCGGATTCAGCCAGGTCGTTAGCGCGAAGCCTTTCATCAAGCGCTTGAGGCCTGAGCCATCCCAATTGACGACGAATACTTCGGGACCGGTACCTTGCGGCCGCGTAGAGAAAAGGATGCGATTGCCCTTCGGTGTCAGAAGAGGCTTCACGTAACTCTGCTTCGCTCCGAGAATGATGCGCTCGCCGCGATTGTCTTCCGTGTCGAGTCCCATCAGGACGAGCTGGTCGCCGGCCGCGAACGGATCGCTGCCATCGCCCTGCACCCACACGAGCCTGGTCGCTGCTCCCGTGAACTTCCGTACCTCGGCTCCGGCCACAGCCGGGGCGGGCGCCGCGCTGACCCCACCGCTCGGAGCATCAGCTTGCGACGAATTCGAACACGCTGCAGTGCCACACAACGCAGCGCCAAGCACGACCACGCGGAGAAAATCAAGCATCGAACTCACTTTAGCGTACAGCCTACTAACCCGACCTGAAGCGGTCGGCTATGATGAGTTAGACGACAGCCCGCGGCTCGCGGCTCGCTGTTCGCGGTTCGTGCGCCTTGCGCGGCGCGAGCCGTGGCCCTGGACGTTGCCGGAACCGCGAGCCGCGAGGTGCGAACCGCGACAGCAATGAAGCAAAAGACCGTCTACGCGTGTCAGGAATGCGGCGCTCAGTCAGCCAAGTGGCTCGGCCGTTGCCCGGAGTGCGGCGCCTGGAATTCGCTGGTTGAAGAGCGTCCAGTGCCCGCGGCAGTTGCAGCGGGAAGTGCCGAGAAGCGATACACGCTGGCGAGTGCGGCCGGGCCGCAGCTCTACGCAGACATCGACACGGTCGTCGCCGAGCGACTCTCCAGCGGCGTCGAGGAATTCGATCGGGTGCTGGGCGGCGGCGTCGTGCCTGGCTCGCTCGTCCTGATCGGCGGTGAGCCGGGAATCGGCAAGTCGACGCTGTTGCTTCAATCGGCAGCGCACTTCGCGGAAACTGTTGGTCCCGTGCTCTATTGCTCTGGCGAGGAGTCGGAGCACCAAATCAAGTCGCGCGGCGAGCGTCTTGGCGTCGCTCGCGGGCCGCTGTACATTCTCGCGGAGACCTGCCTCGAGCGCATCCTCGAAGAGATTGGCCGGCTCAAACCGGCGTTCGTCATCGTCGACTCGATCCAGACGGTGTTCTCGCTGAAGTTTCAATCAGCGCCGGGAAGCATCGGCCAGGTGCGCGAGTCGGCAACCCAGCTGCTCTTTGCGGCGAAAGGGCAGAACATCCCGACGTTTCTGGTCGGGCACGTCACCAAGGACGGCAACCTCGCCGGGCCGAAGGCGCTCGAGCACATCGTCGACACGGTGTTGTACTTCGAAGGCGAGAAACACCATGCCCATCGCGTCGTTCGCGCTGTGAAGAACCGGTTCGGCGCGGTTAGCGAACTTGGTGTCTTCGAGATGACAGGGGCTGGTCTCAAAGCGGTGCCGAACCCGTCGCAGTTGTTCCTCGCCGAGCGATCCGCCGGTGCGCCCGGCTCCGCGGTGCTGTGCTGCGTCGAGGGCTCGCGTCCGATACTCGTTGAAGTGCAGGCGCTCGTCAGCACGAGCACGTATGGGAACGCCCGTCGCATGACGAGCGGACTGGATCAGAACCGGTTATCGCTGCTGCTCGCGGTGCTTGAAAAGCGCGCTGGCGTGAACCTGATTGCGGAGGACGTGTTCGTCAATGTGGCAGGCGGCATGACTGTCGATGAGCCGGCTGCGGATCTGGCGATCGTCGCGGCAGTCGCGTCGAGCGTCCGTAACCGTCCGGTTCGTCCGGGCACTGCTGTGTTTGGTGAGGTAGGGTTGGCGGGTGAGATCCGGGCCACCAGCCAGGCGCCGCTTCGGATTCGTGAGGCGGCACAGATGGGCTTTACCCGCTGCGTTCTGCCGCAGGCCAACAGCGCCCCTTCTGATGCCCCGGCCGGCTGCGAGCTGGTTGGCGTGAAGACTGTTTCCGAAGCCGTCGACCAACTGATCGATTGGTAGCCAGTCGAGCCGAGTCCCGAACCCCGAATCCCGAGCCCTGAGCAGTATCATATATTCGAGGCATTAATACTCGGAGTCTTCCATGCCTTGGCACCTTATCGTTCGCGCGCTCTTCATACTCGCGGTCACCTACGCCGCCGTCCTGGTTCGGCCGTTTACTGCCGACGTGTGGACGAATGCCGCCGTGGGCGCATTGCTTGGCCTGATCATCATTGGCGTCGAGACCCGCCTGCGTGAGGCCGAGGTCACTGACCTGCTCGGTGCCCTGATCGGGGGCGCCATTGGACTCGGGCTGGCAAAGACCATCGGCGCCGCGCTCTTCTGGGCTGACGCCAGCGATCCGCGAGTTGCGTTCCTCCACAGCTTCACCCTGCTCGTTTTTCCGTACCTCGGGATCGTGATGGGGGCGCGGAAAGGCGAATGGCTCAAACCGGCACGGCTCGTAAGCCTGTTCCGTGACACGGGACCGCAGAAGCGCTATCGACTGCTCGACACGAGCGTCATCATTGACGGCCGCGTGGCCGACGTCTGCGAGACTGGGTTCCTCGACGGGACGCTCGTCATCCCGCAGTTCGTCCTCAAGGAGCTCCAGCTCGTCGCTGATTCTCCCGACTCGCTGAAACGCAATCGCGGCCGGCGCGGTCTCGACATCCTGCAAAAGATCCAGAAGATGTCCGGGCTCGACGTCATGATCTCCGACATCGACTTCCCGGAGGTCCGCGAAGTGGACCTGAAGCTGATCGAGCTGGCCCGGACGCTCCAGGGGAAGATCGTCACCAACGATTTCAACCTGAACAAAGTTGCCCAGCTGCGCGGCGTGCAGGTGCTGAACATCAACGAGTTGGCGAACGCGCTCAAGCCCGTCGTCCTGCCCGGCGAGTTCATGAAGGTCTTCATCCTGAAGGAAGGCAAGGAATACAACCAGGGCGTTGCCTACCTCGATGATGGAACGATGGTGGTCGTCGACAACGCCCGCCGCATGATCAGCCGGAATATCGATGTGGTCGTCACGAGCGTGCTCCAGACGACGGCTGGCAAGATGATCTTTGGGCGCTACATCGAGGGTCAGGCAGGGCAGGCGACCGGAGGAGCGATGAGTTCGACATCCGCCAGCGGGGCGCCAGCGCAGGCTGCAGCCGTGCTGCCTGCCGCGCGGGGAGCGCAGCCAAACGCGAAGTGATGGCGCGTCTCCCGCCGTACGATTGGTGGCGGACGGTCTTCTTTCTGATCCCCGCCATTGGCGTCTACACGATCGTGCTCGGCACGACGTCCATCCTGTCGTCGTTCGTTGATCCCAACGGAGACTTCGGCCATCGCTGCGCGCGAGCGTGGGCGTGGCTCATCCTGAAGACGACCGGAGTTCGCGTATCGGTCAAGGGACTCGATCGGTTGGACCTGAACCGAAGCTACGTGTTCGTGTCCAACCACCAGAGCATTTACGACATTCCGATCCTGTTTGCGTCCTTGCCAGTGCAGCTCAGGATTGTGGCCAAGGCATCGCTCGGAAGTTTTCCCTTTCTCGGCTGGCACTTGCGCCGGACCGGACACCTGCTCGTCGATCGAACGAATCCCGGTCCAGGCGTCGTGAAGAAGATGGCGCGGCTGGTCAATGGTGCACGTTCGCTGATCGTGTTCCCGGAAGGCACGCGCAGCACGGACGGCAGCGTGGCACGGTTCAAGGGCGGCACGTTCCTGGTCGCGATCGATGCGGGGCTTCCGGTGGTGCCGGTCAGCATCGAAGGAAGCCGCCACGTCATGCTGAAGGGACGGCTGATGACCTGCCCGGGCGACGTGACGATAACGGTTCACGACCCCATCCCGACGAAGGGCGTCGGGCGCGACGGCGCGCGCGACCTTGCCGAGACGGTACGGGGCGTCGTGCGTGCGGACGTTACGGTATAATGATCGTTTGACCTCTCACCGAATTCTGCTGCAATGCATGTAACCGCGATCATCGCGGCGGGCGGAAGCGGGCGCCGGCTGGGCGCAGCGGTGCCGAAGCAGCTGCTCGAACTTGGCGGGATCAGCCTGTTGCAGCGCAGCGTCGAAGCCTTTACGACCCATCCTGCGATCGCTGACGTCATCGTCGCACTGCCGGCGGGCCTGGCACAGAACCCACCGGCGTGGCTGTCTGGAATCCGCGTCGTCGAGGGAGGCGAGCGCCGGCAGGACTCGGTGGCGAATGCGTTCGATGCGCTGTCAGAGGCAAGTGAAATTGTGCTCGTGCACGACGCGGCGCGTCCGTTCGTGACGCCGGACGTGATCGATCGGGCCATCGCCGGTGCCGCGGCACACGGCGCGGCGATCGTCGCCATTCCCGTGAGCGACACCGTCAAGCGGGTGACGCACGCCGCACATGCCGACGGCGTCATCGTGGAAACGTTGCCGCGAGAGGAGATCGTTCTTGCGCAGACGCCACAGGCGTTTCGGCGGGACGTGTTGAAGGCAGCAATTGCCGTCGGACGAACCGAAGCAACTGCCACCGACGAAGCGATGCTCGCGGAGCGCGCCGGCCATCTTGTGCACGTCGTCGCCGGCGATGCTGCGAACATCAAGATTACGACTGCTGCCGATCTCGAGACCGCCCGCGATCGCGTGGCGCCGAGTGCTTCCACGGTGAGCCGTGTCGGTGTTGGCTACGACTTGCATCGCCTGGTCGAGGGACGTCCGCTCGTGTTGGCCGGTGTGATGGTTCCGTCTGACCGTGGGGCGCTTGGCCATTCGGATGCGGACGTCATCTGTCATGCAGTCACGGACGCGATTCTCGGCGGCGCGCGCGCCGGCGACATCGGTCAGCACTATCCCGACAGCGATCCGAAATGGAAAGACGCTGACAGCCTGGCGCTGCTGCGCGACGCGGTTGCCATCGTCCGCCGCCGCGGCTGGAATGTTGCGAACGTGGACGTCGTGGTGATTCTCGAGCGCCCAAAGCTCGCGCCCCACCGCGCAGCCATGGAGGAGCGGTTAGCCACCGCGCTCGGCCTTGCGACTGACGCAGTCAGCGTCAAGGCCAAGACCAACGAGGGCGTGGATGCCGTCGGCCGCGGCGAGGCGATCGCCGCCCATGCCGTCGCCCTCCTAACGCGACTCACGACTCCGACTAACGACTAGCGACTAACGACTAACGACTAACGTATGCGTGTGAGATTCGCTCCAAGCCCAACGGGACAGCTGCACGTCGGCAACGCACGGACGGCGCTGTTCAACTGGCTGCTGGCGCACGGTAAGGACGGAACGTTCATTTTGCGCGTCGAGGACACCGACGCGGAGCGATCGACCCGTGAGTCGGAGACCGGCATCCTCGAGGATCTGCGCTGGCTGGGTCTCGACTGGGATGAAGGTCCGGACGTTGGTGGGCCGCACGGTCCGTATCGGCAGTCGGAGCGCCTCCACCTCTACGCGTCGTACGCCAACGAACTGCTCGCCGGCGACCAGGCGTATTACTGCTTCTGCTCGCCCGCGAAGCTCGATGCCGACAGACAGGCGGATCTCGCGCAAGGGCGTCCGCCGCGCTATCACGGCACGTGCCGCTCCGTCTCGCGCGAGGACGCGCAGGCGCGAATAGACGCCGGCGAGCGTCCCGTCGTGCGCTTTCGGGTGCCGGACGCGGACGACATTCGGTTCCAGGATCTCGTGCGCGGGGAAGTGGTCTTCAACACCGAGGTCATCGGCGACTTCGTGCTCGTGCGGTCTGACGGACGTCCTCAGTACAACTTCGCGGTCGTCGTCGACGATGCGTTGATGGAGGTGACGCACGTGATTCGCGGCGAGGACCATATCTCGAACACGCCGCGGCAGATTCTCCTCTACCAGTCGCTCGGTTTCACGCCGCCCGAGTTTGCCCATCTTTCGCTGGTGATGGGACCGGATCACACGCCGCTATCCAAGCGCCATGGTGCGACGTCGGTCTCCGAGTTTCGTGCGCGCGGGTATCTGCCTGAGGCCCTGGTGAACTACCTGGCCCTCATTGGTTGGTCGCCGCGAAAGGATGGCGGCAGCGCCGAGAACGATGCGGAACTGCTGCCGGTCGACGAAATGGCGCGCCGGTTCGCGATTGAAGATGTCGGGCATAGCGCCGGCATCTTCGATGTCGAGAAGCTGGCGTGGATGAACCGGCACTACATGAAGGCCGCGGCGCCGGCGCGGCTTGCCGCCGAATCGCTGCGCTACTTCATGGCCCGCGCCTACGTCACGCGGCGGACCGACGAGGCGATGGAGTACGTCGCGCAAGTGCTGCCGATGGCCGTCGGATCCGTCGATCGCCTCGAGGAGATTACGGATCGTCTGCGCTTCCTCTTCGAGTTCGATCCGGCCGCGGCGCTCCTCAAGCCTGACGTCGCAGAAGTTATCGGCGCTGATGGCGGGCGCGCGGTGATCGTCGCGTTGGCCGAGGAACTGCGTGACGCGGGACGATTGGACCGCGACACATTTCGCGCGGCCGCGAACCGCGTGAAGCAGCGCACCGGTCAGAAGGCCAAGGCGTTGTTTCATCCGATTCGCGTCGCGCTGACCGGTGAAGCGGGCGGCCCGGAGCTCGATCTGGCCGTTCCCGCGATCGATCGCGGCGCCGAGCTGCCCCGGTCCTCCGGCGTTGCGCTCGTAGTCGGATGCCGCGAGCGCGCGGAAATGTTTGCGCGAGTGGTGGGCTAGCGGCCCGCGAGCAGCGAACAGCGAGGAGCGAGCAGCGAACAGCGTCATGATCATTTACGGCCTCAACCCCGTCCTCGAGGCACTGCGCGCGGGGCGCGCGCGGCGGGTCCGGGTGGGGTCGCGAGGCGATCGACGGATCGACGAAGTGCTCGCGCTGGCGCACAAGCGCGGTGTGCCCGTCGATCGTGTTGAACTCGCGGCGCTCGAGCGCGCGGCGCGTGGCGGCGTGCATCAGGGGATCGTGGCGGAGGTCGATGCGCCGCGGGAGTACGGTATCGAGGATTTGATCGCGACCGCACATCCGCATAAGCCGTTGATCGTGGTGCTCGACGGCGTTGAGGATCCGCACAATGTCGGCGCGATTCTCCGTACTGTGGATGCGGCAGGTGCGCACGGTGTCATCCGGCAGGCCCGTCATGCGGCGTCGCTCGATGGTGCGGCAGCCAAGGCTTCCGCGGGCGCTGTGTCGTCAGTACCTGTTGCGACCGTGGTCAATATCGCGCGAGCGATTGAGGAGTTGAAGGACGCGGGCGTCTGGACGCTGGGCCTGGCAGCGGAGGCCCCGGAATCCTACGACGCGATCGACCTGACCGTGCCCACCGCACTGGTGCTCGGAGCGGAGGGAAGTGGTCTGCGTCGGCTCGTGCGGGAGCGTTGCGATCGACTGGCGTCGATCCCGATGTCCGGGGTGGTTGAAAGCCTGAATGTATCTGTAGCTGCAGGAGTTATGCTATTCGAGGCACAGCGGCAGCGCCGCCGGGCGCAAACCAGGTGACGGGCACGTGCTTGCGCTGATGGCACGGCATGTGCTACAACTAACCTTTTGTCTGGGCTGGCGTAGCTCAGTCCGGTAGAGCAGCTGATTTGTAATCAGCCGGTCGGGGGTTCAAATCCCTTCGCCAGCTCCACGATTCCCGCCGATCCACAACGACAAGGCAAAGAGAGCTGGACGGGACAATCACGAGCGGCGCAAATCCTGACAAACGAGCGGACACCGTGGAACATAGCCCCGGCACGTCCGCAGGGTATATCGGCGAGGTAGCGAAGCGGTCAAACGCAACAGACTGTAAATCTGTCGCCCCAGCGGCTTCGAAGGTTCGAATCCTTCCCTCGCCACCATCCTTCGCCCGCCAGAGCGTTTCGCGCGGAGGTGGGCGACGGATGGCAAGCCAGCGGGGAGTTGGTTGATCGCTTACGGGATAGTCGGTCGTGTCGGGCGGAAAGGTAGCGGGCTTGCCCGCCGGAGCGGTGCGCACGGCGAGCAGGCAAGCCGCGAAGGCGGGAGTAACTCAGTGGTAGAGTCACAGCCTTCCAAGCTGTTGGTCGCGGGTTCGATCCCCGTCTCCCGCTCCAAGATCTTCCGAGGGGCTAGCGCCCCTCGGACTCCCCCACGCCGTCGCTCGCGCGGCCTGGGGGCCGCGCTCCGCTCCGGCGGGGCGCTCGCTTCGCTCGCGCCTTTCGTACGATCGGGCGGCGGCGCGCGAGGGTTCTTTTCGCTCGCCCGGTCACAACGATGGCGGTGTGAGGTTAGCGAACGAGACTGAGCGAGCCACGCGAACGGAGCGAGCCGGCGAGCGGCGAGCGA
>Ga0114129_10001668_pt1 | contig 30238 bp, 20 predicted proteins | sample RhiMetdeltSRZDD1_FD_80071 | JGI IMG/M metagenome (GOLD analysis project Ga0114129, IMG submission 80071) | Populus rhizosphere microbial communities from Tennessee, USA - Rhizosphere MetaG P. deltoides SRZDD1 (version 2) (version 2) | ecosystem: Host-associated > Plants > Roots > Rhizosphere >...
AGGCACCAGGCACGGACGGCGTCAGCACCAAAGACCTGCATGATAAACTCGCCCGATGCCCGAGCTCGCCGTGGTCGTGGCTGCGTCCAATCTCATGCCCTCGTTGCGTGAGCGTCTCTCAAACGAGGGGGAGCTCCTTACGTTTGCCGACACCGAGCCGATTCAGGCGCTGCAGGCCATCCTCGAGCACCGCCCTCGCCTCATCGTGCTCGAGAGACTCTTCGCCGCGACGCCGCGCGGCGCCGCGCTGATCAATCGCGTCAAGACGGATCCGCAACTCGCGGCGGCTGAAGTGCGGGTGATGTCGCACACCGGCGATTACATGCGTCAGCTCTCCAGGCCAGCCTCGGCCGCGGACGCGGCGCCGGAGGAGAGCATGATGTCGGCGGGCGCCGTCTCGCCGGCGCGATCAGCGGTCGTTCCGCCGCCGACCGAAGAGGCGCCGCGAGACCTGGACTGGCACGGCACCCGGCGGGCACCGCGCCATCGGCTGCGTGAGGGATTGCAGATTCAGCTCGATGGCAATCCCGCGAGTGTCGTGGACATGTCCATCGTCGGCGCGCAGGTGCTGTCGCAGACGATTCTGCGGCCCAACCAGCGCGTCCGCATCAGCATTCCGAGCGACGACTTCATGATGCGCTTTCGAGGGATCATCGCGTGGGCCAAGTTCGAGCTGCCGAAGCCCACCGAGCCGCCGCGCTACCGCGCCGGCATCGAATTCAGCGACGCCGATGCGATCGCGATGAACGATTTCTGCTCGAAGAACAGGGCTTAGGAGGATGCGTTTCTTCAGCATCCTCTGAGGTTAGCGTCCGACCAACACGCCCGGCAGCACCTCGTCTCTGAGGATCGTGTCTTCGCGCGAGGAGCCGGTCGACACGATTGCCGCGGGTACTCCCGTGACTTCTTCCAGGCGCGCGATGTAGGCGCGGGCTTCGCGAGGCAGATCTTCGAATCGGCGCACGCGGCTCACCGGCGCATTCCATCCCGGCAGTGTCTCGTACACGGGCTCGCACGCGGCGAGCTGCGCGAGGTCGCCCGGCATCTCCGTCAACGTCGTGCCGTAGCACCGGTACGACGTGCACACCTTCAACTCGGGCAGACCGTCGAGGACGTCGAGCTTCGTCAACGCGAGCGCATCGAGTCCGTTGACGCGGCAGGCATAGCGAACGGCGACGGCATCGTACCAGCCGCATCGTCTCGGCCGACCCGTCACAGCGCCGAACTCCTGCCCTGTCTCACGCAGCCGATTGCCGATGTCGCCGCTCAACTCGGTTGGCAGCGGGCCTTCACCGACCCGCGTCGTGTACGCCTTTGCCACGCCGAGCACTGTGTCGATCGCGCGCGGACCGACGCCCAGCCCCGTGCAGACGCCGCCAATCGTGGCATTCGAGGAGGTGACGTACGGATACGTGCCGTGATCGATGTCGAGCAGCGTGCCTTGCGCCCCTTCGAACATGATCGATCGTCGTGCGCCGCGGGCGCGGGCGAGAAACAGTGAGACGTCGGTGACCCACGGCGCCATTCGCTTCCAGGCACGTGCGAGATCGTCCAGCACCTGTCGCCAATCCATCGTGGAGTCGGCAATCAACCGGTTGCGCGCGGCGACATTGTGCTGCACGGCCTCGGCAAGCGACGATGGGTTCGCCAGGTCCCCGACGCGAACGCCGCGGCGCGCGATCTTGTCTTCATACGCCGGACCGATCCCGCGCGAGGTCGTCCCGATCTTGCGCTCGCCGCGGCGCGCTTCGCTCAGCAGATCGAGCTCGCGATGATACGGCAGGATGAGATGGGCTTTGTCGCTGATGACGAGACGATCGCCGATCGAAATGCCGGCCGCCGCGAGCTCGTCGATCTCGCCAAACAACGCCTGCGGATCGACGACGAGGCCGTTCCCGATGACGCAGGTGATTCCTTCGTGCAGAATGCCCGACGGCAGGAGCCGCAGCACGAACTTGCGGCCGTCGGCGTAGACCGTGTGTCCCGCGTTGTGGCCGCCCTGATACCGCGCGACGATCGAGAAGCCCGGCGTCAGCAGGTCCACGATCTTGCCTTTGCCTTCGTCGCCCCACTGCGCGCCGAGTACCGCGATGTTCATATGATGTAATTCTACTCTGATGATCCTCCTCGACGGCGCATCGCTCACGCTCGACCACCTCGTCTCGATTGCCGACCGAGGCGACATCGTCGCTCTTTCCCCGGACGCAGTTCGGGGAGTCGATGCGTCGCGGGCTATCGTCGATCGCCATGCTCAGAGGGAAGAGGCGGTCTACGGCATCAACACAGGCTTCGGCGCGCTCGCCGAGACGGTCATCCCGCGCGAAGCGCTTGGCGCGCTGCAACTGAACCTGCTTCGCAGTCACGCGGCCGGCGTCGGAGAGCCGCTCCCCCTTCGCGCCGTGCGCGCGACCATGGCGCTGCGCGCGAACATGCTCGCGAAGGGCTATTCGGGCATCCGGCGAGTCACGATCGAACTCCTGATCGAGCTGCTGAACCGCGGCGTGCACCCGGTTGTGCCGAGCCGAGGGTCGGTCGGTGCCAGCGGCGATCTCGCACCGCTCGCGCATCTCGCGCTCGTGCTGGTGGGTGAAGGCTCGGCCACCCTTGGCGATGACGGCCACGTCATGTCGGGCCGTGATGCGCTGACCGCGGTCGGACTCGAGCCCCTGACGCTCGAGCCGAAGGAAGGCCTGGCGCTCATCAACGGAACGCAGCCGTCGACGGCGGTCGCGGCGCTCGCCGTCGCGGGCGCGACGCGACTCGCGCAGGCCGCCGACGTGGCCGCCGCCCTCTCGATCGATGCGTTGCGCGGATCGGTGCGGCCGTTCGATGCCCGGATTCACGCCGCACGGCCGCACGCCGGTCAGGCCATTTCCGCGGCGAACATCCGGCGACTGCTCGCCGAGAGCGCCATCAACCAATCCCACGAGCACTGCGGACGCGTGCAGGATGCGTACTCGCTGCGGTGCGCCGCTCAGGTGCACGGGGCGGCGCGAGACGCGCTTCGCTACGTCGCAGACACGCTGACGATCGAAGCCAACGCGGTCACGGACAACCCGATGGTGTTCTCCGACCAGGGCGACATCATCTCGGGCGGCAACTTCCACGGCGCGCCGGTTGCGGTCGCGTGCGATCTCCACGCGATCGCGCTCGCGCAGCTCGCGACGATCAGCGAGCGGCGATCGGATCGGCTGGTGAATCCGGTTCTCAGCGAGCTGCCCGCCTTTCTCACGCGCCGGAGCGGGGTGCAATCAGGCTATATGCTCGCGCAGGTGACCGCCGCGGCGCTCGCGTCCGAGATCAAGACGCTGGCGCATCCGGCCAGCGTCGACACGATTCCGACGTCGGCGAATCGCGAGGATCACGTGAGCATGAGCATGGGCGCGGCGCTCAAGGCGGAACGCGCGCTGCAGCTCGCGACGCGCGTGATCGCCATCGAAATGCTCTGCGCCTGTCAGGGAATCGATCTGCTCGCCCCGCTTACGACGTCGCCGGCGCTGCGACGCGTGCACGCACGCGTGCGATCCGTCGTCCCGATGCTCACCGACGATCGTCCGCCGGCGCCGGACATCGAGGCGATCTCAAAATTGATCACTGACGGATCGCTCGGAAGCGCGTGCGACGCAGAAGTCAAGTAAGAAATTTTTCAAATTCGATTGACAACGCGGGCGTACGTTCTTAGATTGCTTACCTTTGGATCGCGCCGCGCGCTTCCTCGAGGGCACGACGCGCGTCCGAAGACGCCAACCTCAGAACAATGAGCATCGTGAGCCGACACGTCAGCGCGCCGCGGGGCGCGGCCATCTCCTGCAAGGGCTGGGCACAGGAAGCCGCGCTCCGGATGCTCATGAACAATCTGGACCCGGCGGTCGCGGAACGCCCCGACGAACTGATCGTGTATGGCGGGTCCGGTCGCGCCGCGCGAAGCTGGGCGGCCTTTGACGCGATCGTCGACACGCTGCGCGGCCTCGAGCACGACGAAACGCTCATCGTGCAATCAGGGAATCCGGTCGCCGTGTTTCGCACGCATCCATGGGCGCCGCGCGTGCTCATCGCGAATGCGCTCCTCGTGCCTGCCTGGGCGACGTGGGAGCGGTTCCGCGATCTCGAGGATCGCGGCCTCACGATGTACGGGCAGATGACCGCGGGCAGCTGGATCTACATCGGGACGCAGGGCATCCTTCAAGGGACCTACGAAACCCTCGCCGCGCTCGCGCGAAAGCATTTCGAAGGGAGCCTTGCCGGCCGCCTTGTCGTGACCGCAGGCCTGGGTGGCATGGGCGGCGCACAGCCGCTTGCGGTGACGATGAACAGTGGCATCGCGCTCGTCGTCGAAGTCGATCGCTCGCGGATCGAGCGACGTCTCGCGACCGGTTACGTGGACGAGTCGTGCCGCGATCTCGATGGTGCGCTGGCGCGCGTCGACGAGGCTCGCCGGGACGGCGTGCCGCGATCGATTGCGCTCGAAGGCAACGCCGCCGATGTTCTTCCCGAGCTGGTGCGCCGTGGCGTGACGCCGGACGTGCTCACCGATCAGACATCCGCGCACGATCCCCTGAACGGCTATCTGCCAACAGCGTTGTCGGTTGCGGAAAGCGCCATGCTTCGCCAACGTGCTCCCGACGAATACGTGCGTCGATCGATGGCCTCGATGGCGCAGCACGTGCGGGCGATGCTCGCGCTGAAGCGGCGCGGCGCCGTGACCTTCGACTACGGCAACAACCTCAGGGCTCAGGCCGAAAAGGCGGGCGTCCCCGACGCGTTCGAGATTCCGGGGTTCGTGCCCGAGTACATCCGCCCCTTGTTCTGCGAGGGCAAGGGACCGTTCCGGTGGGCCGCGTTGTCCGGCGAGGCCTCGGACATCGGCGCGACCGACGATCTCGCGCTTGCGATGTTTGCCGACGATCCAGCGCTCTGCCGGTGGATTCGTCTGGCGCGCGAGCGGGTGGTCTTTCAGGGATTGCCGGCGCGGATTTTCTGGCTTGGCTACGGCGACCGCGCGCGCTTCGGCCTCGCGATCAACGATCTCGTCCGCCGCGGCATCGTCCACGCGCCAATCGTAATTGGACGGGATCACCTCGATGCGGGGTCTGTCGCATCGCCCAATCGCGAAACCGAGGACATGCGCGATGGCAGCGACGCAATCGCCGATTGGCCGGTGCTCAACGCGCTGCTGAATACGTCGTGCGGCGCGACGTGGGTGTCGGTCCACCATGGCGGCGGCGTCGGGATCGGGTACTCGCTCCATGCCGGGATGGTGATCGTGGCCGACGGGACGCGGGAAGCCGACGAGAAACTCCAACGTGTGTTGACATGCGATCCCGGTCTTGGCGTGGTGCGTCACGCCGACGCCGGATATCCGGAAGCGATCGAGACTGCGCGGCGGCACGGGCTGGACATGCCGATGTCCGCGCACGGAGGATCGGCAAGATGATCATCCCCGAGCGGCCGGCACTCGAACGGCGTGTGCTCGCGACACTCGATGGTTCTGACAACACAGCGCGGATCCCCGTCGTCCTTGGTGGCTGCGGCTCCGGGCGGACATCCCTGCTGTTGCGCCTGCGTGATCTCATCGGGCGCACATCGACTCAGTACATCGACGTCGAGCGCATCGCGACGACACCCGAACGATTCCTGCGATCAGTCAGGACCCACTCACCGTTTCCCGCGCAGGCGTCCGGTCAGGACGCAGAGCAGGATGTGAGCGCTCGCGAAGCGTTCGATGCCACGCTGACATTCCTGACGACCGGCCGGACCGTTGGCGAGGTTCCTCCGACGTTCCTGCTCGACGAATTTCTCGAGCTGCGGACGTTCGAGAGCTTCCCCGGCCTGCGAACCGTTCTTCGCGACCTGACGAGCGCGCTCGCGTCGAGCGGAAATCGCTTCGTCCTCACGAGCCGGTACGCCGCACGTGCGCTGCGGCTGCTGCGCGACGCTCCGGCGCGGTTCGAGATCATCCACGTCACGCCCCTCACGACCGCCGAGATTCGCGCGACGCTGCCCGGGCCGGCCGATGCGGCCACCGCGAGCCCTTTTCGCGAGGCAGAGGACGATCGCGCGCGGGACGAGCTCGCAAAGGTCGTTCAGTCCTTATCCGATGGCAGACCCGCGTATGCGAAGCTGATCGCCGAAACCGCGGTCACACTGCGCGGCGGCGACCCGGTCAGCGCGCTCTCCGCGCTGCTTGCGCCGGAAGGCCGTCTCGCGGCTGCGTGCCGCTTCTCGTACGAGTTGCGTCTGCATCGCGCACGCGGCTATGGCGCACTCAAAGCGATCCTCGAGGTGCTCTCGGAAGAAGAGCCGCTGACGCTGACGGAAATCGCGCTGCGATTGCGCCGCACTCCGGGATCGACCAAGGACTACCTGTCGTGGCTCGAAGACGTCGATCTGATCGTCTCGCGCCAGAAGCGCTACAGCTTTGCCGATCCGCTGATGCGACTCTGGGTCCGGCTGCACTGCCGGCCGGCTCCGCCAACCGACGAGGAGCTCGCACGCGAGGTTCTTGGATACGTCATGATGCGTCTGCCGCAGACCGAGCCCGCACTGGCGCTCGCGGGCACCGCCGGCCAGGACGCTCAGCGCGGCAAGGGCTGGGGGATCATCGAAATCGATTGATTATCCGGGGGGCTTCGCCCCGCCGGACCCCCCATCGCCGTCGCTCGCGGGGCCCCTTCGCCCCGCTCCGCTCCAGCGGGGCGCGCCTTTGGCGCGCCTGACCAACTGACGTTCCACGATTCCCCTGTTGAATTACCGGACAGCGGCAGCGCTCGGGCGCCGGGAACTCGGAGCCTGCAACGGGTGAACCGCACCGTTGTCTGCAGACAGCATCGCCCTCATCCCCATCCACAGACAGCCCAGGATCAGCACCGCTTCCGACGCCACGAGCTGATGGAACTCCCGGCCTCCCGGTGTGACCGTGAAGAACGGCGCGCGCATCGGAGGTGCGGCGATCAGCCCGACCAGAAGCGCGACGCCGATGACGCCCATCACGCGTCGGGTAGGTACGAGCGTGTGACGCAGATTCGCGCGCATGAAGAGGCGTCCCAGCACGACACCAAATGCGGCGCCGAGCGTGTTCAGCACCACATCGTTCCAATCGAAGTAGGTCGGACGGCCGCGCGGCAGTGCCGTGAACTGATATGTCTCGTCGAGGGCGCCGAGGCCCGCCGCAATCAGGAACCCGAGCTCCGGACGCACGCCGCCGCGCAACAGAAGCAGCGCGACGAGCGCGTACTGCGGGTAGTGAATGTTCTCGATGCCCGCGACGAGGATAAAGCGCTGCGCGAGGAGCGCCGCGCCAAATAGCGCCGCGACGCCAGCGGTCGTGACGAGGTTTCGCCGTCGAGGCCAGACTGCCGCGATGACGACCGTCACAACTCCGAGGCCGAGGAATCCGCGGCGCAGAAAAGTGTCGTACGGAACCCAGCCGACCTTCTTGACGAGCGCGTCGCAGAAATCGGTGATGGGCAGGTGCAGCCACAAGTCCGCGACGAACATCCCGAAGGCCGCGATGATCCACAAACCTGACGCGGGCGACTGCCCTGTTGTACGGTCCGCCACTGCGACAGAGCGCTCGACGTGTACGGTCGTGAGGTGCACCGGAGTAATTGAATAAATGGGCGTGGGGCCCACCCGCAGCACCCGAGCGCGCAAAAGGTGCGCCGTGCACCCTTCTCACTGCCCGCGCGTCGCGGATTACACCCAACGCGCACAGAACGTGCTCGGGCCGAGCGTTCACGCTCCGCGCGAGCCACAGCGCTCGGAGTGCAAGCGATACGCCATGGCGCCTGACGCGAGCATGGCCGCAAATCCGGGCATTAACCGTGCAGATTGGACGCGTTGCCCGTCATGCGAGGTCGAATCACGGCCCAAAACTGTAATCCATGGCGAGATCTGACGATCGACCTCGCTTGGTCCGTGTCCGTCCATGTCGGCTAAATCACCCGTTGCTCTCGGACTGGTGAGATCAGGACGGCTCGCCCTCCTCGGTGGCGTGCCGATGCTGCTCGCGGGGCTCGTCTACTTGAACGCCCTCGAGAATCCCTTCGTGTGGGATGACTTTCGGACCGTTGCCGCGAACGCCTCGCTCGGGGATCTCTGGAACCTGCGCGCCGTGCTCACTCACGATGCGACGCGTCCTCTGGTGAATCTCTCGTACGCGGTCGATCGCGCGGTGTGGGGACCGTCGACGTTCGGCTTCCACCTCACGAGCGTGCTCCTGCACGTTCTCAATGTCCTGCTCTTGTTTCAGCTCACGCGGCGGCTGGTCGATGAAGGCCAGGGGCTGGCCGGCACCATACGCGCCGACGTCGCGGCATTTGCTGCAGCGTCGCTCTTCGCGGTCCATCCAATGATGACCGAAGCCGTCGGCTACATCAGCGCGAGAGCCGACGTCCTCTGCACCGCGCTCCTTCTTCTGGCGTTCCTCTCGATGCGCGCGTGGGTGCGCGGGGCGGGCTGGCACTGGCTGGCAGGTTCGATCACGCTCTGGGTGATGGCGCTTGCGACCAAGGAAATCGCCATCGTATTTCCGCTCTTTCTGCTCGCCTTTCGTTACTTCATGTCCGCCGACCAGCCAGAACTCCATCGCCTGCGGCTCGCGCGTGCGACGGCGGCGGTCCTCGTGGCGACGCTTGGCGCAGCAGCACTACGCATCGCCGTGCTGCTGCTCCTCGAGAATCCGGGGCTCGGAACGATTCACTGGCCGCTCGTCCTCGTCGAGATCGACGTCGTTCGGGAGTACCTTGTGCTGATGTTCAGGCCGGGCGGCCAGTCGATAATGCACTCGGTATCGGCGATCAACAGCGTGTTCGCGCCGCGGGCGCTTCTCTCGATCGCGCTCGTGACGGGGCTCGTCGTCGTCGCGATCCGCAGCCGACAGGCGCATGGCGCAATCGGATTCGGTCTGATCTGGTTTCTCGCATCGCTGGCGCCGCCCGCCGCGCTCGTCGTTCTGGATCTCGGTCATCCGATGGCCGAACATCGGATGTACCTGGCGAGCTGCGGTCTGTTCCTCAACGCGGGGATGGCGTACGCGTGGCTCGTCGCTCGCGCGCCCTCGCTGAATTGGCGGCTTCGGTTGTTACGGCCCATCGCGCTGTCGGTCGGGATCTTCACGCTGGCAGGTACGACGATCGTCCGGAACGCCGTGTGGACTGACCCGCGGATGCTGTGGTTCGATGCCGTCCAGAAGGCGCCGGACATGTGGCTCCCGCAGCTCGTGCTGGGCGAAGCGCTGCACGATGCCGGCGGACATGCGCGAGCCGTGCTCGCGTATCGCGAGGCGATCCGGCTTCGTCCGGATCATCCCGACACCTACGTCAAGCTCGGGCTGTGTCTGGCGGAGTTGCGGCGTCTCGACGAAGCAAAAGCCGTGTTCGAACAGCTGCGACGGCTCGCTCCGCGTTCGGCAGCAGCCGCGACGGGGCTCGGGAGCATCGCGGTGCTCTCAGGACAGCTGGACGACGCACAAACCCTGTTCGATGAAGCGCTGATGCTCGAGCCCCAGAACACGTCAGCGCAGCAATCACTGGCAATGTTGCACACGTTGATCGAGCGCGGGCCCGCAGGAGTGGTTCGCGAACCGCCTCTACGAGCCGGTCAGCAGCGTTAGGGCCGCCTTCGCAGCGGCCTGCGCCGCTTCCTTCTTGCTCTTTCCCTCGGCCCGCGAGATCGATTCGCCAGCGACCAGCACTTCGACCTCGAAGCGTCGGCGATGCGCCGGCCCGGCCTCGGAGACGAGGCGGTACACCGGGAGACCCCGATCGTGCGACTGCAGCCACTCCTGCAGGGCGGACTTGTAGTCCTCGGTGAACGTCGCCTGCGCGCCCGTCCGCCGCGCCTCTTCGATCAGCTCCTCGAACTGGCGCTGGAGGAACGCCCGCACCGGTTCGATCCCGCCGTCGAGATAAATCGCCGCAATCAGTGCCTCGTAGCAGTCAGCGATGAGCGCATCCTTTCGCCGCCCCCCGGTCTTCTCTTCACCCCGACCGAGAATGAGGAAATTGCCGAGACCAATCTTCGCGCCGAGGCGGGCCAGCGACGCCGCCGATACGAGCGACGCCTTCAGCTTCGACTTCTGTCCCTCGTTGAACCGCGGGAACTCGCGGAACAGCATGTCCGCGATCACGAAGCCGAGCACCGAGTCGCCGAGAAACTCCAGCGATTCGTTGTCGATCACGCCGCCGCTCGCGTCTTCGTGCACGCGCGACCGATGTGTCAGCGCGTGCTCGAGCAACCCGCGGTCGCGAAAGCGATAGCCAATTCGCCGCTCCAACGGCTCGAGCTCCGATCCAAATGGCACGATCCGGCCCGGACCGACCTCGTCGCGATGACTCTCGATGATTCGTTTGGCGTGCTCGGCGAGGTCCGAGCTGACGGCAACGCGCAGCTCGTTCAGCGAGAACGGAAACGTCGTCCGCGCCATGTCCGATGAGACGATCGACTTGATCCCGTGCGTTTCGAGGAGGCCTCGCACGACGTCGGCTTCGATTGGCGACTGGGTGCGGAAGATCACGAGCAGATCGGCCATGCGCTCAGGAGGCGTCACTCACACGGCCACTCTGGCAGCCGCGGCGCGCTCGACCTTCATCAGAATCATCGTCATGTCATCGTGTTGATCCGCGGCGCCGACGAACGCTTCGATCTCGCGTAGAATCCGCTCGCGAAGCGCACCCGAATCCAGGTGGCCGTGTTCCTCGACGATCCGGCTGAGGCGCGACTCGCCGAAGAGATCACTGTCCACGTTCATGGCTTCCGTGATCCCATCGGTGTACAGCACGATGACGTCGCCGGTGTGCAGCGTGATTCGCTCTTCCTGCAGCAGCTCGGCAAACTTCTGTTCGGCCCCGTCGATCCGCAGCCCGAGGACGAGGCCGTCCGGCGTGAGCACCTGGGCATCGCGGCGAGACGATGCTCCCGCAGGCAGATAGATCAACGGCGTGTGGCCAGCGCGGGCGTACGTCATGATGCTCTTGCCCAAATCCAGCACTGCATACGTCATCGTAATGAAGCTGCGGCTGTCCAGATTTGCCGAGATGATCCGGTTGACCTCGATCAGCAGCTGTCGGGGCGATTGGTAGATCTGGCTCAGCGACAGTACCAACCCCTTCAACTCGGCCATGTAGAGCGCGGCAGACGTTCCCTTTCCGGCGACGTCCGCGATGAGCACGCCCAGTCGGTCGTCAGGCAGCGGAAAGAAGTCATAGTAATCGCCGCCGACTTCGCGCGCAGGGACGCAGAGCGCCGTCACGCCGAGCCCGGGCACCTCCACCGGTCCGCGCGGCAGCAAGGACATCTGAATCTGTCGAGCGATGCGAAGCTCCTCCTCGAGGCGCTTCTTTTCGGCTGCGGTCTGCAGCAGGTTCTCGATGCTCGCCGTCATCTGGTTGAACGACGTCGCAAGCTCGCCGAGCTGGTCTTTGGTGTTGATCGTGATCCGGTGCGTGAAGTCGCCGTACCGGACGCGTTCGGTGCCCAGGAACAGCTGATGTACCGAGCTCGTGATCGAGCGCGCGAGCGCAAGGCCCATGATCAGCGCAATGAGCTCGATCACAAGAAACAGGATCCCCACCACGATCACGACGAGGAGGATCCCCTGACTCAACGTCACCGGTCCGAGCTGCGTCGACTGCGCTCGCGAGACCTTCTGGTAGAGCTCCTGCGGGCGATACGTGAGCAGGACGGTCGCGCGACGCGTCTCTCCCGTCGTCCAGTCGACCGCATCCAGGAACGTCACGCTCTGTCGGAAGAGGCTCTCGGACTGGACGCTCGTATTGCGGAGCTCACCTCGCGGATCGTTGCCGGCCTGATCCACGGGTCCGATTCGAACGCTGGCGGCCTTGACGCCGGTCGTCTCGTGCAGCCGATCGATCATCTGTCCCTCGATGGGCACGTCCACGAGCACCGAGCCGATTCTTCGGCCACCGCGGCTCGCGCCGCGCACCACTCGAACGACGAGCTCGGATTCGCCACGGGAATCGGGCGCGAGGGCGATCGTGCCGACGAACGGATCCGGCTTGCTGAGCACCCAGTCGGGAATGCTGGGCGGCATCTCGACGTGCTCCCATTCGCCTGCGCGGATGACCTCGCCGCCTGCGGCAGGAATGAATGCCATGGCGAGCATCGGATAACGGAGCCCCGCTGCTCCGTTGCGCTGAATGCGTTCGAGCGTTTCGCGCGCCCCGGCTGGCGACCGCCCAATCTCCGCTGCTGCGGCGTCAGCAGGCAGCGTTGCATTCCGCACGACGTCGTCGTACCCGTCCTTGAAGAGATAGGCGCTGACGTTCAACAGCAGCACCCACGCGCCAAGGACGAAAAAGCCAACAAGCAGCAGCGCAGGAACGACACCGATGAAGATGTAGGAAACGATCAACTTGCGCCGCACGCGCCAGAGCAGTCGGCGCTTGACGAGGAGAAACAGGCGCCACACGAAATAGCCCACGGAGATCGCAAGGCCGATCGTCGCGATGCTGCTCAGGACCTGAACGACGGTGGGTGGCTCGACGATGCTGCGAATGACCGCGACGACGGCCTTGACCAGCGTCGCGCCGATGAAGAGCCATCCCGGCCAGGATTTGATCAGGAGGTCGCGGGCAGAAACCGTGGTGTCGACGTCCGGCGCCGGAGGCAGGCTCGCCGGCTCCCGACGCCGCCCCGCCGACGGCTCTGCCGGTGGTCGTGGGCTGCCCATGCGAATTGAAAAGCGAATGATAACAGACTATGGTACGTGGTCCTTCAATTGCTGAGCGGTCTGACACCACCTTCCACATGAAACTTCCAGCACACGCGCGCTTCTCCACGATCTGCATCCACGCCGGCCAGGAACCCGATCCGTCAACTGGCGCGATCATCACGCCCATTTTTCAGACGTCGACGTACGTGCAGGAAGAGCTCGGCCGACACAAGGGTTTCGAGTACGCGCGGACGCAGAACCCAACGCGCCTTGCGCTCGAGAAGAACATCGCCGCGATCGAATTAGGCCGTGCCGCGTACGCGTTCGCGTCGGGGATGGCGGCGATCGGCGCGATTGCGACGATGCTCAGAGCCGGCGATCACGTCATCGTCACCGACAACACGTATGGAGGGACGTTCCGCCTCTTCGATAAGGTCCTCACGCGTTATCAGCTGTCGTTCAGCTACGTCGACACGTCGCGTCTCGACTTGGTCGAAGCAGCCATGCGTCCGGAAACGCGCATGTTGTTCCTGGAGACGCCGACCAATCCGGTCATGCGCCTCACGGACATCGCCGCGGCAGCACGGACCGCGCATGCGCGAGGTGTGCGGCTTGTCGTTGACAACACGTTTGCGAGCCCGTACGTACAGCGGCCGATCGAGCTAGGCGCCGATCTGGTCGTCCACAGCACGACCAAATACCTGAACGGGCACAGCGACAGCGTGGGCGGTATCGTCGTCGCGGTACGTGACGAAGACATCGAGTGGCTTCAGTTCGTTCAGAACGCTGAGGGAGCCATTCTCGGCCCGTTCGATTCGTGGCTCGTGCTGCGCGGCACGAAGACGCTAGCGCTGCGAATGGCCCAGCACAACACCAACGGCCTCGCACTCGCAGAGTTCCTGAAATCTCATCCGCGGGTTTCGAAGGTCTTTTACCCCGGGCTGCCGGATCACCCGCAGTACGATCTCGCCAGACGCCAGATGCACGGCTTCGGAGGGATGTTGTCGTTCGACGTCGGCACGTTCGAGAACGCCCGACGAGTCTGCAACCGCGTCCGGCTCATGGCGCTCGCGGAGAGCCTCGGAGGCGTCGAAACCCTCATCTCCCATCCCGCATCGATGACCCACTCGTCAGTGCCGCCGGAGCGGCGCGCCGAAATCGGTCTGACCGACAGCATGGTCCGCATCTCGACGGGAATCGAAGATCCGCAGGACCTAATCGAGGATTTGAAGCAAGCTCTGGAATAAGGTCTTCAGCACCTTTTCAGCACCGCTCAGTCGTGCTTTCACCAACCCATTTGAGATAGGCCTCGTTCCCATCGATGATCGGAAGGACGAGGAACTCCGGGACTTCGTAGGGATGCAGCTCCCGCACGCGGTCCCAGAGCGCGACGACGCGATCGCGCGAGGTCTTGATGATCACCTGTCGTTCGCTTTCCTGCTCGATTTGCCCCTCCCAGCGGTAGACGGAGTCCATTGCAGGCAGAAGATTGACGCACGCCGCGAGCCGCTCGCCGATGAGCGTTCGGCCGAAGGCCTGACCATCGACATCGCCGGGCAGCGTTGTCAGCACGACGACGTATTCAGGATTCATAGGGCTCCGCATCCACAGGTTTTCGGCTGAAGGCTCTCGCCTTTCGGCATGGCCCATGTACGAGCGACAGTAAGGTTAGATCGCAGCAGGCACGGCATCTCAAGGATCTCGTTGTGCCGAAAGCCCAGCGCCCTAAGCCAAGAGCCGAAAGGGCGTCGGCATTAAATTCTCGGCTGCAACAAACCGAAAATATTGTACAAAAGGACACTCCGCACAATAATGGCGCCCGGAATCACATCACGAGAAATTCTCGGTTCTGCCGCGGTCAGGACAGTGCAGCCCTTCCGGCGCAAGCGGGTTCCCATGGCGCCGCGGGTCGCCCTTCGGCGTAAGGCCATTCAATTCCTGCTGGTTTTCGTGACGGTCGTGCTCGTCGTGGACGCGCTCGTCGGCGAAAAGGGCTTGACGGAATCGATGCGCGCCCGCCGCCAGGAAGCGGAAGAGACCGCAGCTCTGGCCCGCCTCCGAAAGGAGAACACCGATCTGCGTGAACAGGTCCGCCGCCTCCGAGAGGATCCATCGGCGATCGAGTCGGTCGCACGCGAGCAGCTTGGCCTCATCCGTCCGGGCGAGATGCTGTTCATTCTCAAGGATGTGAAGCCCGCGGGCCGCCCGCAATAACCGCAGCCATCAGCGGTCGAACCCGAAAATCGCGAACCTCGGACGCGGCACCGCCATTCCTTACCGGCCGTTAGAAGCTGTCGGACTCGTCACAGCGGACCGCTCGGATCGAGCGTGTCGCAGGATCGGGAGATCCTCGTCTGCCTGTTGCCAGTCCTTCAGCAGGCTGCCGTAAGCGGCGATGCTGCCGCGAGTATCGCCCGCACCTCGCAAGGCGCGCGCGAGGCCGAGCTGGGCAGACGGCAGAAGAGGCGAAAACGGATCGACTCCGCGGTGCTCGAGCACGGTCCGGAACTCGCGAGCGGCATCGTTCCAGGATTGTCGAGCGAGATACGCGATGCCGCGCAAGTACGTCGGAGCCAGTGCCGCGACGGTTCCAAACTCGTACGCCGATTCACGAAGCTCGTTGAGCGCGTCAGGCGCGTGCGACCGGCTCAAGCTGATCGCCGCGCGCGCCACCGGGATCAGCGTGCTTCCGATCAGCGTCGTTCGCGAGCCTCGCTGAAGGATAGGTGCGAGCGCCGCTTCTGCTTCCTGCGGAGCTCCCGCCAGCGCAAGCACTGTGGCGGCGCGCGCCCGAGGCACGGCTGTCGGACCTGCTCGGAGCACCGACCGGCATTGGTCGATGGCGCGCTGAGCCTCGCCGTAGAGTGCGTGCGCCCACGCCATCTGCACGGCGTACCCGGACGCGACTTCGTTCAGCCCCTCCTTCAGGGCGAGGTCGATGGTGCGGTCGTACAGCCGCCGGGCGTCGGCAAGCCGGCCGCGATACGTCGAGACCTGCGCCTGCGCTCCGATCAGATCGAACTCGCGCGGCCTCCCGTGCGCCCACTTGACGTGCTCTGCGGCCGCGTTCTCATCGCCAGCCAGCACGTCGAGTTGATAAAGGACGCGGCGCGTCGGGAGCGTCTCGAAGCGTCGTGCCACGGCTTCGCGCGCAATCTGACGCGACTCTGTGAACCTGCCGCCTGCCCGATAGGCGGCGGCGAGATTGGAGTACGGAAATGGATGGGCGGGATTGCGGTGTATCGCTTCGCGCCCGTTCTCGATGGCGCGATCGAACTGCCCGAGGCGTGTCAACACGAGGCACAGCGCGTTCGGCGGGCGGTAGTCTCGCGTGTAGGACTGCTTCCACACTTCGAGCGTTTCAATCGCGCGAAGCTCGTCCTCGGTGATTCGGTCGTGATACTGGAACGTGATGAACAGGCGCTCGCGCTCGCTGACGCGATCCCTCGCGTCGTAGGCTCGCTGAACGTATCCTTCGCTGCGGCGTGTCTCACCGAGATTGCCGTAGACGGTGGACAGCGCCGCATACGCCATCGCGAAGGTCGGGTCGAGCTGTATCGCGGATTCAAAGAACGGAATGGATTCGATTTCGGCGCCGGCCTGCCGTCTCGCGTTGCCGAGCGTGTACGCTCGCAACGCGTCGAGCGACGGCGTCGTCACTTGCTCGACCGGCAGGGCAAACTTCTGCAGCGACGCGAGGGACTCCCCCAGCTGCGATCGCAGGGGCGATGTCATGGCGCCGAGCGCCTGGAGAACGCGCTCCCGGCTCGTCGCGTTCGCCTGTTGCTGGGCCACGACGGCGCCCGTCCGGCAGGCGGACGCCGCGAGCGTGACGATGTACAACTCACCAAGCCTCGTAACCGAGCCGTCGATCATCGCGGTGGCGCCGAGGCGCTCGCATATTTCTCGAGCGGTGTCGTGCGACAGACGGACGTCTCGTGGACGGCCCATCAGCTCCAGGGTCTCGGCGATCCGTTCGTCCGGCACCAGGTCAAGGAATGGCGATTGCCCGAGCTGCACGGCAAGCGCCTGACGAAGCGTTCCGTCGAACACCGGATCGCCGGTCGTGTTCGACATTTCACCGAGCACAATCGAGTCCTTCTCGGTGAGCGTCGGCACCGATGCTGAACGACGCCAGAGTGCGGCGGCGAGCGCCGCGATTGCCACGATGCCGATGAGAACGCCGCCCATCAGCCGCCGGCGCGGAAATCGCGCGACCGTCACGGCGCTAAGTGATCCGCTCGAGAGCGCACGCTTGATGCGGCGCAGATCGACGACGAGGTCCGCGGCGTTCTGATAGCGAAGCTCGCGATCCTTCTCCATCGCCTTGTCGATCACGCGATCGAGCGCGGCCGGGACGGCGGGGTTGAGGTCCGAAGGCGGCTCTGGCGTGCGGTTCAAAATCCCGTCGAACACGAGAGCCGGCGTCGCTCCCTTGAAGGCGCGATGGCCGGTGACCATCTCGTACAGCACGGCGCCGAGGGAAAAAAGGTCCGAGCGCGGATCGACGACTTCACCTCGTGCCTGCTCGGGCGACATGTAGGACGCCGTGCCGCCCGGCGTTGCCGTGTGCGAATCCGCGTCGGCCGAAACCGATGCTGTGGGGGCAGACGACTCCAGTGACGCGGCGATCCGCCGATCGTGGGCGAACTTTGCCAGACCAAAATCCATCACCTTCGCAGGGCCGTCCTCGGTGACGAAGATGTTCGCCGGCTTGATGTCGCGGTGAATGATCGCCCGGTGGTGCGCGGCTTGAAGACCCTCGCCCACTTCTATCGCAATGTCGAGGGCCCGCATTATCTCCATCGGGTGGCGGTCGATCAGATCGCGCAGGGTCGACCCTCGCAGCAGCTCCATCACGATGAACGGACGGCCGTCGTCCTCGCCGACGTCGTGGATCGTGCAAATGTGCGGATCGTTCAGTCCCGATGCGAGGCGGGCCTCGCGTCGCAGGCGTTCGATCGCGTCCGCGTCCTGCGCGAGATCGCTCGGCAGCAGCTTGAGCGCGACCGGGCGATGGAGACGCAAGTCTTCGGCGCGATAAACGACTCCCATGCCACCGCGGCCGAGCTCTTCGTGGATTTGATAGTGGGAGATCGTTTGCCGGGGCATCAACCGAAGAGTTTAACAGGCGGCAAAGGCACGAAGGGAAAAGAGAAAGGGAAAAGGGAAAAGGGAGAAGCAAGCGCGGTTACGGCGTTGACGTCGAACCCAGTCGGCTCGCCTCGCGGCGCGCGGCCTGGAGAACGGGAAGATCAGGATCCGCGTTCTTCCACGCGTCGAGGAACCGCCCGTACCCGGATCGTGCATCGGCGGCTCGACCGCTCATCGCGAGCGCTCGCGCCCGGCCGAGTTCCGCAAGCGCGCACACTGGCGAGAACGGATCCGTCCCGCGATGCTCGAGGAGCTGCGCGAAAGCGGCCTCGGCCTGAACACCATCGCGGAGAGCGAGATACGCGACGCCGCGGAAGTAGATTGGCAGGAGCGCGGCGATCGTCCCCAGCTCGTACTCGACCCCTTTGTCGAGGGCGCTGATCGCATCAGCGGCGCTGCCGCGACCGATTGCCGCCGCGGCCTCGACGACGGGCAGCGAGACGAAGTTCGCGAGCGTCGAGCGTGGATAGCGGCGCGACAATCCAGTCGCGATCTCTTTCGCGCGCGCAGTGTCTCCTGACAGCGCCAGGGCTGCCGTCGCACGGAAACGCGGGAGCGCGGCCGGCGTCTGCGGGTCATTCCGATCGCGGAAAAGTGATGCTTCTGCGGCTGCACGTGCCGCGCCAACGTTCCCGTAGAGCGCTTCCGTCAGCGCAAGATGCGCCCGGTACCCGGCGGCGACCTCCGGCAGACCACGACGCTCCGCCAGCTCGATCACCTGTGTGAATTCCTCGCGCGCGTCCCGCAGCCGTCCCTGCCAGGCGAGCCACTGTGCTCTGGCGCTCAGCAAATCGAACTCGCGCGGCCGGTCCTTGGCCCAGCGGATATGCTGCTCCGCCGCATCAGCATTGCTGTCGAGAAGGTCCAGCGTGTAGAGCAGCCTGCGAGTCGGCGCGGTCTCGACCTTCAGGTCGACGGCGTGTTGAGCGAGCTTCCGCGCGTCGGCGTAACGCCCGAGCCCGCGGTACGCGTACGCGAGATTGGAAAGCGGAAAAGGATGATCCGGTTGTCGCAGCAGCGCGTCTTTGCCTTCCTCGACCGCGCGCTCGTAGAATCCCAGTCGGTTGTAGACGAGTGACAGTGCATTCGCCGGGACGAAATCGCGTGGATACGTCTGCTTCCAGAGGTTCAGTGTGCGCGCCGACTCGAGCTGATCGCCTGTCACTCGATCGTGGAACTGATACGTGATCAGAAACCGCTCCCGCTCGCTGACGCGATCCCTGCGCGCGTACGCTGCGCGCGCGTGCTCCTCGCTGAGCGCCGACTCACCGAGGCTCCCGTAGACCGTTGAGAGTTGCGTGTGCGCCGCTGCGAAATCGGGATCGATCTCCAGGGCCCGCTTGAAGAGCGGTATCGACTCCAGCTCCGCCCCCTTCGCGCGCTGTGCTCGGCCAAGTGAGTACGCCTGTAGCGCATCGAGCGAAGGTGTCGTGGCCTGCTCGATTGGCACGTCGAACTGTTTGAGGGGCGTCTCACCGAGCTTCTCTCGAACGACGGAAGTCACGCTGCCCAGGGCGTGGAGCACGTCCTCTTTCCGCCCCACGCGTGCGTCGGCCGCGGCGATCGATCGTCCGCTGGCACACTCGGTCGCCTGGAGAGTCACGACATACAGCTCGCCCACTCGCGCGACCGTAGGTTCGAGCAGCGCCTTGGCGGTCGCGCGGACACACGCCTCGCGCGCGACGGCGCCGGTGAGTGGTGCGTTCTCGTTGCGCGCCATGAGCCGCAAGGTGTCGCGAACTCGCCGGTCTGGCACTACGTCGAGGAAGGGCGATTGGCCGATCAGCACCGACAGCGCCTGACTGAGCGTATCGTCGAAGACGGTTTCCCCGGTCGTGTTCACGAAGCTGCCGATCAGGATCGAGTCGCGGTTGGTGAGGAGGGGCGTCGGCTTTCCACGCCTGGCCATCGGCCAGGCCAGAGCGAGACCGCCGACGGCGATGAGGACGGCCGCCGCGATTGTCGCCGCATAGCGGCGAGTCGAGGACCGGCGAGCCGGAGCAGTGTCCCACGCCGGCCCAATGGCCTGGCCTGGATCGACGGCAATCTGCCGCAAATCGGCAATCATCTCGTCGGCATGCTGATATCGATCCTCGCGGCGTTTTTCCAGCCCGCGCAGGATGACTCGTTCGAGCGTGGTGGGAATCTCCGGATTCAGCGATCGAGGCGGTAGCGGCTGTCGGTTGAGGATTTGGTCGTAGACGACGGCGAGCGAGCTGCCCGTGAAGGCGCGCTGGCCCGTGACCATCTCGTAGAGAACGGTGGCAAACGCAAAGAGGTCCGAGCGGCCGTCGAGCCGTTCGCCCCTCGCCTGTTCCGGCGACATGTACGCAACGGTCCCGACCTGCACGCCGGGCGTCGTCAACGTGGCGTCGCGCAGCGAAGCCGTGGGCATCGACCGGACCTGGCCCGACGGGCCGGCCGGCGCTCCGCCCGCCGCAAAGTCCACCTCCCGTGTGGTCATCCGTGCAAGCCCGAAATCGAGAACCTTCGCATGCCCGGCGGGCGTGACGAAGATGTTCGCAGGCTTCACGTCGCGGTGAATGATCCCGCGGGCATGTGCCGACCTCAGCGCCTCGAGAATCTCAATCGCCAGCTCGATCGCGCGCTCAACGGGGAAAGCGCCCGCCTGGAGGCGCGTCGCCAGCGACGATCCCTCGACCAGCTCCATGACGATGAACGGCCGCCCCTCGTACTCGCCGACATCGTGGATGGTGCAGATCCCTGGATGATTCAACGCCGAGGCAAGCTGCCACTCCCGCCGGAAACGCTCGCGCGCGTCATAGTCCGTGAGAAGGTCCGGAGGCAGGAACTTGAGGGCGACAGGGCGACCAAGCCGCAGGTCTTGAGCGTGATACACGACGCCCATTCCCCCGCTGCCGAGTTGTCCCAGCACGTGGTAGTGGGAAACCGTACGACCGATCATCTGGGGCGTTGGTACGATGACCCGCGAATTGCGCAAAGTCAACAGTCGACGAACATGAGGTTCCCGGTTCCCAGTTCTTGGTTCTCAGGTTCGGGACGCCGGCTCGACTATTCCGAAACGACCTGAAGAACCCAGAACCGAGAACCTGGAACCGAGAACCGTGAACCTCTTATTCGTCTACGGTCTCTGGTAGTAGCCGCGCTCAGCCGATAGATTGGCCCGGCATCGGCTACTCATGCCCACGCCGGATTCGCCACCCGATTCCATCGCCCAGATCAAACAGCTGACGAAGAGATATCGCCGCCTGGTGGCGCTGAGCGAGGTCTCGTTTTCGATTCGTCGCGGTGAGGTTCTCGGCGTGATCGGGCCGAATGGATCGGGCAAGACGACTCTGTTCGAGTGCCTCGGCGGTGTCTTGCCTTTCGACGCCGGCGCAATCGTCAGACCCGATCGGCCGCTTGGCTATCGTGACCTTGCGCTCACGTTCTTCTATCTGCCCGACGCAATAGCACCGTGGCCCGCGCAGAGTGTCGACTGGGTGCTCGACTTCACCCTGGGGTTCTTCGGGGGGCCGGCACCGATGCGCGACGAGGTGGTGCGGCGACTCGATCTCGAACCGCTGCTCGGGTCGGCGATCGGATCGCTTTCGAAAGGGCAACGCAAGAGGACGCTCCTTGCTCTGGCCCTTCTCACACCACATCCCGTCATGCTCGCTGACGAACCGTTCGATGGCCTCGATCTGCGTCAGAGCCGTGATGTCGCACAGGCCCTGCGCTCTTTTGCGGCGCGCAAGCGGACCATCGTCCTCTCGATTCATCAGGTCAGCGATGCCGCTCGAGTGTGCGACCGGTTCGTGCTCCTCAGCGGCGGTCGCGTGTGTGGAGAGGGCACGCTCGACGAGTTGACGACACTGGCCCACGCCCGAGACCAGTCGACCGCTCACGGCGACCTCGAGGAGGTCTTTCTTGCTCTCACGTAGAGAGAGACTACGATTCGTTCCATCTGGCGAGACTGGCGGAACAGCCGTGAGGGTATCGCGCGGGCGGCCTCGGCGGTCACCGTTCGGCTGGCTGATCGTGAAAGACTGTCGAGAGCTGCTGGCGTCGCGAGCGTGGTGGGTGATGCTGCTGCTGATTGGACCGCTCGTCGGCGTGTCGTTCATCGGCGCGGTTCAGACGTACGCCGAGGCAAGCGGACTGAATGGAACGGCCGCGGGCGTCGGTGAAGCGTTCTCGCCGCTCGTTGGAATCTGGGCGCCGACATTCAGTGCCTCTGAAGTCGCAGCGGCGTTTCTCCTGCCGTTCGTGGCGATCCGCCTGGTTTCCGGCGATCGTCAGAGCGGCGCACTGAAGCTCGAGCTGCAGCAGCCGATGCCTTCACTGTCGCATATCGGCGCGAAGGCGATTGTCCTGCTCGCCGCCTGGATCGTTGCCTCCCTCCCGACGCTCGGTGCGATCGGGTTGTGGAAGTGGTACGGCGGAACGGTGTACGTACCGGAACTTGCGACCGTGGCGCTCGGTCACGTCCTCAACGCCGGCCTGACGGTGGCGTTGGCGGCCGCTACGGCAACGCTGACGGAACATCCATCGACGGCCGCCATCCTGACGCTCAGCGTCACCGTCGGAACCTGGATCATCAATTTTGTGGCGGCCGTCCACGGCGGCATCTGGGAGCGCGTGGCTAGTTACACCCCCACGGCCGTCGTCGCCCAGCTTCAGCACGGGCTCATTCGGCTCGATGTGCTGCTCGTCACGCTGACGCTCATCGCCGCCGGCCTCGTCTTCGCGGCTGTGTGGATGCGCCTTGGCGTTGCCGTGCGGCGCCGGGTGTACGAGTCGATTGCGCTCGGCGCATTGACGACCGCGATCGTTCTTGCGTGCACGCTCGCCACCTCCAGCTGGGATACTTCGGAGAGTCGGAGCAATTCGTTTCCGAAAGCAGACGAGGAGGCGCTCGGGCGCATGCAGTCACCCCTTCGAGTCGTCGTGCACCTCGCGCCGGAAGATCCGCGTCGCCTCGATCTCGAGCATCGCGCACTCTCGAAGCTCCGGCGTGTGATGCCACGCGTGCGCATCGAATACGAGTCGGCGACCTCGATTGGACTCTTCGAGCAGACGAGCACGAACTACGGAGAAATCTGGTACGAGCTTGGCGGCCGTCGCGCGGTAAGCCGCCTGACCACCGCCGAAGGCGTACTCGAAACGATCTACTCGCTTGCGGGCGTCACCCCGCCTGCAGAGAGCGAAGACAACGTCTTCCGCGGCCACCCGCTCGCCGTGCCGCCCAGGGGCGCCCCGACCGTGTTCTACGGAATCTGGCCGGCGCTGGTGCTGGCTGCCGGACTGATTGCAAGGAGGAGAAACGCATGACGCGATCGACAGGCGCCGCCGCATCTGTTCTCGGCACCGTGCTCGTGCTGGCGACGCTGCACGCGGCCGAGACGAAAGTCGATCTCAGCAAGGAAACCGTCGGCAAGCCGCCGACGACCTTCGAGCCGATGGTCGGCACCTGGGTCATCGCACAGGACGGCGCCGACAAGGTCGTCATGGTCGACGGCCGGCCCTGGGTCGCGAGCAAGGACAGCCCGACGAAGCTGCTGATCGAGAGCGCGCGCAGATTGTATGGCACCTCGAACGAAGAGCTGATGGACAACGCCAAGCAGTTCGCGTACTACCCCGTGGCGATCCTGAAGGGACTCGACACCTTCTCGAACGGCACGATCGCGATGAAGTTCAAGACCGTGTCCGGGGACTCCGATCGGTGCTCCGGGATTCTCTTCAACGTCAAGCCGAATGGCGATTGGCTCTCGATCCGCTACAACGACACCGAGAACAACGTCGCACTCTGGGAGTTCCACAACGGGATCCGCCGTCCGGTCAAACGAGGCCGCGAACGGCAGTGGATGCTCGATCGCAGTGCCTGGCACGAGTTGAAGATGACGGTGGATGGAACGGACTTCAAGAGCTGGGTGGATGGGGGCCTCGCGCTCGAATACACGTTCGGCAGCGAGCCTGGACCCGGACGGAATGGCGCGCCGCCCAATCCGGATCTCTTCCCGGCGAACAATCCGGTCCTTCGTCCACCGATCGCCGGCCGCGTGGGGCTCTGGTCCAAGACCGACAGCACGAGCTATTTCAAGGATTACGTCGTCAGCACGAAGTAGCAGCAGGAGAACCGTCCCGGCGCTCGGGTCGATTCAATTGCTGCTACCCGCGTTTGTCGTCACCGGCGCAGCGCGGCGCTCCCACACCCGAACAACGAGCCGCTCGGAGCTGTTCTTCAGCATCCTCTCCTGACGCTGACGCAGGATGTCGTCGCTCGCAGCGAACCGGGAGTCGACCAGCGCGCGCGGTGCGATACCCAAGCCAACGAGCGTCATCACGAGCGCCACGAAGGTCCACGCTTCGCGTGGCGTCAGTCCGAGACGCAGATTGGGGTGCGCCAGCTCATCCGAGCGACCGCAAAAAAGCGAAAAGTACATCCGAAGCACGGCCAGGCCCGTTAGCGCTGACGCGACGACGACCGCGAATCCCATGATTGGGAACGCATCGATCGCGCCGCCCACCAGGAGTTCCTGACCGATGAAGCCGAGAGTTCCGGGAAAGCCGGTACACGCCAGTCCCATGCACAGAAAGCTAACGGCAAGTAGCGGCATCCGTTCGTAACCGCCATGATAGGTCGTCAGATTCAGCCGGCCGCGGCGCGCCTCGAGCATGAGGACACACCGTGCGAGTCCCGCGAAGGCCAACCCGGCAGAGAGCCATACGAGCAGACCGCCCGTGAGCGCGATCACGCTCGTGCAGTCGAGACCCGCCATCACGAGCGCCGATTGACTCATGAACAAGTAGCCGCATGCCCTGCGGGCGCTGGTCTGAACCAGGGCGAGAGCGGCGCCGTAAACCGCAGTGATGAGCGCCAGGATGGCAATGACGCGCAGCATCTCGGCCGAGGCACGCGGCACGATGAGCACCACGGTGATGTAGGCGCCCACCTGCGGCGCATTGAAAAGAATCGCGGGTCCCATCCGGCCGTGATCGAACACCTCCGGGACCCAGGCGTGAAACGGGACAATCCCTTTCCGCACCAACGCGGCGAAGACGATCAACCACATGCCTGCCACTTCGATCGCCGTGCCCTCCGCGCCGGGACTGACCAGCAGCGCTACACCCAAAGCGAAGAGCACTGTCGACACACCGAGATATACCGCCACAACTCGGCGTTGATATCGATGTGCGGGATCACTCAGCGCAGAGAGGAACGTCCAGACCGAGGCGACCGACAAGGCGAGAAGTACCACGGCGCTCTCCGTCAGAAAGGACGCGAGGGTGATCAGCGTCGCGAGCGCCGTTCTCCGCACGCCACGCCGATCGAGTGCGGCGCGCGGCGTGACCGCGACGGTGAGCAGCCACAGGCCTGCCGCGAACGGCAGGAGTGCCGCCGAAAGCGCGTTGATCCGAATGATCGCCTCCCCGCCAGGGACATAGCTGAGCGCCGAGGTGCGGATCGAGAATTCACGCAGATCCGGAGACAAAGCAACGACGGGCGCTGCGACGAGACTGGCGATTGCTCCAGCGACTGCCAACCGGCGCAGTCGTTCGACGTCAATGCGTAGGAAGGAAGCGACGATGACGGCGATGGGCAACGCCGCAAGTCCGACAAGCGACAGCCGGTCACTCATCGTGAGCGGCTCCCTCGGGAACGGTCGGCTCTCGCACGGCGAGGACGGCGCCGCAGAGCCAGTCGTCGAGATGCGTCAACAGACGTGCAAATCGGATGAATGGGGCAACCACGAGGCGGTCCAGAATGTTGTCGAGGAATCCGCGCTCGAGCGCAATCAAGAACAACCGCTGACGCACGCGCTCCGACGCGACCCGCTGGATGTGGCCGTCGCCCGTCGACGGGTGGTTGCCGATGGCATCTCGAATGCCGTGCAGATCGTGGAGGACGTTCGGCGCGCTCAAGAATTGCAACAGCCGAAAGCAGGCGTGTCCGACCAGATGGACGAATGCCACCGTGTACCAGCCGACCGCGATCTCGACGACGATGATGCCGACTTGTGTGAGCGATGCATACGCGAGCGATGATTTCACATCGCTCTGCACGCGCGTTGCGATCCCGGCGAATACCGCGGTGAGGGCACCGAGGCCGCCCGCCAGGAGACGGGCCATCGGGGTCACCTCGAGCAGCGGCGCCGCGCGCAGCAACAGAAAACAGCCGGCGTGAATCGAGAGCGACCCGTAGTAGACCGCGCTCGAGGGCGTCGGTCCCTCCATGGCTCGCGGCAGCCAGCTCGAGAAGGGCAGCAAGGCACTCTTGCACGCGACGGCCACGATGAGCAGGACGGCAATGATTGTCGCGTTGGTCGGCGTCAGCCCGGTGCCTGATGGCGCCACGCGACCGAATAGCAGCGAGAGACTGTCAGTGCCCGCCACGTGGCGCAGCAGTACCGCCGCCGACAGCATCGCGGCGTCGCTGATGCGGTAGACGGAGAGCACGCGAAACGCATTCGACACAGCTGCCGGGCGCTCGTGGAAGAACGCGACGAGCAGCGCCGAGCTGAGACCGACGAACTCCCACCCTATGAAGAGGACGGCTACGTTGCCGGCGAGCGCCACCAGGAGCATACCGGTAACGAACATCGCCAGCAGCACGAAGTAACGGTTGTAGCCGGACTCACGGTGCAGATATCGGTTGGAGAACGCGGACACCACGCCCGCGATCGCCGTCGAGAGCGCCGCGAACCCAAGTGAGAGTTGATCGACGAGGAATTCGATCGCGGTGCCGCCCGCGTGGGACGCCGACCATGCACCGTAGGAGAGCAGCTGCGTGCCGCTCGTCGCGGTTCCGTAGACGGCAAGCGCCACGAGGAAAGCGGCGCAGGCCATCGTCATCGAGGCGGCGGCGAGCGAGCCCGTCCACCGTTCCGGCAAAGGACGATTGACGAGCGACGCGACGCCAAGCAGCACCAGCAGGATCGCCGGCGAACCGACCCCGATCAGCACCAGCGACGTCAGAGGAAGGCTCGGCGTCATCCTGCGGGTAGTACGTGAGACATACGCTCTTCGGCCGCGATCGGGATGCGCGGCGGCGCAATGGCGACCGGTGGAAGGAATCCACGCTTGCCCTGGTACCACGCAGCCGAGTCCCCCTCGATCACCGCGAGGGCGTGCTGGCGCGTATGTGCGACGAAGCCTGTCGCCCGAAGCTCCCACAGTGCGTCGGACTGGGCGTCGAGGCACGCAAGCCAGATCCAACGGTTTCGCACGAGCCGCTCGATGTCGGCATTCTCGCGAACGACGCGCGACACGCGTTCCCGGCTGGCTTCCACGACTATCGCAAGTCTCGTCGGCTCGTGGATTTCCACCATCTGCCATGGAAGACCGGTGCGCAAATCACTCTGGGCTCCATCCATGACGCCGAGGAGCGACGTGACGTTGTGTGGCAGCTTGGTGCCGCAGCCGTAGCCAGAGGGATCGATGTAGCTGAAATAGTACTCGAGGCTAATCCCCGCGACGACGGGCACCACTGCTGCCATGATCCGCGCGAGGATCGCGCCATCACCGTCACGCGATGGATCGTAGGAGACCAGAAAAGCGCGGCGATCGAGGAACACCCCGCGCGTCCGCGCCCGCCGACCGATGACGCAGAACGCGTTTGTCGCATGGCCGTACTCGGGCCGTGGCTGCGCCAAATCGGCGGCACGTCCCTGCACGTGCGCCAGCGCCGCGAGTGGCGGGTACCAGAGCGGGACCGCATCGAAGCGCCGACACCGTTCGTGCGCCTCTCGCCGCCTCACCGTCTCGATCGCGTCCTTCGCGCATTCGAACGCCGGCTGGCTGCGGGGCGGGACGAGATCGTCGTCGAAGAAGGTCACCTCGTTGCTGCAGGTATTGCGCTGGGCGCCGACGAACCACGTCGTCGCATCGAGGGCGAGTCCCTCGGAGGCGAGCAGGCGACGGACGCGCGGATCGTTGGCCATCTGCGCAAACGCGCGGGCATTCGGTCCGCCGCGTCCTCCCCCGCATGCGCCGCAGTCGTGAGCCGACTCGTGAGGGTTGTTGAGGCTAATCGAGCCGTGACCGATCACGAGCACCAGCGGCGAAAGGCGATCGCGAATCCCGATGTCCTCGACGACGCGGCGCACGATGTCCGCCATCTCCCGCACGGTGAATCCTGAGTACTTCCCGATTGGGGGTGGTGGGTCCTGGCGATCGAGCTGCAGCCGGGTGCGCACGGGCGTGGTCGACGTCTCGCGGACGCGACTCCATCGCGACGAAAGCCACGGGAACACCACGCGCAGCACGAGGGGGACCAGGGCGAGCCACCCAAACGCCGTCATCAATACCGCACCCCGGACCGGCATGCGGCTGCCTACGTGCACGTTGTAGCCGAGGAACCCGGCAGCGCGCCGTTGCAGACGTCGCGAGCGTCCGATGAGGCGATCACCTTCGGCCTCGATTTCGGCGACGTAGTGTTCGGGACGGATCGCGACCGGGCAGAGCGGCCGCGGGTGCGCGTCGGTCACTCCCTTGTGGTACATCGCTACACTGAAGAAGCCAGCCGTGCTGAACGTCTCGCAGCCGGACTCCGCTTCTTCGAGATGACGGCGGAACGATTCCTCGCGCTCGTCGATGCAGAAGATCGCCTGGAACGCCGGCGGCCCGTCGTCCGCGCCGCTCGCGCCGTACGCGGCGGAGTGGCCCTCGGAAGAGTCGTGCGGAGCGCGGCGCATGAGCGCGTCGTACAGCCGATGCCGAATCGCTCGCTCGAACGCCTGGTGCAGGATTCGACGACGCCGTACGCCGTCGAGTTGTTGCAGCTCGGATTCCAGCTCCGCGACGTGCCGGGGTCGCCAGTGTTCGACGATCGAGGCATCAAGGCCGCAGAGCTGCGCGACGTGAAAGAGCGGCCACGCGCGTTCGATAGTCGTTGGCGGGTCCGGGAACCGGAACTGTTTTCCAAGCCAGCCGCGAAAGTCCAGCAGATGCCCGGTGAACGAGAGTTGCCGCGCAGCGGCGTCGAGCGCCGCACGCTCGAACAGCAGGCGGACAGCGAGATACCCGCGCAAGGTGACCGTGAGGTCCCGAGCCGGCACGCGATCCGGCCGCTCTTCGATTTGACGAACGACACCTGCCCACCCGCGCAGGGCCAGGAGCTCGGCGCCGAGATACCCGTCCCACTCCTCTTCGGGCACACCAAGCGCGGCCAGGGAGTATTCAATCGAGTCGAGCGCCGTTCTTTTCGCGGCGTGATCTTCCGTCACGAGCCGCGGGAGTAATCGCGCCCACGGGCCGCATTGTGCCGCCAGGGACGTGCGAAAGATCTCCACGAAGCAGCCGTGAATGCCCCGATTCCGGTCGGGCATGGACCAGTGGGCCAGGCCTTGATCGAGATAGCCCGCCAGAAAACGAATGAGGGGTGGATGGATCCAGGCGTCGGTGTCGAGCCCGTGCACCGCAAGCAGCCAGTCCCGATGACGGACGGGTGTCTGCGCCGCGGGAATTGGCGACTTAGCCGCACGTTTCACCGCGTCCAGACACGCGTTCCACAACCGCTGCACCGCGCGCCCCTCCTCGCCGCCACGGTCGTTTGCGTCTCGGAGCGCGGTCACCGCCGACCTTGCGCTCGCCGGCAGATCGGTCCGGAATCGGGCCAACGCGTTGGTTTCTTCGAGGATCCAGGAGAGCTCCGGTCCCGTCGCCGCAGGAATGCCATGCAGGACCAGGGCCCGCCAGAGGTCCAGGCGGGATCCAACGCCCGCGACATCCCTGGCGGCGGTGTCGCGCAGTTCTTCGAGAAGCAGCGCCTCGACGTCTCCCGCGCGAATGCGACCGGAGGCCAATTTGTCCCGGTAGCGGGACTCGGCCAGGAATGGTTCGCGGCCCAGCCGCGTAGCCGCCTGCTCCACCGCCTCCTCGAACGGCAGGTGCTCGAACGCGTGCAGCGTGTTGTGGTGGATGAAGATGCTGATGGGCCCTTGCGCCGGCAGAAGGTGCGCGAGCCGATCGATGGTCCGCGCCAGGGCCGCGTGGTCGGGTGGGTTGGGTTCGTCTCGCATCGGCTTGTGACTCACGGCTCTCGGCTTTTGGCCCCGCCTCGTTCAAAGTCTGTGCGGATAGGGACGTGGATCCGGTCGCGCTGAATGAATCCCGCAGTCAGACTCCGCCGGGCCGATGTTCTCGAAGGCCGAAAGCCAAAAGCCATGAGCCCAGAGCCGACTTCTATCAGAACACCACCTTCACGGCGAGCTGCGCCTGCCGCGGATCGCCGACGCCCACGCGCAGGAAGCCGGAGAAGTTGAACAACTCCGGCGTAGTGAGTCTTCGGCGATCTTCTTGACCCGGTTCAGCCCTTCGACGCAGTTGGCCGTAGCCTCCGGGTCGCTCATCCCGCGGCGGTTGTCGAAGAACGTGATGACGTTGGGAACCTTCTGCGCCGCGGCGCGCGGGATCATCTGCTCGAAGTTGCGGACGATCGCGTCGTGA
>Ga0114129_10001669_pt1 | contig 30222 bp, 25 predicted proteins | sample RhiMetdeltSRZDD1_FD_80071 | JGI IMG/M metagenome (GOLD analysis project Ga0114129, IMG submission 80071) | Populus rhizosphere microbial communities from Tennessee, USA - Rhizosphere MetaG P. deltoides SRZDD1 (version 2) (version 2) | ecosystem: Host-associated > Plants > Roots > Rhizosphere >...
CGACCAGTCGATGCCGCCCCGCACGCCCAGGATGCCGGTCGACTGATCGATCCCAAATCCGTCGCCATACCGGAAGCGGTTGCCGGTGACGCCGCCATCGAACGTGAGGAAAAGCTTGTCGACCATAAACGGGTTCGCGACGCCGATTTGCGAGCAACCTGCCAGGATTTCCTGGCGTGCGAATTCCCACCTCACAGCCTCGGCGAAGTAGGGATAGCTAACGTCCAATGTCGCCGACACCCCGAATGGTCCCACCCCCGCCCCTGCACGGCCAACGGCCGCACGCCACGCCTCCCGGGCGCGATCGAACTCCGCGAGATCGCATGCTGCTCTCGCCCTCGCCATGCGCCGTTCATAGGGCGTTATAAAGCGGTCGAACCGTTCCTGCGCGCTCAGCTGCCTGCCCGGCTGCGCGCTCGACGCGACCGGAAACAGCCACGCCGCTGACAAAGCCGCCAGACCGGCGACGCAACTTCGCCACCACCACCGCATGACTGCCCCCTGCCCCGCGCCGGCTTTGATGCCGCGATATGCACGCGAGTGTTGAGGGAATGCCCGGGGCTCGCGTCACCAGTACTGGTGATGTGTCCCGATTCAGCCTGTCTGTGACTTCAGCGCCACATGGCCTTCAAAGGCCGCAGATGTTCCGCAGCCGGCGTCACCGGGTGCTGATGACGGCCGGGCTGCGGACCGGCGGCGATCGATGTCGCCGCCGGGGGGTATGGAAGCTCACTTCGTAATGATCTTCGGGGACGGAGCCGCCGGCGGCGGTTGCGTCGGGCCACCAAAATGGATGTTGAGGCCGAACCTGAGCGTGTCGTCCGCGCGCCGGAAATTGTAGTTGAACAGCGGCGACGCCGCCGGCTGGTTGAGCTTCGCGTCCTGCCACCAGGTGTGCTGATACTGGACGAACACAGAGACCGGGCGGGCAAAGCGCTGCAGAAAGGCCGGCCGCATTTCGCCGCCGAGGCCGAGCGTGAAGCCCGGGACGGTCGTGTTGCTCGACGTGACGAACGGTCCGCCGAAATTGATGTTGAGGTCCTGGTTGAGCACGCCCACGCCGGCGATTCCGTAAAGGAAGATGCCCGCCCTCGTGACGACTCCTGCCTTCATACCGGCGTTGCCGATCCAACGAGTCTGCGTGCCGAGAAAGGCGCCGCCCGGGAAGGTGTGGTTGATCTTTTGGCTGAGAAAATCGAAGGAGGCGAACGGGCCCGCCACGATCATGCTGTTCCCAGGCCTGAAGTAGTAGCCGGCGACGATCCCGACTCCGAGCGGATCGTTTCTCTCGGAGAACTCGTTGGTGATGATGCCGAAAGCTGACAGCGTTTCGGTGATCTTCAGAGACCCGGTATTTTTTGCGCCCTCGATGCCGACGTAGGCTCCGAGTTCCCCTGACGGTGGAGTGAAGAAATTTGAATCATCTGTGGCGCGGAACAGTTCGGATAGCCAGTACGCTATCGAAAACCCCTCGTCCGCAGGCCGGACGGCCATGTCCGGTTTCGGGCAGTTTCTGAGCTGCTGCTTTTCCCAGTATTGGACGAGTCTTCTCAGGATTTGGTGGAGGTCTCTTGCGGCCCGAGTAGATCTGTAAAGCTCGAAAGCGCGCTCGGTCAAGAGCGTGGTGCGGAACCGTAGGTACTCCACAGCACCTCTTGGATCTCTAATGTCGGCAAGGAGACTATTTCTCAGTGCCCTCAAATCGGCCAGAGCCCAATCGAAACGCTCCTTGTCGCATTTATCTCGCGCTTCCCGGAGCCGCGCTTCGATTTCCGCCCGGTACTGCTGATAAAGGGCCACCCGAATTGGATACGGACCTTCTTCCTGCGCATTGGCATTGAACGGAAAAGCCACAGCCGCCGCGATGATGACCGCGCAAGCCAGCGCCGACCCAGTCCGGTTTCGTCCGCCTGCGGTGCCGCCGCCCCGCGCGCCGACGCGCCGTACGTCTTCCGAACACTGCTCCGCAACGGCCTCGGATTCCCGCAACCACTTGATCATGACCGCCCCCGTCCCGCGCGCCGCTTTCGGGCGCCTGCAAATTCCGCAGTGTTGGGAGAACGGCCGCGGCCCGCGTCACCAGCACTGGTGACGCGCGCTCGATTCACTCGTTCTGTGACTTGACCGCCACACCGTGCGGTGGCGGGCTTTAGGGCTCGCCACCTACCGGCCCGGCTCTTCGTGCATCCTGATGCCGGCGTCCTTGACCACCTTGGCCCAATAGGCGAGCTGCGAGCGCACCAGCTCGCCGAACTCGGCGGGAGTGCCGCCTGCCGGCTCCATGCCGAGCTTTGCAAAGGCTTCATGCACCCGCGGCCTGGCGAGCACCTTGTTGGTCGCGTCGTTCAACCGGACGACGATATCGTCCGGCGTCCCGCTCTTGACCAGAAAACCCGCCCAGGCATCCACGACCAGCTCCGGGAATCCTTCCTCCACCACCGTTGGGACGTCCTTGAGCGTCGAAAGACGCTTCGGCGCCGTCACCGCCAGCGCGCGCAGGCGGCCCGCGGCAATCAGGTCGAGCACCGCCGAGGTCGTGATGAATTGATAATGGTTGGTCCCGTTGAGCAGGTCGATGACGGCTCGCGACGAGGCCGCCGCCGGATAGGGCACATGCGTCGCGCGCACGCCGGCGCGCAGCTTGAACAGCTCGCCGGCGAGGTGTGCCGGCGTGCCGAAGCCGCCGGAGGAGAACCTGAACGTGTCAGGCTGGCTCCTGAGCAGCGTCACCAGCTCGGACAGCGACCTCGCGGGGATGGCGGGATGCACGACCAGGACATTGTAAGCGGTCGAGAGCTTGATCACCGGCGCGAAGTCGACGTCCAGCCGGTAGGTCATGTCGGAGCGGAGAGCGGGAGTGGCCATTCCCGGCATGCCCGGCGCGTAGATCGAATATCCGTCCGCCGGCCGTTTGAGGAAGTCGGTGGCTGCCAGCGTCTGCATCGCGCCGGCCTTGTTCTCGACGACCACTCGCCAGCCCTCGGCGTCCACCAGCTCGCCGGCAACGATACGGCTGACGAGGTCCGGCGGCGTCCCGGCGGCGCCGGGCAGCACGATGCGGATCATATTCGTCGGATAGGACCCCGCGCCCACCGCCGCGGTCGCCGTGACGACACCGAGCGCGAGCAGCGACAGGCCAAACAGAGAAAGATGACGGGGCTGTCGTTTCAACTTGCGCCTCCCTAATTCAACGCGCTCCTCGCGTTGCGCTAACGGTCGGCAAGCTCTCGACCCGTTCGCCGAGCCCGCTGGCGATATCGCGGGCGCAGTCGATGAATAGCCTGGCCACTGGGCTCACCGTCCGGTTTTTGACGGTGAGAATCGCGATCGGCCACGAGGGAACAGCTATTTTCACTGGCAGCACCTTGAGCGGCAGGTGTTTGCCGCCAAGCAGAAACATCGAACCCGGCAGCATGGTGAGATAGCGCCCCGTTGCAAGGAGGCTATTGCGCAGCGTCAGTGAAAGCGAGACCACGGTCGCCTCCGGCGGACTCAGGCCGCTGGCATGGAAAGCCGTCGTATGAAACCTGTTCAGGCGATCGGGCCCCAAAACCCAGGGCTCATCGACCAGTTCGGAAAGCGCGATTCTACTCCGGTCGCTCCATCGACTGTTCTTTCCCGCCAACACGACCATCCGCTCACGGAACAGGATCTCGACGTCAAACTCCTCATCGCCATTCGGCTCGAACAGCGCGCCGAGCACAAGCTCGACCTGGCGCTCGCTCAGGATATGGCGCAACGAAAGCGGCTCCGCCTCGGTGACATGAAAGATGACGCGCGGATGCCGCCTGGAAAGCCGGTCGACGACGGCTGAGACGATGCCTGCCGCTTGCGCGTTGGTGGTGCCGATCCGCAATTCCCCTGCCGTCGGGTCAGCCAGGAATTCGAGGTCCTTGACGCCGCGCCGCAGCTCGTCGAACACGGCGGTGCCGCACTTGAGCAGGGCGCGGCCGTAGGCGGTCGGCTCGACGCCCTCCTTGGTGCGGTCGAAGAGGCGGACCCCGAGCGTATGCTCCAGGCCGGCGAGCGCCTTCGAGACGACCGGCTGCGAGACGCCCAGCCGCGCCGCCGCCTTGCCCATGCTGCCGGCCTGCGTGACCGCGAGCACGATGTGCAGGTCGCGCAACTTGACGCGACGGCCGATCCGCTCGTCCCACTGCATGAGCACCCCCAAAGCCCTAAGGCTATGACCCCATGGCGCAATAGAATTATACGTCTATGCCCGCCGTGGCTACCGTTCAATCGGGGGTCGTAGATCGGCGTGGAACGGTGCAGCCAGGTGGACCGGGCGGGACTTGCAGCAACGGAGCGCCTCGTTCCGCATGCGCGGCAGGCGTTCGACGTGCCACGGCGGCCTGACGACGCCGGCGAGGCGCGCTCGTCGCTCGAGCGGGCGCTCGACTGGCTGGTCGACGGCGTCGTCCTGATCCGCGCCGACGGCGCCATCGTCTATGCCAATGACGCGTTGCGGGCGATTGCGCGCCGCAATGACGGCGTGCGGATCCGGCGCGGCCTGCTCGACTTTGCCGACACGGAAACGCGCGTCCGGTTTTATAAGGCGCTGGCTGGCGTGTGCCGCCCGCGAAGCAGCCATCCGAAATCGTCCAGCGCAGGCGATTTTCCGATTCCGCGATCTGCCGGAGGCTCGCCCTATCTCGTCTCGATGCGCCCGCTGATGCACGGCGAATACAGGCGGGCGGACGGGCCCGGCGCTGTTGCCATTGTTTTCCTGCGCGACCCGACCGGCCGCAGCGCGGCGGCGCTTCGGACATTGCGCGAGGTGTTCGGCCTGACCGAAGCGGAGGCGAGGCTGGCACAGGCGCTGCAGGCGGGCGTGAAGATCCCCGACTATGCCCGCGCGCACGCCTTGAGCCTCAACACGGTCTACACCCACCTGCGCCGGATCAAGGAAAAGACCGGCTGCCACCGCATGGCCGAGTTGGTCCGCAAGCTCAATGACTTGCAGGTCCCGCTGCGCATCGACTGAGAACGCGCGCTGGCGTTGCGGCGCCGCGAATTAAATCATCGTAATCCGGCCCGCCGCGGCGCTTTCATCCCGAAAGCTGCCACAAATCCAGGCGACCAAGGCGGCGTATCGTGCGCTGCGCGCGTCTTGCAGCCATGGAGACAGACATGCGGTCCGAACGACGAAACGGCTGTTCGATCCGCCCACTCGGGCGGGATGACCGATGCATGTCTGGAGCAATCCGTGGGCAGGAAGATCAAATTACGCGAGGCGAAGCGGCAGGCGGCCGAAAAGGCCTTCTGCGCGCGGCTCGAAGCACATTCCAGGACTGAAACCCGTCCGCAGATCGTCGCGTCGTACGGCGACTTCGACGCGAGCGAGCGCGCCAAGATCGAGGCCTATCGCGGCCTTGCGCTGCGGCGCCCGCAGGACTGGCGCTGCCGCATCAAGAGCCGCTCGCCGGAAAAGCGCTTCCTTGACCTCGTGCGGTTCACCTTCGCGCGCTATCGCGTGCCCGCGCATCTCGAGAACGCCTGGATCGAGGAGGTCGACGAGGATCTCGTCGACGACGCACGCCCGTCCGCGCGCAGAGACCGGACCGGCCGCTGGATCGAGCTGCGGCACTGGTACATCCTCGCCGCGCAGGGCGCCTCGCTCTACAAGGAAGCGACGCATCCCTATCTCACCAAGCTTGAGACGCACCATTTCCTGACTGCGCCGGACGAGCTGACCTCGAGCAAGCGTGCGTTCTGGTACGCGTTCGCGCGCGCCGAGACCGACGACACGCAAGTCGCGCTCAAGGTGGCACGGACCAAGCTCACCGATTTCTCGGCGGCGTCGAGGTTCTGGCAGGAGGCGGCGCGTTTCTTCGCCATCAATCCGGCATCGATCCACCAGATGAACGACGTCATCGATTACATCTCGGCGATCAGGCAGGACGGCGAGCGTTTCTCGTTCAAGGGCCGCAGCCTGCCGGCCTTGCAGCGGCGGATCGAGGCCTGGCACCGCACGCTGCGCAAGCAGCAGAGCATCTGCGGCGGCTTCTGGAGCGGCCGGCCGATTCCGGACGTCCAGTACGAGGCGGGCGGCGGGCACCTGAAGGCGGTCTGGCGCTTCCGCCAGATCAAGACCGGGACCGACCTGTTCAAGGAAGGCGAGCGCATGCGCCACTGCGTCGCGAGCTACAAGTGGAAGTGCATGACCGGCGACATCTCGATCTGGTCGCTGACCTCCGAATACCCGCCCGGCCAGCACAACCGCGGCGTCACCCTCGAGGTGCAGAAGGACGGCGCCATCGTGCAGTGCCGCGGGCTCGCCAACCGGCTGCCCTATGCCAACGAGGTTTCGATGGTGAAGCGCTGGGCCCAGGACTTCGGCCTCACCTGGGACGTGCTGGAATGGTGGTAGCGCGGCAGTGGCTGCGATGCCCGCCGCGCGCCCAAGAGGGCCAACGGGGCCAGATGAACGCGCCAAGGGGGCCACGCACGGAATGGTGGCCCCCTTGGCACCCTCCATGGCCTAACCCCATGCCCCTCAATGCAAATTCCGGGTTCCCAAGGGGGCCAAGGGCCGTGGCCCCCTTGGGAACTCGGGCCATCAGCGCGGCGTGTCGGGGTGCAGCGGCAAGGCGATGGTGAAGGTCGATCCCCGCCCCGGTCCGGGACTTTCGGCGGTGACCCGGCCGCCGTGCAGCTCGACGATGCGCTTGACGATCGACAGGCCAAGGCCGGTCGAGCTTTCGCCCGCGGTCGGCTTCGCCGACAGCCGCTGGAAGCGGCCGAACAGGCGCGACATGTCGTCCGCGGTGAGCCCGGCGCCGCTGTCGCGCACCCGGATCACCGCGTCGCCGCCCGCGCGCGCGACCGTGAGCTCGATATGGCCGCCGGGCGGCGTGTACTTGATGGCGTTGCTCACGAGATTATCGACCGCCTCCCGCAGCCGGTCGAAGTCGCCGATCACCATCAGCGGTCCCGGCGCCGCGACGGCGATGCGCTGCCCCTTCCTGGCGGTCAGCGGCCGCACCGATTCCACCACCTCGTTGACGAGCACCGGTATGTCCACGGCCCCGCGCCTGATGCTGATGTTGAGCGCATCGGCCATGGCGTCGGCCAGGAGCGACTCGATCATCGCGGTCAGCCGCTGCGCGGAGTCGCGGATATGCGCGACCTGCGCCTCGATCGTGTCGCGCTGCGGCTCATCGGCGGCCATCAGCTCCATCAGCATTTCGGTGCGGCCGAGGATCACGTTCATCGGGTTCTTCAGGTCATGCGCGACCTTGCCCAGGATTTCGCTCTTGAAGCTGTTGGCGCGGCGCAGCCGCTCCCATTGCGCCGCCAGCCGCCGGTTGGCCGCGGTCAGTTCGCTCGTGCGCACCGACACCTTCTGCTCCAAGTTGGCGTGGGACTCCTGGAGCTGCGCCGCCATGCTGTTGAACTGGTTGCCGAGCGCCTCCAGCTCGTCGCCGGTCTTGATCGAGATGCGCTGGCCGAGGTCGCCGCTGCCGATCCGCGCGGCGCCCGCGCGCAGCGCCTGGATCGGCACGATCATCTTGCGGGCGAGGAACAGGCCGGCGAGGAACGCCAGCGCCAATGCCGCCAGCAGCAGGACCCCGGAGCGCGCGATCGAGCTGTAGAGCGGCGCGTAGGCTTCCTCGAGCGGCAGCTCGACGAACAAGAGCCAGCCGAGCGGCTCGACCGGCGCGTGCGCGGTGAGCACTTCGCGGCCCAGCACGTCCTTAGCCACGACCTCCCGCTCGGGCGGCACGACGGCGCCCGTGGCGCGCGCCGCCCGCACCTGCGCCAGGTGGCCGAACTCCATATTGCGCAGCACCAGGCTGATGTCGGAATGAGCGATCAGCCGGCTTTGCGCGTCGACCACGTAGGCCTGGCCGCGCGCGCCGACCTTGGTCTGCGTCACCACGTCCCAGATGAACTTGAGATTGACCTCGACCACGGTGACGCCGGCATCGCGGCGCGATCCGGCGACGGCGACCGTCATGTACGGCTCTGACTCACGGCGGAAATAGACCTCGCCGTAATAGACCTTGTTCGCAAGCGCCTCGACGAACCTCGGGTCGGCGGAGAAATCGATCCCGCTGCCGATCACGTCGGGGGCGAGCCGCGACACCCGCAGCTGCTCGCGGCCGGATCCGTCGAGCCGGGCGAGCTCGGTGATCGCCGGCACCTGCCGCAACAGGCGCGCCGCATCGAAGCGCCACTCGTCGGGCGTGATGGCGCTCCACGGCAGCTGCGTGGTCCAGCCGACCTGGCCCTCGATCTCCTTGAAGAACTGGCTGATCTTGCCGACGGCGGCTTCCGCCTGCTCGCGCTGAACGCGGACCAGCAGCCCTTTCTTCTCCTGATACGAGAACCAGATCTCGAACAGGCCGTTGCCGATCAGGGCGACGCAGACCACCGCCACGAACAGCGCGACATATTTTCGGAACAGCCGGCCGCGCATCTTCAGCGGCTGCGCGGCGGCCGCCGGGCGATCGACTTGCGGCGCGCTGAAGTTCATCCGGCCACCTCGGCGACAGCAAGCCATCGCCGCAGCCGAGACATGGCCGCGCCGCCGAGCGCGCTTACGAAAACCCGCCTGTTCATGTCGTCACACCGCCAGCCCATGCCGAGGCGGGCGACACCCCTCGCGCAAGAGTAGCACAATTCGGTCGCAGGTTGGCGAACCGGGTCGCGCCGATGGAACCGCGGCCGCGAGCTTGTCCAACAACTTGGCCCAGAATCGGCCGCCTTCCCCGGAGTGGGCAAATCAGCGCGTAACGGCGCTCACCACCATCACCGCGCCGCCGATCAGCACCACGAGATCGAGGATCGCGGCGTGAACGTGGATCGGCATCCGGTGCACCAGCGCCCTGGCGAAAAACGCGCCGGGAAAAGTCATCAATCCGATCAGCGCGGCGAAGGCGAGCACCTTTGGGTCGACCGCGCCGGCGACGCCGAACACCGCGAAGCGGACGGCGCCGATGACGATCGAGACCGCGGCGTCGGTGGCGATCACCGCCGCGCCTTGCAAGCCCGCCGCCATCAACAGCGACAACAGGATGACGCCAGCGCCCACAGTACCGCCGACTGCTGCGCCATAACCGCAGGCGCCCAAAGCGAGTCCCTTATTATTGAGGCTGACCGCGCGGCGCTTGAGCGTGTAGCGCAGCGGCACGGTGAGCATCAGCATGGTGCCGATCGCCAGCATGGCGCCGGAGCCGGTCAGGAACGTGTAGCCATAGGCGCTCACGATGCACAGCGGGATCGCGCACACGGTGACGATCGCCGCCCGCCGCAGATCGATATGGCGAAAGAACGCGGCGGCGCGCCAGGTGTTGGTCAGGAGTGCCGAGATGGCGACGATCGGCACCACCGGCTCCGGCCCCACCATCGGCACCAGGATGAGCGGCATCAGCGCGCCGGTTCCGTAACCGGCCACGCCGCCGAGCACCGACGTGACCAGCGCTACGCCGGCGACGAGGGCGAGCTGGATCAGCGGGATGTCGGCAAAGGCGGACAGCACGTCGGCTCAGCGCGCCGCCGCCGTCAGATCGGCCGGCGAGATCAGCACGCTGAAGCGCTCGCACCAGATGATCACGCTCGGATAATCCTTGAGATTGACGCCGGCCGGGATGGGATAGCGCTGGCTGCCCTTGAAGGCGCGCAAGCCCCCGAGATCGACATACATGGCCCCCTGCAGATCGCCCGACGTGCGGATCGACGCCTTCGGCACCAGATAGACGTGGAACGCGGGTCCCGGGCCGACCTCGAAGTCAGGCTCGAGATACACCGTGCGTTCGTAGACGCTGACCTTGCCCCTGCCCCAGTGCACCGGATCGGAGGGATTGGCGTGGATGAAGGTGCCGGTGGCGACGAGCGCCGAGCGGTCGGCCTCGGTGAGCTGCTCGGCCGCGGGCGGCGGCGGAAACACGAAAGGATAGAAGAAAAATCCGAGCGCCACTCCGAAGGCGGTGCCGAACACACCGCCAAGGAGGAAGATCACCAAGCCGCGCCAGAATCCGCGCATGGCCAAGCCCCCATGTCCCCAAACAAGACAACTTTACCGGATTGCCCGCTTTCGTCGACGAGGCCCGAACAAATAATCAGTCCGCGCTCGGCAGCCGCCGCACCGTGAACTCGATGCGGTCGCCGGGCAGCACGCGCCAGCTTTCGATCTCGGTCTGGTAGGCCGCCTTCGGAAACCGGCGAAACATCTCACGTGCTTTCTCGCGCGCGGCCTCGCGCGGCAGCGCGAAGGTCTCGCGCCGGAACGGATCGGCGCGGGCGCCCTTGCGATTTGCAATGAGCTTTGCTGTCCTGCGGGCGACGTCGGCGGGACGGCGGATCGTATTCATGGCATACCTCGGCCGTAAATTTAGTGTCTTCTGCCGGCCGATGCGAGTCGATCGGAAAGTCCTTCTCCAATAAGCTCCATTTGACGGAGACTTTTAATGGACGCCTGCCGCGATGCCGGCCGACGTTGGACGCGCAAATGCGCCGGCGCGGTGGCATTGCTCGTGGCCTTCGGCCTCGGCGCGCCGGCCAACGCCCAGACGGCGGTCGACTTGCAGCTCGTGCTCGCGGTCGATGCCTCCGGCAGCGTCAACCAGGTGCGCTTCGAGCTGCAGAAGCAGGGCTATGTGGCGGCGTTCCGCCATCCGCGGGTGCTGCAGGCCATCCTCGGCGGCCGCTCGCAATCGATCGCGGTGACGATGACACAATGGACCGGACCGTTCCTGCAGATCCAGGTGCTGCCCTGGACCTTGCTCCGGGACGAGGCCTCGGTGAGATCGGTGGCGTCGCTGGTCGAGCAGGCGCCGCGCCAGCTGTTCAGCGGCGGCACCTCGATCTCGGGCGCCATCGACCACGCGATGTCGCTGTTCCCCCGCAGCCCATTCAGGGCGGAGCGGCAGGTTATCGACGTCTCCGGCGACGGCTCCAACAATGCCGGCCGCTCGGTGACGCGCGCCCGCGACGAGGCGGTCGCCGCCGGCGTCACCATCAACGGTCTGCCGATCCTCGCGTTCGAGCCGTACCTCGATCAGTACTACCGCGATTACGTGATCGGCGGCCCCGGCGCATTCGTGATCCCGGCGCAGAACTTCGAGGCGTTTGGCGAGGCGATCCTCAAGAAGATGATTGTCGAGATCGCCGGCCACGAGCAAAGCCGGCAACGGCTGACCAACGCACGCGCCGGTGAAGGCGTGCTCATGAAATGACGGCGCGCACCGGAAGGTGCGCGCCGCCCTGTCTTTTTCAACGCCTTGTTCGTTACTTCGCGAGCGGATCGGGCCGGATCTGGAAGTGCACGGCCAGGGGCTTGCTGCCCTTGCCACCTTCCCGCAGCCACGGCGTGCGGTCGCCGCTCGCGCTCCACAGGCCGCGGCCCTTCCAGCCGGCGTTCGGATCGTCGATGCGTCCGTCGAAGCCCTTGGCATAGAAGCCGAGGGGATACGGAATGCGCAGCGAGATCATCTGGCCGTCCTTCAGCGCGACCAGGCCGCCCATGAGATTGGCGGTCGACATCGGTACGTTCTCGCCGAGCCCGAACGTGTTGTGCTGGTCAACCCAGGTGTAATAGCTCGACTCGGCACTGTTCTCTCCGAGGCCTTCGAAGCCCGGGCCCGGATACTGGTAGAACGTCCAGCCTTCCTTGCAGTGGTCGCCCGTTGCCGTTGGGCCATTGAGCGGACCCTTGCATTTGCGCCGGTCGAAGCTCGCGAGGTGGCCGCTCGACGCCGACGCCCACAGGACGCCGTTCTTGTCGATATCGCCGCCGCGGATGCCGAAACCGGGCTGCGGCACGTTGTAGATCTCCGATAGCTTGGATGCGGGATCGTAGCGCAGGAACGCCGGGGTGCCGCCGAACACGCCGACCGTGTACCAGACCGAACCGTCGGACGGATGCGGCATCACCGCATAGGGACCGCCGGCGATGCGCTTGTCCTTGTTGGGATCCACCGGCTGGTTGGGCTCGACATATTCGTCGAGCTTTCCGTTGCCGTTGGTGTCGAGGACGAACGGCGCCCAGCCCTGCGATTTGGCTGCGTCGCCGGTCTCCGCCAGCATCTTGGTGTCGATCCAGCCGGCCACCGGCCCGGTGCCGCTGAGCCACAGCGTGTCCTTGGCGTCATAACCGAACTGCAGGTGATGGGTGCCGAAGCAAGTATCGACGAAGGTGTACTTCATCGTCTTGGGATCGAGCATGGCCACCTGGCGGGACGACTGATCGAGCGGGAACACCTTGGCGGACGGGTGCTCGGAGCCCTTCTTGCACCACGCCGGATTGTCCCTGCCGCGCACGGTCGCCGCGAGCCATACCCGCCCCTGCTTGTCGAACATGGAATTGTGATTGTTCGCTCGCGTATCCCAGAGCTTCTCATCGCCCCAGTATGGTGACGGCTGCAGCGGCTTGATGCTGGCCGCATGTCCCGGCCCGAGCGATTCCGGCATGTTCGGATCGGCGACCGGCATCTTGAAGAACGTCACCTTGTGCGTCTTGGGATCGAGGATCGGCATGTTGTCAGTGCTGTATTCGTTCGAGCCGTAGAGCGGCCCGTAAGCATTGACGGTCGGATTCCGCCGATCCGAGGCAATCAGGTCATGGAGGTAGTTCTTCTCCGTGGCCCATTCCCACCAGGTGACGACGATGTTGCGCTCGAGCCCCTGCGGCCGCGCCGGCTTGGCCTTCGGCAGTTCACCCTGCTCGATCCGGCGGGTCCAGTCGGCGTAGTATTTGAATGGCACGCCGCCGAAATTGCCGGCCAGCTGGTTGGTCATCTGCTCGCCGGATTGGCCCGACTGGATGCGGCGCATCCAGGCTTCCTCATGCGACTTGAACTCGCCGAGTCCGGGCGGGAACGTGCGCGTCGACTCCTGGCCGAGCTGATGGCAGCCGATGCAGCCGATGTTCTTCATCTGCTTGAGCCAGTCCACCTGGGTGATCTTCTCGGGGATCTCGCTCTTGCCGCCGAACTGGCCCGCGTCCGGGATCTTGAGCATCGAATACCAGTAGATCGCCGGGTAGTACTTCGCCGCGTCCTTCTCGCTCGGCGCCGGCACCGCCCGCAGGTTGATCTGCCTGCCGGGCTCGCCGTCCACCTTCGGAGAATCAACGAGGCCGTAGCCGCGCACCCACACTTTGTATTTGGCCTTCGGCAGGTCGGGGATCACGTAGCGGCCCTGGTCGTCGGTGACGACGATCCTGGCGAACTTGGTGGGAAGATCTGTCGCTTCCGCGATTACCCACACGCCGGCTTCGGGTCCACTCGCGCCGGTGACCACCCCGCCGATGTCGTCGTTGTCGATGGCGACGGTCGTTTGCGCATTCAACTGCGCCGGCGCGCTCGCCAACAAGGCGGCGATGCCAACGGCTGCCACGCTCAAATACAATGCGGTCTTGATTTTCATGATCGCGCTCCCTTCGCGTCGCTTTTGGATACCCTCGGGGCGGCCTGCGAATCCGGGCTCGATGACCGGAGCCGGGCGGAAAGCCTTACCCGGGAGCTTTGCGCGAATTCTGCATAATCTTGGCATATCTGCAATGACGCTGGAGCGCTCTTACTTGCTGTGGGCGCCCGGCACCCGAATTCAGGCGGCGGCTTCGACTTCGCGCTGCGCCGGCACGGTCGAAGGCGATCCAATCAGGGCGTTCGCCTGCCGTGCGCCGCCGGTCCAGGTGATGATCTCGAAGCGGCCATCGTAATGCTCGGCGATCGCCGTGCAGCTCTCCACCCAGTCGCCGCAGTTGAGATAGCGCACGCCGAAATCCGAATGGATGGCGGCGTGATGGATATGGCCGCAGATCACGCCGTGCGCGTCGTGGCGGTTGGCCTCGATCACCAGGGTCTTCTCGAATTCGCCGATGTAATTGACCGCGTTCTTGACCTTGAGCTTGGCCCATTGCGACAGCGACCAATAGGGGAAGCCCAGCCGACGCCGGGCCGAATTGAACAGTCGATTGGCCATGAGCGCAAAATCGTAGGCTTTGTTGCCGAGCAGTGCGAGCCAGCGCGCCTGCGTGACCACCAGATCGAAATGATCGCCGTGGATGACGAGATAGCGCCGCCCGTCGGCGCCCTTGTGAATGGCGGTTTCGGTCACTTCGATGCCGCCGAAATGGGTGCCGTAGTAATCGCGCAGGAATTCGTCGTGATTGCCCGGCACGTAGACCACCCGGGCGCCCTTGCGCGACTTGCGCAAGAGCTTCTGCACGACGTCGTTGTGCGCCTGCGGCCAGTACCACGACGACCGGAGCTGCCAGCCGTCGACGATGTCGCCGACCAGATAGAACATGTCGGCGTCGTGATAACGCAGGAAATCGAGGAGACGCTCGGCCTGGCAGCCGCGGGTGCCGAGATGCACGTCGGAAATGAACAACGCACGAAATCTGCGAATGCTCGCCTGCGCAGTCACGTTTGCCCGGCTCGGCCCCTGATCGACATGCGCCTCAGATGGCAGATTTGTATTGCGGTTTGATGACGCCGGCAGCGTGAATCCCGCGGGCAGAACAATGTGTTAACGTCACAGCGCTGTCATCGCGCGCGGCTAGAAAGCATCGCGATGACATTCGCGGTCTGGGCCGCCGCCCTCTATTGCGGCATCGCCACTCTCCTGCACTTCGTGAGCATTGCGATTGCGGTCGTGCGCTGCCGGGCGCCTGCCCGACATCTTACGCCCCCCGCGGACGCGCCTGCGGTCACGCTGGTGCAGCCGGTGTGCGGCGTCGACAATCACGTCGAGACGACGCTGCGCTCGTCGTTCGCGCTCGACTATCCGCGCTACGAGCTGATCTTCTGCGTCGCCTCCGCGAAGGATCCGGTGGTGCCGCTGGTGCGCGCGCTCATCGCCGGGCACCCGGCCGTGCGCGCGCGACTATTGATCGGTGACGAGCGCATCAGCAGCAACCCGAAGCTCAACAATTGCTACAAGGGCTGGCTCGCCGCCGCGCACGACTGGATCGTGCTCGCCGACAGCAACGTGCTCATGCCGCGCGATTATATCCAGCGGCTGTTCGCCGCCTGGCGGCCGGACACCGGCCTCGTCTCGGCGCCGCCGGTCGGCAGCCGGCCGAACGGGTTCTGGGCCGGACTCGAATGCGTCTTCCTCAATACCTATCAGGCGCGCTGGCAGTACGCGGCGGATACGGTCGGGCTCGGCTTCGCCCAGGGCAAGACCCTGTTCTGGCGCCGCGCCGATCTCGACGCGACGGGCGGGCCGCGCGCGCTCGCCGCGGAGCTCGCGGAAGACGCCGCGTCCACCAAGATCGTGCGCGCGGCGGGCCGGCGGGTGCGCCTGGTCGACGGGCCGTTCGCCCAGCCGTTGGGAAGGCGCAGCCTGGCCGATGTCTGGGGCCGGCAAGCGCGCTGGGCAAAGCTGCGGCGCGCGAGCTTCGGACATTTCTACATGCTGGAGGCAACCGCCGGCGGGGCGCTCCCGCTCGCGGCGGCAGCTTTCGTCGCGGCCGCGACCGACGCGCCGGTCCCGGCGTATCTCGCATTCGTTGCAACGCTCTGGTACGGCGGCGAAATGCTGCTGGCGGCCGCCGCCGGCTGGCATTTGCCGCTCATGTTTCCGCTGCAGGCCGTGTTGCGCGACCTGATGCTGCCGGCGCTCTGGATCGAGGGCTGGCGCGACCGCGGCTTGGTCTGGCGCGGCAATGCAATAAGCGTGGACGATGACAAGCAGGTCGAGGCGGCGTAGCGGCGGTTATCGCGCCGCCGCCCCTGCAATGCGGTCGAGCGACTGCGCATCCATCGGAAATCCTGCCGCGATCCACGCCCCCTCGGCTGCGCGCAGGGCCGCGCCGAGCCGCGGGCCTTTTTCGACGCCCCGCGCCGTGAAATCGGCGGCCTTTAGCGGAAATACCGGTGCGGTCCAGCGCGCGGGCAGGGTCGCCACCGCTTTCCAGGCGGAATCCGCGACGCCCTGCTGCGAACGACTCCACGCCAGCAACACGCGATCGGTGAATTTCTTCGGCCCGAGGTGGTAGAGCAGCGCGCGTGCCGCCTGCTCGCCGCTCGCGGGCGAGACATGCCACCACCCGTCGGCCATCGACAGCAATCGCTCATGCTCGGCATTGGCAAGGCGCAGTCGTTCGCGCAGGCGCTCCGCATCCTCCGTCACATGAACGCCGAGCGCGCCGATGCGGCGCACGGCGTCGGCCTCGAGCGCCAACGCCGCTTCGAGCTTGATCATATTAGAGAAGCTTCCGAGCAGCGGCACGCCGCCAAGCACGCTTTCGAGCAATCCTGTTTCGGTCATCACGGCAACGGTCGGCACGGCATGACGCGCCAGCACGAGCTTGATCACTTCCATGCGCATGCGCTCGCGCGACAGCGCATCGAGGCCCGTGCGCGCGGCGATGCAGGCGGCGAGCCCTTCCGGATCGGGCGCGCCTTCGCCATAGGCGGCGTGGAAGCGGAAGAAGCGCAGGATGCGCAGATAATCCTCGGCGATGCGCCGTTGCGGCTCGCCGATAAAGCGCACGCGACGCGCCGCGAGATCGGCAAGCCCGCCGACATAGTCGTGGATCGTGCCGTCCCGCCCGAGCGAGAGCGCGTTCATGGTGAAGTCACGCCGCTCGGCGTCACGCCGCCAATCGCGCCCGAATGCGACCTTGGCGTGGCGCCCATAGGTCTCGACGTCCTCGCGCAGCGTCGTCACCTCGAATGGCTGCCTGTCGACAACCACGGTGACCGTGCCGTGCTCGATGCCGGTCGGCACCGCCTTGAAGCCCGCGGCGTCGGCGCGACGGATTACCTCCTCGGGCAGCGCCGTGGTGGCGATGTCGATCTCGCCGACCGGCTCGCCCAGGAGTGCGTTGCGCACGGCGCCGCCGACGGCGCGCGCCTCCTCCCCGTCGCGGTCGAGCGCCGCAAGGAGTCGCGCCGGCGCGCCCTCCTTGAGCCACGCGGCATCGAGGCGGCGGGGCAGCGGCGCTGTCACTTGCTCTGCCCTGGCACTAATTTGCCGTCTTCGACATGCGCGGGAACGTAGCTCGAGCCCGGCAGCGACCCGCCCCAGTGCGCCAGCACCACGAAGCTTCCGATCATCAGGAGGAGCGCGGCGATCAGTAGCCACGCGAGGCGCCCGATCGACCAGTGCACCGGATCGAGCACGCCGGCCTTGGTCGCCCACAGGAACATCGCGTAGACGGCGAAGGGAGCGAGGAACAGCGCGATTTCGATGAGGACGGGACGGGTCATGGTGCTTGTTCGCCAGCCACCCACCTCTGATAAATGCGTTCGTACAGATTGCGAAGGATACCCGCAGTCGCACCCCAAATGTAGCGCTCGCCGAACGGCATCGCGTAAAAAGTGCGGGTCATGCCTTGCCAGTCACGGCTGTGGCGCTGGTGATTTGCGGGCGCCATCAAGAAGGCGAGCGGCACCTCGAAGGCATCGTCGACCTCCTCGCGGTTGAGCGTGAGCCGGAAATCCGGCTTCACCCGCGCAACCGCCGGCACGATGCGGTAGCCGAGCGTCGTCATATAGAGGTCGAGATAGCCGATCGGCTCGACCAGGCGCCGGTCGAGGCCGATCTCCTCCTCCGCCTCCCGCAGCGCGGTTGCCGCCGGACTTGCGTCGGCGGCTTCGATCTTGCCGCCGGGAAAGGAAATCTGCCCGGCGTGATCCTTGAGGTGCGCCGTGCGCTGCGTGAACAGGACCGTGGGCTCGGCGCGATCCACCACCGGCACCAGCACTGCCGCGGGGCGGATGGGACGCACGGCAGCGATCGCCTGGGTGACCGGATCGAGATCGTGATCGCCGCGCCGCGGCAGAATCGCGGGGTCGGTCAATCCGGCCGGCACATCGAGCGTGAGCCTGGCCGCCGCGCGCGCGAAAAAATCGTCCGTCGCCAGCGGTTCGACCGGTGCGGCGCGATCGCTCATGCGAAATCCTTCAGGCTGGTTGCCGGCGCCATGACGAAAAACTCCCCGCCGGAGACGACGCCGAACATGCGCTCTCCGTCCACGTCACGCTCCTCGCCGAGCTCGACCAGATCGTAGAACAGTGCCCGTGTCACCTTCGCCCACAGGTCGCGGCGCACGTGCAGATAAGGCTTGAGCCCCCCGCTGCCGGGCTCGCGTTCGAACCGCAGCGGATGATCGCTGCCACAGGCGACCCACTCGTCCACATTGGTGCGGAAGTTGAGAATCTTGCCCTGCGGGCCATCCGCAAGCTTGAGCTCGACCGCGAGGAACGGCGCGTCGTCGACCGTGATGCCGCATTTTTCCACCGGCGTGACGAGAAAATACTTCTCCCCTTCGCGCTTGAGCACCGAGGCGAACAGCTTCACCAGCGCGGGCCGGCCGATCGGCGTCTTGAGGTAATACCAGGTGCCGTCGGCGGCGATCCGCATGTCGAGGTCGCCACAGAACGGCGGATTCCAGAGGTGGACCGGCGGCGGACCCTGGCGCGCAGCCTGGCCGGCCGCGCCGGCGAGGGCGTCGAGGCCGGTCTTTGGCTGCCCTTCCTTCGCCATGGTTTCCTCGGAACTTCGGGCTGTTACCAGCCGTTCTGCGCTGAGATCGTGGTCGCGCGAAAGCTTATCCACTACCACCTCGAAAGCGCAGGTTTTGGGCCGGAAATGCTAGAAGCTTCAGGCCCTGGCGATCGACCGGCACGCCGGACAAGGGGGCGATCATGGTAGGCCTGCATGGAGGCAGGATCGCACCCTGTTAAAAATAGCGTATTCTCCACCCTGCCGAGAGGAATCAGCCAAAGATTCGGGTGCGGTAGGGTGGGTCTTTGGCCCGAATATTGCACGATTTCAAGGCGATCCGGTGTGTCCGCGGCGACAGGACCCGGAGCGGCAATCAGTCTGGATGAGGAGAGAAGGCGATGGCGGTAGCCGGCGGTGAAACGCTCGAAAAGCTCGATGACATGATTGTGCGCCAGGCGGAGGCGACCGGGGCGCAGGTCGCCGCCGCCAAGGCCGCGATCGGCCGGGTCATTTTCGGGCAGGAGAAGGTGGTCGAGCAGGCGTTGATCACCGTTTTGTGCGGTGGACACGCACTGTTGATCGGCCTCCCCGGCCTCGCCAAGACCAAGCTGGTCGAGACCATGGGCATCGTGCTCGGGCTCAACGCCGGCCGCATCCAGTTCACGCCCGATCTGATGCCGTCCGACATTTTGGGCAGCGAAGTGCTCGATGAAGGCACGGCCGGCAAGCGCAGCTTCCGCTTCATCCCCGGGCCGATCTTCTGCCAGCTTCTGATGGCCGACGAGATCAACCGCGCCAGCCCGCGCACCCAGTCGGCGCTGTTGCAGGCGATGCAGGAGCATCACGTGACCGTCGCGGGCGCCCGTCACGACGTGCCGCGCCCCTTCCACGTGCTCGCCACCCAGAACCCGATCGAGCAGGAAGGCACCTATCCGCTGCCCGAGGCGCAGCTCGACCGCTTCCTGATGCAGATCGACGTCGACTATCCCGACCACGAGAACGAGCGGAAGATCGTGTTCGACACCACCGGTGTGGAAGAGAGCAAGCCGCGGCCGACCATGACCGCCGACGAGCTCAACGCCGCGCAGCGGCTGGTACGACGCCTGCCGGTCGGGGAGTCGGTGGTCGAGGCGATCCTCAAGCTAGTGCGCTCGGCGCGTCCGGGATCCGAGAGCGGCGACCTCGGCAAGCTGATCGCCTGGGGACCGAGCCCGCGCGCCAGCCAGGCGCTGATGCTGGTGACGCGCGCCCGCGCGCTGATCGACGGACGCCTGTCACCCTCGATCGACGACGTGCTCGAAATGGCGGAGCCGATCCTCAAGCACCGCATGGCGCTCACATTCGCCGCCCGCGCCGACGGCGAGACCATGGAAGGCGTCATCGGCAGGCTTAAGGCCCGCATCGGATAATTCGGATGGCGCCGAAGCGAAGAGCGGCACGGCACGAGGTCAAGGCAACGCAGCAGGCGAGCGGTCAGGCCCGCTCGTTGGCGCAGACCATGCCGCGTCTCATCCTCGAGGCGCGCCGCATCGCCGCCACGGTGATCCACGGGCTGCACGGCCGCCGCCGCGCCGGCCCGGGTGAGAATTTCTGGCAGTACCGCCGCTTCCTCTCCGGCGAGCCTGCGCGCCGCGTCGACTGGCGCCGTTCCGCCCGCGACGAGCATCTCTATGTGCGCGAGCAGGAATGGGAGGCCGCGCACACGGTGTGGATCTGGCCGGACCGGTCGCCCTCCATGGTGTTCTCGTCGCCGCTGGCGCAGGAAACGAAGCTCGAGCGCACGCTGATCATCGCCTTCGCGCTGGCGGAGGTTCTGGTGCAGGCCGGCGAGCGGGTCGGCATTCCCGGCTTGATGCGCCCCACCGGCAGCCGCAACGTGCTCGACAAGCTGGGCAACGCGATCGTGCACGACGTGAGCGAACGCACGAGCCTGCCGCCGACCTTCGCGCCCTCCTCGCTCGCCGAGATTGTGGTGGTGTCGGACTTCTGGAGCCCGATCGCCGACGTGCGCGCGACGCTGGCGCAGCTTTCCTCGACCGGCGCGCACGGCCACGTCGTGCAGATCGTCGATCCGGCGGAGGAGACGTTCCCCTATTCCGGCCGCGTCGAATTCATCGAGCCGGAAGGCGCCGGCACGATCACCGCCGGCCGCGCCGAAGGCTGGCGTGACGAATATCAGGCCCGCGTCGCGCGCCATCGCAGCGAGATCCGTGCCGAGACCGACCGGCTGGGCTGGAGCTTTGCCGTTCACCGCACCGACCGGCCGGCGACCGAGCTTCTGCTCGCGCTGCACGCGCGCCTGGGCGCGCCGCCTCCCGGCGCGGCGATCGCCGGGCGCCTGACGGTGTCGCGGCAGGCCGGGAGGCACGCATGATCCCGTGGCTGCCGCTCGGTTTCGCGCAGCCGCTGGTGCTGCTCGGTCTGCTGTCACTGCCGATCCTGTGGTGGCTGATGCGGATGATTCCGCCGCAGCCGCGCCGCATCCACTTCCCGCCGACGCGGCTCCTGTTCGACATTTCGCCGAAGGAGGAGACGCCGGCGCGCACGCCGTGGTGGCTGATCCTCTTGCGGCTTATGCTCGCCGCGCTCGTGATCATCGCGGCCGCCGGCCCGCTCTGGAATCCGCCGGTCGAGACCACGACCGCCAAGGCGCCGCTCGCGATCCTGATCGATGACGGCTTCCCGGCGGCGGGCACCTGGGACGCGCGCATGCGCATGGCCGAGGACCTGATCGCGCGCGCCGAGACCGATAATCGCGGGGTCGTGCTCGTTCCCATCTCCGAGCCGAGCCGCGACATCTCGTTCGAGACCCCCGCCGCGGCGCGCATCCGGCTCAAGCAGATCAAGCCGAAGCCCTATGCGGTCGAGCGCTCCGATCTGCTGGTGCCGCTCGGCCGTTTCCTCGGTTCCACCGCGGAGGTCGAGCTGGTCTGGCTCTCCGACGGCGTCGACCTCGGCGGCGGCGGCGAATTCGTCGCCTCGCTCGCGCGCCTCGTCGGCCAGCGCGCGATCACCGTGGTCGAGGGCGGCCTCGCGCCGGCGCGCGCGCTCGCGGCCGCCGACAACATGGCCGGCGCGCTGACAGTCAAGGTGCTGCGCTCGGCCAACGGGCCGGCGGAAACCGGCGTGGTGCGCGGGCTCGACCTCAAGGGTCTCCCCCTAGGCGAAACCTCGTTCAGCTTCCGCGAGAACGAGACCGAGACCGACGCCGAGCTCAAGCTGCCGGTCGAGATCCGCAACGACGTGGCGCGGCTCGAGATCGCGTCCGAACGATCGGCCGGCGCGGTGCAGCTCCTCGACAAGCGCTGGCGGCGGCGCTCGGTCGGCGTGGTCACCGGCGCCACTTTCGACACCGCGCAGCCGCTGCTCGCCTCCACTTATTATCTGTCGCGCGCGCTCGGACCGTTCGCAGACGTGCGGCTGGCCGAGCGCGGCTCGCCGGCGCAGGCGGTCGGCCAGTTCATCGAGCAGCATTTGCCGATGATGATCCTTGCCGACGTCGGCAATGTCGCCGAGTCGCGCGAGCCACTCACGCGCTGGATCGAGGACGGCGGCGTGCTGGTGCGCTTCGCCGGTCCGCGGCTGGCGGCCAGCGACGACGAACTCGTTCCGGTGAAGCTGCGGCGCGGCGGCCGCATCCTGGGCGGCGCGCTGAGCTGGGACCGGCCGCAGCAGCTTGCGCCGTTCCCGCGCGAGAGCCCGTTCTTCGGCATGGGAGTCCCAAGCGACGTCACCGTGAGCCGGCAGGTCCTCGCCGAGCCCGATGCCACGCTCGGCGACCGCACCTGGGCGACGCTCGCCGACGGCACGCCGCTCGTCACCGCGCAGCGGCGCGGCAAGGGACTCGTTGTGCTGTTCCACGTCACCGCCGACACGCGCTGGTCCGACCTGCCGCTGTCGGGCGCCTTCGTCGACATGCTCAAGCGCATCGTCGCGCTGGCGGGATCGACCGCGACTGCCGATGCCAACGCGCGCGGCCCGCGCGAGGTGCTGCCGCCGAGCCGCATCCTCGATGGCTTCGGGATCTTCGGCCCGCCGCCGTCGACCGCACGGCCGGTGCCCACCGGATTTGGCGGGCGCGCCACCGCCGATCATCCGCCCGGCTTCTATGGACCGCCGGAAGGGTTGCTCGCGGTCAATACGCTGGCGCCCGCCGACCGGCTGGCGCCGCTCGACGTATCGGCGCTTAATGCCCGCAGGGAGGCCTACCGGATGAGCGAACCGCAGGATTTGCGCGGTCCGATTCTGATGACGGCGCTCGCGCTGCTCGCGCTCGATGCACTCGTGGTGTTCTGGCTGGCGGGCGGCATCGCGCAGCTTCTGCGCCGCCGTCAGCGCGCCGCGGCCGCCGCGGTTGCGCTGGCGATCTTCGGCGCGGCCGCATTCTTCGCCGTCCCGCCCGCGCAAGCACAGACACAGGCGCAAAACGACGACGCGGCGATGAAGTCGACGCTGCAGACGCGGCTCGCCTACGTCATCACCGGCGACGCCGAGGTCGACCGCATCAGCAAGGCCGGGCTGCAGGGGCTGACGATGTTCCTCGCCCAGCGCACCGCGCTCGAAGCCGGCGACCCGATCGGGATCGATCCGTCCCGCGACGAGCTTGCCTTCTATCCGCTGATCTACTGGCCGGTCGTACCGAACGCCGCGAAGCCGTCGCGTCAGGCGCTCGAGCACATCGATGCCTACATGAAGAACGGTGGCACCGTGCTGTTCGACACCCGCGACGCGGTCGAGGCGCCCGCCGGCAGCGGCGGCGAAACGCGCGGCCCCGGCATGATCGCGCTGCGCGGCATTCTCTCCTCGCTCGACATTCCCGAGCTCGAGCCGGTGCCGCGCGATCACGTGCTGACCAAGACGTTCTACCTGCTCAGGGACTTTCCCGGGCGCTTCGCCTCCGGCCAGCTCTGGGTCGAGGCGACGCAGACCGGCAACGAGGACGAGGAGCCAGCCAACCGCCCGGCGCGTGCCGGCGACGGCGTGTCCTCGATCATCATCAGCTCCAACGATCTCGCAGGCGCCTGGGCGCTGCGTCCGGACGGCCAGGCCATGCTGCCGATGGTCAATAGCGAGCCGCGCCAGCGCGAATTCGCGTTCCGCGCCGGCGTCAACATCGTGATGTACACGCTGACCGGCAACTACAAGGCAGATCAGGTCCACGTCCCGGCGCTGCTCGAGCGATTGGGGCAGTAGGAGGACCGCGTTGAACTTCGGTGTCGCATTTTCCCCGCTGGTGCCCGACTACATCGTGTGGTCGGCGCTGGTAATCGCGCTGGTGCTGGCCGTGCTGCTGGTGCTGGCGAGGAGCCGCGGCGCCTGGGTCCGCTCGATCGCGCTCATCCTGTTCGTGCTGGCGCTGGCGAATCCTTCGCTCACCCGCGAGGACCGCGATCCGCTCACCTCGATCGTGACCGTCGTCATCGACAAGAGCCCGAGCCAGGAGTTCGGCGACCGCACGCAGCAGGCCGAAGCCGCGCGCGCCGCGCTCGCCGAGCGGCTCGGACGCATTCCCGGCATCGAGGTGCGCTTCATCGAAGCCGGCCAATCCGACGGCGAGACCGACGGCACGCGCCTGTTCACCGCGCTCAGTGCCGCGCTCTCCGACGTACCGCGCGAGCGGATCGGCGGTGTGATCATGATCACCGATGGCCGCGTGCACGACGTTCCGGCGGAAGCCGCCGCGCTCGGATTCAACGCGCCGGTGCACGCGCTGATCACCGGCCACAAGAATGAACGCGACCGCCGCGTGGTGCTGATCAACGCGCCGCGGTTCGGCATCGTCGGCCAGTCGCAGACCATCAGCTATCGGGTCGAGGACCAGGGCGGAGGCGGCGGCACCGCGCAGATTGCCGTGCGCCGCGACGGCGAAACCGTCGATCAGCGCAGCGTCCGCGTCGGCGCGCAGGTCAACATCAACGTGCAGATCCCGCACGCCGGGCCGAACATCGTCGAGATCGAGGCTTCGCCGCTCGAAGGCGAGCTGACCGAGGTCAACAACCGCGCGGTCGTATCGATCGACGGCGTGCGCGACAAGCTGCGCGTGCTGCTGGTCTCCGGCGAGCCCCATGCCGGCGAACGGACCTGGCGCAACCTGCTCAAGTCCGATGCCTCGGTCGATCTCGTGCATTTCACCATCCTGCGCCCGCCGGAGAAGCAGGATGGCACGCCGATCAACGAGCTCTCGCTGATCGCCTTCCCGACGCGCGAGCTGTTCCAGCAGAAGATCAACGAGTTCCAGCTCATCATCTTCGACCGTTACGCGCGGCAGGGCGTGCTGCCGATCCTCTACTTCGACAACATCGCGCGCTACGTGCGCGGAGGCGGCGCGGTGCTGGTGGCGGCGGGCCCCGATTACGCCAGCCAGACCAGCATCTGGCGCACGCCCCTTGATGCCGTTCTCCCGGCCGAGCCAAGCGGAAACACGACCGACACGCCGTTCCATGCGCGCCTCTCCGAGCTCGGCAAGCGCCATCCGGTGACCCGCGGCCTCGAAGGCGCCGACAGCGACCCGCCGCACTGGAGCCGCTGGTTCCGCTTGGTCGATACGCGCCCCGGCAAGGGCACTTCGGTCATGGAGGGTCCGGACAAAAAGCCGCTGCTCGTGCTCTCGCGCGAAGGCGACGGCCGCGTCGCGCTGCTTCTCTCCGACCACATCTGGCTGTGGGCGCGCAGCTTCGAGGGCGGCGGGCCGCATATCGACCTTCTCCGCAGGCTCTCGCACTGGCTGATGAAACAGCCCGATCTCGAGGAGGAAGCCCTGCGCATCCTGGTGCGCGGACGCGACCTGACGGTGCAGCGCCAGACCATGGCCGACAGCGTCGACGAGATCACGCTGACCACGCCGTCGGGCAAGACCCGCACGCTCACGCTCACGCAGGCCGAGCCCGGCGTGTGGCGCTCCACCATCGAAGCCAATGAGCTGGGGCTATGGCGCGCGACCGACGGCAAGCTCACCGCGCTCGCCAATGTCGGGCCCGCCAATCCGCGCGAGTTCACCGAGGTCACCTCGACAGCCGACGTGGTCAGCCCCATCACCAGCGCCACCGGCGGCGCCGCGGTACGCATCGAGGACGGCAGCGGCGTGCATCTGCCGCGCATCGTGCCGGTGCGCACCGGCGACACCTACCGCGGCGACGACTGGATCGGGCTCAAGATGCGGGAGGCGAGCGTGGTGCGCGGCATCGGCGTGCTGCCGGTGTTCGCCGGGCTGATTGGCCTGCTGCTGCTGGTCGGGGCGCTCGCGGCGACCTGGGCGCGCGAGGGACGCTGAACGCCGATCACTTTCCCATGATTTTTTCCGCCGCCGTCATCAGGCCGATGGTGGGATTCTGCGCGCAGTAGGCGCCGAGCTTGCCGGCGTTGCTTTTCATCTCGTCGAAATCGACGACCGGCGGGTCGTCCTGGTCGGCCATGTAGCCCGTGAGCCACATCAGGATCATGCCGATACTGTCCTTGTTGTACTCGATGAACTGCTTGCAGGTGATGGTGGAGAGATCGAGTTTTTGTGCTTGGACTGGCGACGTCGCGACGAGAGCGGCGGCAAGAACGGCAGCGCTGAGAATTTTCAAGAGAGGACTCCCTGATTGAGCCGGCAACCCACGCTAACTTTGTAGGCCACCGCGGTCAAAATCATTTGGCGGCGATGCCCATAAAGTTCTTGTAAAGCGTCTTACTCGCTCCAATCCGGGCGGACCTGTCCGGAGACGCCGTCGAAGGCCCCGACGGCGAGCTCACAGACCAGGAGCCGCTGCGGATCGACCGGCCCGGGCATTTTGACCTGCCCCTTGGGAATGCGCTTGAAGCCGCCCTTGCCGTAATACGGCTCGTCGCCGACCAGCACGACGAGGCGGTGGCCGTTCGCCTTCGCATCCGCGCAGGCGCGCTCGATCAACGCCTGGCCGATGCCGCGCTCGCGGAACGGCGGCTCAACCGTCAGCGGGCCTAGCAGCAGCGCCTTGGCCTCGCCGATCTTGATCGGCGTGAGCCGGACCGAGCCGACCAGGAGCGTGCCGATGCGCGCGGTGAACGACAGTTCGAGCTTGTGGCCGATGTTTTCGCGCAGCCGGTATGCGGTCTTGGCGAGACGGCCCGGGCCGAATGTACGCTCGTGCAGCCGTTCGATGGCGAGCGCATCGTCGGCCGTTTCCGGCAGGATGGTGATGGAAAGGTCGGTCACGGCGCCACGGCGCTTAGCATTTGGACGGGCCGAGGTCTATCGCAGTACTCAGCAGATGACTATCTCCCAACGTCAGTGCAGTGGAGCTTTCCATGGGCCTTCTCGTTGAAGGCGTCTGGCGGGACGACAGTCACGACCTCAAGCGCGTGCAGGACGGGCGTTTCGTGCGGCCGCAGACGCGGTTTCGCAACTGGGTCACCCCCGACGGCAGTCCCGGCCCGTCCGGCGAAGGCGGCTTTCCGGCCGAGCCCGGCCGTTATCATCTCTACGTCTCGCTCGCCTGCCCCTGGGCCCACCGCACCGTGATCTTCCGCAAGCTCAAGGGTCTTGAAGGAGCGATCTCGCTGTCGGTGGTCGAGCCGATTCAGGGCGAGGCGGGTTGGCGATTCGGCACCGGTCCCGGTGCCACGCCGGACACGGTCAACGGCAAGCAGAACCTTGCCGACATCTACCTGATCACCGATCCGCGGTTCACCGGCCGCATTACCGTGCCGGTGCTGTGGGACCGTCAGCGACGCACCATCGTCAACAACGAGTCGGCCGAGATCATCCGCATGCTCAACTCCGCCTTCGATGCATTTACGCCGGTGAAGACCGACTATTATCCGGCGGAGCTGCGCGAGGAGATCGATCGCGTCAATGCCGGCGTCTACGCCCATGTCAACAACGGCGTCTATCGTGCGGGCTTCGCCATGACGCAGGAAGCCTACGAAGAAGCCTTTCGCGAACTGTTCGCGGAGCTCGACCGGCTGGAGCAGCGGCTGTCACACCAGCGCTATCTCGCGGGCTCGCGGCTCACCGAGGCCGACTGGCGGCTGTTCACGACGCTGATTCGCTTCGACGCGGTCTATTACAGCCACTTCAAATGCAATCTGCGGCGCATCGCCGACTATCCCAACCTTTCAAACTGCCTGCGCGACCTCTACCAGGTGGCGGGCGTGGCCGAGACGGTCAGCATGGACCATATCAAGCGCCATTATTACGGCAGCCAGCGCCAGATCAATCCGCGCGGGATCGTGCCGCTCGGGCCCGAGCAGGATTTCACCGCGCCGCACGATCGCAGCCGGTTCGAGCACGCGCGGCCTTAAGATTTTCTTGAGGGAAACCGTTCATTTTCGGCTGGGGGCCGGGACATCTCGTCATCGGCAATACCGCGGCCAGGAGGCTGCGCCGATGACCGAACCTGCCAAAGAGCACCGCGGCAGCTTTGCCACCGCCGAGGCGGCACTGCAGAAGATGCGGACACTCGGCCAGGCTGCGGACCCGAAGAGTTACGCGCTTTGGTACAAGTTCGCCGCGGGTGACAGTGGGCTCCTCTCCGCAGCCGTGAACAAAAGGCTCGCGCGCGGGGGCATGCTCACGCTCAAGGACATCGAAGACCTCTACAGCGCGCATATTTCTCCGGTCTGTGCTTCCCGCAATGTGGACACGCTCGGCACCCGCGTGGGCGACGAAATCGAGCAAGTCGGGGAAACGATCGAGGCCGCCCGTGCAACGGCATCGCGCTACTCGGCGGATCTGGCGGTCGCGTCACAGCGTCTCGGCGACGTCAACAACCGCAACACGGTGTTGGCGATCATCGGCATGCTGGCGCGCGCAACCGAAACGATGGTTGCAGCCAATGGCAAGCTCCAACTGCAACTGCAGGCCATGTCGGAGGAGATCGCCCAGCTTCGCCGCGAGCTCAATGCGCTGCGCGCCGAGAGCCTGACCGACACGCTTACCTCGCTCGGAAACCGCCAGTTCTTCAATGCTGCGCTGGAGAAAGCCGTCGCCGAATGCCATGCGGCCGACGAGCCGCTGTCGCTGCTCGTCGCCGATGTCGATCACCTCAAGGGGATCAACGATACGCTCGGTCATGTCGTCGGCGATCGCGTGTTGCGCTTCGTGGCACAGATGCTGAAGGACAACATCACCGGCAAGGATGTCGCGGCTCGCTACGGCGGCGAGGAGTTCGCCGCGATCCTGCCGCGCACGCCGCTATTTCCCGCGGTGAAGCTCGCGGAGCAGCTGCGTCACGCCGTGATGAAGGCGGAATTGATCCGCCGATCGACTGGCGAAAAGCACACGCGACTGACGCTCTCAATCGGAGTGGCCGCCTTGCATAAGGGCATGTCGGCGCAAGCGCTGACGGAAGCGGTGGAAACCTGCCTTCACGCCGCCAAGCGCAACGGGCGCAATTGCGTGGTCAGCGAGGCCGACGAGAAGCTGCTGGCGGCCGTCGCCGACTGATCCGTCTCGGCAAACGGTACGTTGTCGCTGTCAGCGCCGTCGGCTCCGGCGAAGCGAGACGCTTGCGCGGCGATTTGCGGACTTGCGCCCGCAGCACCGCAGCCGGCACGGCATCGAACAGGCCGGACACAGGTGATTGCGGACCGACAGCAGGCTGGTCGGAAGCAAGCAGCATCTGGATCGAGGTGAATCCTTCGAGGTTCAAGGCCGCGTCCCAGCTTGCGGCGCCCGGCCATCGCCGCCCGAAGTCGCTGGCGCGGCCGAACAGGCGGCCCACCGCGACGATGACTGCGTCTTCCCGGTAGGTTCGGGCGAACGCGATTATTTCGTTCCGGTGCGGGCCGACGACCTCGACGGGTTGATAGGCTCCCTCCCTGAACAGTGCCGGCAGTTGCTGCCGCAGGGTCAGCAACGTTCGTGTCAACGCAAGCTTGATCGTTCCGTCGCGCCAGCCGATCGCGAGCGTTCCCCAATCGGGCCGTCCGTCGATGGATGGCAGGCTGGCTGCACGGCGGGCGAAATCGACGGGACGGCGATTATCGGGGTCGACCAGCGAGAGGTCCAAAAATTCGGTGCCTTGATAGAGATCGGGCACGCCCGGCATGGTCAGCTTCAGTGTCAACTGCGAGAGGGTGTTGAGGGCGCCGAGAAGGGCAACACGGCGCACGAATGGCTCGAACGAGTCGAGGAACTTCGCCGACCGCGCCGGATCGAGAAGTTGCGCGACGAATGACGTCAGTCGCTTTTCATAGTCCTCATCAGGGTTGATCCAGCTCGTCTGCTCCTTGCCTTCGCGCGCTGCCTTGATAGCATAGGCCTGCATGCGCTCGATGAAGGTCCCGGTGACGCCCTCGACCGGCCAGGCTCCCGCCAGCGCCTGATAGAGCATGTACTCATGCGCCGCTGACGGCCGGGATGCAGACTCGCGCAGAGACGCGTTGAGTGTCCGCCATGTGGCCACCGCCTCCTGCCATTCGCCCGCAAGCTCGGACAACGCGATGATGCGCGCGCGCGCATCCTCGCCGCGCTTGGTGTCGTGGGTGGCGGTCGCGGTCATGCCGTGCGGCGCGACCTTGGTGCGCGCCGCCATGCGTTCATGGAACGCAGCGACCGGCAGTGCCCCCGCCGCCGGATCGCCGCCCACCTCGTTCAAGGCGAGCAGGCGGTGGTAACGGTAGAACGCCGTGTCCTCCAGCGACTTCGCCATCATCGGGCCGGTGAACTGCTGCACCTTGAAGGCAAAACGGCGCACGCGCGCGATGCTGTGGCCGACGCGCGGCGGCTTGACGAGATCAAGGATGAGCGCATCGCGGAGGAGATCGAAGATGCTGGCGTCGGGTCCGTGCCATTCGGCGCGCGCCCCGGCAATGGTTCGGTCGATGATGGCGCGATCGACCGATGAG
>Ga0114129_10001670_pt1 | contig 30222 bp, 25 predicted proteins | sample RhiMetdeltSRZDD1_FD_80071 | JGI IMG/M metagenome (GOLD analysis project Ga0114129, IMG submission 80071) | Populus rhizosphere microbial communities from Tennessee, USA - Rhizosphere MetaG P. deltoides SRZDD1 (version 2) (version 2) | ecosystem: Host-associated > Plants > Roots > Rhizosphere >...
GCCCAAGGCAGTAATGCCTGCCGGGTCCTCACCTCTAACAAATAACCTTATGTATAGTATTCCTAGCACAATGAAGCCACTGAATGTGATTGCACAGTATTTTATGTTCTTCATAGCATTCACTGATGATTGAGAAAAAACTTTATTGCCGTCAATATAGCCTAAAAGCTTAAATCCCTGATATAAGGCAACAAAAAATGGGATTGAACCCATGTAAGCATAGATAATAAGCGGATCTTTATAAATACTGATTAGATCTGAGTCAGCAGCTCTTCCTTCCAGTTGAGGAAACCAAATCAGCCATATTAGGGCTCCGATTGCGATAAGACAAATGACAAACTTTAAGAATAGCGTTGACCCTTTTTTCATAAGCAATGCCTCACTTAGTAATAGGATAGGCATACTGTAACACGTGATTTATCGTCTGTCAATATATTATTATTGTTATTCGTTATTACGGCTAAGATGGGAACAGTGTGGTTCTCCTATTCCACCTGCAAATTTTGGTACCACCCCCAATCAATCGTGGTCTGGCACGCAGCCCAACAAAGCGTGCATTGGACACTGGGGACTGCTGCTCCGCGGCGTGCAGCATTTTGGAGTATTTTTTTGGCTTCGGGTTTTCCCTGCTCCCAAGCAGAGTCCACGCCCGCCCCAGCGTCAGTAACGCAAACCATTAGCCCTTTGTCATTTAGGTTACATCATTGGTGATCAAATGAAAATCGCTGTTCGAAGTCCGGAAGATCCGGATGACTTAATCCATATTGACCGCTGGATGTGTTCCAAATGTGGCTCGATATTTGGTTTTTCTCTCGAGCACAGCCCCGATGAACTGGATGGACAGCTTTTGATCCAACATCGGAATATATGGCTGCTTGGATTGCTGAAGTTTGGTAGTATAAAGGCACTTATGCGGAGTGTCTCTGCATAAAGCATAGTTGAGCGACTGTCGCTAGATTATGACTGGGCTCTTGATCTGCAACTCACTTATCTTATGTGGAGGTTCACTATGAGCAAATCCTCGTTTATACGTATTGCGCTCGGTTTATTTTTCCTTGGATTGTTAATAGTTTTTAGTAGTGTCAGTTTGGGAAGCGGAACGGCAAATGCCTACCTCTCAGGACGGGGTGGAGGTTTCATGGATGCATCGGAGTTTACGATAATCTTAGAAGGGTACATCAACGCATACAGATGGGTGGGAAGTATTTTGTCTGTCATAGGTGGTTTAGGTTTTGTTAAGGCGATTGAGCTTAAATAAAGAAACCGAATCAAGTTAGTGGTCTGTTACACATGAAAGTAGAGTGACTTGCGGGTTGCCTGGGTAAGGGCTAGACGGATACCGAGGCAACAGGAGTAAATACGAGAAACCGGGCACCGGACGCCGCCACAAAAAGATGTTCTGAGCAAACAAAATGATTGCAGCTATTGAAGAACTCTCATTGAACGCCTGGCCGTCGCTTCAGACGATGTTGTATGATGGCTGGGTGATCCGTTTTGCCAATGGATACACCAAGCGGGCAAATTCGGTAAATCCACTTTATTCTTCCAACATCGATATTGAGGAGAAGCTCGAGTTCTGTGAACGTCTTTATCGGGAGAAGAACTTACCTGTAGTTTTCAAACTGACTCCCTCCGTTTATCCACATGATCTAGATGAAAGGCTAGGTGAACGGGGTTATCAAAAAGACTCCCTTACGAGTGTTCAAACTGTAGATTTGGCAGTGAGTGATTTGCAGGTACCTTCCACAACAGAGCTACATGAAAGTTTATCCGATGATTGGTTAGGGAATTTCTGTGCCATGAGTGCGATTTCTGCTCCACAACGAGAGACACTGCGAGAAATCTTAATAAACATTGTGCCGCGCCATTGTTTTGTGTCGCTTAACTCGAATAGCAGAGTCGTTGCGTGTGGTTTGGGAGTGCTACAATCTCGCAATATTGGCTTATTTGATATTGTCACCGATCCTGAATTTCGTAAGCGCGGGTACGCGCAAGAAGTGGTAACAAGCATTCTAGCTTGGGGCAAAGGAAACCGAGCAAAGATGGCGTATTTACAAGTCATGCTGAATAACCCACCAGCGCTCCATCTATATGCAAAACTTGGGTTTAGGGAGCAGTACCAATATTGGTATCGTATCAAGGCGTAAAAGCGGCTAACACAGCGTGGCCCCCTTCGGCACGCCCCTATCGGGCAGTCAGGGCGGGCTGGTGGGACTGCCGCTTCGCGGCGTGCGCGTTTTCAGGCAGGTTTCGTGGCTTGGAGTAGGTTCCGGCAAAATGGCGTTTTCTCGTCCCGGGAGAGCGCCGGGATGGTGCCCAATCCCACCCCGCCGGATCGAGCCTGTCGAGATCACCAGCGGGTACCCTTACAGGGTGCTAACGCAAACGCCAGCCGTTGGGCGTTTTCATAACAGGGTCAAACATGTCACACAAAGTCGCTTTTTTATCAGATATTCACGGAAACTCTCCAGCCCTCCAATCCGTTTTGGATGCTATTCAACGTGAACGATGCACAAAAGTGTTTATGTTGGGAGACATTATCAATGGAATTGATCCACATGGATGTGTCCAAATCCTGCGCACATGGAGTGATAGAAACAGGGTGGAACTTGGCTGTATCAAAGGCAACGCGGAAGCATATCTGGTGACGCCAGACCGGGATTTATTAATTCAGCAAAGTGATGTTTGGGATGTTGATTTATTGAACGTCGTGCAATGGTGGCAGGACCATCTGTCTGAGTCTGATCTGGAGTGGATACACTCCCTGCCTGATACTATTCGATGGAACGGCGCTCTTCTGGTGCATGACTCTCCGATGGATCGCCTGGTTATCCAATCCCAAACCGATGTTCCGCCTCAATATCGAGAATTAAACTATCATGGTCGGGGCATTACACCTGACATGACAACATCCGATTGGAAAACCCTCATTGAGTATATGCGTTCAGAAAACCTGGTTCAGGTTTTTTGTGGACACACTCATCGTCCCTTTTACAAAGAGATCGACGGACTTGTTGTCTGTAATATTGGAAGCGCAGGAATGCCTTTAGATGGCGACCCACGTCCAAGTTGGGTGATGATGGCAAAGGACGATTTTGGAAATCAATCTATATCTATTCGCCGTGTGACCTACGACATAGCCTCTTTGTTCCAGCTCATTGACCGCACTCCCGACTATTCTGGTTTTCACGTGACTGGTTATCAGGAAGCTTATAAGAAAATGTTTTTACATGGTAATCATTGGCACGTCTATATGCCAAACAACAGTTATAAATAGCAACACCACCCAACACAGGGTGCAGCGTGCACCCCCCTTCGGCACGCCCTATCGGGCAGTCAGGGCGGGCTGATGGGACTCTGCGCGTTTTCAAGCAGTTGCGTGGCTTGCAGTTGGTTCCGGCAAAGTGGCGTTCTCTCGTCCCGGGAGAGCGCCGGGATGGCGCCCAATCCCACCCATCAGCGGGTACCCTTACAGGGTGCTAACGCAAACGCGGCCCGTTGGGCGTTCATTCGATAGGAGAACCCTGGAGCAATGAAAGAAATCGAGCGCATTCTTAAGTTGGATCAGGCGGGAGAATATGGTGCTATTCAGATTTACTCCGCCCAGCTCCTGATCGCTCGCATTCTCTATAAAAACATAGTTTCAACATTAGAGGAAATGATTTCGCATGAAAAGGAACACTATAGAACCTTCAGCAACCTGCTCATGGCTCGTTCCACGCGGCCTTTTCAAACCATAAAACTTTGGGCAGTCGGCGGATTTGTTTTAGGACTCTTTACGGCGCTTCTTGGTCGCAAGGCCATCTGGATTTGCACCGATGCCGTTGAAACGACTGTGATAGATCATCTCGAATGGCAGCTGGAGTTCTTAAGCAAAAATGACTCCGAGATGCATACAGCCGTTCTAAGCATCGTTGCCGACGAACAAGCCCATCAAGAATTTGGTCAGAGCCACGGTGAAAACTCACGATTGTATCTGCCGATTTTCTTCATCGTCAAGAAATCAACCGAATTTGCAATCCGGGTTTCCGCAAAGCTGTAAAATCGTGCAAGCTGAATAGTATGTCTCTTTTCAACGATCGAGTCTAGCACAACAAAAAACGCCCAACACAGCGTGCACCCGCTCCCCGGCAAAGTACCCCAGGCCCATGGTGGTGGGAGTCGGCACGTTTTCCAGCAGTTTGCGTGACTTGAAGGTGGTTCCGTCAAAATGGCGCTATCACGTCCTACCCGTCCGGATGAAGCCTGTCGAGATCACCAGCGGGTACACTTACAGGGTGCTAACGCAAACGCCAGCCGTCAGGCGGTTGAAGTCGTAAAGAATTCGGAAAACTGGATGATTCAATGCCAATCACTCTGCGCGCTTTTTTAACTGAGCAGGATAAATACCGAATGTCAGTTCTTGCCCATCAACACTTTGAACACAATCTCCATATAATCGATTTACCGTATCGGCTTAGTTCATGGGCATTGGATGATCCTGAAAACGTTGGTCTCTGGTTTGATGAAAACCAAAAACTTGTTGCTTGGGCGACTCTCCAATCGCCTTTTTGGATAATTGATTATGTGTGTCATCCGGAACACGAGCCACGTTTACACCAGGAAATCCTTTCATGGGCGGATCACCGCATGCAGGCAAACCGGAGCACAATTTATGAGCGTCCAGCCTGGTTCGTTATGGTTTTCTCTGGGCAAACTAACCGAATTCGTGATTTAGAAAATGGGGGGTTCAAGTGCCAATCCGATGTCGGCGATAATTCTTGGTCAAAGGTACTCATGCGACCTTCAGTACAAACACCCGTAAAAGTATATGAGCCTCGTCCGGGTTTCAAGGTTGGCGCACTCGAAGGAGAAAAAGAAGTAGAGAATTATGTTGAACTTCACCAATCTGTTTTTGAAAGTAAAAACATGACAGCAGATTGGCGAAGACGCACACTTAAACACCCTGATTACATACCTGAGTTGGATATTGTTGTAGAGTCTTCCGATGGTCGTTTGGTTGCATTTTGTATTTGTTGGTTTGATAAAGATTCAATGACAGGTCATGTTGAGCCGTTAGGCAGTCACAAAGATTTCCGTCCCTATGCTTTGGGGCGCGTTGCCTTTGCTGAAGGATTACGTCGTCTTCAAGCTCTCGGAGCGCAGAAAATCTTTGTTGAAACAGACAATTATCGAAATACAGCTTTTCGACTTTACGAAGCATTTGATTTTGAAGTGATCCAAAACGTGCTGGCATATCGTAAAGATTATGGAGACATGCAGAATTAGAGCCGTTGGGTTCAATACACCGCCTGATACAGCGTCCCGAAAGAGCACCAGGACTATAGCTGTTTCGCGGCGTGCTCACGCCTTACGGGCAGTCAGGCAGTTTGCGTGGCCTCAAGTTGGTTCCGTCAAAGCGAGGTTATCTCGTCCCGCGCCGCCGGATCGAGCCTGTCGAGATCACCAGCGGGTACCGCGAGACGGTGGGTTGCTTCAAAGGATTAGAAGAAGGTTTCGATGACACAGATTCGTGATTGGCAAAGTATGAAAGCAATGTCAGCCCGCCTCCTCAAAGAGCGCACTGGCTTGGATGTTGCCACTTGGAACCAACGTATCCAGGCACAACATTTGAACGATGAGAAGGCACTCCGCGCCTGGCTGCTTGAGCAAGGGGTTACCGGCTATGCCCAAAATCTCCTAGTCATGGAGCGTTTCGGCTATCCTGATTTCATACAGGCGTCCGCCGATGAGCTGATCCAAGGGCAATATGCGGATCGCCCACAACTCCGACCAATCTTCGAAGCCATTCTTGGCGCCGCAGCAGGGCTGGGTAATGTTACTATTCAGGCACGTAAGACGTACGTTTCACTCCTAACATCCCGCCGGACTTTCGCGAGGGTTCAGGCGACGACGAAGCAACGCGTTGATTTGGGTTTGCGATTAGAACGGCAGAAGAAGAGTGGGCGCTTGCAGCCTTCGAGGATTCATGCGAGCACACCTCTGCAGATCAGCCTGACCACGCCAGAAGATGTTGATGCCGAGGTACTCGATTGGTTGCAGAAAGCATATGACCAGAATTGCTGATAAACCCATCAGACAGCCCAACACAGTCCCGCCTCGCGGGATAGCCTGCGGGCACGATGTCTTCAACGTGCACCTGACACTGGGGACTGTCGCGGCGTGCGCCGTTTTCAAGCAGTTTGCGTGGCTTGAAGTTGGTCCCGTCAAATTGGTGCCGTCTCATCCGCCCCAAGCAGATAACGCGAACCATCGCGCTTGCTCGAAAGATGGGCATGGCGAGCCAGGGCGAATTCGATAACGAAGCCTTCGCTGGTGTATTGCGCTGCAACGATTGGCGTTTCGACGGGTGCTAGCCAAACACTTGTTATAAAATAACGAAGCGCTTTCATCCGTAGCTGGTGATTCGCAGGCAATGAAAAGAGGTAACATGCAATTTAACCTTCTCTATCAGGAACTTCAAAATAGCACCGAGATGATCCGTGCATTGTTAGCAGGAGTCGCACCCGAGGCAGCACGCCTCAAACCGAGTGCGGAGTCGTGGTCGATTCTCGAAGTGGTGTGTCACTTATACGATGAAGAGCGCGAAGATTTCCGAGAACATCTCGATTTCATTCTTCACCGCCAACATGAAGAGTGGTATGTGATTGACACCGAAGGTTGGGTAACACAACGAAACTATAACGAGCAGGACTTCGCCGAGATGCAGCAAAAATTCTTTCTCGAACGTGAACAATCATTTGCCTGGCTCAAGGGATTACAGCATCCCGCTTGGGAGAAAACCTTTACAACTCCGTACCGCACCATCAGCGCGGGAGAGATGTTCGCCTGTTGGGTCGCGCATGACAATCTCCACATCCGCCAATTGGTGGAACTCAGACGCCTGAGGCTAGAAAATATCACAAAGCCTTACAATCTCGAATACGCAGGGGATTGGTAAGGGAATCGACGCAAGTCGTACGTCATGCAAGTTTGTTGGCGTTCTAAGAGTGCGCCTAACAAAGATGGGGCATAACGTAAACCGTTAGCCTGCGTGACTTTGAAACAAATGAAGAAATTGGTTTAAATAAAAATGAGTCGCAAAGTTCAACGGGTCCACTACGATCTTGATCCGAAAAATATCAAGAAGTTACCGCCAGAAGAACTCAAAGCCATCCTGCGCGGGGCAGATGAGCTAATCGGTAGCGGCGGGCGCAGCTTACTTGTAAAAATCTTGAAAGGTTCTCGTGCACAGGATGTACTCAGGCTACATCTCGACCAATGTCCTGTTTACGGCTACTTTCACCAGTTGTCGGCTGATGAGGTTTTAGCCAGAATTGACCGGGCGATCCTTGATGGCTATTTGAGAGTTGTGTACGACGAGCGTTTACCTGTCCTGGTTTTCACGGATGCCGGGTGGGAGATCGAGAAAGAAACTTTCGCCAACGAGTTACTTGCAGGGTTTGATGAACTCCTGACGACAAAGCAACCACCATACGACATGAGCTATCTGAAGGATCGTAACCGCACACTGATTTGGTGTCTGCTGGATAAAATTGAAGCAAGTGGAAACCCAAAGTACTTGCCTTTGCTTGAGGCATGGGAGCAGCTTGATTATAAGAAGGTCAAACTGCGAATTGAAGAGGTTATGCGTGAGATAAAAGCGGCAGGCTAACAAAGCGTGCACGGGACGGCTGGGAGTCTGCACGTTTTCAAGCAGTTTGCGTGGCTTGAGGTTTTTCCGGCTCCCCAGTGTTATCTCGTCCCACCCACTTTTCGGCTGACAGGAGCCGTTGGACGCCTCCATTCAAGTCCTAATCCGGTGAACCACTCTCATGAAACGGGTTCTCGACATTCTGATTGCTCTTGGAATATTGATCGTTTGCTCACCGCTTGCCATCATGATCGCCATTGGCACAAAGCTTGATTCGCCCGGCCCGGTCATTGTCTCCACACGCCGAGTCGGACGAGGCGGTCGATTGTTCTCACACTATCGCTTTCGCACGATGGCCGGCAACCCTTTGCAGAAGACTCGTTTCGGACGTTTTATCGGTAATCGCTCACTTGATGACATCCCTACGCTATGGAATATCGTCCGTGGCGACATGAGCATCATCGGTCCGCGACCGGAAATACCAGAGAACGTAGATTTGTCGGACCTCAATTGGCGCAAGGTACTTTCGGTTCGGCCGGGGCTGTCTGGCCTGGGTTTATTGACGCTGCGAGAGCGCTATAATCAAACATCGGTCCCGGAGCGTCTTCAGCCCGAGGTCTATTACGCTGAACACAGCTCATTCTTGTTCGACCTACAACTCATGCTCCAGACACTTTATTGGTGGCTCAGAATGGGTCACGTGAAGGGGCGTTTTTGAATACCCCGCAGGCCTGAAGCAGTGCGCCCAACACAGCCCCCGCCGCGCAGGGCATGTTGCTGCAGGGAAACCGGCACCTACACGGAAGGTTAAGAACTCGCCGCATCACAAACAAAAGCCGCCCTTGAGAAGAGCGGCTCGTTCATTTGATTCAATTCTTATCGTTCTTCATTACTCCCCTTTCCGTCCCGACACAAACGATCAGTCCGAGCTGGAGAACGAGTAGGAGGGAGCGAATTTCGATTCCGCACTCGGCTCGATCACGAGCTTGATGGCGGTGCGGACTTTATCCTCGATCGTGACATCGGCAAACTCCGGAACGCAACTGACAAAAATGCCATCGTTCCTGAGATAGCCGGTCGCCAGAACAAGTGCCTTCATTGCCTGGTTGACGGCCCCGGCGCCGATCGCCTGCACCTCCGCTCGATGGTGTTCCCGGACCACGCCTGCAATGGCGCCGGCAACAGCCGAGGTGCGTGAGGTTGCTGAAACTTTGATCATCTCCATGGTAAGCCTCCAAATGGTTCTAAATGTGTTGCTCCTTGCGACGTCTATGTCACATGGAATGGCCAAAATTTTACAAAGTTGAGGTCTGGACGAAAAGGTAGGAATTACCCTACTTAAGGGTGACGGGGGATGTGTAATTGGTGAGTAGCAATTGGGCGATCCAGAGATAGAGAATTGCTGCATGACCATGCTATTCAGACTGTATACAGAGTGGCGATGCCCTCTGCCTTGGCAAGCCCGGAAGGCGGGGTGATCTCCTGTTAGCGAGGAGATTGCTTCGGGTAAAGAGCAAAGGCGCCCTCGCAATGAAACAATACAATGTGAGATTGCTGCACTAACGAGCGGCTCGCCACGACATATAGGAGCGGGGATTTCCCTACCCTCTTGCGCTGTTTCGATCTTGCAATTTGCATTACAATCTTTTAATTACTGAGCGTTCGTGTTTTCATTCCCTGAATAAGGTAGTCGATTTGGAACATCCTCCCACTTCATTTACCGGTTCAACTCCCCTCGATCTCCTCGTCGTATTCCTTTTGGTCCTGGCAAACTCTTTCTTCGTTGCCTCTGAATTTGCGCTGGTCTCTGTGCGCAAGACCCGCATTGACCAGCTGGCGGCGGAGGGAAACCGTACAGCAGTCGTAGTGCAGCGCGCGGTGCGTGACCTGGATCGTTATATCGCGGCGACACAGGTGGGCATTACCCTCGCATCGCTGCTCCTGGGAGGTATTGGCGAGCGGTCCCTGGAACCCATCCTGAGCTTCGTCTTCGCCTGGGTACCGGAGGAATGGCAGGGGCTGACGCGCGGGGCACTGGTGGCGGGCAGCGCCTATTTCATCATGACGGCTCTGCACGTGATCATCGGCGAACTGATGCCGAAGTCCATCGCACTGCAGAAGGCGGAAAGGACGGCGCTTTGGATCGCGCGCCCGATGTCGTTCTTTGCGGTGATCTTCTCCCCGCTGATCTGGATGCTCAACGGGATTGGTAACGCCCTGCTGCGCCTGCTGGGGTTCCATGCGGCGGAAGGTCATGCCCAGGTCCATTCGCCGGAAGAACTCGATATGATCTTCACCGAGTCCCATAAGGGCGGTGAGATCAACCAGACCGAGTTCGAGATCCTGCACCGTGTCGTCCGCTTTTCAGACACGAATGTGCGCGCCGTGATGGTGCCGCGCCTCGAAATGCAGGCGCTGCCCGTGCAAATCACGCGCAAGGAATTGGGAGACTTTCTGCAGAGCCGGCCGCATACGCGCATCCCGGTCTATGAGGAGTCATTGGATGAGATTGTGGGCGTGGTGAACTCGAAGGACCTGGAGCATTTGTACAGCGAGGAACTGGCGCACGAATTGAATGAATTGAAATCCGTGATGACTTCGAAGAGCAATGGCAAGCACCTCAATCCTGCCAGCCACGAGGCAGACGCTGAGGAGAAAATTCTGGACTTGACACCGCTGGTAATGGAAGCAGCCTTTGTGCCGGAAACTATTCGGATCGACCGTCTGCTGACGGAGCTGAAGAAACGCCGCCAGCAGATCGCGATCATCGTCAGCGAATACGGAGTGACATCCGGCCTGATCACGTTGGCGGACCTGCTGGAGCAGGTCTTCGGCGACCTGCCCGATGAAGAGGCTGAGACAGAACCGGAAATCGAACAGCGTCCGGATGGCAGCATCAGACTTGCCGGGGGTGTCAGCATTGACGAGGTCAATGAGCTCTTCGGATTGGGGTTTTCCTCCGATGAGGCTGTGACCATGGCGGGGCTGGTGATCAATGCCCTGGGGCGAACGGCGGCGGTCGGCGATGAGGTAGAGATCCACGGTCTGCGCCTGCGCGTGGATAACGTGGACCGCTTCCGCATCTCGCGCCTGAGCCTGTTCCTTCCACAGGATCAGACTCCGCAAAATGGGGGCGAATCACCAGCCTAACCAGTGACTTGACTTAAATCTTTTTCGTGTGGCTCAACCAGTCTTTACCAGGCAATTATCTAGAGATACCTTTCGCCCGGGGGAGTGTTGTGATTGTCAGATTCACAAAGAGAAAATTGGAATGAACGATCTGCCCATAGATCATCGGAGCGTTATCCGCCGCCGGATCCTGCTCGGCGCCGGGGTCCTTGCCATTGTCGCACTGACTCTTGGCAGCCTAACGCATCCCAATGAGAATCCAGTAACCGTTTTCGCGTTACAGGTGACGGCCACCCCCTTGTTCCAGCCCGGGACGACGGTTACACCGATCCCGGGCTTGCCTGCGCCGCCCTCCGGACCGGCGTTCCAGGCCTTCAAGGTCTTGCAGGGAATGATGTTCGCTTTGCTTTTGTTCGGTGCCCTGTTTATCGCATTCCGGAGACCGGAGGCGAGGAATCTCAGAAATGAGCTGGGGATATCTATCGGGTTCCTGGCATGGTTCCTGGTCAACACGTTCCTGTGGAACGGCATCCTTCAGAGCGAGCCAGGCGTACTCATTCTGAACCCTGCCCGGCTCTTCCCGCTGCTGGTCAATATCACGTCGGTACCTGTTCTCCTTCGTCTGCAGCGCTGGGTGGCGCTTGGACTCATTTGTGCCATCCTCGCCAACGCCATCGGGCTGTTGCTGTTCCCGGTGCCCACAGACGATATATTTCATAGAGATCCGACGGCTGAGCGGGTCCTGGCGATGATGCCGTTCTACATACCATTTTACTTCTCCAACGCTTGAGGCCGTTGGCGCTGTAACAAGACCGGGAAACACCCGTCAAGCAATATGTTAGGATTGAGCTCCCAACCCCTTGAAACCGAAAGGAAAACTTCAGATGACACCTTCTGGGCCCCGAACTTCCCCCCTGATCGAGCGACATGCGAATAACCCGATCCTGACGGCAGCCAACTGGCCGTACCATTGCAACACGGTTTTCAACCCCGGCGCAACCCTGCTCCACGACGGGAGCACGCTCCTGCTGTGCCGCGTGGAGGATATGCGCGGGCATTCCCACCTGACCGTTGCCCGTTCCAAAGATGGGATCTCCAACTGGGAGATCGACACCCAACCGACTCTCTTGCCGGATATCGAGAATTTCTCAGAAGAGCTCTGGGGCATCGAGGATCCTCGCATCACCTACGTACCTGAGCTTGAACAATACGCTATCCTTTACACCTCCTACTCGCGCGGTGGACCCGGCGTCTCGCTGGCGCTGACCAGGGACTTCCGAAGCTTCGAGCGGCTGGGCGTGGTCATGCCACCGGAGGATAAAGATTCAGCTCTACTGCCTCGTCGCATCAACGGGGAATGGGCGCTCATCCACCGCCCGGTCGGATTCATGGGCGCGCACATGTGGATCTCCTATTCCGATGATCTGAAGCACTGGGGCACGCACAAGCTCATGCTGGAAGCGCGCCGCGGCGCCTGGTGGGATGCAAACAAGATCGGTCTGTGCAACCCGCCGATCGAGACGGAGCGCGGCTGGCTGGTCGTTTACCACGGCGTGAAAACCACCGCCTCGGGCAGCCTGTACCGCCTGGGGCTGGCTCTCTTCGATCTGGATTCACCAGAGGTCTGCCTGATCCGGGGGGACGAATGGATCATGGGCGCGGAGCAAGATTATGAGCGGGTGGGCGATGTGGGCAACGTGGTCTTCCCCTGTGGTCACACGGTCCTGCCGGATGGAGATACTCTGCGCCTCTACTACGGTGGCGCGGACCACTGCATCGCGCTCGCCACAACTCGTATCAGTAGGCTGCTGGACTGGCTCGAAACCCACGGGCGGCACTACTCGCCGCGTGTGGCAGATAGCGACGAATATGGACCCTATCGCTCTCACGACCAGAGGCGGTAGTGCGGCGCTTCGACTACGCTCAGCGCGGGGTAGGTTAAAGAACCAGCCGGCGCCACTTTGGCGCCGGCTGGTTTTGTAGTCAATTGCGGATCTTACCGCGTTGTCTTCGAACTTTTCAGCGGGATGAGGACAGTCCGTCTCTTCCCGTTGATCCTCAGTTGATCCTGATGCTCCCTGGTGAAGTGCTTCATTTCCAGCATGGACTGGATCAGGGCCAGGGTCGACTCGGCACCCTGGTTTTCATTCAAACGATCAATGTGCAACCCATCGCGGCAGCCGCCTGTGGCTTTATCGTACAGAGATACGCCCAGGGCATTGCGGCCGAAGAACCACTCAAGGGCCTGCGTAGCATAGTCATACCAGCCGATATCCTCGGTGATCCGGAACGCATCCAGGCAAGCCGATAGCAGAGAATGGACCTCCACAGGCTGCTGGTCGAAATACGGGATCTCGCCTTCCTTTGGATAAAAACCCTGGTTACCGATCGGCATGATCCAACCCTTATCGGATTGCTGGATCTTCACCAGCCACGTCAGCGATTCAAGGCCGATCGAGATGGCTCGTTGATCATTATTTGCCTGCCCGTACCGCAGGAGTGCCTGCGGAAGGGTCGGGTTGCAATAGGTGACGATGTCCTCGAACCAGGGCCAGTCGTCGCTCCGGGTCTGCTGGTACAGGTCCAGTAGCCTTTGCACCAGAGTGTTCTGCACGCTCAGCACAGCCCGGTCTCCCGGGAAACGCCGCAGGTAGTACTGAACGCCCAGCAGAGAAAAAGCCCAGGCTCGTGGACTGGCAAAATCCAATACAGCGGGCAAGGCATCTTCAAACAGACGGATCGCCATCCCCTGCAAGCCCTCGCGCCTGGAGCGCGCCAGAACCGTGCCCAGTCCCGAAAGGGCCCGTCCGTGGCTGTCCTCGGAGCCGATCTCCTCCAGCCAGTTCCGGTTGTAGTCCATGAAATTACGGAAGCGCCCCACCTTGTGATTGAAGGCGTGCCAGAGGAAAGCGAGATAGCGATGGCCGAGTTCCTGGACCCGCGCCATAGACTGCTGGTCGGCTTCCGTCTTCGCAAGCCCGGGCATCTCCTCCAATTGCACAGAGACGATCAACGCGCGCGCGTTGTCGTCCGTAGTGTAGCCTTCCCTGTAATTGGGCACGCTGAACACCGCGTGCTGGTACATGCCAGTACCATCCGTCATCCGCTCGAGATGGTCCAGCTTCAGGGCCGGGACCTCGGCGGCGTGTTCCTCGGTCGTAGTGTTAAGAGTCATCATGTAATGCTCGGCGAAGTGCTGCTGACGGGCCAGGTCGAAGCTTGCCCGGTAACTCTCTGCCACGGCGGGCCAGATCATATTCCTGCCATACATATAGGCGCGTTTTCGCATGGCATCGCGCTCCGCTTCGTTATCGAGAAGATATAAGATCTTCTCGGCAAGGGCTCCTGAGTCGCGAAACGGAACGAGTATGCCCCGCTGGTCTGTCAGCAATTCCTTGGCGTAACGATACGGGGTCGAAATGACAGCCTTGCCCGCACCCACGGTGTACGCCAGGGTGCCTGAAACCACCTGCTCGGGGTCCAGGTACGGAGTAATGTAGATATCCCCCGCGCCGATGAATTCCTTGAGGTCTTTCAAATCCACGAACTGGTCGTAGAAAAGAACGTTGTCGTCTAGACCCAGCTCACGGACACGAGCCTGCAGACTCTCACGATATGCTTCGCCTTCGTAGGCAGCGACATGGGGATGCGTGGCGCCGAGGATCAGATAGGTCAGATCGGGAAAACGCTTCACTACCTCGGGCAGTGCCTCGATCACATATTCGAGGCCCTTGTTGCGGGAGAGCAAGCCGAAGGTCATCAGGACGAAGCGACCCTCCGCCCCAAACTTATCCTTGTGAAAGCCCGGATCTACAAAGGGGACATCGTGAATGCCATGCGGGATGAAATCGATCTTGTGCGGCGGCACGCCATAGATGTTCTGCAGGTCGCGGCGGGAGTGTTCGCTCATCACGACCACACGGTTCGAGAGCCGCGCCAGCTCGCGCATCGTTTCATACTGCTCGGGCGTCGGCTTTTCAAGCACGGTGTGGAAGGTCGTCACCACGGGCGCATTGACATTGCGCAGCAGAGTGAGGATATACTTCCCCGATTTTCCGCCAAAGATCCCGAACTCGTGCTGGAGGCTGATGGCATCGACGGTATGCTGGTTCAGGAAGTTGGCGGCGCGTTCGTAATCAAACAGGTTGGATTGACGTATTTCGTAACGCACCTTATCGCTATACGAATAACCCTGCGGGTTGTCATTCATCGCTATGACTATGCTCTCTATATCGGGAAACTGCTCCATGAAGGCATCCGACAGGTCAGTGGTAAATGTAGCAATACCACACTGGCGCGGCAGATGATTGCCGATAAACGCAACCCGATTCGGGCCGGGGATGGAATTGAATTTCATACATTTCTCTCCAAAACAAATTTTTCTTCACACTATAAGCTGTGATGCGGGGAACATTGGGTTTTCTCGCTTTAATCCCTAACTACGGTCAGCCTGGGTCAAGCTGTTTTCAACCCAGATATGCAACATCAAACTACGACGTAGCCACTATGACAACGAAAAAAAGCCGTAACCTAATTTTATGAGACTGCCATGCAAGGACGGAAATGGATTTCTTGCACCCCTCAGCTTTTTATTCTATCATACCAAACAGACTGGGTCCCTTCCACAAGCTCGAAGGATAAGCTAGCAAAGGAATACCCCCAGCGGGAAACGCCAGCAGTCTCCAGCTCCTTAAATACTGTTACTCCCTTTATTTTTTCCTTCTCACGCATCGCTTCATCCTCACAAGCAAAATGAATCTCTAACCAGTATTCATTGGAAAAGAAGAGAGTCATTTCGATAGATTTTTAGCGTGCAATTACGCAACAGATATATGAACCCTTGGGTTCCCCCTCTCTCCAATGGACCGAATCACTGCGATAAGTATAGAGAATCCACTTTTTTCGTGCAATTAGGGATGACCCTATTTGGGCTACGACCCCTCCCTAGATTGTCAATCTCTTAAGAAACTTTAATCATTACCACTCGCAACCCGGGGTGGTGGTGATCTCTGCCGACTGTCCAATCCGCTTGTACATGGTCACATCGGTGAAGGCTTCCCCCAGAACGCCATCGTGAATCGCCCAGGACCGTAAACGGATGCTGTTCGCGGCATTCCCGGAACGGAACGGATTTGAGCCGTCCAGCGCCTGATGATAATCCCCACCCGGCTGGAAGCCGGCATGAATCTTTTCCATGCGGCGCTTGCCCACCTGATAGGCAAAGCCGTACCGCTCGAAGATGACCGCGTTGTGATAGTACAGCGGTTCGACGAAATACATATCGTGTCCAAGGCCGGTGATGAAACGTTCGAATGCGGTCGTAGCGGGCTGCAGCAGCCTTAAGCCGCGCCGCACCTGACCCGGCGCAAGACCATGATCCAGGGCTGCCTGTTCCGCCGGCAGGTTGCGCTTGAGCGTGCCGAAGCGCGTCGGGGAGCCGTCAGGCATGCGGTCGACGTCGAAGCGCGGCGATGCGGGGTCGTTCAGGATGTAAAGCAACACGTGGATCTGCCCGTTCATCGTATCGCTAAGATGCGCGTACAGGACCGGGTCCGGAAAACCCGGCTGGTGATACACCCGCATCTCCACATCGCTGGACCCCTCTGCAAAGCGGAATTGCAGGAGATCTTTTTCACCCGTAAGCTCGGGCAGATTAAATCGTTCCGTCAATTCTTTGGGGATATAGCGGGCATAGATCGCCCGTTTTTCCTCTTCAGGGAGTTTATTAATCCCACCGATTGTTGATGGATTCATGGTTTTCGCTGACCGGTGTGCAGGAATGCAAAGTCCTGTGCCCTGATTAGGCACCTAAGCAGACGGCTGCCGGGATTCTAATTGAGCCTGTGCCTGCTGTTGTATCTTATTGACCACCTGGAACACATCCTTGTAAGGCTGGCTTCCCAGAGCAGAGAGAATTTGGTTGATCTCGTCCAGTGTCAAAACCAATTTGATTTCCTGCATGCTCATAGTTCCTTTCGATGACCGGAATCAGGTTTTGTGAACTTGCAGCGCCGTGGACAGATGATTTCGCGACCGACAGTCTGTGATCATGGAGAAGTGCACTGTTGTTCGGAGTTTGCATACAGACTCCGGGAAACTACCTTACCCGAGATTCGCGTTCCGCGCTCCGGGCTTCATCCCGTTTGGCGATCGTTGCGCGCTTGTCATACGCTTTCTTGCCCTTCGCCAGGGCGATCTCGATCTTGGCGCGCCCATCCTTCAAATAGACTCGAGTCGGCACGACCGTCATGCCCTTCATGCGGACGTTGTTCCATAGCTCGCGAATCTGCTTTTTGTGCAGAAGCAAGCGCCGGCGGCGGCGCGGCTCGTGATTGAAATGACTGGCTTGCTCGTAGGGCGCAATGTGCGCTTCCACAAGCCAGGCCTGTTCGCCGTTCTCGATATCCACATATGATTCCTGGATGCTCATCTGCCCGGCGCGAATCGACTTGATCTCGCTGCCCTGCAAGACAAGCCCCGCCTCGAACCGCTCCATCAGAAAATATTCGAATCCTGCCTTGCGATTGGTTGCTACCACTTTGACGTTTTCAGACATATGATTCATTTTACCGCTTGTCTCCTAAATTGACAGGCTTTTCTGGGGATGAGCCAGCCTGTATCCCCAGCTTAATGAGGGTTAATCTTGTTCGGACTCCCTTGATGGTAAAATTGCGGCCGGCGGGGGACGTGACAATGTAACTATTCAGACATCGCGGCGTCATATTAATATCCCCGCAGCTCCAATACAGTATCAAACCTAGGATTTTTGCACGATGGTTGAAGAGGATCGCCCCTCCGGATTCAGGTTCGAAGGTGGCGGCACTCGAACGTTATTTTTTATGGAAAGCAGGTCACATGCAAAAGCATTTTTGGGTTCCAACCAAAGTAATGCTCGTGTTTATAACTTTGATGGCTTTATCTGGTATATCTTCTGCCTCGAGTGCCCCTCTCCTCAGTTACAGTCCAGCCTTGCGCCGTTATCCATATTTAACTGATGTGGTTGGCTCCTATGCCACGATCAACTGGGCAACCGACCGATCAGACACCAGCGGACTGGTACGCTACGGCAAGGCCGGCGCGGAGGCTTGCACGGCTCACACGGTTATTCCGACCAAGACTCCGATTTCTGTAAACGGTGGGCTGGAATATCAGTGGAAGGCACAACTGAATCTTGATCCGGGTACCCAGTACTGCTATCGAGTCTATCTTGGCACGAGTCCGGTCAGCCAGATCGACCTGCTGGGAAGTGACCCTGCCCCCTCTTTCTGGACTCAGGTGCCGGCAGGCGCAAATGAATCTTTCTCCTTTGTGGTATTCGGAGATTGGGGATATGTGGACGACTCGGGAGACAACCCCTACCAGGCTAATCTGATGTCCCTCATCGCCGCCAGCGGGTCCCGTTTTGCGGTGACGACAGGCGACAACGGCTACCCGGATGGCAACCAGAAAAACTTCGGCGACCTCGTACAGACCGGACCCGGTGTGAGTGCCGTGTTCGGCCCCGCCTTCTGGAAGGTACCAGGCGCCTCTCTGCCGATTTTCCCGGCACTCGGAAATCATGGCGTTGCGAGCCTGGACACGCATCATCCCACTCTGATCACCTGGCCACAGGATCGCGCCGTCGCCACTTCTGAGGGACGATATGCAAAGGAAACCTATTGCTGTCTCGAAGGCACAATTTCTGCACAGTATCCAAGCATGTGGTATGCCTTCGACGCGGGCCCAGCGCGGTTCTATGTACTGGAAACGTCCTGGGATGAAGCCAACATTGGCACCGCCAGCGAATACCAGATGGATTACGAGTACCATTGGGCGCCCGGCACGGATCAATACGAATGGCTCCAGGCTGACCTCGCTTCTCATCCTTCTGTCTTGAAGTTTGCTTTTTTTCACTACCCTCTTTACTCTGATAATCCGTTTGAGCCCGCCAGTCCGTACCTCTTAGGCAGCGATGGGCTGGAAGGATTGTTGAAACAATACAATGTGGATGTTGCCTTTACCGGTCATGCCCATATTTATGAGCGGAATCTCCCAAGCGCAGCCGGCCTGCATAACTATGTCACTGGCGGAGGCGGTGGGATCCTGGGTACACTGGGCACCTGTACCGCGCTGGACGCCTATGCCATCAAGTTCACCACGACCGGAGCCGCCTGCGGCAGTGCGCCGGTGCCAACCAGCGCGGCGCAGGTCTATCACTTCCTGAAGGTGACGGTGAACGGGACAAACGTAGCGGTCACACCCATCAACTCGCTGGGGCAAACATTCGACATAATCCATCACAACTTCACTTCGGGCGCGGAATCCACCCCGCCGAGTCAGCCCGCGAGCTTGAGCGCCTCAGCCGTCAGCGGGACACGGATCGACCTGAGTTGGTCCGCCTCCACAGACAACAGTCGTGTCAGAGGCTACGGCATCTACCGGAACGGCGTGTTGGTCGATACGGTGGATAATGATATTCTCGATTATTCCGATATGGGCCTCGTTCCCGCGACCAGTTATTCTTATCAGGTCGATGCATTCGATGGCTCGGGCAATCATTCCGCACCGTCCAGCGCGGACTCAGCCACGACGGGAAGCACAGCCAGCTATACTTTTGTTCCGGTGGCAGATGCATTCGTCGCGGGGGATACGACCATGACCAACTACGGCAGCTCTGTATTTCTCAAGGCAGATACTTCTCCGGCGTTTCAATCGTACCTCCGATTCAATGTGGGCGATGTGAGCGGGACGGTAACCAAAGCAACCTTGCGACTCTACACAACATCCAGTTCGGCGGTAGGTTACCAGATCAAGAGTGTGAACGGTCAGGGATGGGAGGAAGGACAGATCACCTTCGCTAACGCTCCGGCTGCCGGGACCACGATCGGCTCTTCCGGGAATTTTGCCGCGAATACGTGGACCACTATTGATGTGACATCCCTGGTCACCGGCAACGGCGTCTACGATTTCATGATGACCACCGCGAGCGCAGCAACATTGAACTTCAACAGCCGCGATGCCGCGTCCAACCCTCCTCAGCTCGTCGTGGAGACGAGCGCGGGACCGGTGGCGGCGCAAGCGGTCCGTGTATGGGTCGGAGGAAACCAGCAGGGCAATCACCTGATGGAAGAAGGGCATGCCGTCCAGACGAGTTATGCCGGCCTGAATGATGGACCGGTAAAGATGACGAGCTCCACGGCGAATCCGATTCTGGGATCGGAGGCAGTGATTTACTCGTCACAGAGCTTCTCTGAGATGATGGGACTACCAAACAACCAGCTCGGAACAACGTATTGGCTCCCTTGGTACAACAATGTGGATCTCGATACACAGTTGCGGATTTCCAACGTTAGTGGCTCACAGGCAAGTGTACAAATCTTTATTAGAGGTCAGCAGATGCCGGGGAGTCCCATCCCGTTGAGTGCAGGACAAAGCAAACGCATCAGTTTTGCCGGTGTGAACAATGGACCCGTGAAGATCGTCAGCAACCAAAATATCGTGGCAGCGGAGCGCGTGATCTATAAAGTGAACGGCGTGAACACCAGCTTCTCGGAAATGATGGCTCTGCCAAATGCTCAGCTAAGCGAGACGTACTGGCTGCCCTGGTACAACAACGTCGATCTGGATACGCAGCTACGGATCTCGAACGTCAGCGGCTCGCAAGCCAGCGTGCAAGTATTCATTGCCGGACAACAGAGGGGCGGGACCATCCCCTTGAGTGCCGGGCAAAGCAAACGACTCAGCCTACCCGGCGTGAACAACGGACCGGTGAAGATCGTCAGCAACCAAAAGATCGTGGCAGCAGAGCGGGTGATCTATAAAGTGAATGGCGTAAACACAAGCTTCTCAGAGACCATGGGCCTGCCACAAGAACAATTGGACACCACTCACTGGCTGCCCTGGTACAACAATAGTGGCGCGCTGGATACGCAGCTGCGATTGGCAAACGTGAGCGGCTCGAATGCGACCGTGCATGTGTACATCGGCGGCGTGGAAATGACCGGTAGTCCCTTTACCCTGGCTCCGGGAGTGAGCACCCGTAAGAGTTTCCCGGGTGTGAATAACGGTCCGGTGCAGATCGTGAGTAGCCAGAACATTGTGGCGGCGGAGCGCGTGATCTACAAAGTCAACAACACACCCACCAGCTTTTCGGAGATGATGGGCTTTCCGAACAGGCTGCTGGACACGACCTACTGGCTGCCCTGGTATAACAACGTCGAGCTTCAGACGCAATTGAGACTCGCTGTGCCGTAAGCCGGTCTATTCCTCCAGGACAACAATTTTCCCGGCTGTCCCGTCGATTCGGATCCGCTGTCCATCCTTCAGCCGGGTTGTCGCCTGGTGAACACCGACAACCGCCGGGATGCCATACTCACGCGCGACCACGGAGCCATGCGTCATCATCCCGCCGACTTCGGTGATCAATCCGGACGCCGCCATAAAGAGCGGCGTCCAGGCCGGGTCGGTGCCCGGGCAGACGAGGATCTCTCCGGGAGCCAGTTGCGCACCGCGCGGGTCAAGGATGATATGGACAATCCCTTCCGCGACACCCGGCGAGACCGGGCTTCCACTGATCACAGTATCCGTATCTGCCAGAACGCCGATCCCTTCATAAAAAACGCGCCCGTCACTGACGAGGACGCGCGGAATTTGCCTGCGCCGGTTTTCGCGCTCGTGAGTGACACGCCGCTCGGCAACCAGCGATTTCCAATCATGCAGATCCTGACCGGCAAGTGCCTGCAATTCATTGAAGTGCATAAAGAATAGATCGTCGGGTCTCTCGACAATGCCTTCCCTGGCAAACTCGTCGCCGCTGGCAAGCAGCTCGCTTCGAACCATCCCCATCAGACGGACAATGAAGAACTTGGGGGATTCGCGCAATCCCATCAACATGCGGATGCGCCCTGCCAGGGTGCGCACGACCCTTTCCTTGAGCCCCCCGCCGAAGCCGCGGCGCGCCTGCGCGGCAAGCCTTTCGATCGCTTGCTCCGCTGCCTTTGCCCCTCGCGCAAAGAGTGCATCCGGAGCCATTTCATCCGGGATCTGAAGGTAGCTTTGCAGTGTCTGTATGACAGCGGTGGGCTCTTCACGCCAGCGTAGCTGGCCCATATCAATCTCAGCCAGACCGCGCATGCCGTAGCGTTTCATGAAGTCTGCAATCGCCGCCTGCGCTGTCTCAGGGAGAGTTCCACCCAGGTATCGCGATGCAAGCGTCTGGGCATCTCCATTAAGAAAGGCTGCAGAAGAATCCGGATCCTGCTTAATGGTCTTTGCGATCCGCCACAGCACCATATCCATTTCTGTTGTCACGTTGTTGGGCAGAGCCCGTGTCACCTCCAGGGAGGTTGCCGAAAACCCGTGATCTGTCTTAGGATCGGTCTCATCGTCCGCCAGGTGCGTGAGAAGATTCAGAGAAGCCACCCCGGGACCCAGCACAGGGATAAAACGCGGCAGCAGACGGTATAAGGCAGTGGAGATGTTCGCCTGCATGAACTGCAGGCGCTGCGCCAAACGTGTGAACTTGTCTTCTCCCGTGATGCTTGGCGGAGTCAGCTGGCTTTCGATATATGCCTGGAACGTCTCGCGAGCTTTTTGGGGATCGTGCATGTTAAGCCCGGCGCGCCCCACGATGGGAAGGAGAAAGCCCAGCAGCGCACCCAGGGTGCTGAGCCTGAGATGTCCCTTCCCGGCCCCGAGACGCTCCTCCCCTGCCAGCCCGCGCAGGATTTGACGGACGCTCGGTTCGGCGAATCCCAGGGCGGTTTCATAGACTCTTGTTCCCGCCGGATTGCGCATTAAATCGCTGATTTTGATCCACAGGCGCTCGCCCGCGGGGACAAGAACCTCCGTTTTGTCGTAGGGGATCTGCGCCCCAAATAGCCTCCCTGCCCCGCTAAACGCCATCCGAATGGCATCCTGACCGAGAGGCGTGATCGCTCCCAGGATGCCCTGCACCGAGCCAAACGAAAACCAGACGACAAGCGGATCAAAGGACTCCTTCGGCAGTGGGTAGAGAGAGGTAATCGGACGGGACTGCAGGATATACAACTTGTTTTCCGCGAATGCCCACTCGATATCCTGTGGGAACCGGTATTCATTCTGGATCTGCTGGCCAAGCTCTGCTACCTGCAGAATTTCTTCGTCGGCAAGAGCCTGCCGCGCCGAGGCATCTTCCTCGATCGTTTCCACACCCCCGCCGGTTTTGCCACGTGTGGAGATTTTCTTTGCTCCAAGGGTTTTGGTGAGCACGCGATTGTTGAGCGTGTCAACGACATAGTGATCCGGCTCCACCTGACCCGAGACTAATGCTTCCCCCAGCCCAAGGGTGGCATCGATGACCGCTTCGCTGCGCAAGCCTGTGAGAGGGTTTGCCGTGAACAGCACCCCCGAGGCGTCGCTCTGCACCATTTCCTGCACAATGACTGCCAGCGCCGCTTCCTGATGACTGATTCCGTTGCGGATGCGGTAACCAATCGCACGCGCTGTCCACAGGCTGGACCAACAGTGGATGACAGCTGCGAGCAGCTGCTCGGCGCCGATAATGTTCAGATATGTATCCTGCTGACCGGCAAAAGACAGGTCGGGCAGGTCTTCGGCAGTTGCCGAGGAACGCACGGCAACCGGTTTGTCTCCGAGTTCTGCATAGGCTGAGCGGATCGCACTTTCCATCTCTCCGGGCATTTTCCCTGTTGAGAAGGCGGCACGGATCTGGGCTGAGGCTTTCTCCAGGGCACCCGCATCTTCTGCAGAAAGATTGGCCACTCCTGAGAGAATCGCCGGCAGCCAACGATTGGCATTCAAGAATTCGCGATAGTCATCCGTAGAAATGATAAATCCGGGCGGAACGGCAAACCCTGCGCGTGCAAGACGGGCAAGATTCATCCCTTTTCCGCCAGCACTTTCCAGGGTGGCTTCTGAAGAGCTAAAGGGAAGGATTGTCATAGGGCTATTATTGCACAAAAGCCGGAGAAATCCTCTTAGAGATTCTCGAAAAAAACCTGTTAGAAATCTTTACCAACCGCAATATATAAAGTACAGGTACAATTCGCACCCTGAGAAAAGGAAGAACGTAGAGTTATGCATTCTCACGAAGAAATATTGGATTTTGAGAGAGTCCTGATCGAGGAGCGAGCCCGTCTGGTGCGTCTCTGCAGCTGGTTTTCGGGAAATCCTGAGGCAGCAGAAGATCTGGCACAGGAGACGTTGATCGCTGCCTGGAAGAGCCGGGCGCAATTACAGTCTCTCGAGAAATTGAAACCCTGGACCTCTGCAATTGCCCGCAATATTTGTTTGAACTGGTTAAGGCAGCATTCCCGGGAACAGAGCCATTTGCTCTACTCCATGGATTCGGACGAAAACTCCTTCAACAGTGAGCTGCAGGATGAAACCAGCCTTGAGCTGGAATTGGATCGTTATGAGCTGGGGAAATTGCTGGATCAGGCACTTGCCCTGCTACCCGCAGAAACCGCGCAAATGCTGGTAGAACATTACATAAAAGAATCCTCGCAGGCTGAAATTGCGGAGATGATGAACATCCATCCCGGCACCGTTGCCGTGCGACTGCAGCGCGGCAAACTCACTCTACAAAAATTGCTGCGCAAAAATCTGCAGGCGGAAGCATCCGCCTTCGGGCTGATCCATCAGGATAACCATGGATGGGAAGAGACCAATATCTGGTGTCCGTGGTGTGGGGACGCGCGCCTGGTGGGCAAATATCAGAAGAATGAGATGTTTGCCCTTCGGTGTCCAAAATGTGACCCGTACTCCGAAAGCATCATGGCCGGGCTAGACCTGACCAAGCCATATCATGCCAGCCTTTTGGGAAATATCAAAACCTACAAGCCTGCTTATTCGCGCTTGCTGGCGGCGTTCCATCCCCTTTACCAGGAAGCCTTGAAATCTCACACGGCTCCCTGCCTTGCCTGTGGAAGTCCGGTTGACGTAAGCATGGAACATGATGCCCAGCTGGATAAACGGTCTTCAATGTTTGGTCAGATCACGTTGCGTTGTCCTGCCTGCGGCTGGGCTTCGAACAAATCCCTGTCAGGTCTTGTCCTTGGTTCGCTGGAGGCGCAGCGCTTCTGGCGGGAATACCCACGCATGCGCACCCTCCCGGCTCTGGAAATTGAGGTGCAGGGATCACCGGCATTGTTGACTCGCCTGCAGAGTCTTACCAACAACGCAGAATTGACGGTGATATCCCGCCGCGAAACACTGGAACAGATGGAAGTTCATTCCAACGTAAAGTTCTAAGTTTCCCTTCTCCATTCAAGTCAATAAATCAAAGAGGTTGGCAATGTTTACACTGCTACGCCAGCGCAATTTCGCGCTGCTATGGTTCGGCGGGTTGATATCCATCATGGGCGATTGGGTACTGGGCGTTGCCCTGCCCTTCTTTGTCTATCAGGTTTCCGGCTCGACCATCGCCACAGCCGTGATGGTCGCGGCGGAACTGCTGCCGCGACTGTTGTTTGGCTCGATCGCAGGCGTCTTCGTCGATCGCTGGGATCGCAAAAAGGTCATGGTCATTACGAGCCTGAGCCAGGGACTTGTGATTTTGCCTTTGTTCCTGGTCCGTTCCGCCGATATGCTTTGGATTGTCTATGGAGTGAGCTTTATCCAGGTGACGTTAGCCATCTTCTTTGGTCCGGCAGAAAATGCGCTGCTGCCCCTGTTAGTACCTGAGGATAAATTGATCCAGGCGAATTCGTTGAATGCCATGAACAACAACTTCGCGCGCTTGATCGGTCCTCCCCTAGGAGGAGGTATCCTGGCGCTCTGGGGATTGACCGGTGTTGTCTTGTTCGACAGCCTGACGTTCCTGATCGCGGCGTTGATGATCGCCTCGATCACCCGATTCGGGAAAGCTGTCACTTCCTCTCCACCGGAGGAAACCTCCGAAGGGACTTCCTGGAGCCGGTTCTGGAAGGAATGGTCCGAAGGAATCGACATTGTCCGCAGGGATCGCGTTGTGCTGGTGCTGTTCATTACCGTTGTCATGTTGAACTTTGGCGGGGTGATGATCGATCCCCTGGGAGCCGCTTACATCGTCGACATTGTCAAGGCGGGCGCGGAGGTCTTTGGCATGCTGGTGGCTGTCCAGGCGGTCGGTGGCATCCTCGGGGGGCTGCTGGCCGGAAAAATCGGTCACCGTTTCCCAACAGCCCGCCTGTACGGATGGGCAGAGATCGTCCTCGCCGTGGTGATGGCGATCCGCTACAACATCCCGGAGATCCCGATCCTGTTCGTTATGACGTTGCTGGTCGGCTTGCCGGCAGCCCTGGGCGTGGCAGCCCTCGAGACGCTGTTTCAGCGCAACGTGCCCAACACGCATCTCGGTCGCATCTCCGGTGCTCTGAACTCCACCGTGGGCATCACGAGCCTGCTCGGCGTGCTTGGGATCTCAGGCGTTCTGGGGGAAGTACTTGGAATTGTGCCGGTTTTGAACATCGCGGCAGGGATCACCATGCTGACAGGTGTGGTCGCCTTGCTGTTCTTGCCTGAAAAAGCCTAGAGGCCAGCTGGAATCTACGTAACCCAACTGGGCCTTTTCCGTTAATCAGCACGAGGGCAGGCACATAGCGGTGTCATTCTCAGGCGATCTGCTTAACCTATGAAAACGGAATGCGAATATGGCAACGATAAAAACAAAACTGAACGTCGATTCGGAGGCGCTTAAAAAGATCAAGCTGGTGGCGGTCGCCTATTCATTTGTCGACCGGGAGCTTTTCCCCAACGAGGAGGCGTATAAGGCTGAAAAGGAAGTGGAGGATCGCGCCCAGGAGGTTATAGATGAAATCAAAAAACTGGGACTGGAAGCGAAAGGCTATCCGGGGGATCAATATTTGTTGACCAATCTTCTCATTGACCGACCGGATGTGATCGTCAACCTGGTGGATACGGTGCGGGGCAAGGACAAACTGGCAAGCACCATCCCGGCGTTTCTGGAGTATGCCAATATTCCTTTTACCGGCTGTGGCGTCACGGGCATGGTCATCGGCAGCAACCGGCATCTGTTCAAAGAACTGCTCGAGTACAACAAAATTCCAACGCCTGAATACAAGTTCATCAGAGACCTGCGGTCGAATACACCTCCGGATTTTGACCCACCCTACATCGTCAAGTTGAACGAGAGCGGCGGGAGTATGGGGATTGACAATCGCGCCGTCAAAGAAACTGTGGCGCAAGTCCTGAAAAAAGTGGAAGACCTGCAGGGCGACTACAAGATCCCGGTGCTGGTCGAGAAGTTCATCGATGGACGCGAGGTCACCGGTGTCGTGTTCGAAGATGGAAAGACCCGTCACGTTTTCCTGGCAGAGAAAAAGTTTAAGATCAAACCAGATGGGAAACACGAATACACAAGTATCGAAAGCTACGATAATCCCAATGCTGCAAAATATCAGAAGGTCGAAGAAGATCTGGAGAAAAGGCTAACGGAGCTTTGCGCGAAGGCGTTTGAGATCCTGCGCTTCAGCGATTATGCCAAGTTCGATATCCGCGTCGACGAAAAAGACGGGACTCCCTATTTTATCGACTGCAATCCCAACACGTCCTTGGGTCCTGGAGAGCAGCCCATGACGCAGGTGATGGAGCTACACGGAATTGAGTTCGAGGAAATTCTTTCCAGTCTGTTGAGTTATCATGTCAAATCCCCCGTTAGACCCAAAGAAATTTAGTCGGTTAAGAAGAATCCAGCAGATCACCGAAAACCATTGCGGTCCGGCTGTGACCCAAATGCTGCTTGAAAATATCGGCGTGAACGTCAGCCAGGAAGAGATCACAGAAGCAGCCGGTGCGACGCGCCTCATTGAAACACATGGCACGCGCGTGGATCAGCTCGCCAAAGCTGTGCACGAACTGGCTCCTATTGCCAAGCTCTGGTATAAGGAAAAAGCGAGCGTAGAGGATCTGGAATATGTTTTGGAGGAATGCAAATTTCCGGTAGGCGTCGAATGGCAGGGTTTGTTTGAGGATATGGATGACGATGAGGAAGATTACGGTCACTACAGCATCATCGCTCACATCGATAAAGTCAAAGACGAAATCATTGTCGTCGATCCGTATAAGGATTTTGTTGACCAGAGCCGGATCGTAAAGATGGGTCTGTTCCTGAACCGCTGGTGGGATTTCAATGAAGTGAAAGATCCAACTACGGGGGAAAAAGAGTTCAAAAAGGATGAACAACTTTTCTTCGTTGTAACGCCACTCAGCACGGCCTTTCCCTCAGAACTGGGGATGCAATCCTTTTACTGAAAAGCAATGGGTCCGGCGCTCGCCGGACCCATTGCTTTTATGGGACAACATTCGGAACCTGTATTATTTTAATTGTTCCTGGTAGTCCAGATATTTGTGCAGCTCGGACTCATCCGTTTTTTCCAGCCAGTCACAGACCGCCAGAGTATTTTCGAGGAACGATCCATCCGGGATGAATTTCTTATCAAATAGCGCGCTGCCGATGGTAAACCCCCACGCACCTGCCTGCCAGACTTCTGCCAACCGCTTATACGATTCGATCGATCCCGCAGACACGATTGGAACGTCGGTCGCTTTGACCACCTCGCGCAGCAGCTGTGGCGCGTCTCCCGTGTAGCGATAGCTCAACAAGTCCATGCCCTGAACGCCCTTGCTTTCGAGAAAGCAGGCATGGTCCACGATCTCTTCGATAGTCCCATCGAGGATGCTGGGGTGACCGTAGATGTGACCGGGGAATGGATAGTATTGGATCGGTTTGCCGCTCAGGAATTCCAAAATGGAGTCAAAGAATACAGTCCCCATCAAAATATCAAAGCCAGCGTCGACCGCGATTTGCGCGCCTTGCAATCCTTCCTCTTCCGACAGGCTGACCACCTCGAGATAGGTGGTTTTTCCCGCTTCTTTCATCTCATGGACCAAGGCTTTCATCTCGTCCGGAGGTAGTCCCACATCTTTGAAACCCCAGTGTTGCACCGGAGCATCTTTACATTCCCTGAAAATCTGCAAGGCCTCTTTTACCGTGCTGTCATTATAGGTAAGCATTAAGATGAATTCCGGTTTCATTTTATTTCAGCCTCCTAACGGAACCACGACAAGGTTTGCAGCGAGTGTCTCATTCCATAAACTTTGCCACAGCGTACTGAGTTCTCTGAGAACAAACGCAAAGGTCCCCGTATGCTTTGTAGCAAAGCGGATGTTCACCCGTTCCTTCAGACACTCCTGTTTTGCACAAGGTCTTGACTTTTCATATCGAATTTGCTATAGTGTTACTTGTATTACATCATAACATAGTATAGCAATACGTTTCCATTATATACACTTCCATTCTTTACGTCAACTTATCCTCGCTTGGCTCTGCTTCATACAATGCATCACCTGCAAAGTAAAGGAAGGAAACATGGACGAAACGTCAGCACGCGTTATCCGAGCTGTGGAAGCCAGAACATTTATGGAAGGTCCGGAGCTGTGCCGGGAATACATTAGGACACCCAAGATGTGGCTCGGCACCTCCACACTGCAGCCAGGTCAGCGGGGCAGCATCGATGTCGGACATTCGGTTTCAGAGGAGGTCTTCTATTGCTGCAAAGGACATGTGCTGCTGTTCGATGAAAAACATTACTATGAATTATTTGGGGGAGACGCGATCTTCATTCCGGAAGGATTACCACATACTCTCATCAACATCGGTGAAGAGACGGCTGTTCTGGTCTGGGCAGGAGCACCCGGAGAATAAAGCATGCCTCACATTCTGGCATTTGATCTGGGAACGACTGCGCTCAAGTGTGCCCTGCATGATGTGAATGGGACCGTCCTTGCAAAAGCATCTGAGGAATATCGGTTGATTACACTCCATCCCGATTGGGTGGAAATGGATGTGGAGACCTACTGGCAGGCCTTCAAGTCTGCAGTCGGAAGAGTGCTAAAAGAATCGGCGGTCGATCCCGCCGAGATCAAAGCACTGGGAGTCTCCGCGCAGGGAGAGACCTTGATTGTGGTGGACCGCGAGGAAAAACCCTTGCGCCGCGCGATCGTCTGGCTGGATAACCGCGCCCAGGGGGAAGCTGACGAACTGGGAGATCTATTCGGTCACCAGAACGCTTTTGAAGTCACCGGGCAGGTAAAGCTTGTGCCGACCTGGCCCGCCAGCAAAATCCTCTGGCTTAGAAAATGTGAACCGGAGCTCTTTGAGCGGGTTGGCAAGTTTCTGTTGATCGAGGATTACTTCCTTCACCGTCTCACTGGAGAATACGTCTGCGAAGGTTCCCTGCTCACATCCACCTGCTACTGGAACTTCCGCACGCGTGCGTGGTGGAAGGAAATGTTGCAGGAGCTAAACGTTTCCGAGCAACAGCTTCCCCAATATCGCGAATCGGGCGAGGCTGTCGGAACGCTGCGGAGCGAAATTGCGGAGGAATTGGGGCTGAGCGCAAATACCGTAGTGTGCACGGGCGCACTTGACCAGGCCTGCGGCGCGATTGGCGTGGGTAATATCAAGCCCGGCATCTTCA
>Ga0114129_10001671_pt1 | contig 30221 bp, 28 predicted proteins | sample RhiMetdeltSRZDD1_FD_80071 | JGI IMG/M metagenome (GOLD analysis project Ga0114129, IMG submission 80071) | Populus rhizosphere microbial communities from Tennessee, USA - Rhizosphere MetaG P. deltoides SRZDD1 (version 2) (version 2) | ecosystem: Host-associated > Plants > Roots > Rhizosphere >...
AGCTGCGCACCAAAGAGCATGATTCTGCTTCTCAGAGTGTATTCGTGTCGCTTCCGGTCTTTTGGATCGTCTTGGCATCTGATCCCGTGCCGACCAACATTGCAAGGATAATCTTTAGTTATCATTGGTAGTGTTTTACAGGGTCAACGGATCGATAAGAAATGCGGTCATCACAGGTAAGCTCGGCTTTCGGCGAAGTCTGTATGCTATACTACTGGCAAGGTAACTACCGCATCCCAAACTAAATGAAGATACTTATTGTGGGTGGAGGTGTCTCTGGATTATCTCTTGCGGGCCTTCTACGAAAATATGGCCTTGGCAGCGTCACACTCATTGAAAAAGCATCGGACTTTCGCAACGCGGGCTTTCTAATTGGTCTTTGGGGTAATGGACGAAGAGTGTTGCGAGAGTTAGGGATAGAACAACGAGTTATCGAGCAAGAGGGTTATGAGATCTCCTGGAATGCATTTCACGACAGACGTGGGAAGTTACTCAAGAGTTTTCCGCTAGATTTCAAGGATTTCGGACCGCCTGCTATCATCGCTCGTTCAACGCTTCAGAAAGGCCTCGTGGAAACCATTAGTGGTGTAGAGGTTCGTTTTGGCACTACGATAGAGAGAATCCAGCAAATCAACAGCGGGAGAGTGCAGGTGGATTTTGGTGATCGGCAAACGGGGTGCTTCGATATCGTGGTTGGTGCAGATGGAGTACGATCGTTAACACGCGAACTAGTATTCGGAGAAAACCTCTTAAAGTACTACGGGTGGGGTGTCTGGGCCTTTTGGTTGCCCGATGAATTCAAACATCCGGACGGGCCAATAGAATTGGCCGGGAACGGTAAGATGTATGCGATTTACCCCTTATACAATCGCTCTGTTGTCATGTTTGTAGCCAGAATGGCTCCAGGCGAGGTTGGGCAGAAATACGATCGACTGGAGAGTCTCCAGCTGCTTTTCTCTGAGTTTAACGAATCCGCGAGACAAATTATCGCAGTGGCTCCCGATGCTAGAGACGTGTTTTTTGACGACCTCGGGTACGTTGACTGTCCTACGTGGGTCCGAGGGAGTGTAGTGCTCATGGGAGATGCCAAGCATGCTACGTCACCGATCTCTGGCGTGGGGGCGTCTCTTGCTATGGAGGATGCATTCGTCTTAGCTGACGAGTTGAGGAGACATCCCGACCAAGACTTGCAACTTACCCTGTTGTCCTATGCGAAACGACGTGAGAAGCGAATTCAGAAATTTCAAATAGCAGGAAAACGAATTGATAAGTGGGCGATGGCAGCCGGTTTTCCAGCGGTTCTTCGAGATATCTTATTGCCCCTTGTCCCCACCTCATTTTTCCTTTCCAAGATTCGGACTCTATTGTCCCAGGAATCTTGAAGTAGCCGAGGTCAACTCGTCCAGGACAACTCGCGCGCTAAAATCCACTCTTTGCGTCATCAATTCGCACAGTATAAACTAGCAGATTGAGCGACGCCCGGAGTATGAGAGAATACAAAACAGTGGAGTTAGGCGCATCTGTCTAACGGTGAGCAAGCTAGATTACAGCGTGATGATTGTAGGAGCGGGACCAGCAGGACTGTCAACGTGGATACACTTATGTGGAGGAAATCTAAGCCTCGCCAGAGATGCCGTGCTAATAGAGAGAGAGTCTCTCCCCCGAGATAAGCTTTGCGGCGGCGGTATCACGCATCGTGGCGACACTGTGTTGGCTCGCCTAGGATTGGAGTTGAACGTTCCTTCAATCCTTATACGGGAAGCTGAGCTCAGATTCGAGAAAGGTAGCGTTCGTATAGTTCGCGAAGAGGGGTTATTCCGTATCGTTAATAGATACGAATTTGACTTCGCGCTAGCCAGCGCAGCTCGTAAGCGCGGACTCAGTCTGCGAGAAAGAGAGAGCATAGTCGACTATGACTGCACGCATGAGGCTATAAATGTTAGAACAACCGCCGGGCAATATCGCGTCGGAGTTCTAGTGGGTGCAGACGGAGCCAACAGTATCGTACGCTCAAAACTCCTACGTGATAGGGGGCGGGGCATATGCCGTTTGATCGAAGCTATCCAAACCGCGTCTGGGCAAGAACTCGATCAGGCAAGGTCCGTACTGTTTGACTTTTCTCACGTACGCGAATCACTTCAGGGGTACGTGTGGAAATTCCCTTGTAAACGAGAAGGCGCGAACTGTTCAAACTACGGTATATTTGATAGCCGGGTGAGAAAGGAACGGCAGCTAGCCTCATTGAGCGGAATCTTTGCCGGCGCTCTGAAAGCTCGCGGTCTTATTGATGATAAATGTCTATGGAATAGTCATCCAATACGTTGGTTCAGAACTCGGGAGCTTTTTTCAGCGCCACGTGTGCTGCTTGTTGGGGATGCTGCCGGCGTAGATCCATTGCTGGGTGAAGGGATTTCCTTCGCTCTCCAGTACGGAGAGTTGGCGGCGACTGAAATACTACGGGCTTTCAAACTTCATGATTTCTCATTTAGCAGCTATCGGAAGCATTTGCTCAAGCATCCAGTTGGTAAAGGACTGTCGCTCAGGAGTGCAGTAGCCAGATTGCTTTACAGCAGGTGGTCCCCATTACTAATGGACATAACTCGCAAAACCCTGGCCCTGCGGGTAGCAGGGAAGAGTTATTTGCAGAACTATCTACAGGGGGTTTTAGAGTGACCAAAAGATTGTCGTCATTTCCTTTTCAAGTGCTGATAAGCTTTCTGCCTTTTTTCTATTTCGCGAGTTGAGAGAGAATGCAACCTGAGAAGGTTGGAAGATTGAAATAAGGAATGCTCGGCAGGACTCGAACGGGCGACCCTGCTTAGAGGGAAATAATTCCTTGTTATCCTGATTGAAGGACTGATAGTGGTTGAGCCTGGCTGGGAATTAGTCATAGAGAATATAGTGCACTCAGATCGCCGACGATCGTAAAGCCTATTGCTGAGGTCCCTATTGATTTTAAGGTAGTTCGTAGTACAATCGCAGTTTTAAGAACTTTGGCTGACTTGCCTTTGGTTTGGCGAAAGCCGTCCACCGGCAAGGTCCAAAAAGCCTGTGGTTACTGAGCCCAAGTTACTAAATTCAGAACTGGAGGTAAACATGACACCGCCGACATGGCTCAAGCGGATTTGGCGTGGTTTTCTGCAGACGATCAGCCTATGGTTCGTTGCGATCGGCACGGCTTGCATGATTTTGGCCTATCTGAATTCATTTGGCGCTTCAGATAAGTTCAACGAGCTCCTAAAGTCATTCGGCAGTGCTATCCTGGTCGCTGGCGTGTTCGCTGTTCTTTTGAAGTCATTTCAGTTTCTCGGAGTATTCAGTGAAGAACTCAACAAGATTCTTTACGACAGGGACGACCTCCTCGCACAAAAGCGGCTACGCGAGGTTATTCGAGAGGAGGCAAGGAACACACTCTATGATGCCCTCTATGACCCCGAAGAAACGCCGCCAGTAAGGCTTCGACAGGTCTTCAGGGAGGAACTCGTATCCTCTATTTATAGCCCGACATTATTGGCAAGACAAAGCGATATAGAAGAAATATGGAAGATGGTTTCGAAGGTCCTTTATAACAGCAAGTTTCCCGAAATAAGCAACCAGATTGAAGAGACTATTCTGAGAACATATTTTCCCACAAAGATAAATTATTACTATGAGACGTTTGCAAAAGACGTAGACATGAGACCACTGTCAGATCAGCCAGATTACTTTACAGCGACTGAACGATACAGCTATACAGTTAAGTCAGCCGATTCGTCGCAGCTAGTCATTCCCTATTCAGCCGAAATCATTAGAAAAGAGGGAGATAGCTCAGATTACAATCTACTTAGTATTAGTATCAACGGTGAGGATAAGACAGACGAACTGAGGAGTCAGCTACTCAAATGCACGGACAATCCTGGCAAGTTATTGGTCAAATTCAACATACCGTTACAGGGCGAGAGGGAGTATAAAGTCATCATAAACCAAGAAAAGATATACACGCCATTCGTAGATAACACCGATGTATTCAGTTCTAGTAAATTCATCAATAACTTGGAACTTGATTTGCGCCATCCGGAGCATTTGATAATGACATTTTTCCCAATGGGAACGCCGCAGGAGTTTAATAGCGAGGTTACTTCGAAAACTAGAATCTGGCAGACGTATAGAGGCTTGATTTTTCCAAAGCAAGGCTATAGAATTCTCATGTTTAGGAGGTAAACAAAGATGGGCGTTAAGGAAATAGTCTAATCTAATTACAGAAGCGAGTTGGCGCTGAGTCGCTGAAGTGAAATGGTCCAGGTTCAAGGTGCGTCGGCCCGACCTGCCTCCCCACACTTTGACGCCGCGTGCATCTCCGACGTGCCGGGAAGAGGACGGATAGTCAACCTTGAACTTGTTTTATTCGGTCTGTGCGCGTTGGTGGTGAATAAACAAGGGTGAAGGATACTTGCTTGTTCGACTGTGCCAGCTGCCAGATCGGCCCACACTCCTTAAATATTTCGTTGGCGGTAGACGAATCCGAAGCATCGAAGGTTCTTGCCTGGAGGCGTTTTTTTTGAGTTAGTTTGGAGCTATCGTATTTGAATCTATAAGCTATCCCACCGAGTTGCAGAATCAGAATAATCTGCGGCGAAAAGGAACCAACAACCAACTATGAAGAAGTTACTAGCGATCGCTCTAAGTTGTTTTGCGTCTCCGTGCGGTGGAACCTGCCCAAGCTGTGGGCAGCAATGCATTGGAGGATCTCATCCCGTAGGACAGCACTACTGCCCGGAAGGCCATTCTTGGTAAGACGAGATTTGCTTCAGCGACATGGTAATAGCGGGCTCGTACCACCCTAGAGCCACTCGGTTCGCATACTCATCCGAGTAAGTTACCTCGAGGGAAAGCGAATCGCGGTAGCGAGATCGCACAGGCCATCTATAGTGAATTTGCCCAGCCCGTAGTCAATCGCATCGAACGCCTTCCCACTTGAAAGGTCTTTGATATCCTCGCAGTAAGTATTGACTGTCCATTCTATGTTCCTTCTGCGTCAATGGTGTGAGCACAAATGTGTGATTTACGATTGTCAAGTTATTGCCAACATTCGATAACACCCGGAGCTTGGTGAGGGTCATCGCCAACCCACGAGTTGGAGCGTAGCGACAACAAATGTTCGTGGCCGCCATGAATCCAACGTTTCGCGGGATCCTCTTATAACTGTTAGTTATTGATGGTCCCACAGAATAATTTGGGGCTTCCGTAACCAATCGTGAGCTATCTAAGTCGCTGAGTGTAATTCTAGCCACCTCCTGTAATATCGCGCTTCAATACGATCTCGCTGCTCGGCAGTAATTAGATTGTAAAGGTGCGCCCGACTAATTTGACACGGCCAATACTCCCTAAGGGCGGTCATCGTGAACCTTGGAGCCTTTCCGTCATGAGTCACCTGTTGAGCCATACGTTCTAGCGCAGTACTAATTTCGCTCTCATGTTTTATCTGCGCCTCAGTCACAGACTCATCTCCGCTTATGAGCTGTGTTCCTTTCAAAAGGAGTGTGATCTCTTCCTGCCAATGAGGGGTATCAATGTATTGAAGTCCCCGAACTTCGATCGAAATCTCGTCTTCAATTCTAAGCAACTCTATACAGGGCCGATCGATAATAATTGGATCAAGACTCGCGAGCATTTCAAGTGTTACGGGCGCGGCAAATCGAAAAACACGAGCCCTAGTTCGACGAGTTGGTATGAACTGTGGTTTATACGGGTCAGGTAGGACTCGGACAAGTTCCAATGCAAAGTGCTTTTGGTCTTCGCGCCACACTGATCCCGGGCTTGCGGCCACGCCGATCTTAAAGCTTGTAGTGGACGAGAGTTGAAATATGGTTACCAGACCGAGCCATCCCCTACTTCCGGGCTCCAGAAACGTCACTAAAGATCTATTCTCTAAAGTACACCAAGCATCCTCAAGAACTGTTAGCCGCAATCGAGATTGACCAACTTTTCGGACGACATCTTTATCATAAGGGCTAGATGTCTTTGGCTGCATATTCCTTTTGAGTCTTGTATTCACGATTTTGTCCCTACGGAAATAATTTCAAACGACCAGAGGATGGCTTCTTTAGCTAGTATGCCTGCCCTCTCAGAAGTGCCCGGTTATTTAAGCTGCACGATTAGCCCGCAGAAGTAAAGTACGACGGCTAAGACAGTGCTACCTAATGCAAGCATGAGTGTGATCGCAAGACTTCTCCACCAAGACACCGCTGCTTGAAGCTTTTCACGCTCACTTAGAAGATTCTCTATATGTCGAATTCTCTGCTCTTCTGCTAGCTTTTCTCGAATCCTCTCCGCGATCAGATCGATCTCTAACCTCGGACGCTCAGCCCAAAAGGCTTTTGGCAATTCCGCCTTGTCCCTCTTACCAGACACAGCAGCTCCCTCTGGGGACTATATTATTCTTTCCTGCTTTTGATAAGCTGAGGAGGCTCAGCGCGTTCGGAGTCCTGCTCTCCAATTTCTGCACCAAAGGGTCAATAGGAATCTTGACGATATCTTTCAAGGGGACTTGAAAGCCATTTGGTACTGGTAGAATGCTACACTACATTTTGCGTGCGAATCAATAAGCCGATCTATCTATTGTGCCCACAAAAGACTTTTTGACAAAATTAGACATTGTTCGATCTTGACTCGCGGATGCGGTGACTTATTAGAAACGCGACAGAATAGTATAGCGCCCGAAATTGTGAGGACTCATGTTTGAAGGGGCTTGTGAATCTTACGGTCGCAGCTTCCGATTTGCGACACCCACATAAACGTCTTGCCGGCTAAGGGAAGTAATAGCGCGGGCGGGCGCAACACTTTCATCGTTGAAGTAACACAGCGGTCTCGCCTTTTGGCCAAGCAAGGACTCCTATCCTCTAATATAGGCAACGACTGGTCAACTGACACCCTCAAAGCGAAGTTAGAGGGCCGCCGAGTACGCTTTTCAGGATTTCTATTCTTCGATACCGACCATGTCGACCAAGCATGGCAGACCGATCCGACGAACAAGATCGGTGCTGATAATTTTCGACAGACGGCTTGGGAGGTTCATCCCGTATTAGGAATCCGCGTTATCCAGTGATCGCACGCTTACGCCATTGTCGCAATCACCTTGGGGATAAGCTTCCTAGGATTGCTCTGGCGAAAGAGACCTTGCCAGTCTGTCATTCATTTGCGTCTTAGCGGGCTCTTGGTCCTTTCTTAGTGTTTGTTGTTGTTTTTCTAGAAGTCAGCTTAGCGGTCCTTGCGCGGTCGCCCGCCACCTCGTAGCCGCGGCGGGGTGTGTTGCGCCGCGTGTTGACAACATTACCGAATAGCCGTAGTATCTGCCCACTTTGAAGCTACTTCACATTACCGATGCCGCGAGCTTGGCATTGAACTTTGGGTTTCCTAAAGAAAAATTCCAGTTAGGCAGAGTTTGGGGTTGTCTGAGTCGGCCTTGATTTTGAGGCCGACTCGCTTTTCTCAGTTCCGAATATTTTGGCGTCTCCTGACCACAGAGCCTTGGGGTTAGTTCGCTCGGCCCGCTAGCGTAGCCACCGGCGAACACCGCCATGATGCGAGCAGGTTCCGCGCCTGCTTTCGCTAAAGCTGTAGGTACCATCGTTACATTGGGCGCTCGCCCCCGCCGGCACGCTCTTGGAATAGACGGGGGAGTGGACGCGGCGGCCCCTGGCATTTGTATAGTAGCGATGGCTGGGCTTGTGATAGCGTCGTGTCTGATACGTGGAGCGGCGCTTACTGGTTGCGGCCTGCGACACCGTCGCCAGCGGAAGAGAGCACAGAAGAAGCACCGCCAGCAAGAAAGATGAAATGATTCTTTTCAAAGTACTCATACGACCTCCTCAAGACTGCTAGCCCTACACTAGACTTCTAGAAGCTGGGTGAATTGCTCACCTGTCATTGATGCTCGGTGGGTTATAATACCTGAACCTCGAAAAGTCAATCGACGGCCGCTTGCATTGAATTGTTTGCTTGAGACTTTCCCTATCCAGCTTAGGACCCTATCCCGATTATCAGGACAAGACTCTTTTGTTTGAAGTCACAGGGCCTGCTCTCGATAAAATCACGATTGCCCATTCGCTTGAAGGTCGGAAGCCAGCTTGTATCGCGATATAGGCAAGTCTATTTCGCTTCCTTTTCGATGATCTTAAGCAATCGCCTTCGTTTCTCAGGACTGAGGGCAAGCAAAATCTTCACCGCTTTGGTCATCTCGGGACTGCTCACGATCCCTGCGATAGCTTTTGCCAGCACAGGCCCAGGCCAGGGTTCACCACCTCGAGCATATCTACCTTTCAGTGGCAATCCACGAGCTACCTTGAACAACTCGTCTTCATCTACTCCCAAACCTTTTGCAAGCGCTTGAAGTTTGATTACTGAAGGATACTTAGACTTGCCCTGAAGTATCTTAAGCACATAGGCGTCGTCGATCTTGTTTCCGCTTCGTATCTCAACGTCTTTAGGTCTCAACGCCTTCTCCGTCATTGTGCGCCGCACGTACTGCGGCAGCGACTCTAGGGAATCTGTCATGGGCGCTCCAAACGGAGTAGGAATGTCGTTGACAATCCTAGCGTCATGGATTACTATCCGCCCGACCTACGATTGTAGGTTCGAGCAGTTACAATCGTATCTGCTTGCTCGTGCGTCAGAGGTCACATCCGAGAGTCGGCAGCTTGAAGGGTGTGGCCTCTGAGGCTGTGTTTCTATCACAGCCAAAACAGGCACTCAAGGGATCGCGGTAAAGCCTGTGCCGCTCTTCCTGCCTGCATCCTCGCGTTCTGTCGATACGTGCCTCGCCGCACACAGATAGTTAGTCGCCACGAGAGCGACCGATTGTTAGATTGTCCGGCTTGCTTAGGGCTTGTATCTGAGCACTATTAGCAGCGCAGCCAGGATCATAAGCGTTTCCGAACCTAAATCAGTAGGTGGCTGTTGAGTGTTGTGACCGCGCGGCTCTTCGCCAGGGTCACAGATACAGGCTTCCGCGCCGCATTCGCACCAACCACCACCCGCGATCACATGTCCTGCAAATGCGGGCACGCAGAACAGAAACGTGATGAACACGGGTACTATCAAACGTTTTCTCACGGCCTTATCCTCCGCAGTTGAAATCGAACGCGGACAATTGTACCAACTCATACAGTCCGCAGAGACCGGCTATTATCTTCGTGACACTCAGTCTCAACGCGAAATAGGATTACTGCTACAGTCCTTCGCGTATCCCTTTAATCAAGTCGGGAAGTATTACGAGAGCATCTACCTATATCGAACGGGCCAGTTTGAGAAAGCAAGAGAGATGCTTGAGAACGTAGCAGACTGCGCGCCCGCGCGTTATCGGTCTAAAGCACTGCTTTCCTTGAGCGCAGTCGAAGAATATATCGGGCACTTTGAAGAATCGCTCAGATTGCGACTCCAAGTACCGCCATTGACTGACCCCGTAACTCTTATCGAAACTCAGCGCGGTATTGCCGTATTGCGAAGCTTGGAAGGTGAACATCGTACGGCGCTTCGTGACCTTGAACGCTTGATGCCTCTGGCACACATTATCGGCAAACATGGTCATCCTGCGTACCTCACGTTTCTGAACAGCTATGCTTTAGAACTGTCTGAGACGACCAGGACCGCAGAAGCTACAGAAGTGGCGAAGATAATAGCCACTAGTCCATTGATTGGCCGCTATCCAGAATGGCGGGAGACAGTAGCAGAAGTCTTATCAAAGCGGCGGAGCCGGTCTATTGTGTCGTTCTCAACGCTACAGAAGCAGATCGAAACAGAGCCGGATAACGTGGTTCAATTCCCCACCGGCAAGCGACTCATGGACCTACAAGCAGCCCTGGAGTCGGGCGAGTCGAGCGAGCCTAGCGGACTTTCCATCACCCCACTTCAATTGCTCGCGCTTATTCTCAAGATCGTATTGAAGGAAAGAATCACAGAAGCGGAGATTGACAAGATTTGTAACACCTACTATGACACGGTGATAAAGTGGTATCCTCTGACTGACCTAACGGACCTTTAGTTCTTGTGATGGGTAGGAGCGAGAACCCAGGAACCCGCTCCCCTTGGGACAGCATCATAGTCCGCGCTTGCCGGGCTGTCAATCCCGTCATCCTAACCCGTCATCCTAACCCTTGCTCGGAAATCCTAGCCCTGATCAGAGTGTTCTGATCAGGAGCCAAAGCGGTCTCAACTTAGTGTCTTATTCTGTGTTGCTTACCCCTTGCCTTTGCTGTGTGTTGTAGTACAATCGCCGCCGAATCGTATTTCAAAGCCCTTGACCCGAAAGGAGAAAACCAATGAGACCCAGAAGGTTACTCGCGCTATCGCTCGTTCTTACCTTTGCCATTTGCTCGTACTTTCCAACTAGTTATGCCCAGAAGAAGCCTCCGTGCAGACCTAATCTTGCAGCTTGTCCAGATGAAGGATGCGGTACCCAGTTCGATCTGAATCTCAACCGGCGCAAGAATATCCGTACGGATAGTCAAACCGCTACGGTGCGTAGTCTGACGTTCATAAAGAAACTTGACGACCCGGAGAGCTTTTCTCAAGGGGACAGCCGTGAGGAGTTGACCGCGCTAGGAGAGGGTCAAATGGTAACCGTCGCGGCTTTCTTGCTTGAAGCCAAGGCGGAAGGTGCGGAGTCTTGCAATTGTGGGCTTACCAACAAACCGGACACGGATAACCACTTAGTTTTAGTCTCGAAAACCACAGTGGACAAGTTTCCACTTCCGGCTTCTAGCAACGCGACTACTAAGAAGGCAGTATTCAAAAAACGCGAGCCAGAATCAATAACGGCAGAATTCACGCCGCGCGTAAGGCTTGCTCATCCTAACTTCACTCGGGAGAAGGTGCAGCCGTTGATAAACAAGAGACCGCAAAAGGCGCTTCTGGTTCGGGTCACCGGCCCTCTCATGTTTGATTCCGAGCATTTCATCAGGCGTCATCTTGTTCGGGTCAACAACTGGGAGATTCACCCGGTTCTCAAACTGGAGATTTGCGAGACTAATGACAAATGCAGGGTTGGCAGTGATGCTGGCTGGAAGTCGCTTGACGATCTGCCTCAATAGAAGGTGAGAGCACCCCCTTTTGAAGGTTAAGAAAGTTTAGCCTCAATCGTAATTGTGGCCGTACTAGGCCTTGGTTTGGGTTTCACGCTGCTGGCAAAACGCGGCTCGCGTCACGATCAAAGCTCCGGTTGCTAATAACGACAAGCGGCATAGTAATGCCTTGCCTGAAGCGGCGGTGATCCAGTAGCGATGCTAGTTCTCGCTTAGCTCTAGAAGAAACTCTGCCTGGTCTGCACTCGAGGAAAGAACCCAAATCTTGAACTTGCCGGTTTGGGAGTAGCGATAAGTTATCAGCCCTGATGTATACTTATCTTTGATCACCAGGGGCGGGTTGTTGGGAGATGACAGCAAGGCAATTACTTTATACTTGCCTGAGTCCTCGTCAAACTCAGTTTCTTGCAGGTTAATGAAAAGGCTATCATCGAACGCTCTCGCCGTACCCCCCTTCCGTATTGTTACCTTGACCTGATTTACGCCTACAGAAGCGGTCGTTGCGGCTTCACCTGTTCGAAAAACAGAAAAGTGGTTTGTTCCCCACCAAGCGATCCCACATACAGAGAGAATCAGGAGTAGAAAACCAACTGCATAGGGCCATCGGCTGATTACCTTTGCCCGCAAACCTTTTGCGCTTCTTTTCTGATCCTCTGCAGAGTCCTTAACGACCGAGGGTTGCCTTTCAGATTGCTCTGGGTCTGGGAGTATTGCTTCCGCCGGTTGCCGTCTGCTTGGCGGAGTTCCATCTGTCCTTGTGACTGCTGCTGTGCCCGTCCTTGAGTTTCCCGGTTGGTTTGCAGGCGACGTTGCCTTCAGGATTTCTTCAATTTCAGTGGCCAACTTATCGAAGACGGCATCCTGTCTGTCGCGTCTCATGCTCTTTATTGGCTCGGAAGGACTATTAGCTGTTTGGAATTGAGACAGGATAGGGTGCCTCAAGAACCCGCAGTGACTAAGGATCACAGGTAGGATGTGAGCCCCTCCCGTCTGCGCAGCTCGAAGTAACTGGGGCAATTCTTCTGTTGTGATAAACTCTGATGCCAAAAAATCGGCACTAACGAGCAATACAACTGCCTTTGCGCACTGGATGGCTTGGCCGATCTCTTCCCTCCATCTCGACCCAGACCTGATTCTAGTGTCATCCCAAATATCAACATCGTAGTCTCTTGCTACCGGTGCCAGGTGTACGTGAAGGCGGTTCAGCCATTCTCTATCCTTGTGGCTGTATGCGATGAAAACCGTGGCGCCGCCCCGTCTTTCAGGATTCATTCTCGTTACCTCGGGCCGTTGGACTTCCAATGTGGGCTTCAATTCTAGATAGTGGCCAAACGACACCCGCTAGTCAACCCAATATGCTGCCTGCTGCGTATCATGGGGTATCTCTGAGAGCATAGCCATAGCTCCACTTGTGATTAGCCTTGTATCCCTTACGGATTGCTGTGGCTGCTCACGCTTCACAGTCAAGGTGATCTTTAGCATAGACTTTTTGATGTAAGAGAATTTGGACAGCCTGCCTGCCCAAGATTCCTTTGTAAAAATAAATGCAAAACAACCATAGTGATTTGCGTCATATGATAATAGGCGAGATTCCAAGAGAAACTGGGTTCGCCCGAATATTGCCTTTAGCGACTATATTTACAGTCCCTCGTGATTCGTATATGGGGGTAAGACGAGGTCGAACACGTGCATAGCGGGCACGCTATAAGGAAGTTAAAGTGGACCGTAAAGTAAGCTGAGCGCTGTAGAAGGCGTCGGCAAAGGACCAAATCCGACGGTCTTTCATAATTCGTCGGTTAACAACCACTTCAGTCAGCCCCCTGGCGCAGCGAGCGCCAGGACTATGGGGAATAGGATACGTGTGTCGATCAAGCCTGAGAAGGAGGAAGGTGATGAAACCAGACCATAGAAACGCGGTTAGGATCGTTGTATCCCTCATACTAATGCTTGGGGTCGTCTCCCTCATCTGGCCCTCGCAGGGTGCCCGCGAACGAGAGCAGCTTGACGAGGCGTTTCCGACGAGTGGACGCGCAAAGTCTGTTCCTATTTCCAAAAAGTTAATAAAACTGAGGTTCATCGTCGACGGGCAGCACATTATATACGCTGCTCAATTTGACGGAGGCCTGATCAGGATCGAGAAAGACGGAGCGGTCATCTACGGTTTCGCCCCGTACATCGTTGATCAAGCAGCCGAGACCATCGCGATCAGGGTCTTCCAAATAAGCAGGATAGAAAAGAAGAAAAAAAGCGGGAGCGTTGTACGTGAGCACATGGAAGAGCTACAAACGTTAGACGCAGGTACAGCAAATGACCATCACTTAACAACCTATGCCGATTCACTCTCGCACTTTGCCATTGAAATAATTGATACCAGGAGTGGCAAGGATTCAACAGACAATTCTATTAGGCCGCAAAGCGCTGGTGACGAGTGCTGCTTGGAGTGTAATGGTTTGACAACCTGCTCCTGCGCAGTATCGACTAATTGCGGAAGCTGTTGCCATCCGACGTGTTGTCAGCTCAATTAGCCTGGTTACGAGAATGCAAAAGAACGGTGAATAAGCACACCTCTACGCATTCGTGCAGGAGTGGACATATCGTGTCAAACGTTTTTTCCTCCCAATGGGTCGATCATCGCGATCGGCTGGGGAATCTAACCTTCTTCTGCTCAGGTGCGATGCTCATACTTCCTATCCTGACTCGCGTTTCCATACTTCAATTATCGTTCTTCACTGAATTAACAAGAATTTATAGAAAAAAGATAACAGCAACCCGGCAACGAAGACACCCGATGATAGAACCAGCATTATAAGAGTCAGCCTTTCTGGTCCAAGAAAAGGGAATGGACGGATACCCAATTCATTCGAAATCCGTGTGACTTCCCTTTCAATCTGTCTGATCCAGCTTCTAGTGCCAAGGCAGCCTAAACAAGAGACGATGGAGCTCAGAGCAAGTACGGCAGGCAGCAAGCGCCTAGTCATAAGATTGATGTCTTGACGGAAGAGATAGACAAATATGCCACCGACGATTACCAAATAAAGCGTTACGACCTTCAAGAAAAGCTCCAGATGATGTTTGTACACGTCCATATACACGGTCATTTGCATCTTTAGTACGTCCATCTTCTCGTGGTCCTTGCTTTCAGCAGTCATCGTCGCCTCCTTCTCGGTTTGTTCTTTGGCGGTCGATTCGCTAACTGCGCACCGATGTTGAGTGCATTAAAGCGACTCAGGCATTTATCGGATCAAGGTCTTTGGCTCAAGAGATCCCGCAACGCTCCGTTTAGGTCGGGATACTTAAACTGAAAGTGATGTTCAAGAAATCTCTTAGGCACACAGCGTCGACCCGTAAGTGCAAGATCGGCTTCAGTGCCCATGAACTTTGCACCGAGTCGGACCGCCCAAGCCGGCGTTGGTGGGCTCCACGGCGGTCGGTCGAGCGCACGGCGCAACTCGAGCATAAAGTCCGCATTGGTAACCGGATTCGGACTGGTGGCATTGAATACCCCTTCCACATCTTCGCGCTCGATTCCCCAAACGAACATATTGTTCATATCCTGTGTATGAAGCCAACTTATATACTGCTCGCCCCCACCTATTGTCCCACCTAGATAGAACCTTGCCAGATTTTTAAGGGGCTCCAAGGCTCCGCCGTCGAGTGCCAGCACGAAACCGATTCGCAGCACTACTTTTCGAGTGTGCGACGTATGCGCGGTGACGAAGGCGTCCTCCCACAGCACACACACCTTCGCTGAGAATCCGTCACCAGGCGCAGCGGACTCATCGCAGATTCTGTCTTCTGCGTCGCCATAGATTGCGAGGGAGCTAGCCTGTATCCACGCTTTGGGTGGTTTTCGGCATCTTAGGATTGCTTGCGCGATGGCGTTGACGGAATCGACGCGTGAATCGATGATCTCTTTGCGATTCTGTTCTGTGTACCGGCAGTTCACGCTCTTGCCCGCAAGATTCACGACGGCCTCCGCGCCCTCTAGCAACTCAGCCCACTTGCCAGGGGTCTTGCCATCCCATCCAACCTGCTGCACATTTCTTGCGATTTCTGCCGGTCTTGCGCCTTCTGCGGGCGAGCGCGTCAGGACAATGGTCTCATAATCACTCGCGGCGAGTTCCTTTGACAGAGCTCGTCCAAGAAAGCCGTTCCCTCCGGCTATGACAACACGTTTACTCACCATCGGATTTCGATCTGCAGGATAACTTCGATTATATATAGAACCGTCGCTAACTAAACTCTTTTGGAGCGGGTTAAGGCGGTCCTCCGGCAAAGAGGACCGCCGTTTCTACCGAAACCATGGTACTCCAAGCGTTCCTCTTCTAGCTATTGATCTATGCTTCGCAACGCATATGCGGCGTAGCTACGCAATGTAGGCGATTCTTTCGAATCCGCCGCGATCTGCTTGATCCTCGGAACAGCTGAAGATGCAGGAGCGCCAATCGATCCTAAAGCACGAACTGCCTGGGATCTCACGAACTCCTCCCTGTCACCTAGCGCATCAATCAAGGCCGATATAGCGGTCGCGTCGGCAATGCGAAGCGCTCCCAGAACATCGGCCGCCTTACCCCTTACGTCTGGGTCAGTGTCTTGCTTGAGTGTTAAGACGACGGCAGAGACAGCGTCGGGAGGAATCTTATCCATTCTACCAAGTGCGCCCAGGGCTGCTGCTCTCACTTCGGCATGTTTATCCTTCAACAAGTTAACAAGCGCAGGAGTTGCGGAATTCGGCGGGTGAGGCATGACGAGGGCAATGGCGTCCGCTGCAGCCTGCCTCACTCTTGCATCTTCGTCCGTCAACAAAGACACAAGCCTTGGCACCGCTTGATGGAGAGCTTCGGCGTTGGCCTCACTGACGTACGCCGACGCTGCAAGTGCAACGGCGGTGTAATACCTCACCTCCGCATCGGGATCGCTGAGCAAAGGCAACAACTCGGGTAGAATGCGCTTCAGGTCCTTTTGCGCAATTTCGTCAACCGACTTTGAAATGTCTCTCCGAGTCCCGCCATCCGCTTGGCGAAGATCTTTCATCAAAGCAGAGTCCTCATCCTGTTTCGTTTGTGCCCACCCTACTAAGAGCAAGGTAAACAGGCATGTAAGACTGGTCGCAAAAATCCATCTTGAGTTTTTTGTATTCATAGTTTCACCTCTCACTCTTCCTTGCAGTAATCTTACCACACCTATGGAATGTCTCCAGACTTGTTGACGTTGACGTCTAAAGGCGGAAACAGCTTAAGGATGTCAAACAGGCCGTACGGGCCGGGCCCTGGGCTGTAGGTGTGAATCGGGTTGTCGTTGATGTAAACTTCGTAAGCTGGGAATCCGTCGTGCGCACCGTTGATAGTCCAATGGGCTGACGTTCCTGAAGTGTCAATGGTGATCGTGAAATCCCAGTTGATTTCGGGAGAGACTACCAGGGGATTTCCCGCTCCTCCAAATATGTGCACACTCACCTGATGCTCTCCAGTCCTGGTCACGGCCGCGTGCATATTTGAATTACTAGCCGTGGCCACTTCGTGAAGTAAATGACAATCGTTCAAAACGGCATCATCGTCCGCTGCATCGAGTACGCCGTTTGCCAGAGCGTCTGGGGCGTATGATCTTGTCTCTCCAACAAGCTCCTGTTCTGATCCAGCCTTAAGTCCGTCGGCATCGGCCGACTGTTCAGGGATCACAGTGATGCGGGTTCTTGTTCGGAAGGAAGCGCCCGCAGGACTAAACCCGCGATCGTCCCCTTTGAAAACCAGTTGCCGTCCGCGACCACACCTTGCCTGTGGCGGACCCGTCAGGCTGTTGGTGGGAATGAATGTAGTGACATTGATCGTGAATTCGCAGGCCTTGCTTGGGTTAGAGAGAGTGCCCATGACGGTGAAGCCGGCCGGACACATCCCTTGATCCGCAATCTCGTTCTGGCTATGACCGTCGAAGCCTGCGTCGCGAATGGTGATGGTGTGGGTGCCAGTACACAATGTGACGGTGAAGCTCCCGGAACTCACCGGGCCTGAGAAGTCGCATCCCCAAGGGGGCGCAAGGTTCGGTGTTGTACCAATGAGTTTTCCGTCGACACGGACCTCATAGTAGTCACCCGGACAGCAGCAATCCAGAACCGTGACGGTAAGATCTTTCGGTTGTGTGAGGATAAGCTGCCAAACGTCGTCGCCCTGACCCGTCACACAATCGCTCGTGCTTGTTGGGGTTGTGAAGTCTGAGTCGGTGATTGTAATGAGGCTCTGGGGGTTCACTTGTCTAGACGCACTGGCTCGGTCGAAATTATTTCTCTGAGCCTGGGCCGACGCGCACGCAAGCAAAACGACAAAAAGGACCCCAGCAGACTTCCGAATCGTACTCGGTATCATGGTGTAGAACCTCCTTTTCGATGTAATTTCCGTGCAGAACCGTTGAAAGACACTCGTCAATCGAGGAAGGTGCCGAGCGCGATGACGAGCGCCGATGACTTACCGGAGAACAAAATACCCAGCGACGGGCCGGAAACCGCGTCATGTGGACAGGAGCACATTTCAAGACTTGATTCAGGCCCTACTACTCAATGACGGAAAGTAGTGCCACAGTTATGCAGACTTTTTTCACGCATTTTTGATCGACGGAGTGAGTTGGCCACCACGTGTTCATGGCGCAAAACGCTGGTTAGATAAGGTCGATGAAATGGATGACCGGCTAGGAACCTCGTATCTTCAGGTGGATATGAATAACCCCGGATTGCACTATGGCATCCGGGGAAGGTAGCCATTTCAGGCTTTTGCTGGTACTGCTTGCAACTTGTATCGGTCCAAGTGAGTTTTGATTTTCGCCGACAGCGTTTCAAGCGCGACTATCAAATCAGGGTCTTCGACGCCGAGGTGTATGCCGACCGGAACAATCTCGTTGTCGATTGTGCTCTGCACGTCAGCAATCGCTATCCACCAACGCGCCAACTGAATTGATTGGTCTTTGGTCATTTATGGTCCTCCTTTTGTGATGTGTCGTAACTCTTAAGAAATGTCCTCATTCTTAACTCGTAGGCAGACCGATTTTGTGTCGGCTTTTCTTCTTTGCTTGAGCGGTGCTTGATTGTCGATCGCGGTTCCTGCAGTTCGGTCAGTTCGAGTTATTTTGCGGGGAGACTTGGCAGGACGACGGTCTCCTGGTTGTTTGGGCGTAGCTGCTTGGGTCTCCCCGCATTCTTGATAGCTTGCGTGGATTGGCTTATATATCCCGACGAACCAGTAGTGATCCTGATGCGTTGTAATGGTTACAAAACTATAAAAATTATCAAAAAGTCCAATAAATTAAGCAACTTTGTGATAGTTTTGTAACCGTCTCGTTGAATCTTTGTCGAGAAACAGGGAAGCATGGTTGTAGAGTTCGATTAGCGGCCGTGGAATTGCCGACGCTTGATCGTGGAGTATCGCTAATCCCATAACGTGTTGTTTTCGAGGTGCCATAGCGCCTCCAGAAAAGCGATGCTGGTCAACAGAGTCCAGGAGCTTCGCCAGACACATCTGTCCAGCCCAAACCGAAATTAACCTGATTGTGATAGCTGAACTCGCTTTCCAGAGAGACAAGCACTACTTGAACTTTTCTTTGGGCAGTTGAGCGGACTGGACCGTGACTGAGGGGAAAGTCGTCCAACACCCGGGCCGAGCCAGTGCCGGCAATCATTTCTAGCAATCCTGGCAATCGGCGTTATGCAACAGGACTGTTTTCTTGAAGGGATTGGGAGGAACTCCTCCTGCTCCTTCTAAAGCGACGAGCCGCACACCTTCATGCTAGCAGTTCTGCGAAATGATTCTAGACGGGAAAAGTTGACCATAAGGTCTATACAAGACCAGTAATCCACAGTTAGAAGAGCTGGGAAGGCTATATAGCGGCTCTTGCCATTTCCGCTGGGAAGATGTTCTGGCCACTGAAGGGACCATCATTTCCGCTGCTGAATCACGTTATCTTTTGTGCATTGTACGGCGTGTACTTTCCGTCATATAGACCATAGGGCAATTTGCGCATTGGCTGGATTCGCAGACGGAGACGAAAGCAATGTGGTATCTACGCATACTTCTCTTCTTGATCTTCATAGCCGGCTCGATGTCTTACGTTCCGCTAAGACTTGCAGCGGCTTCGAATACTATCGTTATCAGCGAGTTTCGCACTCGAGGGCCGAACGGCGCTAGCGACGAGTTCGTCGAGTTATTCAATGCATCGTCAGCATCCGTTAGCATTGGTGGTTGGGAACTCAGGGCATCCAACGGCTCGGGCACCGTCACGACCCGAGCCACTATTAATGCAGGCACCCTACTCAACGCGGGCTGCCATTACCTATTAACCAACTCGAATCCCAGTGGAGGCCCATTCAGCGGCGGCGTGGGCGATCAGACCTATGGTGTCAGTATCACGGATGATGGCGGTCTGGGGCTCGTGACGGCTGGCGGCGTGGTTATAGATCAGGTGGGAATGAGCAGCGGTTCATTCTACAAAGAAGGCTCGACGCTTGATCCGCTGACAACGAATACAAATCGCAGCTACGAGAGACGTCCAGGTGGGGCCGCCGGTAGCGCCCAGGATACTGATAACAATCGCTCTGATTTTCGCTTGCTTTCTCCCAGCGATCCGCAGCGTGTTAGTTCATTGTGCTTATCAGCCGGCACCCCATCGAGCCCGACTGGCGTTGGTGCTGCCGCTCCAAGCTCGGTTGCCGCCGGCGCCGTAACACTTCTGACCGTTTCGGTTTCGCCTGGCAGCAATCCCACAAGCACAGGGCTATTTGTTACAGGCAATCTGGGTTCGATTGGTGGGTCTTCTTCTCAGGTTTTTTTTGATGATGGAACTAACGGAGACGTTACGGCCGCTGATAACCGGTTCTCATTTCAGGGAACGATAGGAGCAGTAGTTTCCCCCGGCGCGAAGAGCCTTAGCGTAGCAGTAGGGGACGCACAGGGCCGGAGCAGTGCAACATCTATTGCCCTGACCGTAGAATCACCTGGATCGGGTGAGTGCGGAGTCGAGCGTTGGTCAATAAAAACTGGTACCGATTCAGATGCTTTACTCGTCAACCTCAACAAACCCGTTCCCACGACGATTGGTGAAATGCGGAGCTGGTCTATCCCAAATCCAATTCCCCTCAACAACCGCGCCGAGCCCCGCGAACTTACTCTGTACGCGGTAAGCGGCACGCTCACCGATTACAAACGCGAAGACGATTCGGACTATCATCTTGTTATCCGCGATCAGGCTGGCAACTCAATCATTACTGAGATCCCTTGTCCTTGCTGCGTCGCAGCCTCCAGTCCGTTCCTGGAAAAGACGATCCGGGCAAGAAGCACCTTTGAGTCTCGCTTAATGGCGAAGGACACCTTTCAGACGACGAGCATACCCGTGGTTATCAGAGGTATTGGCTTCTTTGATTTCATCCACGGACAACGAGGCGTAGCGCCTAACGGCATTGAGTTGCATCCCGTCCTCGATCTTAGCTTTGATATTGATTCCGGCACTCCGGTAATCGTCGATGTCGTTGCCAGCGGCAAGAAGTTGTTCATCTATGGTTTGAATTTCGATGAGGGCGCTGTACTCCTTCGGGATGGCGAGCAGCAAAAGACGAGGAACGATGACGAGAGTGTTACTCTGTTGATTGCAAAGAAGGCGGCGAAGAGCATCGCTCCTGGCGACACAGTCAAACTCCAGGTTAGGAATGCAAACGGTAGACTCTCTGGAGAATTCAGCTTTACGAGGCCGATGGAGCCAGAGTAGCAGGCCGTAGCATCCCAAACTTGTGTTGGAGGCGGGACGGATTCAAAAATTCGGGTTAGTGCGCCGTTCGGCCATCTTCCCTTTAAGAACCCCACGGGTTGGTGCAGATTTGGAAAAACACGCAAACTCCCTCGAATCAGAACATCGTCTCCGGGGAAGAGTTCAAGGCTTTGCGACCACCCTCCTAGCGCCGTCGGTATTGCCAGATCACGCAAGCGCGGAAAGGAAATAGCCTTATCCCGAACACAATCGGGGGCCCTTTGCGCTGAAAATCCGTAGATTCTCTCCATCATATTTAACCTAGCCTTATGAGCGATAAACTACCCAAATCAAGAGACGGCTCACTCCCGATTCTCGATGGACCTTGACAGGTTTTGCACAACTGGTATCATTTGATTAACGATAACCAACGTTAATCAAGGAGTCGTCCTTGAGAAAAAAGTCCAAACCAATGGTCAACAGCATTCCCATCACTAAAGCCAGAGTTAATCTAGGTGCCCTCGCTAAGCGCATCCATCTAAACAAGGAGTATCTCATCCTCGAAAAGGATGGTATTCCTATTGTCGGCATTATGGATGCCGACGAGCTCGAAGACTACTTAGAGCTGCAAAACCCGAAGGTCAAGCGGGACATCGCAAAGAGCTCGCAAGAATTTCGTGCCGGCAAAGGTCGTTCGTTTGATCAACTCATTGCTGAATTCCAGCCCCACAAGCAGGCCAGGAGACCCAGTAAACAGCGTCGCAAGACATGACGCCAATGTTTCGTATAGAGACGAGTCCCCACTTTGATCGGCTCTTCAGAAAGCTCGCCAAGAGACACCCTGAACTTCCCCGCTATTTACCGACGATCCGCGCCATCTTACAGACCGATCCGTACAACCGTAGCCGAAAACATCCGATAAAGAAGCTCACCGCTCCGCAACAGGCTGGCCAATGGCGCTTAAGGGTTGGGCGTTGGCGTTTCCGCTACGATATTACTGCTCAAACAGTCGAGCTAAAATATTGCGGCCTCCGTCGGGAAGATACTTACCGTTAATGCTCATTTGAGCAGAAACTCTATGTGTTTATGCAAATCACCGTCACACCTAAAGACGTTGAGAAATATCAAGACTATGAGCAGCAAGTGCAGGACTATCCTTTATACGGACACACAAGTGGACTGACAAAAGTAGACATCGTTTTGCTGGCCAAACTCCTTGAAGTAGGAGTTCCCGAACGAATTGACTAAACCGATTAAAACCGATTACTATCACGATTAGTTAGTGAGTATCTACTATCGAAGCTAAGTAAGCTCGTTTGCAAAGAAGTTGCTAGCTCTTCATTTGCCCCACAGAGGGGTCGGGTGTCGTAGTCGCTAGCTTACTCCGAGATGTAAGCTGAATCATTCACATTCTTGAGTCATTTCTGCGCACTCCTTCTGGTCATTGCCAGCCAAGTGCACGGCTATGAGCGTGCTACCGTGGTTGAGTTACCGCCATCACTTACTGAAAACGACATCGGTAATAGCCGCGTCCCCATTTTCAAACCTCCTATGAGTTGCTCGCACAGTAAAATCCGAGATGTGTGGAATTGAGTAGTCGACAGTTAGCTCGACGATTGCCTTCTTAGCACCACCCTTTCTTTTCTTGTTCATTTCGAAGCGATACTTATGTGGCGGCTGGAAGGTACTGCGTCCCCTCGGAAAAGCCATCGGACGGGTAGTTCCGGTGTTCATCGGCGTGAGCAATATCTTGTCGGAGAAACGTTTAAGAAGCTCAGCCGTATCGACTTCAAGTACAAGATGTTCGCGATCCGAATAGGCTCCCATTAAAGTCACCAACCTCGGCTCTGTGAGCCAGAAAAACACCTTGCCATTTAGTATGCGATACCAATCTGCCGGGATAAGTCCGTTGCGCAGACACCTGGCTAGCTTGGAGTCGCTCATTGGTCGCTGGTCGCGGATGATGACCTTCTCGTTTAGAGAACTGCTAATTTCAATGGAAGACTTCCGGCGGCAGGCCTCGATATTCTTACGCCCGTCACCAAAGATGCCGAACAGATCCAGCAAAGCCGACGTACTCAGAAGACCGTGTTTCCGTATGCTCTCCCACGTTCCAAATTCTGCCATGTGATACAGAATAGGATGAAGTTTGGCAATTCTGTTTAGGCTAATCCCCATTACCATGTCCTGCGGTCAATGATGCTGCGAAAACCAAACCGCGTTGAGATGAGCGAAGCCGGAGCCGCCGCAACACGTTCCACCTCTTCAATAAATCTGATGGTATCGGGAGTCAGCTTATCGTAACGGCGAGCTCTCTCATTCTCGCTGTCCAGATAATCCGCGAACGTAAGAGCGATGTCCGTCGGGCCGTTCAGAGTAGCCGCTTTGCGAAGCAGAACCCAGTCAAATTCCGCGACACGTCTATGCCTATCGGTCGTAGAGGTGCGTTCCGTCTTGGTCAATTGAGACAAGCTTATACCTGAACGCTTTGCTACTTTCGACCAGGAAATCTCCTGGCCCATCGGTCCTGAATTGCCGTTCTCCGGATTCTGTACTCTAATAGGGAACGTCCGACAAACCATTACTATCTTTCGCACTCGATTGGGGGAAATGCCTGCCTCGGCGAGCGACGCGGAAACGGATGTATCTCTAGAAGTAACATGGGGATAGTCCCCATGGTAAAGACTCAATCCGATTCCCTGTGTGCCTTCCACGAGAATCTTATGACCCTTAGCATACGCGTCTTCCAGTATCTCCCAAGTCTCGCCGTGGATGAAAGGTGCGAGTTCCGGAACGTCTCCAGCGAGCTTGATGCGTTTGCCTCGATCAACAATCCTGCGAGCGGTGGCATAACCTACACCCTGTCCCGTAGACGCAATCCTAGCCTTCAAACCGGCTTCGGCTGCGATATCAGCCCGACTAATAATCATCGCTCGCGGGTCAATCGAAAGACGATCGCGATTGACATTGCACTCAGCTATCTCCCGCATCAAGTGTCCGGTATGGAGAACGGCGCCGGCACCAATCAGAAGCTTCGCTCCACTTCTCAGAGTGCCAGACGGTAACTGGTGATGTGTGTAGGGACCATCGCGAAGAAATACTTTATGTCCCGCATTCGGCCCTCCGACTCTGACGAGCAGATTGTATTCGGGCGCAAGATAGGATGCGATGTGTCCCTTTCCTTCACTACCATACTGTCCTCCGACTAGCACATCGACAAGTCGGGCATGGTGGTTCGAATATAGGCCCAAATAGGTTGCAGCTTTAGCCAGGACATCCTCCTTGCGGCAAAGCTTGGTATTAATCACAACATCAGCGGCGTTCTCGAGATCGGCAATGCGAGCTTCCGTTGGATTTCTTGTGACCTCAGTGAATGAGGGTAGCTCTTTCAGTCCGCTACTTCGATGACGATACCTTCGGCTTAGAGTCTCAGGAGGAGTTTGCAGGTGAAAGTGAAGAACGGAGAAACCATATGCTTTACGGATGGCCTTAATCTGATCAAGGATCCTAACTGCATCAACGAGTATGATCGCCTCAGGCTCTGACGGTCCCAAACTGGCGAGTAATCGCTGCAAAGCATCGCGAACCCACTGGCCCTGAGTTTCGCGATCTAAGCGGTCCCCAAAATCCTGCAAAGCTTTCCGTTCGGCTGGAAGTTCTCTCCCGGTCTTCTTGAACGCAAGATCCTTAATCACTTCTTTGGTCTTGAGGACTTCGATATGCTGAAAGCGAGACCGCAGAAGATCACTCAAGGTGGTCTTTCCTGACGCTACGCTACCCGAGATTAGTACTATCTGCTTCGGCACTTCAAACTCCTGAACACGCTTCTTCTCAGAAAGGTAGCGATGCCTGCTTTGGCATGGTTGGCTCTGCGTCCGGTAAGTCATAAACCGTTACCGGCACGCCCTGCTGGCAAACGACTTCGTCGATAATTTCGCTGACGATCTCCCATGATCCCCCAGATTGCCCTGAGCCAATCCTCGGCATATGTACCGAGGCATTTCGTTCCAACGCAAACTTGGACAGTCTTTCCAAAGATTCAGCGAGCGCACGATATCGAATGCGAGGACTTGGTGAAGGCCCATAGCCATGCTGTGCGATGAGACTCGCGAGATATAGCGATGGCTCAATTTCGGTTAGATGCACTGCTCCCAGCCGAAACTCTGATCTCCGATCTTCGATCCACTCGGTAAATCTGGTTTGGACGTGGGGCCATTTCTGACCCAACTTTCTTGCGAAGCCAGCCCCCCAGGTTAGGGCCCGATCATTGACAATCTGAACAATGATGCGGTTTCCCGCTCCCCTCGGGTCAAGCGCGCTGCCTTTCACAAAAGTAATCTTAGACAATTCACCAGTTTGCTCCGAAACAGGAGAAGCAATCCCCAATACGCGGGGAAATGACTGGCCCGGGTAAGGAGGGATTCCCAAGTACTCTACACACCATTCGCCAAAGGTCCCGGACCACCTTTCGGCTACCCTGGCGGTTGTGTAACCGATCGCTGTGCACTCGTGCGCTTTGGTGTCTTTAGGGAGCGGGAATCCCGGTCGGAGCTGACTTCTCCAGGCGCGAGAGGCGACAGCATAATCCACGAAATACCGACCCCGTGCCTCGTCTCTATGTGCCGCGAATGCTAAACAGGAGCGGTCCGTTAGTCGAGTTAATCTGAGTAGCACGGCTTCTGAAGACACCTGAAATTTCTTTCTGAGTTCTGCGACGGCATCAACCGTAACCTGCGTGGTGTCTTTTTTGGACAGACTCCCTACTGGCATAAGAATCTCAGACGCGGCTATATTACAAAGAGTTTCCAATTGCCAGTTATCGGGAGCCATTTGTTCATGAGTGCCCCGATGCCGAACCGCCTTAGCGCAATCCGGGAAAAGCGTGTGAGCGATTTCGTGTGCTAGGGAATATCGGATCCGCGCTCTGGGGCGATCCGGGTTGAATTCAAGGGTGAATGCTCCTGTGGCGCTTGCAGTAGTGCGCGCATCAACAACTTCCTGGGACGGAATGAGACGAATCTTTAGCAGCTCCGCCAAAGCAAAGGGATCGTAAGGTGGGCCAGTCCAGCCACACTCAAGAGCTTCCAGAACTACTTCACGCGCGCGTCTTGTGATGACCTTGATGGGATCATCATTTCCGGCCAGCAAGATAACTGAGGCATGGGTCCAATAATCACCCGCAGTGGCCGGCTTTGATGCATCGCTCTGCTCTCTGTTAGCTAATTTGTGTCGGAGTGACTTTGAATCTGTGAGTGAGCTTGGTAACTCTATACTAGTCTGCGTCAGCAGCTTTTCCGCTACCTCAACTTGATCTGGCGTTGTTGGAACGAGCCATCCTCTACGGCGCATCGCCTCATCGAGATCTCTTTGGAGTTGCTTGTCCCTCACACGGCCCTTCTTTTCTGGTTTATTCATAATGCTACTCGCTTCATTCTTTGTTGCTTTGCAGGTGAGTCTCAATATGGCTCTTCACCTTCGCGATCGCACGTTCGCGAATTTTGCGTACATTGGCCGCATTTGTCTTAAGAGAGGCTGCCAGCTCATTCATTATGTGGTGTGGCAATCGTTGCGCCTTTTGGCCGGGCTTATACCAAATCCCAGTTGTGCGCAGAACTTCTTGTTCTCGTTCTGTAAGGGTCTGCAACGCGTCCTCCATTAATTGCAGGCGAGTCGCCCGCTCGGAGACATCTTCGTTGAGAGCCTCTGCCTGGCTAAGGTCGCCGCCTTCATGCGCGTCGAGAGCCTCCTCGTCGACAAAATCCACTTCCGGCTGTCCCCGGAAGTAGTCGCGAACGATGTTCTCAGAGAGCGTACCTAGCCATCCGCGCACCAGCCGACGCTGATTGTCAGAGTCTAGGCTCATTTCATTCTGAATAGTGCCAGCCTTCTGAAAAGCTTTGACGAGCGCGTCCTGAACAATATCCTCAATCTTATGTTCGCCGACGACTTTGGTGAAGGCTCGTTTGCAAACACTGAAAAGATAGCTTCTATGCCGTTCGAAGAACTCTTCCCACGCATCAAGGGCAATGGAATCACCTCTCGCCATGAGACGCAGCAAGTCGAGATCCCCGCAATCTTCAAATTGGATTTGCCGTTCCGCTTCCATTCTGCCCAGTAATTGCACCACTCAACCCAAAGACGCAAAAGCGTGACATGAAACAGTGCCGCAATGGATTGTCACGCTTCAACGTCTTGTAGGTGAAGGCGTTTCATTTCTAATAAAGCGAAGAAATGAGATGGAAAACCACGAAAAAGATAACAGAGGCAGACCCGAGATGTTAATCCACCTGCGAGACATAAATTGCAGTACCCTAGCCAGAATCGGCGGCGCTGTAACGTGAGGCAACCCCCGATTTCAGAAGCGATGCAGATGTCGCTCCTAAAGTTTTGCGCTTAAGTGTACACAACGTCAGCGTACGCCGCACTAATCAGCTAATCCGCGATATGCGGGAAGGGAGATAAAATGAGCAAGGAACACGAAAAAAAGAGAATAGTCTTCTTCATTGACAAGGAGAAGTTCGAAACCGATCAGCACGAGTTGTCAGTTAGGACTCTGCTCGTCGATTTCGCCAAAGAGGACCCGACGCAAACCACATTGGTACTCAAGCATGGTAATGAGACGAAGAAGTTCACCAACCTTGACGAGATGGTCAAGATGGAGAATGGGATGCATTTCCTCGTTTACCACAACACCCCGACCCCGGTGTCATGATGATGACCTACGGTATAGAAAGATTGGTCTCAGACCTCAGGGAGTTGGGATATGAGGTCGAGCAAGTGACAGATGCCGACGGCAATCAGTTTGCCGTAATGCCCAAGTATACGATTGAGATCGGCCGTTTTGCTGGTCGCGTCATTAGCTTGGGCATTATGGCAACCGCTGACTACCCGCGAACGGTCGCCTCTGCAATCCATGTGCTTGCCGATCCGCAACCCTTAGATAAAGCTGACACGAAGGAAAAAGTTCGTAATATTACGGACAGTAAACTTGGGCCGGATTGGCGGTACTGGAGCCACAACTTTGAGTGGACCGAGGAGCGCACAACTCGCCGGCTCATCTCGCAAATTAATGGAATCTTCAAGGATGCCTAAGATTGAACGCAGCGTTGCTATAGCAGAATCAGTAGATGTGGCAATGCGACATCATCTGATCAAACGCGATGACGAGGAGGACCTCTTGTTCGCGCTTTGGTTTCCTTCCCAAGGCGAAAAGAGATTTACGGCGCTGGTTCAGACACCGATCTTCCCAATCGAAGGGGACCGCCAGCGCCATGGAAATGCCAGTTTCAATCTGCAGTACTTCGAGCGCGTCTGCGACATCGCTGCGGCTACGCCGGGATGTGGCATTGCCTTCATGCATAGTCACCTTGGCCCCGGCTGGCAGGATATGAGTGATGACGATGTTCGAGCCGAATTAAAGATCGCCGGTGCGAGTGCAGGGCTCACTGACCTTCCGTTGGTCGGATTGACCGTGGCGACGGACGGAACTTGGAGCGCTCGGATGTGGCCGTATATTGGCCAGAAGAGGTATGCGCGGGAATGGTGTAGATCTGTCCGATGCGTTGGAGAGCGGCTGCGAGTGGACTTCGCAGATTCTATGGTTCGTCGACCGGCGTTTCGAGAGCGTTTCAAGAGAACCGTTACTGTTTGGGGTGAAGAAAATCACGCGACGCTCGCCCGCCTTCGAATCGGTATCGTTGGTCTTGGGAGCGTCGGCAGCATCGTCGCCGAGACGCTAGCTCGCACGGGTATGCAGAGATTTGTACTCATCGACTTCGATGAAGTGCAGCCACATAATCTTGACAGACTGCTCGGTGCAACTGAACGGGACATTGGCAGACTGAAAGTTTTTCTCGCGCAGCGACAAATCAGACAGGCCGCAACGGCTGAGCAGGTTTGTGTTAAGCCCGTGCCATACAGCATTGCCGAAGAAACCGGCTATCGCGCTGCACTAGACTGCGATGTGCTCTTTTCTTGCGTAGATCGTCCTCGCGCTAGAAGCATATTGAACCATTTTGCATATTCCCATCTCATTCCAGTGATTGATGGCGGGATCGACGTCAGGTTCAAACACGGCGAATTCTCGGGAGTGGATTGGCAGGTCCAAACTACAGCGCCGGGACGACCGTGCTTGGAATGCCTCGGGGCATTTGTAACGGGAGATGTTGCAACAGAGATTGAAGGGAAGCTCGACGACCCGTCATACCTTCGCGGGTTACCGCCCGATCATCGATTCAAGCGGAATGAAAATGTGTTCCCCTTCAGCGCGAACTTAGCATCGCTGGAGGTTCTTCACCTTATCGCGTTAGCTACGGGAATAGGCGGAATCAGTAATTTTGGTGTACAGCGATTCCGGTACTTACCAGGTTCACTTGAGTTTGATGTCCAACGTGCTTGTCGGACAGAGTGCGATTACGTCGGGCTAACAGCACAAGGAGACAGATACTTCGAACTATTCGGGCGCGATTCAGCGGCTGAGAAAGCCAGACTTCGGCAGCGTGCGGGCACCAAAGAATCCTCATTGATCAATAGGGTCTTAAATAAGCTACTCCCTTCACGAAGGGAGAGGAAAGGATAGACAAAAAGATGGCGGTACGAATCACGTGCATAAAGAAAGACAATGGATACCACGAGAATCCCCACGTAGCGATTGAGTCGTTGGATTGGATCAATGAAGAGACCAACGCAACCGGTCGGACCAGTCGACTGGATATGTACGACTTTGTCGTCAACAAAGAAGGACAGGCATATGTCCGGGATAATCGGGGCAATACTGCGTACCTACAGGGAGCGGTTTCGGCATCAGGAAATCTTTATGTCAGAACGGTGACGGATGGCAAGTGGACCGATAATCTCTTGGCGCTGCCTGAGTGTCGATAGCAGCACCAAAAATAAGTTTTGCCAATTTCAAGAAAAGCTACGTTACCCAAGAGACCTCACTCTTCTAAGCGGTCTTCAGGGAGGTTACCCTCAACTGACGGCGAGCACTATGATCAAGCCCAACTCGCTTGAAGGCGCGGCATAGAGCCGTAGGACTCACCTCTATTGAGTATTCGATCCTTAGCTCATCACGGAACTCGGCAAGTGTCGCACTTGGGTTGTGCTGAAGGAGTCGCCGTAGGAATTCGGGAGTGAGTTTGTCCTTCAGTGGTACTGCTTCAGAAAGAAACTTCGCAAGTTCAAAACCAACTTCTGATGCCGGATTGCGGGCAGGGGTATAGGAAGCCATGTTCTCAATCCAGCTTGCGCAATCCGTACTGCGTCCACGGCTATACGATGCCATGTTCTCAATCCGGCTTGCGCGATCCGAATTGCGTCCAGGGTGATGCGATGCCGTGGACGCAATCCGACTCGATATACTGGACTCACTCGTTTCTTGTGAAACTTCAGAGCGATTCATTTCGTGTTGTTCCGGGAGCGGTATGATGCATTTGATTCTTACAC
>Ga0114129_10001673_pt1 | contig 30208 bp, 28 predicted proteins | sample RhiMetdeltSRZDD1_FD_80071 | JGI IMG/M metagenome (GOLD analysis project Ga0114129, IMG submission 80071) | Populus rhizosphere microbial communities from Tennessee, USA - Rhizosphere MetaG P. deltoides SRZDD1 (version 2) (version 2) | ecosystem: Host-associated > Plants > Roots > Rhizosphere >...
ATCCGCGTCGCCGGCAACGAGATGGACGACGCGATCATTCAGTACATCAAGAAGACGTACAACCTGCTGATCGGCGAGCGCACCGCTGAGGCGATCAAGATGGAGCTCGGATCCGCGTTTCCGCTCGACGATCGCCTGTCGATGGAGATCAAAGGTCGTCATCTGATCGAAGGCGTCCCGAAGACGATCACGATCACCGACGAAGAGATTCGCGAGTCGCTCGCCGAGACGGTCAACGTCATCGTCGACGCCGTCCGTGTGGCGCTCGAACGGACCCCGCCCGAGCTCTCGGCCGACATCGTCGACCGGGGCATCGTGCTTACGGGCGGCGGCTCGCTCCTGAAGAACCTCGACAAGCGTCTCCGCGAAGAGACGGGCCTCCCGGTCGCCATGGCCGAGGACCCCTTGTCCACCGTCGTCCTCGGCGCCGGCAAGATGTTGGCGAACTTCGAGTTACTGCGAAAGATCTCGCTGGATTAGCCCGCTAGCGCCCCACGCCCGAACAGCATCTCGACAATGGGGGACGGGGGTTCGCCTGTGGAAAACTCCGGGTCGGTTACCGATATCTTAGAGAACAAGGGGTAACGCCCCGGAGTTTTCCACAGGCGACCCCCGTCCCCTTACCCATGCTTCGCCGCAGCACGTTTTCACTGCTTCTGATCATCAGCCTCGGTCACGTTTTGGTGATCTCGGCCCAGGTGCAGTCGAAGAGCGGGCTGCCGGTGATTCAGTCCGTGGCATTCGGGGTGTTTTCGAGGTTCCAGCAGATGACCACCGGCGTGGCCGATGGCGTCCGGTCTGGCTGGGCGAAGTACTTCGCCCTGCGCGGCGTCGAGCGCGACAACGAACAGTTGCGTAAGCGCGTGACCGAGCTCGAGGCTCAATTGCAGCAGGAACAGGCGCAGGCGGCCAAAGCACGGGGACTCGAAGAGGCACTGAATCTGCAGCGCAGCCTGCCGGCGCCGACGCTGGCCGCCCGCGTCATCGCCGGGAATCCGCAGCCCGGGTCGCTCGAGGTGATGATCGATCGGGGATCGGCCGACGGGGTCAAGGCTGACATGGCCGTCGTCGGATCGCGCGGCGTCATCGGACGCGTGATTGGTCCGCTCTCGCCGCACGCCGCGCGCGTGCAGCTGATCGTCGGACTGAACGCCGCGGCTGGCGCGACGCTCGAGAAGAGCGGCGTCGGCGGCGTCGTCTCGGGTGGCGCGAAGGATCCGCCGCTCCGGCTCGAATACATTCCGAACCTCGTGGATGTGCAGCCGGGAGAGCGCGTGCTCACGTCGGGGCAGGACGGCATCTACCCGTCCGGGTTCGTCATCGGGATCGTCGAGAAATCGGAGAAGGGCCGCAATGGGCAGCGAGACATCTCCGTGCGACCGGCGGTCGACGTCAGTCACCTCGAAGTCGTGCTCGTCATCCTCGGGGCACCCGCCAAGGCCGCCGGGAGCCGTCCTTCATGAAGATCACGGCGGTCATCGCGGTCGTGCTCCTCGCCGTGACGCTGCAGGTCGCGCTGGCGCGATACATGATCGGCGGGCGGTTCATGTTCGATCTCGTACTGGTCGGCGTGGTCTTCGCGGCGCTGCAGTGGGGACCGGTCGCGGGCATGCTGGCCGGTACGATCGGCGGACTCCTGCAGGATGCGCTGGCCGGCGGGATCATCGGCGTCGGCGGACTTGCCAAGACGATCGTTGGATACTTCACCGGCCAGATCGGGACGCAGTTCGTGCTGACGCGTCCGCGGGCGCGGATTCTACCCCTGGCGGTCGCGAGCATCGTCCACCGGCTGCTGATGCTGTCGGTCACCGGTCTCATCGACCAGCGTTGGCCCAATATCTCCTGGCCCGCTATGCTTGGAGAGACGGGCGTGAACGCCGTCTGCGGCCTCATCGCGTTTCTCGCGGCCGAAGCGCTGCCGGACGCGATTTCGCGCGGCCGGATGAGCCGCCGCTCCAGCCTCAGCCGGCGGCAATGGTGATCTCATGATGACCCCCGGCGCGTTCGAAGATCGCCGCAGCATTACGACGCGGCTGGCCGTGCTGCGCGGCTTCGCCATCATCTGCGTGGGGCTGCTCGCCGTCGGCTTCTGGGTGCTGCAGGTCGTCCAGCACAACAAGTACGACGAGATGGCGACGAACAATCGTATTCGGACAATTCCGCTGCGCGCGCCTCGGGGCGTGCTGTTCGATCGCAATGGTCGTCCGCTCGTCATCAATGAGCCGACACAGTCAATCTCCATCGTCCGGGAGCGAAGCCGCGATCTGAAGCAAACGATTCGATTGCTGTCGGCGGCCGTTCACGTCGATGAGCAGACGATCCGCGAGATTGTGGATCGACATCGTCGCGATCCGATTTTCCGTCCCATCACGATCATCGAGCACGCGACGGAGTCGCAACTGGCCTCCGTGCGGGCGCGAGAACTCGAGCTTCCCGAAGTCCAGGTGTCGCCTACGCCGACGCGAGTCTATCCGCCGATGGCGTCACACCTGTTCGGATACGTCAGCGAGATTCAGGAAACGCAAATCGATCGCGCTGAATACGCGGGACTCCAAGCCGGCGCGATTGTCGGCCAGGCCGGCGTCGAGAAGGTCTACAACGCGCAGCTCATGGGGCAGGATGGCGACGAGCTCAAGGTGGTTACGAGCACAGGCCGCGAGATTGAGCAACTGGACACGCGCGACCCGATCGACGGCAAGCGGCTGCAGCTTACGATCGACTACGACCTGCAGCGAGCGCTCGAGCAAGGGTTTCACGAGCTCAATTTCGCCGGCGCAGCCGCAATCCTCGAGCCGAACACGGGTGAGATGCTCGCGATGACGAGCCTGCCGGCCTACGATCCGAACGACTTTGCCGTCGGGATCGAAGGCAAGAAGTGGACGGAGCTGAACCTTGATCCGCTCAAGCCCCTCGATAATCGCTTGATTCGCGGCCGGTATTCCCCGGGATCGACCTTCAAGATCCTGATGGCGGTGACGGCGCTCAGCGAGCACGTGATCACGCCGGATTTCAAAGTCTACTGTCCGGGTTCCAAGACGATCTACGGCCGCACGTGGCAGTGCTGGAAGAAAGGCGGGCACGGCGTCGTCGATCTGCGACATGCCATCGAGCAGTCGTGCAATGTGTATTTCTACACCGTCGGCGACCTGCTGAAGATCGACACGATTCACGCCTACGCCGAGAAGCTCGGGCTTGTGGGCAAGACCGGGATCGATCTCCCGGGTGAGCTCGAGAGCCTCGTGCCCTCGACGGAATGGAGCCAGCGCGAGCGTCACCAGCCCTGGTATCCGGGCGAGACGATTTCGGTCTCCATCGGACAGGGCGCCGTGTCCGTGACGCCGCTCGCGCTCGCGACGATGATGGCGACTGTCGCCAACGGCGGGACGCTCGTCACGCCGCACGTGGTCCGCGCCGTGGATGACAACGGCGCGTGGAAGCAAATTCCCACGCCGGCGCCGAAGGCGAAGATCGACATCAAGCCGCAGGTGCTGCAGGCGGTGCGTGACGGACTCTGGCTCGTCGTAAATGGCGCGGGCACCGGCGGCAAAGCGAAGATCGACGGCTACGACGTGTCGGGCAAGACGGGCACGGCGCAGGTGATCTCGCTCAGCGGCGGCCGCGCTGCCGCCGGGCGCACGACCAAGGACCTGCGCGACCACGGCTGGTTCGTCTTCTTCGCGCCGCGCGACAACCCGAAAATCGCCGGCGTCATCTTCGCCGAGCATGGCGTGCACGGTGCATCTGCTGCGCCCATCGCGAAGTACGTCATGGAAACCTTCTTCGCAAAGCAGGAAGGCCGGCCGCTGCCCGAATGGCCGAAGGCGATTCCGACCGCCGTTGGCACGACGGATGTCCCAGAGGAGCCCCGGAATACGCCATTCGAACCGGTGACGCCGGGAGCTCCCGGCCGCGGCCGCGGCGAAAACCCGGCGCAGGCGCCGGCGGGCGCGGGTACGGGGCGATCAGGGACCGGCAGAGGCGGACGATGACGTTCGTCGAACGGCGCCTGACCGTCCACATCGACTGGCCGCTCATCTTCGCGGTCATTGCGCTCGCCATCGTCGGTCTGGCGACCATCTACTCGGTCACCTGGGACATTCCGCGCGGCCGTCCGGGACCGCAATTCTGGGCGCAGGTCTACGCGCTGCCCGTCGCGATCGTGGCGCTGCTCGTCTGCATGATCATCGACTACCGCACGCTCGCGCAGCGCTCGCTCATTCTCTACGCGCTGCTGGTCATCGGGCTCATCCTCGTCTTGACGATGGGCGTCACCCGCGGCGGCGCCAGGCGGTGGATCGCCCTTGGCGGCAGCGTCATGCTTCAACCATCCGAGTTCGCGCGGCTCGTCCTGGCGCTGACGCTCGCGGCGTTCTTCGGCGCGTCGCACCGCAGCGCGAAGCGATGGACGGGCCTCGTCTCCGGCGGCGCGCTGCTCGCGCTTCCGGCGTTTCTCATCTACAAGCAACCGGATCTGGGAACGGCCGTCACCCTCATTCCGGTGTTTCTCGGCGTGGTGTATCTGGCCGGAATCCGGCTTCGCTGGCTGATTGCAGCCGCGCTCGTCGGCGCACTGCTCTCGCCGGTCGTGTGGATGTACGGTCTCAAGGACTATCAGAAGGATCGAATCGAGACGTTCCTGGATCCGTCGAAAGATCCGCGCGGTGAAGGCTATCAGCAGATTCAGGCGCGCATCACCGTCGGATCGGGCGGACTGGCGGGGAAGGGCTTCCGGCAGGGGACCCAGGGCGGCTACGGGTTCTTGCCGGTGGCGCACAACGATTTCGTGTATTCGGTGCTGGCCGAGGAGCACGGCTTTCTCGGCGTGCTCGTGACGCTCGGGCTGTATCTCTTCGTGATCGTGCGCAGCCTCGACGCCGCCGAGCTGGCCAAGGACCGCACGGGCGCGTTCCTGGTCGTCGCAATCATTTCGGGATTCGGGTTCCAGGTGTTGTACAACATCACCATGTCGGCGGGGCTGGCTCCCGTGAAGGGCCTCACCCTGCCGCTCATGAGCTATGGCGGATCGTCGCTCGTCGCGACGATGGCCGGATTCGGCCTCATCCTCAACGTAAAGATGAGGCGGTTTACCAATTGAGCCGAACATGAGCGTGTCCTCGATTGGCGCATCCCTGTCCTGGCTGGTGCTGCTGTGCGTGTGGCTTCGCACGCGCGCCGGCCTCGCCCGGGGTGTGCTGCGCGATAGGACGGCGCCGGCTCGCTGGAGTCGAACGAATGAACAAGGAGATGGTCATCTCCTCGACGAGCCACGAAACACGGGTGGCGATCCTCGAGGACGATCAGGTTGTCGAAGTCTTCATCGAACGCGAACATTCGCGTGGAGTGGTCGGCAACATCTACAAAGGCCGCGTGTCCAAGGTTCTCCCGGGCATGCAGTCGGCGTTTGTTGACCTCGGGCTCGAACGCGACGCCTTTCTCTACGTTTCCGACGTCATCAGTCCGACCGAGGAAGCCCTCGAGGACGACGAAATCGGTCTGGCCGCAGGCTCGCCCGAGCCGCTCGAGGCGGGCGTGTCCAACGGCGACGACACGAATGGCGGAAATGGCGCCGGCGAAGAGGCGCCGGTTGCGGCCGTCGCAGCCGGCGCCTCTGCCAGCGGGACCGCCGTCTCCAGCCAGCCGGGCCGTCGCGGCCGCGATCGGTCCGAGCGGCAGGAACGTCAGGTCCCCGCAGGCCGCATCGAAGACCTGCTGAAAGAAGGGCAGGAAATCGTCGTTCAGGTCGTCAAGGAACCGCTCGGGACGAAGGGCGCGCGGATCACCTCGCATCTGAGCCTGCCGGGGCGCTTCCTGGTCTTCATGCCGACGGTCGATCACATCGGCGTGTCCAGGAAGATCGATTCGCGCGACGAACGCCGTCGTCTTCGCGGCATCGTCCAGCGTTTCCGCGAACAGTCAGGGCTGCCCGGCGGCATCATCATCCGGACGGCCGCCTCGAATCGCTCCGAAGCGGACATCACCGCCGACCTCACCTACTTCGAACAGGTCTGGACGGAAATCCAGCGCCGGCGCGAGAAGGAGCGCACGCCCGCCGTGCTGTTCCGCGAGGAGAGCCTGGTCACGAAGCTCCTCCGCGATCTGCTCACCGAGCAGTTCACCGCCATCCGGATCGACGACGACACCGAATACCGGCGCGTCATGGCGCTCGTTTCGCGCATCATGCCGACGATGGTCGGGCGCGTGAAGCAGTACAACAAGGACTACCCGATCTTCGAGGAATACGGCGTCCAGAGCGAGATCGACAAGGCGCTCCGCAGCAAGGTCTGGCTCAAGTCCGGCGGCTACATCGTCATCAACCAGACCGAAGCGCTGGTCGCGATCGACGTGAACACCGGCCGGTATGTCGGGAAGAAGTCCGCCGGCCGGCTCGAAGACACGATCGTCAAGACGAACCTCGAAGCGGTGCGCGAGATCATCCGTCAGATCCGGCTTCGCGATCTTGGCGGGATCATCGTCCTCGACTTCATCGACATGGAGGAGAAGAAGAACCGGCAGAAGGTCGCGCAGGCCGTCGAGCAGGAGCTCCGGAAGGATCGCGCCCCCTCGAAGGCTGTGCAGGTGTCGGATTTCGGGCTCATCATCATCACGCGGAAGCGCGTGAAGAGCAGTCTCGAGCGGCAGCTGACCGAGCCCTGCCCGTACTGCTCAGGGACCGGCACGATCAAGACGAGCGCGACGATTTGCTACGACATCCTGACGGAGGTCCGGAAGGTGAGCGCGGACCTCGACGGCTACAGCCTCGTGCTGCGCGTCAATCCCGAAATTGCGAGGGCGCTGAAAGAGGAAAGCCGGAGCGTGTTTCGGGAGCTCGAGGCGTCGGTCGGTCGGCCGGTGACCATCCGGTCGGACGAGCAGCTGCACCACGAGCAGTTCGATTTGATGGCGATTTGAGGAATTGAGGCTTTGAGCCTTTTCTTGGTACATTTGTAGCAAGCTCCTCCCAGTTGGGCACATGGAGGCTTCAATGATGCGCATCCGGTTCTCATGTCTGGCCGTCGCGGCCGCGGTCCTGATGACGGCCGCCGTCGGCGCTCAAACAAAGCCAGCTCCGCCACCCAAGCCCGAACAAACCAAGCCCGCTCCGGCGAAGCCCGCTGCGGCCAAGCCGGCGACCGCTCAGCCGACGGGGGATCGGGTCCCCAAACAGCAGCCGGCCACCGGCGCGGCGCAGGCGCCCGCCCAGAAGGGACCGGTGACCCTCGGGACCGCGAACATTCCCAAGGCGGTCATGGCCAATGGCCAGCCGTTGGCGGCCGGCACCTACACGGTGCGGCTCGCCGCGGAGGGCGCTGACAAGCCCGCGGTCGGACAGACGCCTGATTTGTCCCGGTGGTGCGAATTCGTTCAGGGCGGCCAGGTGAAGGGCAAAGAGCTCTGCACCGTGCTCAGCGCCAGCGAGGTCGGCGCCGTCGTCAAAGACGCACCGCCTGCGGCCGGCAGTGTGAAGGTGCAGATGCTGAAGGGAAACGATTACCTTCGGGTTTGGGCCAACCGCGGCGGGACTCACTACCTGGTCCACCTCGCGGTGTCTTCCGGTCTCTAACTTCGAACTTCAAACTTCGAACTTCGAACTTTGGACCCGACGGTTCGAAGTTTGAAGTTCGAACTTCGAAGTTCGCGCCGCGCTAGCGGCGCGAAACAATCACGTTACCGCTGAACGTCGTCGCGACGACGACGGCGCTGCCGTCGCCGACGGTGCCGCGGACCGCCTGCCGCGACCGCGACGTTTCCTTGATGGTGACGCCCGCGTCCGTGCGAATCGAGCCGGAGAAGGTTTCCGCCCGCAAGTCGAAGCCGACATTGCCCTGGATCGTGAGGTGCACGTCGCCGCTGTGCGCCTGCAGCTCGTAGCGGCCGCTCTTGGCGATGGGGCCGCTGTAATTCACGGAGCCCGACATGCTCTTGAGCTCGACGCCGTCGGCGGTGATGTCGCTGGCCATGATGTCGCCGCTCACGAGATTCACCGAGAGGCGCCGCGCCTTGATGCGCTGCAGGTTCACGTCGCCGCTGACGCCGCCGAAGCTCAGGTTGCCGTCGGTGTCGACATCGCTGATCGTGGTCGTGCCCGAGATGCTCTTCACATTCATGAGCCGCGGAGACTGACTGATCTCGAGGTCGCCGCTCACTACGTCAACCGACAGATCGCCCTTCATGCCTTTGACCGACACGTCGCCGGACACGTTGGTCACGTTCATCCGCGTGCCCGCGGGTGCGACGATGTTGTAGTTGACCGAGACGCTGTAGGGCTGCCGGTTGCGTCCCTGCCCCTGCTGATCCGGATAGCGCGCTTCCACGCTCGCGCGATCGCCGCGGTGATCGATCTCGACCTTGACCTGCTCGAGGCCGAGCTTGGCATCCGCATCCGTCCGGCCGCGCGATCGGCGGGTGATCTCGAGCGACACGTCCTTGCCGTTCCCCGCCGTGATCGTGATGTCCCCGGAAATGTTCTTGAGATCGAGCGCGCCGTTCGGGCCGAGCGGGATGGTGCGCGTTTCCTTGTCGATCTGCTCGACGCGATTCTGCCGGTCCTGATCGCGATCGCGCGAGACCTCGCGTCCGATCTCCCGGCCAATCTCCCGGGTGATCTCCCGCGAGACGGACGACAGCTCGGTCATGGCTTCGCGGATGGCCTCGCTGATCTCGAGGCGCATCTGCGGTCCCATCGCCGTCTCGACGATCCGGTGAACTTCGCGGATGACGTCAGGAGACACCGTGACCTTCACTTCGATGCGCGGTTCCTGCGCGAGTGCCGTCCGGCCGCCGCCCACGATCAGCGCGAGCGCCGCGATGAGCGTTCCTGCCCGCCTCGTTCGAGTCACAACTGTCTCCTCTTCTGTTTCTGTGCTCGGGGGACTTCGTCCCGCCCGCCTACGCTCTTCGAGCTTCGGCGAGGCTCGCCGAAGCGCCTGCGGCGCGAAGGCGGCCGAACCCCGCTCTCGGCCGCGCCGATTGGCGCGGCAATCTCCATGCTCACGACGATTTCCGTCCCAGGCCCGCCGCGGCGTCTGCCGCGCCGGCGGGATTGCCCTGGCGCATCTGGTTCATGAGCGACACCGTCGCCTGAAGCACGCCGACCTTGCGCCGCAGCGCCTCGAAGAGACTCTCGCGCGCGGGCTCGCTCTCCGGATTGCTGGCGAGCGCCATCCGGCTCTCCGCAATCGCCTCGTCGACGACGGTCAGATTCTTCTGGAGCATCGCGGCCACGGCGGGATCGATCGTGCTGTCTCTGTTCTTCGTCAACGCCTCGAGCTGCGCGATCGCGTTTTCGTAGTGCTGCATGGCCAGCTGCAATTCGTCCGCGACAGCTTGGACGGCCGCGTCACGTCCGGCGTTGCCGGGCGGCGGCGCCCCGCCTTGCGCGCGCATGACGAAGTACACGCCCATCGTGACCAGCACGAGCATCGCCGCCAGACCGACCCACTGCCAGACGACCGGACGGCGCGGCGACGCGGCAGCCGGCCGCGCGGGCGAGCCCGCGGCCGCGTGAACCTGTCCTGCGATCTCGAGCCAGATGTGATCGGGCGGACGCACGGGGCCGAGCTGTCGTGCGGTGTTCCGCAGACGCTCCAGATCGCGCACGATGCCGCGGCACTGCCCGCACTGATCGAGATGGCGCGCGACGTCGGCGCGCTCCTCGGCCGTCAGCGCGCCATCGACGTAGGCGCTCAGGCGCGGCTCGATGTCAGTACACGTGTTCATGCTTCGTCTCGGGGGACTTCGTCCCGCCGAACCCCCTCTCGCCGTCGCTCGCGGGGCCCCACGATCCCCGCTCCCGCCTCCGCCAAGGCTCCGGCGTGGCACGCCGTAGCGCCTCCGGCGCGAAGGCGGCCGCTCCGGCGGGCCGCGCGTGCCGCGCGGCAGATTTCATGACTTCCTGGCTCCAACCGCGCCGGGCGCGGCGAGCACGGCGCGCAACCGCAGGCGCGCCTTGTGCAATTGCGATTTCGACGTTCCGTCCGAGATGTCCAGCAGCTCCCCGATTTCGCGATGCTCGCATCCTTCGACGTCGTGCAGCACGAAAACCGTGCGGCAGCCGGGCGGCAGCGACGCCAGGGCGCGCTCGAGATCGAGCCGATCGACGACGCCCAGAATCGCGCCGGCTCCCGAACCGGTGGCGCTGACCTCATCATCGCCGAGCTCGTCCGTCATCTGGGCGAAGCGCGCGTTCCGGCTGCGCAGATGATCCAGGCAGAGATTCGTCGCCAGCCTGAACAGCCACGTGCCGATCGACGACTCGCCCTTGAACAGCGCCAGCTTCCGGTACGCGGTCAGGAAGATCTCCTGAAGCAGATCCTCCGCCTCGGCCCGCCCGACGAGCCGGCAGGCAACGCCGAACAACCGGGGAGCGTGCGTGCGGTACAGCTCCTCGAAGGCGCCCGGCACATTGGCTCGGCACCGTTCGACCAGGGCCAGGTCGGGGTGCGCGACTGACAACTTCGTGACAGACCCCTTCGCCTGGCTCGCCGCAGCCCCTTCCACGGCGGCTCGCTTCGATAGGTTAGACGGCGGCATGGGCCCCGCGCGTTGCCGTGGGAAGGCGCGTCATTGATTCCTGATCGGGACGTTGGCTGGAGAGATCAGGTTCCTTGTTTTTTCCTTTTGCCTTGTGCCTTCTGTCTTATCCCGGTCCATCGATGGTGCCGGAAGTTCAGGATCCGCCCTCGTCTCACCACGATACCCTCCGCGGAGAGCAGCGACGCCTTGAGGTGCGGATTCGCGCCATACCCGCCCAGGCGGCCGTTGGCGGCGATGACGCGGTGATAAGGCAGCCCCGGCATTTCGGCCGCACGCATCAGATTGCCCACCGCGCGCGAAGCCCGCGGGCGGCCGGCCATGCGCGCAACGTCGCCATACGTGGCGACGCGGCCCGGCGGGATTCGGCTGACGACGAGCATCACGCGCCGCGCGAACGCAGTCATCACACTCAGCGCGCAATTGCCTCGCTGAGGACGCGGCCGTTCGTTCGCGTCAGCGTCACGCGCGTGAGCGAGGCCAGCGTCGGCGCGAGGTCGGCCGGCGTCGTCATCTGATCGTACTGGCCCGGCTTGAACCGCGAGCCGAAGAGGACGACCGGCACGCGGACGTCGTAGTCGTACGGCGTCCCGTGCGTCGTCCCGGTGGCGCGGGCGAGGAAGTTGGGTAGCGGCGAGACGACGAAGTCGCCGCTCCGGCCCGGGTAATAGCTGAGCCGCCACGCGCGCAGCATCGGATCGTCCGTGGGCGCCGGGCTCGTCAGATCGTCTGCCGAATACACGAGGCCGACGCCGTCCACGGCGGCGATGGCCCGCTTCACGCGATCGATGGCGCCGGACCGCGCGCGCAGCCGGTCGAAGGTCCCCGGCGTCAGCGCGAGGTGCGATTCGACGAGCGTCGCCACGTGCGATCCGGCGCCGAGCTCTTTCGCGATGGCCGACTCGGCGGCCTGCCGAATGGCATTGGTCGTGAGTCGCCCGGCCTTTGCGTGCTCGACCTGCTCGGGCAGCACGGCGACGCCGTGATCGGACGACAGCGCAAGCACGTAATTGGTGCCGGCAGCCCGCTCGATCGCGGCGAGCAGCCGTCCGATCGTCACGTCGAGCCGCGCGAGCACGTCCTGCACTTCGTGGCTCCGCGGTCCGAACTCGTGCCCGACGCCGTCGAGCGTCGAGAAGCTGATGGCGAGCATGTCCGTGCCGCTCTGACTGCCGAGCGCGAGTTTCTCGACGAGCTCGATCGCGAGATCGCCGAGGTACTCGTCGCTCCACGGCGAGCGCTCCCATGCGGTGATGAAGAGATTGTCGGGCTGGCCCGACGGGCTCACGAGCGCGTGCGGGAACGCGCGGGTCCAGGGAACGGGCGAATTCTCTCCAGGCGCGTCATCCGCGTAGAGGTATGAAGATTCCGGCAGCAGCCGCGTCCAGACCTGGCCGTAGGACGCCGCGATGGGATGCGCGCCGACGAACCGATCGACTTCCGGCCAGGGCGCCTTCGTGAAGCGATCCGAGGTGGACCAGGTGCCGTTGTCCTCCTCCCAAATCACCATTGTTCCCGGCCCGCCCTTTCCGACGAGACCGATCGCGCCGCGCGGCTTGAGCGAAAGCGAAACGATCTTCGGTTGGCGGGCGGCTTGACGCCGCAGCTCGTCGGCAAACGTCGGGACCATCAGGGAGACACCGCTGTGATGCTCGACGCCGCGCCCGCCGCCGAACGTCACCGCGGTGGCCTGCGCGTCGTTCGAACACAACACCGTTCGTCGCGCCGCGCGGTCGTACCAGTTGTTGCTGATCATGCCGTGCGCGTAGGGGAACAAGCCGGTGCCGATCGTGAAGTGTCCCGGACACGTGACCGAACCGGCGTACGGATACGCCGCGCGGCGGAACACCGCACCGCGATCGATTAGGCGGCGCAGCCCCTGTTTCCACTGGTGACCGTAGGTCTCGACGTAGTCCGCGCGGAATTGATCGATGACGAGGATGACGACGAGCCGCGGCGGGTCGGCACGGGGCTGACCCTCGCTGATCGCGCGAGGTCCGGCGCCGGCGCCGAAGATCACCCACGCCAACGCGAGCGCCACGATCGCGCGCCGAAGGCCGGATTCTCGGGCAGTCATCGTCGCCGTCCCCAATAGCATATGGCGGCGAGGGCGACGTCATAGACGGCGCACCCGACGAAAAACCAGCGCGGCCCGATCGCCGGCGACAGCAGCCCCGGCCGATGCGCGAGATCGATGAACGCGTGCGCGACAAACGCGGCGGCGGCGGCGAGCAGGCCCTGCCGGGGATCTCGCAGCAGCACGATGCCGGCGAGGACTACGAACACCACGCCGAGCGTCAGGTCGAGGTGCGCGAGCGGCACATCAGGCGGCGCACCGATGGCGAGTCCCATCGGTATGGCGCCGGTGGCCGCAAGCAACATGGCGGCGCACTGTGCCAGCCGGAGCTGGCCGATGAGACGCGCCGGATGATTTTTTTCGGTCCGCGCGATCTGCCAGGCCAGAATCGTCATCGCGCTCGCCGACAGGATGGCGGCAGTGAACAGCAGGCGAGCCGTGTCGGTCATTAGCCGGAAGCCCACTATACTTGGCCCCGCATGCGCGCGGTCGATCTCATCCGCCAGAAGAGGGACGGCCACGCGCTCGACGCCGCGGCTATCGACGCGTTCGTCGCCGGCGTCACCGACGGCAGCTGGGCGGACTACCAGACGGCCGCGCTCCTCATGGCCATCGTGCTGCGCGGGATGACGATGGACGAGGCCACGCGGCTGACCGACGCGATGGTCCGCTCGGGTGAAAAACTCGACCTCTCGGAATTCGGCGCGACGCCGGTCGACAAGCACTCGACGGGCGGCGTGGGCGACAAGACGTCGCTCGTGGTCGCGCCGCTGGCCGCCGCCTGCGGCGCGCTCGTGCCGATGATGTCGGGGCGCGGTCTCGGACACACGGGCGGCACGCTCGACAAGCTCGAGGCAATTCCCGGATTTCGGACGCGGCTCACCCTCGACGAGATGCGTCGCGCGCTGAGGAAGACCGGCTGCGCGCTGATCGGCCAGACCGACGAAATCGCCCCGGCAGACCGGAAGCTGTACGCGCTCCGCGATGTCACCAGCACCGTCGAAAGCATTCCCCTCATCTGCGGGTCGATCCTGAGCAAGAAGATTGCGGAAGGGATCGGCGCGCTTGTACTCGACGTGAAGGTCGGTCGCGGCGCCTTCATGAAAACCGAGCAGGACGCGCGGCAACTCGCGACGTGGCTCGTGGGCATTGCCGAGCGCAGCGGCGTCAGGACCGAGGCGCTGCTGACCGCGATGAACACGCCGCTTGGCCGCGCCGTCGGTAATGCCAACGAAGTGATCGAGTCGATCGAAACGCTGAAAGGCCGCGGACCCGAGGACGTGACGGAGTTGTCCGTGCGGCTCGCGGCACGCATGCTCGTCCTGGCTGGGCGGGCGTCCGGTGACGCCGACGCGGCGGCGCAGATTCGCCGTGCGCTGTCGAGCGGCGCCGGCGTCGAGAAACTCCGCGACATCATCGCCGAACAGGGCGGCGATCCGAAGGTGATTGACGATTACGGGCGTCTGCCCGCCGCCAGGTATCGCGAGGAGTGGCGGGCGCCACGCGCCGGTCTCGTGTCGGCGATGGACGCTGAGCTCGTGGGGCGCGCCGCCGTCGCGCTCGGTGCCGGGCGGGATCGCGCCGACGCCGGCGTCGATCCGTCGGCCGGCATCGACCTCGCGGTATCCGTCGGCGGCCGCGTCAGTGCCGGTGACGTGATTTGCGTGCTGGCCGGCAACGATCGCGCGCGTCTGGACGCCGCCCGCGCGCTCATCGACGAGGCCGTCGGTATCGGCGACGAGCCGCCGGCTCCGCCCCTGCTCGTGCTTGGCACCATTGGAGGTTCTCACGCATGACGCGCCTGCAGCCCATCCTCGGTCTGATGCTCATCGCGCTCATCGCCTATACCCTCTCGAACAATCGCAGAGCGATCCGTCCGCGCACCGTCGCCTGGGGGTTCGGCCTGCAGTTCCTGTTCGCGGTGATCGTCCTCAAGACGTCGTTCGGCCAGCGGACGTTCGAAGTCCTCGGCGACAAGATCCGGCAGCTGCTCGACTTCGCCTCGGTCGGATCCTCGTTCGTCTTCGGACCGATCGGCGACCGGCCGGTCTGGGCGCGGATCATGAACGAAGTCCTCGGACCCGAGGGCGCGCGCTACAGTCTGATCTTCGCCTTTCAGATCGCGCCGACCATCATCTTCATCGCGGCGCTGTTCGCCATCCTGTACTACTTCGGCATCATGCAGATCATCGTGCGGCTCTTCGCGATCGTCATGAACCGCGTGATGAAGGCGAGCGGCGCCGAATCGCTCAACGTCGCCGCGAGCATCTTCATGGGACAGACCGAAGCACCGCTGACGATCCGGCCATATCTGCCGAAGATGACCGAGTCGGAGCTGATGACGGTGATGACGTCGGGCATGGCGCACATTTCCGGCGGCATCATGGCCGCGTACGTGGCGTTCGGCATCGAGCCGAAACACCTGCTCACGGCGGTCATCATGACGGCGCCGGGCACGCTGATGATGGCGAAGATGTTCGTGCCCGAAACGGGGAAGCCCGAGACGCTCGGCACCGTCAAGCTCGACATGAAGAAGACCGACGTGAACGTGATCGACGCCGCGGGCCGCGGCACCAGCGAGGGGCTGCATCTGGCGATGAACGTGGTCGCGATGCTGATCTCGTTCGTCGCGTTGATTGCCTTGACGAACGCAGTGCTCGGCGGCGCCGGCGCCCGGGTGGGGCTGCCGGACCTCAGCCTGCAGAAGATCTTCGGGTGGGTGTTCGCGCCGATCGCCTGGAGTCTCGGCGTCGCCTGGCGCGATGCGGCGACGATCGGCAACCTGCTCGGCACGCGCATGGTGCTGAACGAATTCATCGCGTTCGCCCAGCTCGGTCCGCTCAAGGACTCGCTCGACCCGCGCTCGTTCACGGTGGCGACGTTCGCGCTCTGCGGCTTCGCGAACTTCTCGTCGATTGGCATTCAGATCGGCGGCATCGGCGCGCTCGTGCCGGAGCGGCGTCAGGATCTGGCGCGGCTCGGTCTGCGCGCGATGCTCGCGGGCACGCTCGCGAATTTCACGTCGGCGTGCATCGCCGCGATGCTGTTGTGACGGATACCTACTTCGATCGCGTCGACGAAGCGGCGGCCCGGCTGCACCGCGAGCTCGGCAGTGTGCCCGAGATCGCCATCGTACTGGGCTCCGGACTGGGCGCCTTCGGCGAAAGCCTGGGCGCGGCGACGATGGTGCCGTACGGCAACATCCCGCACTGGCCGGCTTCGCGCATCGTGGGTCATGCGGGCAAGCTCGTCGCCGGGACGGCGGCAGGAAGGCGGGTCCTGGCGCTCTCGGGCCGGGCGCATTTCTACGAAGGCCACGATCCGCGGACCGTCACGTTCGCGACGCGGGTGATCGGCCGCCTGGGCGTGAAAGTCTTCATCCTCACGAATGCCGCGGGCGGGATCAACCTGCGGTTTGGCCAGGGTGCGTTGATGGTGATCGACGATCACATCAATCTCCTTGGGACCAATCCGCTGATCGGTCCGAACGAGGAGCGGTTCGGGCTCAGGTTCCCCGACATGTCGGAGGTGTATTCGCGCCGGCTGCGGCGGCTGACCGACGAAGCCTCGATCGCGACCGGCGTGAAGGTCGAGCACGGCGTCTACGTCGCCGTGACGGGTCCGAGCTACGAAACGCCGGCGGAAATTCGCGCGTTCAGGACGCTCGGCGCCGACGCCGTCGGCATGTCGACGATTCCCGAGGCCATCGTCGCGCGCCACATGGGGATGGAAGTGCTGGGCATCTCGTGTATCTCGAACATGGCGGCGGGCATCCTGCCGCAGCCGGTCACCGCGGAAGAAGTGATCGAAACGACGAACCGCATCCGTGACCAGTTCATTGCGCTGCTGGAGGGCGTCATTGGCCGACTCTGATCATCTCGTCGCGGTGGCGCGTGAGGCGCGCGAACGCGCCGTCGCGCCGTTTTCGAACTTCAAGGTCGGCGCGGCGCTCGTTGCCAAAGGCGGACGCGTATACGGCGGGTGCAATGTCGAGAATGCCTCGTACGGCCTGACGGTCTGCGCCGAGCGGGTGGCGCTGCTCAAAGCGCTCTCCGAAGGGGAGCGAGGCTTCGAAATGATTGCCGTGGTCGCCGATACCGCGGACCCCACACCGCCCTGCGGCGCCTGCCGCCAGCTGCTGTGGGAATACTGCGGCGACATTCCGGTGGTGCTCGCGAATCTCCAGAAGGTCACCGGTCGTCATCAGATGCGTGATCTGTTGCCGCTGCCGTTCGATGCACGATTGCTGAAGTAAGCCGGAAACTGAAAGCCTGAGAGCTTGGAAGCGCGGAAGCTCGGAAGCCTGGAAGCTTGGAGGCTCCCAGGCTCCCCGGCTTCCAGGCTCCCCGGCTTCCAGGCTCCCAGGCTTCAGCCTGTATGATCTTTTCAATGCTCCCAACCGTCGCATGGGAAAACGGCGAAATCGTCATGGTCGATCAGCGCAAGCTGCCCGGCCAGGAAGTCTACGTCCATTGCAAGACCGCCCCTGAGGTCGCGCGCGCGATCAAGAACATGGTGATCCGCGGCGCGCCGGCGATTGGCGTGTCGGCGGCCATGGGCATTGCGCTCGGCATGCGGCGGAGCAAGGCCAGCGGCACGCGCCAGTTCGCCGTCGAGTTCAACAAGACCTGCGATTTGATGGCGGGAACCCGGCCGACGGCCGTGAACCTCTTCTGGGCCATCGACCGGATGAAGCGCGTGCTGGCGACGGGCGTGCAGGCGGGAAAATCGGTCGACGAGCTGAAGGATCTGCTGGAGGAGGAAGCGCGCGCGATCCACGACGAGGATGTCGAGAGCTGCCGCACGATGGGCCGCTTCGGCGCCGACGTCGTCCCCGACGGAGCGCGGATCCTCACGCATTGCAACGCGGGCGCGCTGGCGACCGCCGGGTACGGCACCGCGCTCGGCGTCATCCGCGCGGCCGCCGAGCGCGGCAAGGTCCGCCAGGTGTTCGCCGACGAAACGCGCCCGTTTCTCCAGGGCGCGAGGCTGACCGCCTGGGAACTGGTCCGCGATCACGTGCCGACGACGGTCATTGCGGAGAGCATGGCAGGGCCGCTGATGCGTCGCGGCGATATCGACGTCGTGGTCGTCGGCGCGGATCGGATTGCGGCCAATGGCGATGTCGCCAACAAGATCGGCACGTACACCGTCGCCATGATGGCGAGCTTTCACCATATTCCGTTCTATGTCGCGGCGCCGCTCTCGACCATCGACTTGGCGACGGCGAGCGGCGACGACATTCCGATCGAGCAGCGCAGCGCGCGCGAGCTGACGCATCTCGGGCCGACGCAGCTGGCGCCCGAAGGCGCGTCGGTTTGGAATCCCGCATTCGACGTGACGCCCGCGCGGCTCATTGCCGGCATCATCACGGAGCGTGGCATTGCGCGCCCTGAGTACAGTGAGAGTCTGAGAAGGCTATTTGAGGTTGCATAAAGACATGTCGCTGTCGGCCAAAGGCCATAGGCCGAAGGGAAGAGCATGCTTGCCTGCCGAACTCGTTTCACCGGCGGGCTGCCTTAGAGCCATCGTCTATGGCCTTCGGCCTACGGCCTTCGGCCTGACATGAACATTCTCGGCATCGAAACGTCGTGTGACGAAACCGCCGCGGCGGTCGTGTCGACGACCGGCGATGCCGGCCGTCCGTGGCACACGCGATCGAACGTGATTGCCTCGCAGGTGAATCTGCATCGCGAGTGGGGCGGCGTCGTTCCCGAGATCGCCTCGCGCCAGCACGTCCGCGACATCTGCGACGTGGTCGACCGAGCGCTCATGGACGCCGGCACGGCATGGAATGAGATCGATGCCATTGCGGTGACCCAAGGTCCCGGTCTGGTCGGATCGCTCCTCGTCGGCGTGTCATTCGCGAAGGCCGTGGCGGTGACGCTCGGGAAACCGATCGTTGCCGTGCATCATCTGGCCGGCCACATCGAATCGATTTTTCTGGAGCACGGCGCCATTCCGCTGCCGGCCGCCATTCTCGTCGTTTCCGGCGGCCATACCAGCTTGTATTTCGTGCCGGAACCGGGCGTGTACCGCCTCGTCGGACGGACGAGGGACGATGCCGCCGGCGAGGCGTACGACAAGGTCGCGAAACTGCTCGGACTGGGCTATCCCGGTGGACCGCCGATCGATCGGCTGGCGCGTGAAGGCGATGAGCATGCGGTCGATCTGCCGACGCCCCGTTTCACGCACGCCGATCGAAATCCGCCGCCGCCGGACTTGATGGCCGGCCCGTTTCCGCCGGCGTGGAAGCACCTGGCGGAGTTCAGCTTCTCGGGACTGAAGACGGCGGTCGTCAGGCACCTTCAGGAGCGTCATGTCCCGGTGGCCACGGGTCTCACGGTGCCGACCGACGCCGGGCCGCTCGGCCGTCAGGAGGTCGCCGATTTCTGCGCCAGCTTCCAGCGCGTCGTCGTCGAGTCGCTGATCGAGCGGACGTTCGAGGCCGCGCGCTGGCTTGGCGCCCGATCGATCGGCATCGCGGGCGGCGTCTCGGCCAACAGCCGGCTTCGCCACGACGCCGCGGCCCGCGGCACGCGCGACGGGCTGCCGGTCTTCGTGCCGTCGCTCGCGCTCTCGACCGACAACGCGGCGATGATCGCGGCGGCGGGCCTTCGCAAGCTCGAGAGCGGCGACTCGTCGCCGCTCGATTTCAACGCGTACGCCACGCTGCCGATTGACGCCTGACGCCGTTTTCCCCTTCAGCGATGCGAGTCACGACCGACTACCTGTGGTTCAACACCAAGAAACGGCAGGAGTTCATCCGGATCACCGATGACGTCGCGAAGATCGTCGCCGCGAGCACTGTCCAGGAAGGAATGGTGCTCGTCTCGGCGATGCACATCACCGCCGCCGTGTACGTCAACGACTGGGAGGACGGACTCATCAGCGATTTTCAGGAATGGCTCGAAAAGCTCGCGCCTGGCGGCCGCCCGTACCGGCACCATCAGACCGGTGAAGACAACGCGGACGCGCACTTGAAGCGCACTCTCATGGGGCACCAGGTGATCGTGCCGATCACCGCCGGCAAGCTCGATCTCGGACCATGGGAGCAGATCTTCTACGCTGAGTTCGACGGTCAGCGCCGAAAACGGGTGATAGTGAAAGTGATGGGGGAATGAGCGTTTCTGACCCCCTTGATGTTGTCCGCGCGTTCTATGACGCCGTGAATCGATCGGATCTCGATGCTGTGGCGGCGCTCTATCATCCGCAGTGCATTGTCGAATACGTGTTCACGAGCGACGCCGCTGTCTATCAGGGTCGCGACGTCGTCACCAGGAAATGGGCCGCGGAGTTCGAACGCTACGCCGGCGCGCTCGCCGGCGGCCGGCGGATCGACGTCGATCGAGTGGCCGGCATTGAAACCGGCTGGGGATGGGTCCGGACCGACTGGTCCACGGCCGTCACAGACGCCGAGAACGCGCTGCCGCAGGCGCTCGAGTCGGCGGGCCACTCTCATTTCTGGCTCGAGGACGGGCTGATACGGCGCCACCGCACCGTTTGGCGAATCGCCCGGCGGCCGGCGTTTTCCGGCCCGGAACGGCCTCAGACAGCCCGCCAGTACCCGTCCCAGCCGGTCGTCGGCGTCGGCGCCGTCGTGTTCGGTGACGAAGGCCGGGTTGTACTCGTCAAACGACGATACGAGCCGCTGGCGGGGCAGTGGAGTCTGCCCGGCGGCGCGCTCGAATTGGGCGAGACGCTCGAGGCGGCGGTCGCGCGTGAGATTCTGGAGGAAACCGGACTCGTCGTGAGCGTCGGACCCGTGATCGAGGTCTTCGATCGGATCCTGGTCGACGAGGCCGGCAAAACGCGTTATCACTTCGTCCTCGTCGACTATCTGTGCGCGATCGCGGGCGGCGTGCTGCAGCCCGGATCGGATGTCGACGACGCCGTGCTGGCGGATCCCGCGGATCTCGAGACGTTCCGCGTGGTCGCGAAGGCGCGAGACGTGATCGCACGAGCGGTTCGCATGAAGGGAGATGTCGCCTGATGAGACGGGTCATTCGTTTTCGTCTCTTCGTTCTTTTACTGCTGGTCGTCCTGCCGACGCAGCTGGACGCCGAGCTCAAGTTCACGCTTCACACCGACCTGAATCGCATCGACGGCGTCACGCCGAACGAGTGGTCGGCGCTCATCAGCCAGCTGGCCGGCAATGTCGTGCCGGCCGGCGGGGTCGATCACGTGGTGGTCGTCGGCGACAAAGCGATGCGGATGGAGCAGAAGCAGGCGTTCGCCGGAATGCCGGCCGGGATGATCACGCTGTACCGCGATGGCGTTCGCTACGGCATCAATCCGGCCGCGCGAACGTTCTGGAAGTACCCGCCGCAACTCAGCCCTGATGAGCTGAAAGCGATGTCCGGCAGGAAGCCGGACGTCAAAGTCGTCAAGAGCGGGCAGGTCCAGACGATCAACGGCATGCGCGCCGAACAGGTGACGACGACGATGACGATGCCGATGCCGGGAGAGATCGGTGCGGCGGGAGCGTCCGGTCTTCCGAGCGAGTTGATGGTCACCTTCGACGTGTGGGTGACCTCGTCGGTCAAGCCGCCGGCCGGATGGGTGCCGCTCATCGATCAGGAAATCCTGTCGAGACTGGGGCTGGCCCATCCGCAGAGCTTCACCGACAACCGGTTCCCGCTGAAGGCCGTCGTCCGGGTGAACCTCGTCAACGCGATGGAAGTCCTGATGACCGTCAAAGACATCGCGAACCAGGACGTGCCCGACAGCGTGTTCGACATTCCCGCGGGGTACAAAGAAGTCTCGCCGCGAGATGGCCGTGGGGGTCCGCCTTCGCGCTGACGCGCTTCGGCGGGCCAAGACCGCCTGCGCGTTGAACGGGGCAAGTAGGAGGTAAATCGTGGCAGATCCGCAACTAGCGCGCGACCGCGCGTGGGCGCTCGTGACCGAGCACGTCCAGAGCGAGAGCCTGCGCAAGCATCTCATGGCCGTCGAAACCGCCGTGCGTGGATACGCGCGCATGTGGGGCGAAGACGAAGACGGGTGGGGCTTTGTCGCGCTGGTCCACGACTTCGACTACGAAAAGTATCCGGATCGCGAGAACCATCCGTTTCGTGGCGTCGAGATCCTGCAGGGGCTCGGCTATCCCGAGTGGGTCACGCGCGCCATCCTGTCGCACGCCGACTACAGCGGCGTGCCGCGCGAGAGCCGCCTCGAGAAAACGCTGTACGCGTGCGACGAGATGGCCGGATTCGTGATGGCCGCGTCCTTCGTGCGCCCGTCCCGGAGCGTGCTCGATCTCGAGCCGTCCTCAGTCATGAAGCGCATGAAAGACAAGGCGTTCGCGCGCGGCGTGCCGCGCGAGGATCTCCGCAAGGGCGCCGACGAGCTCGGTCTCCCGCTCGAAGAGCACATCGGCAACGTGATCGCCTTTCTCCGTGAGCGCGCAGACGAACTGGGGCTGCGCGGCAACCTGTGAATCGATCTATCGATCTATGGATTGATCGATCTATTGAAGAACACTTGTCAGCGAACCCGTCGCCGGCCGGTTTCGTATATCGTTTGACAGTCCGAAACCGGACAAAACGCTCTGTTTGTGTGTTTTCAAATAGATCGATAGATCGATAAAGCGATAGATCGATGAACAATTCCCCGGCCGTCATCCTCGATCACGTCAGCGTCGCCTACGGCAAGAACGCGGCGCTCCGCGACGTGAGCGCGGCGTTCCCGCAGGGCGCGGTCGGACTGCTGGGCCCCAACGGCGCGGGGAAGAGCACGATGCTCAAGGCGCTGCTCGGGTTCCTCGCGCCGACGAGCGGGCGCCTCGAGGTGCTTGGCTTGAACGTGGCCGAGCGGCCGCTCGAGGTGCGCGCCAGGCTGGGCTACATGCCGGAAACCGACGGCCACATTCCCGGCATGAACGCGGTCACGTTCGTCGCGTACTGCGGGCAGCTCGCCGGGCTGCCCAAGTCGGACGCGATGCAGCGCGCGCACGAAGTGCTCTACTACGTCGGCCTCGGCGAAGCGCGCTATCGCAACCTCGAAACCTACTCGACCGGCATGAAGCAGCGCATCAAGCTGGCGCAGGCGCTCGTGCACGATCCTGATTTGCTGTTTCTCGACGAGCCGACGAACGGGATGGATCCGAAGGGCCGCGACGAGATGCTGGAGCTCATCCGCGATCTCGGCCACAACAAGGGCGTGAACCTGATCCTCTCGTCGCACCTCCTGCCGGACGTCGAGTACACCTGCAATGACGTCGTCGTGCTCGACAAGGGACTCGTCGCCGCGTACGGTCCGATCGAGCAGTTGAAAGGGCCGACCGGCCGCGTCTACGAGGTCCGGGTGAAAGGCGTGCTGCCGCCGTTTCTCGACGCGATCCGCGTCGCCGGCCTCGAGAGTCACGAGACCGACGAGGACATCATGCGTGTCTTCGTGCCCGGCGGCGCCAGCACGCCCGGAGAGGATCAGCGGCGGATCTGCCAGCTGGCCATGCAGACTCACGTGCAGGTGCGGCACCTCCGCACGAGCGTGCCGACGCTCGAGGACGTGTTCGCGCGCGCGATTGGTGAGCAATGAGCCCGATTCACGATCAGAGCTACCGGCGGTACGAAGGGAAGCGGGAGCCGCCGGGCCGCGGCTGGGCGGTCATCCTGTCCTCCGGCCTGCGATCCATGCTGGGACGCAAGCTCTTCCTCGGCCTCATGATCGTCGCGTGGATTCCGCTGATCGTCCGCACGGTTCAGATCTATGTCGTGACGATGTACCCGGTCGCGGCGCAGGTGCCGATGGCCGCCATCAACGCCAAGCTGTTCATGTCGTTTCTCGAGCAGCAGGGCCCGTTCGTCTTCTTCATCACGATCTACGTCGGCGCCGGGCTCATCGCCAACGATCGCCGCGCCAACGCGCTGCAGATTTATCTGTCGAAGCCGCTGCTGCGGATCGAGTACATCGCGGGCAAGTTCGGCGTGCTCGCCACCTACCTGCTGCTCGTGACGCTCGTGCCGGCGCTGCTGCTCGTGGCGATGCAGATCATGTTTTCCGGCAGCCTCTCGTTCATGTCCGAGAATGCCTTCATCCTGCCGGCGATCGTGTTGACGTCGCTGATGCGGGTGCTCGTCGCCGCGTTTACGATGCTCGCGCTTTCGTCGTTGTCGAAGAGCACCCGGTACGTCGCCGTGCTGTACACCGGGACTATTTTCTTCACCGAGGCGATGTACGGCGTGCTCACGCTCATCACGGGCTCGACGCGGGTGGCGTGGGTCTCGATCACCGGCAACCTCGAGCGGGTGACCGATTTCATCTTCCGTCAACCGCCCCGCTACGAGACGCCGGTCATCGTCTCCGTGCTCGTGCTGCTGGGGCTCGTCGTCGTGTCGGTCTCGATCCTCGAGCGGCGCGTCCGCGGCGTGGAGGTCGTATCGTGACCGCCGCCGTCGCGGATACCGCCAACGCCGTCGCTCCGCCCTCGCCGGCGCCGGCCGCAGGCAACAACATCCTCTCGGCCGATCACCTGTCGAAGTGGTACGGCCAGGTCATCGGCCTGAATGACGTCACCGTGACGGTTCCGCCGGGCATCACGGGACTGCTCGGGCCGAATGGCGCGGGCAAGAGCACCTTCATGAAGCTGATCACCGGTCAGCTCAAGCCGAGCAAGGGCAGCGTGAAGGTGCTCGGCGAGCCGATCTGGGGCAATCCCAAGCTGTACTTCCGCGTCGGCTTCTGCCCGGAGCAGGACTCTTTCTACGATCGCATGACCGGCCTCGACTGGGTCACCTCGCTCGTCCGTCTGAACGGCCTCGACGAGAAAGCGGCGCGCGACGCTGCCGTCAAGGCGATGACGACGGTCGATCTGATGGAGGCGGCCGGCAAGAAGATCGGCGCGTACAGCAAGGGGATGCGTCAGCGCGTCAAGCTCGCGCAGGCGCTCGTGCACGATCCCGAGCTCCTGATTCTCGACGAGCCGCTTTCCGGCATGGATCCCATCGGGCGGCGCAAGACGATCCGCCTGATTCGGGAGTGGGCGCGTCAGGGCAAGAGCGTGCTCGTCTCGAGCCACATCCTGCACGAAATCGAGTCGATGACGGCGAACATCCTGCTCATCAACAACGGCCGGATCCTCGCCGAAGGCAACGTGCACCAGATTCGCGATCTCATCGACGAGCATCCGCACACCGTTTACATCAAGGCCAGCGATCCGCGCGGCCTGGCGCGGCAGTTCCTCACGCGCGTCGACGTGATCAGCCTGCGGTTCGAAGCGGATGCGGTGATTGTCGAAACCGGCAAGCCGGACGACTTCTACGGCCGCCTGACGGAGATCGTCGCGGCCGGCGAGTCCGGCTCGGTGGAAGAAGTGACGTCGCCTGACGACAACCTGCAGGCGGTCTTCAAGTACCTGGTGAAAACGTGACCTCCGAACGTCGCGCTCCGAGCACTCTCTTCGCCTCTCTCCGGGTCTTCGACATTTCGCTCGGCGAGATGTTGTGGTCGCGCCGCACCGTCTTCATGGGACTCGTCGTCGGCCTGCCGGTGCTGCTCGCGGCCATCGTCAGGCTGCTCCACGAGCTCGGCGCGCCGGGGATGCGGGTCAACAATGCCGCGGTCACCGGACCGGTCATCTTCGGCCTCATGATCTGGGTCTTCTTCGTCCGCTTCAGCGTGCCGGTCCTTGGGGTCTTTTACGGCACCTCGCTCATCGCCGACGAAGTCGACGACAAGACGATTACCTACCTCTTCACTCGCCCGATTCCGCGCGGGGCCGTCGTGCTCGGCAAGTACCTGGCGTACCTGGCCTGCACGATCTGCGTCGTCCTGCCCTCGGTCGTCATCGTCTGGCTGCTCATCGTCCCGATTGGCGGATCGATCGCCGGGAGTTTCGTCGACCTCGTCAAGGACCTCGGCCTGCTCGCGCTGGGCCTGGCGGTCTATGGCGCGGTCTTCGCGATGATCGGCACCGCCATGAAGCGGCCGCTGCTCGTCGGGCTGGCGCTGGTCTTCGTATGGGAGCCGACGGCGATGGCGCTGCCCGGCTATCTCAAGCTCTATACCGTCGCGTATTACCTTCAGGGCCTCGTCCCGCACGCGATGCCGGGCGAGTCCACGATGAGCCTGATTCAGTCGATTTTCCGGGAAACTCCAAGCTTTCTCCGCTCCATCATCACCCTGGCGTTGATTGAGGTCATCGGGTTGTGGCTTGCGACGAGGGCCATCGAGAAGCGCGAATACGTCCTGGAGCAATAGATCGGGCTTCTGGGCGGCCGATCCGAACTCTTGGAGTGTTAAATCCGTATAATCTCTTTGTAAGGAACAATTTATGTCCCAACGAACCCGTTATTTCATGATCGGTTCGGCGTTGGTTATCGTCCTCGGGCTTGGCGTGGGGGCGGTGGCTTATTACAACGGGAACCTTCCGCTCACAGGGCGGGGGGGACCGGCGGAATTTTCGTATCTGCCCGCCGACGTGAATGGCGTGGCGTACGCCAACGTCACGACGATCATGAATTCGCAGTTCACCCAGCGGCTGCGCCAGGTGCTGCCGACCGGCGACGAAAAAACGAAGCTCCAGGCGGAGTTGGGGATCGACATCGAACGGGACATCGACAGTGTGGTCGGCGGAACTGTCGGCTTCGGTCCGGATGAGCATGGGCTGGTGCTGGTCCGCGGCCGGTTCAACACCGGACATCTCGAAGCGCTCGCCGTTCAGCACGGCGGTACGGCTCAGGAGTACAAGGGCAAGAAGCTAATCACCTTTGAGAACAGCCCGTACGCCCACGCGGGTGGCGGCGCGGGCGATCAGGTCGGTCATGGCGCCGTGGCATTTCTCGAGGGCGGCCTTCTGGCGTTCGGCGACCGCGTGGCGATCGAGCGTGCGATCGACGCGAATGCGACACGTCAGAACGTGACCGGCAACGCGGATCTCATGAAGCTGGTCGGCGAAGTCCAGGCTGGCAGCGACGCATGGGTGGTCGGCAATTTCGAGGCGATTTCCAGGAGCAAGACACTGCCGACTGAGGTCGCGACCCATCTGCCGGCAGTGCAGTGGTTCGCCGTCAGCACCAACTTCAACGGCGGGGTCAACGGCACCGTCCGCGCCGAAGCGCGCGACGAAAAGGCCGCCGAGGAATTGAAAGCGGTCGTCAACGGCGCGCTCGCGGCCGGCCGGCTCGTCAGCGGTCAGGACAAGCGGATCGAGGCGATGTTGAACGCGCTGCAGGTCAGCGGGATGGGCAAGAGCGTGACGATCTCGTTCACGGTGCCGCCCGAGATTCTCGACATCATCAACGGCGTCGCGGCCGCGAAGCACCTGAGCGACGGCAGCGGGACGAAAGTCAAGAAGTAGCGCGGAGTGGTTCCGTAGCGCGGACTGGTTCCTAAGTCCGCGATCCAAATAAAAAGGGCGGCTGGAAAATCCCAGCCGCCCTTTGCATGTACGCCGAACGCGCTAGAACGAGAATCTCAGATACAACCGCGCGGTGCGGGCCCCGCGGAAGGCGCTGGGCAGCCGGTAGCGGGGATCGATACGGCTCACGTTCGGATTCGCCGCATTTCGCGCCGCCTGCGTCGCGCGCGTGTCGAATCCGGCGAAGAACGACGCCGCGCAGGTCGTGCAGTTGTCGTTCGGCAGCACCAGCGCATCGCGCCAGGGCGACGTCGCGAGTGTCGCGGTGAAGTCCTGGTCGAACAGGTTCGTCACGTTGAACTGCATCGTGATGCGCTTGTTTCGAGCCACCGTGACCGTGTGGGCCAGGTTGATGTCGGTGTTGCTGTAGGTCGTCGTGCGCGCGAGGTCGCCCGTCGCGTACAGCTGCACCGGAACGCCCTTGTAGGTGACCGACGACGTCTGCAGGTTGCCGCTCTGGCCGACGAACGTCACGCCCAGCGACGTGCCCCACTTGAAGATGTAGGTCCCCTGGAGCTTGAGCTGGAACGGCCGGTCGGTGCTGATGCGTCCGTAATTCTCGTACCCGTCGCAGTCGGTGATCGGCGGGCAACCCTTCTCGGTGTAGTTCATGAACAAGCCGTCCCACAGTCTCGTCACGTTCGGGCTGTTACGGTTCGACTCCGAGCCGTTGTTGCTGAGCCCGGAGTAGTTGCCGTTGAGCCGGCTGATCAGGAAGTTGCCGGTGAACGACCAGTTGTTCTGCAGCCGCCGGCGGAAATTGACTTCGACGCCGTCATAGTCGCGCACCGGGAACGGCGAGCGCGGCCAATCGGTGCCCAGCGGATACGCGCCGAGTCCGTAGCCGGGATTGGCGATGTAGAAGACCTCACCGACGCCTGGCACCTGCACGCCCACGTCCTCGATGGCGTTGTAGACCCACTTGTGCGTGTAGCGCGTGCCGACGGAAATCAGCCGGGTGAGTTCGTGATCGAGGCCGAAAACCAGCTCGCCGGACTTGTACGGCTTCAGGTTGGGATCGACCAGGTTGTTGGCTGGATCGTTCGAGACGTGTCGCAGGTCGTTCTGTTCAATCCATGTCCCTGGGCACGCGCTGTCCGGGAACTCGGTGCAGTTGATGGAGGGCCAGTCGTACGTGTCGAGCGTCCAGTACTGCGCGTTTGAGTGGTCGGCGCCCCAGGCGCCGCGCGGCATCTCGAGCTTCTCGATGTCGTAGAAGAGACCCCACGAGCCGAACGCCTTCCACTTGCTGTCGCCCTTGATGTCGTACGCGAACCCGAGGCGAGGCGCCACCTTGTCGCCCCACCCGAAGGTGATGCCCGGGTTTTCCGGGCGGTACGACGGCAAGTTCGTCTGATCCATCCGCAAGCCGTAGTTGAGCGTCAGCTTCTGGTTCATCGTCCACTGATCTTGGATGAAGAAGCCGAGGTTGTTCGACTTGATGTTGCCGATCGTGAACACGCGGTTGACGGTGTAGTACCCGTATTTCCCGCGCACCTGACGTTGATCGAGGGTGGTGCGAGTCTGGTTCCAGAACAGCTGCACGACGGGGTACTGATTTCCGAAGTCGACATCATTGCCGAGCCGCTCGTACTGCAGGCCCACCTTGAACGCGTGCTGCCCCTTGAACTCAACAAAGCGTGTGAGGTCGCCCTGGATGTTGTACCGGTAGTAGTTGTCCCTGTTGCGGAAGCTGTTCGTCGGGTTGTCCGAAAAATTCGAGGCGTTTTGAAGCTCCGGCGGAACATCCAGTAATCCGATGTTCGAGCTGTTGAACGTTCGCACGACGCCGTGGTAGTAGTCGCCGCCGGTGTCCTTGCTCAACGCGCCGAGGTAGCCGCCCGTGAAGTTGGCGTAGGTCTTGTTGTCGATGACCCAATCGAGTGTGGCACTGTAGGAATCATTGGCGTCGAAGCGATGGACATTCGTCCGCGGATTGAACGTCGCGGGGTTGCTGTTGCTGACGCCGATGGTGTCGCCGTTGTCGGACACCACGAACGTCGTCGCGTCGATGTTCGGCAGCGCGAGACCGGTCGAGAGGCGCTGGTTATTGCCGTTCACGCGCGCGCGCAGGTTCTGCGTGAGCTGGAGCGTGAGGTTGTACAGGTACCGCGTATCGGTGTCCTTCTTGTTGTACGTCTGAATCGCCGGATAGGTCACGCCGGCGGAAACGGGATTCAACCACTGCACCGTCCGGTCCTGGTTCGTGATGAGCGGGTTGTATCCGAAGAAGAACCACATCCGGTTCTTCATGACGGGACCGCCGATGTCGTACACCGGTTCCAGCGTGTAGCGCTCGTATTCGGTGGTGCGCGGCGTGGTGACGTACTCGGCCGGCGGGTTGTTCGCACTGCTGGTCGTGTTCAGAGTCAATGTCGGTCGGACATCGCCCATGATTCCGTTCAACAGCTTGCCGCGGTAATCGGCCGCGATATCGCCGTGATACGAGTTGGTTCCGCTCTTGGTGATCGCGCTCACGACGCCGCCGGTCGTCGCGCGGAACTCGGCGGCATAGCCCGATTGCTTCACCTGAATCTGATCGATGAAATCGACGATGACGTCCTTGCCCGACGTACCGGTGCGGAGGTTCGTGGTGTCCTGGCCGTCGATCAGGAACCGGTTTTCCGACTGGGATGCGCCGTCAATCAGCAGGCCGGTCGCGCGCGAGCCGCTGATGTCCGTCTCGTAGTTCGTCCCGGGAATCATCGTCAGCGCCGACAGATAGTCACGGCCCTTGGGTAAGAGATCAATGAGTTCGCCACTGACGGTCGACGTGACCGCGTTCTGTTTGACGTCAACCATCGGCAGTTCGCCGCGCACGGTTTCGGAAATCGTGACGCCCGCCACTGTCATGACGAGGTCAATCTTGAGCAGGTCGCCGATTTTCACGTCGACCTTTTCGACCGTCGTCGGGTTGAAGCCCGAGAGGTTCGCGGCCACCGCGTACAGTCCCACCGGCAGCGCGGGGAACCGGTACACGCCATTTGCGTCACTCACCGTCGACTGCGACGCCGACGTCGCATAGTGCTTGGCGGTCACGGTGACGCCGGGAAGCGCGCCGCCGGTGGCGTCCTTCACGACGCCTTCGATCGATCCGCGTGTTTCCTGTGCGGTTGCGGGCACGGCTGCGGCGAGCGCGTACAGCGCCGCCACGAGGGTGATGAACCTCCAGCTACGCATCACGTTGTTCTCCTCCCACCCCGAGCTGCGGGACAGCTCGTGCACGTCCGGCTTGGGAGTTG
>Ga0114129_10001674_pt1 | contig 30207 bp, 24 predicted proteins | sample RhiMetdeltSRZDD1_FD_80071 | JGI IMG/M metagenome (GOLD analysis project Ga0114129, IMG submission 80071) | Populus rhizosphere microbial communities from Tennessee, USA - Rhizosphere MetaG P. deltoides SRZDD1 (version 2) (version 2) | ecosystem: Host-associated > Plants > Roots > Rhizosphere >...
AATCGCGAGGAGGTGTTCTTGGCGATGGCAAACACTGAGCGGCACTCGCTGAGCATCTCGGTGTCGAGCCTGACGAGCGTGTCGCGCAGGTTGACGTCCACCTCTGTGTGATGGAAGTCGCTGTACACGGTGCCGACGAGTTCGTACGCCGCACGGTACTGGTGGAGCAGCCACGCCACTTTGTTCGGGTGGCGGACGAAGTAGGTCGGGAACTTCGAGGCGATGACCAGATCGACGGGCTGGCCGTTGCTTTCACTGAGGTCCAGCAGGCGCCACGCGGCTGCGTGAGGCAGGATCTCGTCTTTCGGATACCACTTGAACGGGACGCTGACGAGATCGGCCTGGTGGCCGCGCGCGCGGAGTTCGCGCACGAGCTCGCGGACCAGAATCTCCGCCCCGCCGTGCACGAAGGGCACCTGCGCCTCGCAGACGAGAATCCTTTTCATCGGGCCCAAATTCTATGTCGCGTGGCGGAAATTGATGACGTCGCCGTCGAGAACGATGTAGTCCTTGCCCTCGAGCCGGAGCTCGCCATGGTCCCGGCACGCGGCGAGCGAACCGCGCTCGAGCAGACGGTCGTAGCCGACGACTTCGGCACGAATGAAGCCGCGCGAGATGTCGCTGTGAATCTCGCCTGCCGCCAGCACTGCCGGTGTGTTCACCGGGATCGACCAGGCGCGGCACTCGTCCTCGCCGACGGTGAAGAACGAGATGTATCCGAGGAGGTCGTAACTGGCGCGGATCACGCGATCGAGCCCAGACTCGCGCAGCCCGAGATCCGCCATGAACGCCGCGGCATCCGCTGGGTCGAGCTGCGCGATCTCGAGCTCGATTTTCGCGCAGATGGGCACTGCACGCGTCGCTGCGCCGGACATGAACGATTCAAGGCCCGCCAACGCGACCGCGTTATCGGCTCTTGCAAGATCGGCTTCGTCCAGATTCAGCACGAGCAGCAGCGGCTTTGCCGACAGGAATTGAAATCCGCGCAGGCGTTTCGCATCGTCGGGCGCCAGGCCGAGCGCGCGCAGCGGTTGGCTACCTTCGAGCGCCGTGCGGCACCGCGCGAGGATTTCCTGTTCCTTGCGCAGATCAGCGCTGCCGCCCTTCTTGAGATCTCGTTCGAGACGCTCCAGCCGCTTTTCGACAACGCCGAGATCCGCCAGGATGATCTCGTCCTCCATCGTCCGGACGTCGCGCGCCGGATCGACGCTGCCCGACGGATGCGGTACTGCCGGATCACGGAACATGCGGACGACGTGCAGCAGCGCGTCGGCGTTGCGGAACGGCGCGAGATCGAGCAGGGCCTGCGCGCCAGTCTGGCTGCCAGACACGCCGGCCACGTCGGCGAACTCCACCGTCGCGGGCACGTGCTTGCGCGGGTTGAACAGCGCCGTCAGGCGATCGAGGCGCTCGTCCGGCACGCGCGACACGCCAACGTTCGCTTCAGCGCGTCCGCCAGGTCGCGGCGCTTCGCGCGCGCTCGTCAAGAGTTGGAAGAGCGCAGTCTTGCCCGCCGACGGGAATCCAAACAGTCCTGCTCTGAGCATTCGAGATCATCAACGAAGGTGGCTAGCCACGGTGAGGCTGGCTCGCTGAGCCAAATCTGCACATCGTAACATGCAGGGGCGCTGCTTCGACTTCCTTTCTCCGGGCGAAAATTTAGCGTAACTTCTGAACCATCATGATTTTGCGGTTGACAGCGCGGCACGCCTTCTCTAGTATCCCGGGTGGAAATCTGTGGAGCAAAGTGGAGTCCGTGACCGATTTCGGGGCAACTATGCCGCAAAGATTGACGACAAGGGACGCCTCAAAATCCCGAACGCTTTCCGTCTGCTCCTCGAGAAACAGCATGGCTCCGAGGTTTTCGTGACCAGCCTGAACGGTGAATGCGTCCGCATCTACCCGATGCCGGTGTGGCTGGCACACGAGGAGAAGCTCTCGAAGATTCCCACCGAGCATCCCGCGCGACGACGCTACTTCGACCGGGTCAATTACTACGGGCAGGTCGCGCAGATCGATACCCAGGGCCGCGTCGTGATTCACCCGCGCCTTCGGGACGCGGCCGGGATGAACGGCGACGTGGACGTGTTCGGTCAGTACGACACGCTCGAGGTCTGGAACCACGATCGGTTCCTGTCGAAGCTGCAACGCGAGCCGTACAGCGACGACGATGCCCGCGCGCTCGCCGAATTCGGAATCTAGCGCGATGACTCGGCTGCACGAACCCGTTCTCGTTCCAGAGACTGTCGCTCTGCTCGAGCCGTCGCGCGGCGGGTTGTTCGTGGACTGCACGATAGGCCTCGGCGGCCACAGTCGCGCGCTGCTCGAGGCTGGCGCGGATCGCGTGCTCGGCCTCGATCGCGATCCCGATGCGTTGCATCTGGCCGCGAACGAGCTCAAGGACTTCGGCGATCGGCTGGAACTGGTGCACGCCGACTATCGCGATCTTCCTCAAGTGCTGGATGAACGAAAGATCGGCGACATCTCGGGAGCCCTCGCTGACCTCGGCGTGTCATCGATGCAGCTCGATAGCGCCGGACGGGGCTTCAGCTTTCAGCGCGACGAGCCGCTCGACATGCGCATGGATAGGACGGCCGGTGAGACGGCGGCAGAGCGCCTCGCGGACGTCGAGGAAGAGGATCTCGCGAACGTGATTTTTCAGTACGGCGAAGAGCGCCATTCGCGGCGCATTGCCCGTGCCCTCGTGCGCGCCCGCCAAGCGTCGCCGATTCTGACGACGGGGCAGCTCGCGCAGATTGTCCGCCGAGCGATCCCGGTCAGGGGATATCAGCGCATCGATCCGGCGACGCGAACCTTTCAGGCGCTGCGGATCTGGGTGAACCGCGAGCTCGAGGGGCTCGACGCGTTCCTGCAGACGGCGTCGCGGCGGCTGCTGCTCGGTGCCCGTCTGGCAGTCATCGCGTTTCACTCGCTGGAAGACCGGATCGTCAAGCACACGTTTCGGGCTCTTGCGCATGGCGAAGCGGCGTTTCGCGTGATGACCAAGCGGCCGATCGAGGCGAGTGACGACGAAGTAGCACGCAACCCGAGGGCGCGAAGCGCCAAGCTTCGCGCGATTGAGAGGTTCGCATGAACGCGACGGATTTCGAGTACGCGATCAAGAAGGACGTTCGCAACAATCCGATCGTCCGCGAGGTCGACGAGGCCCGTCAGCGGCAACTCTGGCGATCGGTCGGCATCGGCGCCCTGCTCGTGCTCGTCCTGCTCTTCTCGGCCTGGCAGCACTTCGAGCTGGTTCGACACGGATATCTGATGGAGCGCCTGCAGCAGGAACGCGCCGCGGAAGAAGAGATCAACCGACAGCTCAAGCTGGAGATCGAAGTATTGAGCTCGCCCAAGCGCATTGAAGACATCGCAACCTCGAAGCTGCGGCTGATCGAGCCGAAGGCCGATCAAGCCATCGTGATCGAGCGAGTGGCCACTCCCGCGCCGCCCGCCAGGTCCATCGTCGCGGCGCGGTAGCCCGAAGGGGCACGTCAGGAGGACCGGTGGCGGACTATCAGGCCAGCAAAGGATTTCGACTCCCCTGGGTAGGGCGCGCGAAGTCGCGCGTTCGTCGCGGAGAGCCGGCTCCTGTGCCTGACTGGCGCGACACGGTCCGGTCCCGGTTGGTCGTCAGCGCCATCTTCCTCGCCGCGTGGACCTGCGCCATCGAAGCCCGCCTGGTGTACTTGCAGATCTTCAAGCAGGCAGACATGACGGCGCTCGCCGATAGACAGCGCTTGAACACGCTCGAAGCGCCCGCGCGGCGCGGCGACATCCTCGATCGCAACGGCCGGGTCCTGGCTTACAGCGTTGACGCCGATTCGATTTTCGCGGATCCCTCAGAAGTTGAGAATCCGGACAAGACCGCGGCTCTCGTCTGCGGCGCACTCGATCGCTGCACGCCGGCAGAGCGGCAGGCGATCGCCAAGAGCTTGCGCCGTACCAGCCAGTTTGCGTACGTGGCACGGAAGGTGTCGCCCGACGAAGAGCAGCGGGTACGCGCACTCGATCTCAAGGGGATCGGAGTCACGAAAGAGAGCCGGCGCTTCTATCCAAAGCGCGAGTTGTTGTCGCACGTGCTGGGGTATGTCGGTCTGGACAACGTCGGCCTTGGCGGACTCGAGTCCGCGTACGACTCACAGATTCGCGGCCGCGCCGGGATCATCCAGATTCAGCGTGACGCCAGACGCAGTGCGCTCACGAGCCACATCGAACGCGAAGCCACGGCCGGCGCCACGCTCGAGCTGACCATCGATCAATACCTGCAAAACATCGCCGAGCGTGAGTTGGAGGCGGGCATCGACGAGTTCAACGCGGCCGGAGGATCCGTGGTCATCATGGATCCGAACAACGGTCAGATCCTCGCTCTTGCGAACGCTCCGACGTTCAATCCGAACGTCTACGCGCGGGCGTCCGATGAGGAGCGGCGTAATCGGGCAATTCAGGATCTGTACGAGCCGGGATCGACGTTCAAAATCGTCACCGCGTCGGCGGCGCTCGAAGAAGGCCTGATTGGCCCTGACGATCCGATCGATGTCAGTGCGGGGATGATCCGCTTCGGCTCCCGAACGATCCCTGACGTGCATCGCTACGGCGTGCTCTCGTTCACGAATGTGATCGTGAAGTCGAGCAACGTCGGCGCGATCAAGGTTGGCTTGAGGCTCGGACCCGAACGGTTGAGCCGATATGTGAGCCGCTTTGGATTCGGCCAGACGCTCCTTCCCGACTTCAAGGGCGAGAATCCCGGAATCGTCTGGAATCCAGCGCGGCTCGACAACAGCGCCCTTGCCTCCGTCTCAATGGGCTACCAGGTCGGCGTGACCCCTATCCAAATGGCCGCGGCGGTCAGCTCGATTGCCAACGGTGGGACGCTCTACGAACCCCGCGTCGTTCGCGCCACGATCAAGGATGGGCAGCGCAGCGAGCTTCCTCGCAAGGCACTTCGCCGCACCATCTCTGAACGCACGGCCGCGCAGCTGACCGCGATCATGGAAGCGGTCGTCGAGGAAGGCACCGGCAAGCTCGCGCAGATTCCCGGCTTTACCGTTGCGGGCAAAACCGGAACGGCGCACAAGGTGGTAGACGGCCGCTACTCGCCGTCCCAGTACAACTCGTCGTTCGTCGGCTTCGTGCCGTCCCGCAAGCCATCGCTGACGATCATCGTCTTGATCGACTCGCCGCGCGGGAATGGTCACTACGGCGGAGCGGTCGCGGCGCCGATCTTCCGTCGAATTGCTGAAGCGTCGCTGAGGCACATTGGCGTGGCGCCGACGGTCAACGCCCCACCGCCGGTGCTCGTCGCTTCGGCCGAGAGTGACACCGAAACGCCGCTACCGCAGCCAGTCAGCCTCCCGATTAATCTCGCGGCGACGCTCGAGCCTGCCCGCGCGGGTTTCATGCCTGACCTGCGAGGCCTCAGTGCCCGTGACGCGACTCGCGCGTTGACTCGCATTGGGATGTCGGCCCGGCTCAATGGCAATGGCGTCGTTCTCGAGCAGTCGCCCGCCGCTGGAAGCGTGTTCATCCCCGGTGCGGCCTGCACGTTGAAGCTTGGGCGTCAACCGACTGCACCGCCGACTTCAGGAGCGCCTCAGTGACGCTTGCGGATCTCCTGAGCGGAACGTCTTCGCGTCCGCCGTTCGACGCCGCTCGGCCACCTGCGTTGGCGGAGCGTGATGCGTCGCGGCTCGTCACGTCGGTCACGAGCGACTCGCGCAGCGCGGTGCCCGGATCCGTGTTCGTCGCCCTTCGCGGTCTGAAAGCCGATGGAAGCGCGTTTGCCCGCGACGCGATTGCACGAGGCGCGATCGCGGTGATTGCCGAAGTGCCGCCTCCGGCAGACGTGTCGTCGCCGTGGATTCACGTCCAGGACGCGCGGCTCGCGTTAGCGGCACTGTCGGCCGTCTTCTTCGGTCAGCCGAGCGACCAGCTCGTGCTCGTCGGGATTACTGGCACGAACGGGAAGACGACGACCTCGTATCTGCTCGCCTCCATCTTCGAGGCAGCTGGAATCAAGTGCGGACGGATCGGCACGGTTGGTTACCAGGTCGCGGGACGCGAAATCGAGGCAACCAGGACGACGCCCGAGGCGCCGGATCTGCAGCGCATGCTGCGCGAGATGGTGACGGCGGGCTACGGCGCCTGCGTCATGGAGGCGTCGTCGCACGCCCTCGCGCTGCGGCGGGTTGACGACCTGCACTTCAGTGCCGCCATCTACACCAATCTCACGCGCGACCATCTCGACTTCCATCGCGACATGGAGGACTACTTCCTCGCCAAGCGAAGACTGTTCGAGATGTTGCCGCCCGGCGGAATTGGTGTGGCCAACCTGGACGATCCCCGCGGCAGTGCATTCGCGGCCGCTGCGTCGCGGCCAGTCACGTACGCCATCGACAACCCGGCTGATGTCAGGCCCGGTCCGCTGACGTTCTCGCTCGATGGGTTGAGCTTCGAGGTCCGCACTCCACGCGGCACGTTCTTGGTGCGCTCTCAGCTCGTCGGCCGGCCAAATGCGTACAACATCCTCGCCGCCGCTGCGACCGCGATGGCGCTCGACTTGCCGTTCAACGCGATCGAGAAGGGGGTTGCCAGCCTAACCCTTGTGCCGGGCCGCTTCCAGCTCGTATCGGAACCCTCGGACGACGTCCGCGTGGTCGTTGACTACGCCCATACCGACGACGCGCTGAAGAATCTGCTCGAGACGGCGCGGCCGCTTTCGACCGGTCGTGTGATTACGGTGTTCGGCTGCGGCGGCGATCGCGATCGCACCAAGCGGCCGCTGATGGGAGCCGTTGCGGCGCGCCTGAGCGACCTCGTCGTGATCACGTCCGACAACCCGCGTTCCGAAAATCCCGATCAGATCATCGAGGAGATCAAGCGGGGCATCGTCATGCCGGCCGATCGAACGCCGCCCAAGAGCCAGACCGGACCCAAAGCGACGCCGCATCTCGCCATCGTCGATCGCAAAGCGGCGATAGAGCGCGCGATTCAGGACGCGCGAAGCGGCGACTTGGTTCTCGTTGCCGGCAAGGGTCACGAGAAGTACCAGGAAATCGGCGGCCGCGTGCTGCCGTTCGACGACGTGGACGTGGCGAAGGGTGCGCTCGCGCGGCGCCGCACTCGATCGCGGGTGTCGTAGCGAGTGGAGCCGCTTTCGCTGACTGCGGCCGATGTTGCCGCCGCCGCCGGCGGGAGGGTCATCAAAGGCGACCCCGTATCGCTTATCGGCCGATTCGCGATTGACTCGAGGAGGGTGGACGCCGGCGATTTTTTTGTGGCCATCCAAGGGGAGCGGTTCGATGGTCACGTGTTCGTCGGAGACGCGCTGGCGAAAGGGGCGACGGGCGTGCTCGTGCACGCCGAGATGCCGCCGGCAGCCGGCGACGACAGCGCCGCCATCGTGACGATTCAGGTCGCGGACACAACGCGCGCGCTGCAGGACGTCGCGCGCGAGGTGCGGCGCCGATCGGGTGCGAAGGTCGTGGCGATCACCGGCAGCGCCGGCAAGACCACGACGAAAGAAGTAGTGGCGGACTTTCTGGAGACGCGCCATCACGTCTTCAGGAACCGCGGGAATCTCAACAACCACATCGGTTTGCCGCTCTCGCTCATTGAGCTGCGGTCGAAGCCGGAGATTGCGGTCGTCGAACTAGGCATGAACCATCCGGGGGAGATTCGCACGCTGGTCGGCATTGCGGAGCCGGAAGTCCGTGTCTGGACCAACGTGGGCGACGCGCACCTCGGTTTTTTCGAGTCACCGGATGCGATCGCCGCGGCAAAGGCAGAAATCCTGGAGCAGGCGCGCGCCACCGACGTGCTCGTCGCAAACGCGAACGACACCAGAGTCATCGCCCGCGCCGAACGGTTCACGGGGCGCGTCGTGACGTTCGGGATCGATACCGCGGCGGACGTCGCGGCCAGTCAGGTGGAACACCGAGGGTTGGCTGGCACCGCGGCCCGTCTGCAGGTTGGCGAGGAGTCGTTCGCGCTCCACACGCCGTTGCTCGGCCTCGGCAACCTGTCGAACGTGTTGGCGGCGACGGCGGTTGCGATCCAATTCGACGTACCGGTGTCTGAGATCGTAGAGAGGGCCGCGAAGCTGCGGCCCGCCACGCATCGCGGCGAGCTACTCCGACTGCCCGGCGGTATCACGCTCATCGACGATTCGTACAACTCCAGCCCTTCGGCGTTGCGGCAAACGCTCGCGACGCTGGCCGTGGCGCAAGGGTGTGCGCGGCGGGTTGCAGTGCTGGGAGAAATGCTCGAGCTCGGCGAGCACGCCGATCGCCTGCATCGCGAGTCGGGACGCGCCGCCGCGGAGGCCAACCTGGACGTGTTGATTACCGTCGGTGGTGCGCCCGCTGGTGCGATGGCCGCCGCTGCGATCGCCGCAGGCATGGCGACGGCAAAGGTCACGCACGTTCCGAACCGTGAGGCCGCCGCGGAATTGGCACTGCGCTGGATCCGCCCTGGCGATCTCGTCCTCGTCAAAGGGTCGCGCGGGATTGGCACCGATCTGGTCGTCGACCGGCTGAAGGCGGAGTTCGCCTGATGCTGTACCTCCTCCTGCCGCCGCTCACGCCGTGGTTCCCGGTGCTGAACGTCACGCGCTACATCACGTTTCGCACCGCTGCGGCAAGCTTGACGGCGCTCGCGCTTGGGTTGTTCGTCGGCCCATGGATGATTCGCAAGCTGCAGCAGTTCCAGATCGGCCAAGTGATTCGCCACGAAGGTCCGGCCACGCACCGCACGAAGGCGGGTACGCCGACGATGGGCGGATTGCTGATCCTGACGTCGGCGATCGTTCCCACGTTGCTGTGGGCCGACCTACAGAATTCGTTCGTGTGGATTGCGGTGCTCGCGACGTGCGCCTTTGGCGCGATCGGCTTTGCCGACGACTACCTGAAGATCGTCCGCCGCTCACACCACGGCCTGCTGCCCCGCTACAAACTGCTCTGGCAGTTCATCGTGGGATTCGCGGTGGGCATCGCGCTCATGGTTCTTGCGTCGGAGCAGCCGTCGCTCTTCAACACGCGGTTCATCGCGCCGTTCTTCAAGAACTTCATCCCGGATCTCGGGATGCTTTACATTCCGTTCGCCGCGTTGGTGCTGACGTTCTCGACAAACGCAGTGAACCTGACGGATGGGCTCGATGGGCTCGCGATTAGCGTCTTCGCCGTGGCAGCGGCAGCGTTCACCGCGCTCGCCTACGTCTCCACGCATGCGGTCTTTGCCAGCTATCTGCAGCTCATCCCGGTGCCGCCGGCGGCGTCCGAACTGACGATCTTCTGCGGCGCGCTCGTTGGCGCGAGCCTCGCGTTTCTTTGGTACAACTGCTACCCCGCCGAGATCTTCATGGGCGACGTCGGGTCGCTTGCATTGGGCGGTGCGATTGGCACCGTCGCGCTGCTCATCAAGCAGGAGGCACTCCTCGCAATCGTTGGTGGCGTGTTCGTGATGGAAGCGATGTCGGTGATCATCCAGGTCGCCTCGTTCAAGCTGACGGGCAATCGCGTCTTCAAGATGGCGCCGATCCATCACCACTTCGAGCTGATCGGCTGGAGCGAACCGAAGGTCATCACCCGCTTTCTGATCATGGCGATCATCTTCGCGCTCTTCAGTCTGACAACGTTGAAACTACGATGACCAGCACGCCCTTCTCCGTTCGTGGCAAGCGGGTCGTCGTGATTGGCGCGGCACGCAGCGGCGTCGCCGCGGCAGAGTTGCTAGTCCGGCGTGGCGCCACGGTAACGCTCACGGACATGCGTTCGGCGATCGAGGACGAGGAACGTCTGCGACAAGTGGGCGTCACGCTGGAACTTGGTGGGCACCAGCCGTCGACGCTGGCCGCCGCCGACCTCATCGTGCTGAGTCCCGGCGTCCCGCCGCAGACACCGGTGATCGACGCCGCCCGCCGGGCGGGCGTGCCGATCACGGGCGAGTTGGAGCTGGCGTCCCGCTGGCTGCGCGGCCGGATCGTGGCGATCACGGGAACGAAGGGGAAGTCCACGACGACGACACTGGCCGGGCGGATGCTCGAGGCAGGTGGCCATCACGTCCTGGTGGGCGGCAACATCGGCCTGGCCGTGAGTGCCCAGGTAGACGCGTCGCGCGACGACACCATTCACGTCATCGAGGCGAGCAGCTTTCAGTTGGAGAGCACGGACACGTTCCGCCCGTGGATCGCCGTCCTGCTCAACTTCTCACCGGATCATCTCGACCGTCACGAGTCGGTCGAGGAGTATGCCGCGGCCAAGGCGCAGGTCTTCGCGCGTCAGACGGTCGCGGACTGGGCGGTGCTCAACGCCGACGATCCCGCGACGCTCCAAATCGCGAGCGCCGCTGCCGCGCAGCGCCTTCTTTTCTCGCTGCGTGGCGAGCTGAAGGAGGGCGTCGTGCTCTCGAGCGATGCGATCGTGCGGCGCACAGCGGAGGGCGATCAGTCGCTGGTGCCGCTATCGTCGGTGAAGCTTCTCGGCCGTCACTTGCTGGCAGACGTTCTTGCCGCAACCGCTGTCGCCTCGCTTGCAGGCGTCGATGCGGCGGCGATGACACGAGCCGTCGAGGGCTTCACGGGCCTCGAGCATGCGCTTGAACCGGTCACCGAAATCGGCGGCGTTCGATTCGTCAACGACTCGAAAGCCACGAACATCGAGGCGGCACGGCGTGCGATTGAAAGTTTTGGACCAGGACTCGTGGTGCTGCTTGGCGGCAAGTTCAAAGGCGGCGAGTTCCGCGACCTGCTGACGCCACTTCAGGAACGGCAGGCCACGGTCATCGCGATTGGCGAAGCGCGTTCACTCATTCGCGAAGCTCTCGGAGCCGCGCTGCCCGTTCACGATGCGGACGACATGCCGGCCGCGGTGCAGAAAGCATTTGCGTCGGCGGCGCCCGGCGGTACGGTCGTTCTGGCGCCGGCGTGCGCCAGCTTCGACATGTTCCGCGATTACGCCGAGCGTGGACGAGTGTTCAAACAGGAAGTGCGGAGGCTGGAGGAAAGTTGGAAGTCAGTACGGGAACAGTAGCGCGAACAATGAGCAGGCATCAGCCGGTCGACACGGTAAAGAACCGCCCGCTGGGAACGCAGGCTGCCCCGGTCTGCGAGGGTGGTGTCTCTGCCCGCGGCCGGCTGATGACTGCTGATTGCTCGCGCCGACCCCGGACCGTGACGGCCGAACACGGTATCAGGCTACTTGTCGGTAGCAGTTCCCCGGACCTTTAGGCAGCGGAGTATGGCCCGAAAGCTCAAATCAGACAAGCTCCTGTTCACCGCCACGTTGCTCCTGGTCTGTACCAGCATCGTGATGGTGTACAGCGCCACCGCCGTGACCGCGACCGAGAAGTTCCAGCAGCCGTATCAGTTCCTGTTCAAACAGGCGGCCTGGGTGCTCATCGGTTTGTCTCTGATGCCGATCGTCATGCGGATCGACTATCGCTGCTACCGCCAGCCGATGGTGATCTGGACAGGGTTAGGCATAGCCATGCTCGCCCTCGTGGCGGTGCTGTTTGCGCCGAAGATAAACGGCGCGACCCGGTGGCTGACAGTGGGTCCTCTGGGCGTCCAACCATCGGAGCTCGCGAAAATCGTTGTCATTCTGTTCATCGCCGCGCTGCTCGAACGGCGCATGGATCGGATCGACGAGCTCGGCTATTCCCTGTTGCCGATCGGCCTCGTGACGGGAGCGATCGTTGGCCTGATCCTCGTTGAACCGGACCTTGGCACCGCGGTTTCCGTTCTCGTCATCGCGGCGGCGATGGTATTCGCCGCTGGCGTCAGCTATCGCTACGTGCTGGGGCTCTTCCTCGTGTCGCTTCCGGCGTTGTATCTCGTCGTGATGGCGACCGAATATCGACGTCAACGCGTGCTGGCCTTTCTCGATCCGTGGAGCGATCCGTATGGCAGCGGCTATCAGATGATCCAGTCGATCATCGCGGTGGCGACCGGCGGCGTGTTTGGCCGCGGCCTGATGGGCGGCGTTCAGAAGTTGTTCTACCTGCCCGAACCGCACAACGACTTCATCTACGCCGTCATCGCCGAGGAACTGGGTTTGTTGGGCGCCACGATGGTGTTGGCCTGCTTCTGCGTGATCGCATGGCGCGGCATGCGCACCGCGATGCGCGCACCGGATCGCTTCGGCACGTTCATCGCGATTGGCTTGACGGTCATGCTCACCTTTCAGGCGTTCTTCAACATCAGCGTCGTGTTGGGGCTAGCGCCAACGAAGGGTATACCGCTTCCGTTCGTGAGCGCCGGCGGATCGTCGCTGCTCGTCAGTCTGCTCGGCATGGCCATCCTGCTCAACGTGTCGCAACACGCCTCTTCGCCGCACACGATGACGATGGCGACGGCAAAGCCGGATGCATGAAGCCGCGGATCGTCATCGCCGGTGGAGGCACAGGAGGCCATCTCTTTCCGGGGATCGCCGTCGCGCGGGAGCTGAGGCGGCGGCTCCCGGAAGCGCGGGTCACGTTCGCGGGCACGGCGCGCGGCATCGAAAGCCGCGTGGTGCCGCGCGAGGGGTTCGAGCTGGATATGCTGCGGAGCGCAGGGTTGAAAGGGATGTCAGTGACATCGCTCGTGCGCGGTCTTTCGCTGCTGCCGTTGAGCGGCATCGACGCGTGGAGCATCGTGTCGCGACGCCGGCCGCAGCTCGTGATTGGCGTCGGCGGCTACAGCTCGGGGCCGGTGGTGCTCGTGGCGGCGCTGCGGCGCATCCCTACGTTGTTACTCGAGCAGAACGCGGTCCCCGGATTCACGAACCGTACACTCGCACCGTTTGTCAGCGCCGCGGCGCTGACGTTCGAATCGTCGGTCTCTTACTTCGGCAGGAGGGGATTTGTCACAGGCAACCCGGTCCGTCCAGAGTTCTTTGACCCGACACCCTCGCCCGGCAGCGGGCCGCCAAGGATTTTGATCTTTGGCGGCTCCCAGGGCGCGCACGCGATCAACATGGCCATGGTGGAGGCGGCGCCGCGGTTGGCAGCCCACCCTGGCGGGCTGGCAATCACGCATCAGACAGGAGAACGCGATCTGGAGCGGGTCCGCGACGGCTACCGCCGCGCCGGGCTCGAAGCTCGGGTCGAGCCGTTCATCTTCACCATGGATCGGGAGATGAAGTCGGCGGATCTCGTCATCTGCCGCGCTGGCGCGACGACGCTCGCTGAGCTGACCGCCTGCGGTCGGCCGTCGCTGCTCGTGCCGCTGCCGACGGCGGCCGACGATCATCAACGCCGCAATGCCGAAGCGCTGGTCGCCGCGGGCGCTGCTGAAGCGATCGATCAGACGCAACTGACCGGCGACGTACTGGCAGAACGAATCGTCGCGATCGCCATCGACCCGGCCAGGCGGCAGGCGATGTCGGCCGCGGCATCGACGTTGGCCCGGCCGGATGCGGCAAAGGCGATCGTCGACAGAGCGCTCGAGTTGTTGGAGTCGTGAGGACATGCTCGGACGCACGAGAGCGATTCACTTCGTTGGGATTGGCGGCATCGGCATGAGCGGTATTGCCGAGCTCCTCGCCAATCTCGGCTACGACGTCAGCGGATCCGACGCCAAGCAGTCGCGCGTCACAGATCGTCTGGCGCGCCTCGGCGTCCGCGTGTCCATCGGTCACGATGCGTCGAATGTCGGCTCCGCCGATGTCGTCGTTGTGTCCTCGGCGATTGTCAAAGGGAATCCGGAAACCTCCGAGGCGCTGCGCCGCCGCATTCCGGTGATTCCTCGCGCAGAAATGCTCGCGGAGCTGATGCGACTTCGCTACGGGATCGCTATCGCCGGAGCGCACGGCAAGACGACGACTACATCGATGGTCGCGCTCGTGCTCGAGCGAGCGGGTCTCGATCCGACCGCAGTCATTGGCGGGCGATTGAGCGCGTTCGGCAGCAACGCCCGGCTCGGACGCGGCGACTATATGGTCGCCGAGGCCGACGAGAGCGACCGGTCGTTCCTGAAACTGTCGCCGGCAATCGCGGTTGTGACCAACCTCGATCACGAGCACATGGAGAGCTACGGCAGCTGGGACGATCTCCGCCAGGCATTCGTAGACTTCGCGAACAAAGTGCCCTTCTACGGTGCCGTGATCGCGTGCGCCGATGATGAGCCCGTCCGGGGGATCCTGCCGCGCATCACGAGACGGCTGATCACGTACAGCCTTGCCGATGGTCAAGGCCGGGCCGCTGGCAACGTCACAGCGCACGGAATGACGCTCGAGGCGTTTGGTTCGCGCGCCACCATTCGCTACCGGACGGCTGAGAGCGAAACCGAACTCGGCGCGCTGCGCTTGCAGGTGCCGGGGCGGCACAACCTGCTGAACGCGCTCGCAGCCGTGAGCGTCGGGATCGAGGTCGGGATTCCGTTCGCGGCGGTTGCGCGCGCGCTCGAGGAGTTTCAGGGAGCGGAGCGCCGATTCCAGAAGCTTGGAGAAGAGGATGGCGTGCTCGTGGTGGATGACTACGGTCACCACCCGACCGAAATCGCGGCGGTCATTGCAGCCGCCCGCGCCGGCATCGACCGACGCGTCGTCGTTGTGTTCCAGCCGCACCGCTACACGCGAACTCAACAGCTGCTGTCGGAGTTCGGCACTGCGCTGGGCGACGCTGATGAGGTCGTGCTCACCGACATCTACGCTGCGGGAGAGCCGCCGATTCCTGGAATCACGCTGGACGCGCTCGCTCGCGTCGTCCAGGCATCGGCGAGCGGCCGGATTCATGTCGTGCCCGGCCTGGATGATGTACCGGAAGCCGTCGCGACGCTCGTTCGCCCAGGCGATCTCGTGATCACGCTGGGCGCTGGATCGATCGGGAGCGTCGGGGAGCGAATCCTGGAAGCCATCAGGAACAGGCGGCCTCAGCCGGCTGCAAACGGAGAGTCGCGGTGAAGGTCAGGGCGGCCACAGAAAAGAACTTCCGTCGCGTCCGCTCGAAGCCGACGCGCCGCCGCAAGCTGCGACAGCTGTTCTCGTGGCGAATGGCGCGCCGTGTCTTGATCGTTCTTGTGGTCGTGGTTGGCGGGTATAGGGCGTTCGACCTTGCATTGAACGCCAGCGTCTTGCGAGTGAACAAGATTCGGGTGCACGGCAACGTGCGACTCTCGAGCGGCGAAGTGCAGACCCTTGTTCGCGATTTGCGCGGGTCGAACATCCTGACCGCCGATCTTTCGGGATACCGGCGCGTGCTGCTCCGGTCGCCCTGGGTGTCGGAGGTCAGCCTTCGACGTGTTTTGCCGTCAACAGTGGACGTCTACGTCTCAGAGCGTCGTCCATTTGGCCTTTGCCGTTTGGGCAGTCAGTTGTACCTGATCGATCGCGATGGTACCGTCGTTGATGAATTCGGGCCGCAGTACGCCGAGTTCGACCTGCCGATCGTCGACGGCCTGGTCCGCGCGCCGCGTCATGGCAAACCGACCATCGACGATGTCCGCGCCGAACTTGCGGCGCGAGTCGTCGAATCCCTGGAGGGGAGCGGCGACCTGGCGAAGCGCGTCTCGCAGATCGACGTCACCGATGCCCACGACGCGGTCGTGATGCTCGACAACGATCCGGCGCTCCTGCACGTTGGCGAAGACAAGTTCAGGGACCGACTTCAGGCCTATCTCGAAATAGCCGAGGCGCTCCGGCAACGCATTCCGGACATCGACTACGTGGATTTGCGATTCGATCAGCGCGTGTATGTGAAGCCGCGAGGCCGTACCGAACGGACGGCGGTGAACCTGGCAACCGCAGGCAAGACTTTCTGAGGGGGAGACGTGGCGCGCAGGGAACGATACCTCGTGGGGCTGGACGTCGGCACGTCCAAGATCACGGCGATTGTTGGGGAAACGACCGATTCGGGAGGCCTGGACATCATCGGCATGGGCCTCGCCGATTCGCGCGGCATCAAGCGCGGAGTTGTCGTCAACCTCGAAGCGGCCGTGGAATCCATCAAAAAAGCGATCGAAGAGGCTGAGCTGACCGCCGGCGTCGAGATCGATTCGGTGCACCTCGGACTCTCCGCGGCGCACGTCAAGGCGTTCAACAGCCGCGGCGTCGTTGCCGTGGCCGGCAAGAATCGCGAAATCACACGCGAGGACGTGCGACGCGCCATCGATGCCGCTAAGGCAGTTGCCCTGCCGAGCGGCCGCGAGATCCTTCACGTCCTGCCGCAGGACTTCGTCGTCGACGAACAAGATGGCATCGGCGCCCCGGTCGGCATGACTGGCGCGCGGTTGGAAGTCAACGTGCATGTCGTCACCGGCAGCGCGTCGTCGACGCAGAACATCGTGGCCTGCGTCAACCGCGCGGGAGTGGCGGTGCTCGACACCGTGCTCGAACAGCTCGCCGCGAGTGATGCGGTCTTGACCGACGACGAGAAGGAACTGGGAGTGGCGCTGGTCGATGTTGGCGGCGGGACCACTGATTTTGCCATCTTCGAACGCGGCAGTCTCTGGCACACTGGTGTTGTCGCAATCGGCGGAGATCATTTCACCAACGACATCGCCGTGGGTCTGCGCACGCCGATTCCCGATGCAGAAAAGATCAAGCGCCGGTCCGGGTGTGCACTTTCTGCCATGGTGGATGAAGATGAGACGATGGAAGTGGCGAGCGTCGGAGGGCGTAAGCCGCGCGTAATGGCCCGCCGCATCCTCTCCGAGATCCTCCAACCGCGAGCGGAGGAGATCTTTCATCTGTTGTGGGATGAATTTCGTCGCGCGGGGTTCGAAAAATCTCTCAATTCAGGTATCGTTCTTACCGGCGGCGGCGCGATGCTCGAGGGCTTGAGCGAAGTCGCCGAACAAATCTTCGATCTTCCCATCCGTCGCGGCGCACCCGCGGGTCTGGGAGGGCTTGCTGATCACGTCAACAATCCAGCGTTCGCCACGGCCGTGGGGCTCGTGATGTACGCGCACAAGAATCAGGCAGGGGAACCGGCGCGTCCCGTCGGGGCAGGTGCGTTCGGTCGTGTGGCCGGGCGGTTGCGAACGCTGTTCAAAGAATTTTTCTAAAGAAACGACCAGAAGGAGGCGAGACCCATGGGTGGACACAGAAAGGTCAGCGACATCGACTCCGCGACCCTCCGGCTCACGCTGGCGGAAGAGGCCCGCACCGGCGCCCGAATCAAGGTCATTGGTGTGGGCGGCGGCGGCAGCAACGCAGTAAATCGCATGGTGAGCTCCGGTCTGGAAGGCGTCGAGTTCATTGTCGCCAACACCGATCTGCAGGCCCTGCAGCTCAATCACGCGCCGGTCAAGCTCCAGATCGGCGCCAAACTCACGAAAGGTCTCGGGGCCGGCGCTGATCCGAACGTCGGCCGGCAGGCGGCACTGGAAGATACCGAGAAGCTGATCGAAGCGCTCGACGGCGCCGACATGGTGTTCGTGACCACCGGCCTCGGCGGCGGCACCGGGACCGGCGCGGCACCCGTCATCGCCAGCCTCGCCAGCGAGCTTGGCGCGTTGACGATTGCGGTCGTCACCAAGCCATTCAAGTTCGAGGGCAACAAGCGTCATATGCAGGCAGCGCGCGGCCTCGACGAGCTCCGCGAGTGCGTCGACACCGTGATCACGATCCCGAACGAGCGATTGCTCGCGACGATTGCGAGGAACACGTCACTCGGCGAAGCGTTCACCTCGGCGGACGATGTTCTGCGGCAGGCGATTCAGGGCATCTCCGACCTCATCCTGGTGCCGGGGATGATCAATCTCGACTTCGCCGACGTGAAGACGATCATGTCGGGCATGGGCTTCGCGATCATGGGCACGGGCGTCTCCGAAGGGCAGAACCGCTCGATGGCCGCGGCGAACGCTGCGATCTCCAGCCCGCTGCTCGAAGATGCGTCCGTAAAGGGCGCGAGGGGCGTAATCATCAACGTGACTGGCGGGCCGGATCTGTCGCTCATCGAGGTCAGCGAAGCCTCAGCCGTAATCCAGGAAGCGGCTCACGAGGAAGCGAACATCATCTTCGGCGCGGTCGTCGATCCGAAGATGGAAGGAAGGGTCAAGATCACGGTCATCGCGACTGGATTCGAACGGCCCGCGGCATCCAGGAGCCTTCCGTCGAGCTCGCAGACGCCGGTCGATCTGCAGAACTACGCGACGTGGCGGCAGGAAGCCGGCGAGCGTATGGCCGCTTCTGGCGCAGGCGGCGGCTCCCGCATGAGCATCAGCCGTCGTCCAGCACTCGATCTGCCGCTGATTTCGCCCCAAGGGGACGCCGAAGCGCCCGCGGCACCCGGCGCCGAGTTCGAGCCGGTTTCGCCGCTCGACGTCCCCGCCTTCCTGCGGAGGCAATCTGAAGCATGAGGTTCACGGGTTCCCTGGTTCCCAGTTCCCAGGTTCTGGGTTCTAGGTTCTGGGTTCTAAGTTCTGGTTCTTACTGTTCTAAGTTCTGGTTCTACTATTGAACCGAGAACCTGGGAACCTGGAACCAGGGAACCCGCGAACCTCATATTTTCAGGTACACTGAGTAGATCCACGGCACGCGTGAGCGGCGCCGGCGGAGCCGCACTCCGCGGATGAAGCCGCGGGGGCCAAGGGTCGTCACCAGCAACACCTCCAATGAAGAACTGGGAGTACCGCGAGCGCGCGCGGCAGGTTCTGGCCCGTGAAACGGGCTACGTGCAGAAGCCGCACGGCGGGCGCCTGCGCGTCGCGCTCGCGTTTCCAAACACGTACTGGGTCGGCATGTCGAGCCTCGGGTTTCAGACGGTCTACCGCCTGTTCAACGAGCTGGACGACGTGGTGTGCGAGCGCGTGTTTTTGCCGCCGAAACAAGAGCTTCGAGCCCAGCTGGCCAGCGGCGCTCCGCTGCTGACGATCGAATCGCAAACCCCAGTCGCCGACTTCGACGTCCTGGCGTTCTCGGTCTCGTTCGAGTGGGACTACACCAACGTGGTGACGATGCTGCGGCTGGCGGGAATTCCGGTGCGGGCTTGCGATCGTTCGCCGCGGCATCCGCTCGTCGTGATTGGCGGCGCCGTCACCTTCGTGAATCCGGAACCTCTCGCGCCGTTCGCGGACGTCATCGCTGCTGGAGAAGGCGAGGTCCTCATTCCGGATCTGATGGGCGTGCTCCGCGAGGGACTCGATCGAGCTGACCAGTACGCGAGCCTTGCTTCCAAGCGCGGTTTCTATATCCCCGATCTTTACGACGTGCGGTATGCGGACGACGGAACGATCGCAGCGTTTGAGCCAAAGCCTGGGAGCGGCGCGCCGCCCGTCGTTAAAAAGGCAGCGGTCAAAAGCGCCGATCGCCTCGATCCACCAGCAACGTCGATCTTTACCCCCGATACCGAGTTCGGATCCCGGTTCCTCGTCGAAGTCGTGCGCGGTTGCGCAAACCTGTGCCGGTTCTGCTGGGCGGGCTACAACTATCTTCCCGTCCGGGCGTTCTCGGCCGATCGCATCCTCGAGCTCGCACGGGCCGCACGCCCGTACGCCGGCCGGGCCGGGCTGGTGTCGATCGCGCTTTGCGATCATCCGGAGATTGAGCGAATCCTCACCGGTTTGCTCGAGCTCGGGTACTCGATTAGCCCGGCGTCGCTTCGGCTCGACGACCTGACGGATACGATCGTCAAGCTGTTGCGCCAGAGCGGCGAGAAGTCGATCACGATTGCGCCTGAGACCGGATCCGATCGCCTGCGCCGGGTGATCAACAAGACGGTTACGAACGACGAGATCCTTGCCGCGACGGATTTGATCTTCGCCAACGGGATCGACAACCTGAAGCTGTATTACATGATCGGGTTGCCGACCGAGACGGACGACGATCTCGACGCCATTCGGGATCTCACGGTGCAAATGCGCGACACGATGTTGCGCCACGCCAAGCCTCGCGGCCACCTCGGGCGGATCGTGGGCAGCGTGAACCCGCTGATTCCAAAGCCAGGCACCGCCTACCAGTGGCTGCCGATGGAAGATCCGGCGATTACCGACCGAAAGGCCAAGCGGCTGCGGCATTTGCTGTCGGGAATCGACAACGTGTACTTCAACATCAAGTCGGAAAGACATTCCTTTTACCAGGCGCTGTTGTCGCTCGGTGATCGGCGGATCGCCGACACCATCGAGGCCGCCGAACGCAACGGTGGAAACTGGCGCGCAGCAGCCGCGGAAACGTCGCTCGACGCGGACTTCTACATCTTTCGCGATCGCTCACAGGACGCGGTTCTTCCGTGGGACATCATCGACGGCGGCATGAAGGCGTCGTTCTTCCAGTCGGAGTTTCAGAAGGCTCTGCGCGAAGAGTGGACGCTCCCGCCGAAGCGAATGAAAGACAACCTCAAACTCATTCCCGTCGTCGACTAGACGCTCGACGATCACCCCGCCGAAGCCAACGCCGACTCGGTCTCGAATTCCGTGTACGCCTGCAGCACCAGCTCGCGAAGGCGGTTCTGAGCGGTGGTATCGCCGATCGGCCGCAGCAGCGCGAAGCTGCGACGTTCGCCATTGACCGAGTATTGACGCGCCGGGAACGTGACGTTACGGCCAGCGCCGCCTTTACGTTCCCAGACGGCAAAACCAATCAGCTTCAATCCCTCGAGCGGGCCGTCGGTGAAATGCAGCTCCGCGTCGGCGAGCTTGCCCGGCGGGTTTCCCTTGTCGTTCGGCAGAATCCTGATCGTCATGAACGGTGCTCCCTATGAAGGTGCGCGGGGTGCGCGGCGCGTTCAAGGGCAAGATGGAGGCCCGAGCGGATCAGGCGAGCTATGTCGATGGAAGTTGCAGCAGGAGAAGGTGTTCAGGGTGAGATCTGATTGCGGCGGGAGAGTGCGCGTGGCGGGGAAGCCCGGGTGTGACAACCAGTGTTGCCTGTCAGCGCTTCACCAAAGGATCCGCTGGGGCAGCGGATGATATTTTCAGTCGTCTGTCAGTCGCCAAGGAGCATGACCTGCGCCATCGCCAGCGTCTCCGAATGCGTGATGGTCACCAGCGATCGCGTAACTTTCATCATGTCGGCGCGCCTGGCCGCGCCGCCATGCAGGTGCAGCCGCGGCGGTCCGCCCTGCCGAACCACCTCGATGTCTTTCCAGACGACGCCCTGAGACTGGCCGGTGCCGAGGGCTTTCATCGCCGCTTCCTTCACCGCGAACCGGCCGGCGAGGTGCGGGGCCGGGTTTCGCCGCTTGGTACAATAGGCAATCTCACCCGGAGTGAACACGCGCTGGAGAAAACGATCGCCGTAGCGATCGACGAGTTCGGCGACACGGGCAATATCGGTGGCGTCGAGACCAATACCGAGAATGTTCATGACCGAACCACAGCCTAACCGCGCGTTCGAGTGGACGCAAGCGCCGTGGGGCAGCGTCCTGCGCTGCATCCCATTCGCGGCAATGGCCGATCACCTCTTCACGGTTGCCAACCTGATGCTGCGAGATCGGCCGGCCGAGTGGGCTGCCGTGGCGAACTTCATCGGCGTTCGCGCAGAGGATGTGCTGCTGGTCCGCCAGGTGCACGAGGCGAAGGTTGCGGTCGCGTCGCGCGGCCGTGAGACCCCATGGACACCACCTGAGGCGGACGTCATCGTGACGAACGATCCGCAGTCCGCGATCGCCGTTCGTGTCGCCGACTGCGTGCCGATTCTGCTTGCGGAAGAAAACGGACGCGCGGTCGCGGCGGTGCACGCGGGTTGGCGCGGGATGGCCACGCGTGCGGTCATCGAAGGGGTGGAGGCCCTTCAGGAGCGTTACGGCATTCGGCCGGAGCTCGTGGTCGCGGCCGTTGGTCCGTCGATTGGGCCGTGCTGTTACGAGGTCGGCGAGTCCACACGCGCCGCGTTCCAGGAAGCCGGACATCATCCGAGCATCCTCGACCGGTGGTTCGAGCCGCGCGGCAACGGCAAGTTTCACCTAGACCTGTGGCGGGCGACGCGCGATCAGCTCGAAGGCGCGGGACTTTCGCCGGACAACATTCACATCGCAGAGCTCTGCACGAAGACACACGCCGGCGTATTTCATTCGTACCGCGTGCAAGGGGCCGGAGCGGGACGGATGGCGGCGGTGGTGAAGATGGGAGGGTAGGTTTGCTGCTGGCCGCGTTCCGCGGATAGCGGCTAGTGTTTCTCCGCCTCGTCCATCGCGAGGTTCGACAGCCGGTCCGCTTCCTTGTTCATCTCGCGGCGCACGTGCTCAAACCGGACGTCGCCCAGTTCCATCAGCAACAATCTCGCGCGCGCGACGAGCGGCCGCAGGCCCTCGTTCTTGACTTTGTACTCGCCGCGCATCTGCTTTACCAGAAGCTCGGAGTCGGATCGCACGTGGACGTCGCGGTGGCCGTGATCGACGGCCCACTTTAGCGCCGCCAGTAGTCCGCTGTACTCCGCGACGTTATTGGTGGCGATGCCGAGGGGCGCGTAGAGCTCTTCGATCAAGTTGCCGTCGGTATCTTCGACGCGGACACCATAGCCAGCCGGGCCGGGATTGCCCCGGGCCCCGCCATCGATATACACACGAATCATTCGATTGTTGCGGGGTGAGAGCTCGGTTACGAGCCGGCTTCGCCTGCCGGTGCGTTGGCCGTGGACGGCTGTGCGTCGGCCGTGGGAGCAGGCACGAAGTACAAGATCCGCGAGCAGCTTTCGCACTGGATGAGGCTTTCGTTGCGGCGCACGTCGTTGTAGACCTGCGGCCGAAGCCTGACGTGGCACTGCATGCAGTGGCCGTCTCGTGCTTCCGACATCGCCAGACCGCGGCGATGCTTGGAGACGTGTTCGAAGAGCGCGAGAGCGTGCGGTGTGATCCGACCGGCAATGGCAGCCCGCTCGCTGGCGGTCCTGGTCAGCTCGTGGTCGGCCGCGGTACGGTCCGCCTCGAGATCCTGGCGTTCGCGCGTCGCTTGGGCCTGGCCAGATTTGAGCGCCGCTTCTGCGGCTTTCAGCTCGGCGGCCTGCGTTTCAGCTTCCTCCATGCGATCGAGCAGGCGGTCTTCGTGCTGCCGCACGAGTTGCTCGGCAGTACCGATCTCGGTCTGCATCGCATGGTATTCCTTGTTGGTCTTCACCTCCATCAGCTGATCTTTGTACTTGCTCAGCCGACCCTGCACGACGGCGAGCTCTTTCTCGATCTCGCGCCGCGCGGTCTGGGAGGTGTTCATGCGTTCCTTGATGGAGGCGACCGCCGTCGTCAGGTCCTCGACGCGGCGATCGATTGCCTCCTGAGATGCAGGGAAGTCCGCGATCCGCCGGCGCAGCCGCTCGGCGGTGAGATCTAGATCTTGGAGCTCAATCAGCGACTGAAGGTCAGCGAGCACGGTGTATAGGAGTGAGTCATCTTGATAAATCTACGCATGGCTTGCCATCCGTAGCTCGTTCGCAAACAGTGTCAGCCCACCTTCGCGCTTCGCGCTACGGCGGGCATCCTTCGCCTGCATTCATGAGCGAAGGATGGGCCCACCAGGATTCGAACCTGGGACGGGCCGGTTATGAGCCGGCGGCTCTGACCGCTGAGCTATGGGCCCACTACAGTCTACAGTCGTTAGTCGTCGGTCGCTAGTCATTGGGTCGTTAGTCAGTCGACGACGACTTCAGGTTCTTCCTTCCAGGAAGGCCCGTAGCTTGCGGCTGCGCGACGGGTGACGCAGCTTGCGCAGCGCCTTGGCCTCGATTTGGCGGATTCGCTCGCGAGTGACCGCGAAGCTCTGGCCCACTTCCTCGAGTGTGTGCTCGCTGCCGTCGCCGACGCCAAACCGCATCTTGATGACTTTCTCCTCGCGCGGCGTGAGCGTCTTCAGCACCGAATCGGTCTGTTCCTTCAGGTTCAGATTGATCACCGCGTCGGACGGAGACACCACCTGACGGTCTTCGATGAAGTCGCCAAGGTGCGAATCTTCCTCCTCCCCGATCGGCGTTTCGAGCGAGATTGGCTCTTGCGCGATCTTGAGGACTTTCCGAACCTTCGAGACCGGAATATCCATCCGCTTCGCGATCTCTTCCGAGGTTGGTTCCCGGCCGAGCTCCTGCACGAGCGCGCGCGAGGTGCGAATCAGCTTGTTGATCGTTTCGATCATGTGCACCGGGATGCGGATCGTTCGCGCCTGGTCGGCAATCGCGCGAGTGATCGCCTGCCGAATCCACCACGTCGCATACGTCGAGAACTTGTAGCCGCGACGGTACTCGAACTTGTCGACCGCCTTCATCAGGCCGATGTTGCCTTCCTGAATCAGGTCGAGGAACTGCAGACCGCGGTTCGTGTACTTCTTCGCAATCGAAACGACGAGCCGGAGGTTGGCCTCGACCAACTCCTTCTTCGCCTGCTCGGCCTGAATCTCGCCGCGCGAAATGGTCTCGAGCGTCCGCATCAGCTGATCGGGCGTCTCCTCGAGCTCGTCGGCCATCGTCTTGACCTGGAGCTTGAGGTCCTTCTGCCGCTTGAGGAGGTTCTTCTTGTCCTCTTCCTTCAGCTTGGTCTTCTTCGGCGTCTTCGGATTCAGCTGACGCTCGATCTGATCGATTTCGCGCCGAACCCGCATCACCGCTTCGACGGCTTCCTTGATCTGATCGATCAGCCGCCGCTTGACGGCTTCGGTGAACTCAATCTTGCGAATCAGCTGCGAGAGTTCGACGCGCGCGCGCAGCGCTTCCCACCGGACGCGCCGGTACTTGCGCTTGTCGCGAGTCGTCGCGCCGCGCGGCGTCTTCTCGAGCTTCTCCTTGCACTTCTCGACCGCCTGCCACGCCTTCTTGACGGCTTCGATCTGGCGCAGCACCTGCCGCTTGCGATCTTCGATCTTGTCGTCGGTGAGCTCCTCGTCCACGAACGTGACGAGCTCGCGAATGCTGCGCTCGTCGTTCCGCAGCTGATCGCCCATCGTCATGATCGCGCGCGCGACAGTCGGCGTGCGCGAGATCGACTTGATTACTGCCAGCTTGCCGCGCTCGATGCGCTTGGCAATTTCGACTTCGCCTTCGCGGGTGAGCAGCGGGACGGTGCCCATCTCGCGGAGGTACATCCGGACAGGATCGTTGGTCTTGTCGAGCGCGCCAGGCGTGAGATCGAGCTCGAGCTCTTCAGCGCCTTCGCCGGTGCGGTCCAGCAGCTTGTCTTCGCGATACTTTTGCTCGGAATCCACGACCTCGATTCCGGCGCTGCCGAACGTACTAAACAGGTCATCGAGCTCGTCCGACGACGTGATGTCGGCGGGCAACAGTTCGTTGACCTCGTCGTACAGCAGGTATCCTTTTTCTTTCCCGATGGAGATGAGCTGCCTCACTTCATCGTATTTTTCTTCGATCGACAACGGCATGCCTCCTGAGCGTTCCCGCGCCCGCGATATCAAAACAAATCCCCTATGAATCCGCAATCAACTGTACTAACGCCATCTTTCGGTCCCACAATCTAACGATTTCGGTTTCGTGATTGGCGGCGCCTGCTTCCTGCAGCCGGTCGATTTCGCGCTGGACTGCGGCCCGTTCCCGGGTGTACCGCAGCCGTTTCAGCGCCCGAACGCAGTCGAGAGGGTCCCCCGGGGGGTGGGGCTGGCGGCCGATGTCCTGCACGAGCCGGGCCTCCACATCATTTAGACGCTCAAGAAGCGTCGTCGGTAAGGACCCAGCCGGCCATTCCTGCAGGGATCGGGCCTCCTCCAGAATCGACCTGGTCGCCAACCCCTCCAAATCCTCCAGTTCCAGCTGCGCCAGGACCTCCTGCGCAGTTTCGGGCGCCCGCATCAGACTCCAAATCACGCCTTTTTCAGCTGTCTTGACCTGATCCAGTGTGGCCGACGGGCGGCTCAGGGCCGCGACCGACGTCTCCCGACGTGCCGCCGCCTTCCGGATTTCCGCCCGGACCACCTCTTCCGTTATCCGCGCCTTGTGGGCGAGCCTGTCCGCAAACTGGTCACGTGTCGTGGCGTCGGGTATGCGCGCGGCCACCTCGAGCATCTTCGACAAAAACTCCCGGCGATCCTCGTCTCGCGTCAGATCGAGGCCCATGGCGGCCTGATCCAGCAGGTACTCCAAGTACGGCTGCGACGTTTTTAGACGGGCCTGATAGGCCGCTCCCCCCTCGCGGCGGATGAAAGTATCGGGGTCGTCGCCGGCCGGCATCATCGCGACATTGACCTGGAATCCCTCGGCCACCAGCAACTCGGAGGTTCGGACCGCAGCCCCTTTTCCCGCAGCATCCGGATCGAAACTGAGGACGACCTTGGACGCAAAACGTTTCAATAGGCGCGCCTGCGCAGGGGTTAGAGCTGTGCCGGAGGAGGCGACCACGTTCGTAACCCCCGCCTGAAGAGCCTGGGCGACGTCGAAGTACCCCTCGATCATCACCACATGCTTCGCCTTGGCAATAGCCTCTTTGGTCAGGTGCAGACCGTAGAGCGTCCGGCCTTTGACATAAATCGCGGTCTCAGGTGAATTCAAGTACTTGGGCACCTGACCGGCATCCATCGCGCGGCCGCCAAACGCGATAATCGTTCCGTTGTCCCGGGCGATTGGAATCATCAGCCGGTTGCGGAAACGGTCCACGAACGCGCCACCTTCCCGTTCGACAACCAGGCCGGTTTTTGCGAGCCACGGCTGCGTAAATCCCTCGCGCAACAATCGGCTCTTCAGGCCTTCGCGCGACGCCGGCGCGTAGCCCATCCCGAGCGTCTCGATGGTCGACGTCGTGAGGCCCCGACCGGCCAGAAGCTTTCGTGCCGCATTTCCGACAGGCGCTGTCAGCTGCTCTCGAAACCATGCGGCCGCAATCTCGTGCGCTTTGAGGATGCCCTCCCGATCCCGCAGTGCGTCGGGATCCTGCCGGGCATCATCCGGTTCGGGGACCGGCAGCCCAAAACGGGACGCCAGTTGGCGGACAGCTTCGGGGAACGTAATCTTCTCGTAGAGCTCGACGAACTTGATCACGTCGCCACCCACGCCGCACCCGAAGCACTTGAAGTTGCCCTTGTCGAACACGTGGAACGACGGCGTCTTCTCCCCGTGAAATGGACAGAGGCCTTTCCACGACGCGCCGCTTCGCTTGAGCGGTACGCGTTCCTGCACCACCTGCACGATGCCGGCAAGTGCCTTCAATTCTTCGATGAAGTTGGGTGGAAACAGTGCCATGTCGCTTCGCGTTTCGAGCTTCCAGCTTCCAGCTTCCAGCTGGATACTAGTAGTTACTCCTTCAACTCCACGACCGTTACGCCACCACCACCCTGCTCGGGTGGCGCAGGCGCGAAATGCGTGACGAACGGGTGAGACTGCAAGAACTCAGCGATTGCTCTGCGCAGCTGCCCTGTGCCGTAACCATGAATCAACCTGACGCTGCGCAGCTCGGCCAGCAAGGCTTCGTCGAGGAATTTTTCGGCGCGCGACACCGCCTCTTCGACGTTGTTGCCGATTACGTTCAGTTCCGTAACGGACCCGGTCCGCGGCTGTAATTCGACGTTGACGCGAACCTTCGACGCGGCGGGCGATCCCGGCGCGGGCGCGAGCACCCGCAGTTCGTCGAGCCGCGCGCGCAGCCGTTTGCCTCGAACGTCCACTTCGGCTTCCCGGTCGTGAAGCGCCTGGACGATCCCTTCCAGGCCGAGCGCTCCGACCTTGACCCGATCGCCGATCGCCGGAGCCTTGGCGACGACGTTACGTTCGGCAACGACAGGCTCGGGTGCCTCAGCTTCGGAGCCCTTCGCCCTCACGCGCGCGGCAATCGCATCGACGGCGGCGCGAGCTTCTGCCCGGGCGGCGCCGGTTTCGCCGGTGGGGATCAGCCTCGTTGCGCGCCGTTCAGCATCCGCCGCCATCGCGTCCGTCCGAACCTTCAACGCGCCAACGACCGCGTCGATCTCGCGACGAGCATCGCGTAACCGATCTTCAATTCGTTCGTCGAGACGACGCTTGAACGTCTCTTCGCGATTCCGCAGTTCCTGTTCTCGTACCTGAAGCCGCGCGTTCAAGGATTCCAGCCCTTCACGTTCCCGCGCGGCGAGTCGCCGCTCGTGGTCGAGGGACTGTAAATCGCGCTCGAGTTTCGCGAGGTGCTCCGCGAGCTGTGCTTCGCGTGCGCTGCGATGTTCTCGTGCGCGGTCGATGATCGAGGCCGGCAGCCCCAGTCGCGTCGCGATTTCGAGAGCCAGGCTGCTCCCTGGTGCGCCGTAGTTGAGCCGGTATGTAGGCGCAAAGGTAACGGGATCGAATCCGAATCCCGCCGGCGTCACGCCCTCCGTCGTCGCTGCATACGATTTCAGGGCGTCGAAATGGGTGGTCGCGACGACTATCGAGTCACGGAGGCGGAAATGCTCGATCATCGCCATCGCCAGCGCACCACCTTCGATGGGATCGGTCCCGGCGCCGGCCTCGTCCAGCAACACAAGCGACGGTGGCGCCAGCTCGCGATCCATCGCCACGATGTTCGTGATGTGGCCCGAGAACGTGCTCAGGCTTTCCGCAATCGACTGCTCGTCGCCGATGTCAGCAAAGATCGACTGGAACACGGTGATCTGGGTTCCGTCCGCCGCCGGCACCAAGAGCCCGGATTGCGCCATCAATGGAAACAGCCCGGCAGACTTCAGTGCGACGGTCTTTCCACCCGTATTGGGTCCCGTGATTACCAGCACTCGCACTGGCGGGATCAGCAAAATGTCCACGGGCACTGGCTGGCGCGAGTCGGGCCTCGGGGCTCGGGACTCGGGGTTCGAGCGTCGTGAATCCTCGTCCAGATGCCGCCGGACCGCCTCAATCAATAGCGGATGCCGCGCCGCGCGCAGCTCGAGCCGTCCATCGGTCGCGATCGCGGGCTCGACGCCGTCCACCAGCAGCGCAAACCGGGCACGCGCTTGCAGGACGTCGAGTTCAGTCGCCGCATCCACGGTGCGTTGAAGATCGACGGCGCGGACCCGGATGGCGTCGGCAAGCGCGAGTAGGATGCGCCTGATTTCCTCGGCCTCCTGCTGCTCGAGCGCGACGATCTCGTTGTTGATCTCAACCGTGCTCAGCGGTTCGAGAAAGAGGCTGGCGCCACTGCCTGAACTGCCGTGGACGATGCCGGGTATCGCGGAGCGATGCTCGGTGCGTACGACGAGCACGTAGCGGCCATTGCGATCGGTCACGATCTGCTGCTGCAGGTACTTCGCCGTGTCGCGTCCGCGCAGATACGATTCGAGAGTGCCGCGCAACCGCGCCCGCTGCTTCCGCAAGCGTTCCCGAATGCTCGCCAACTCCGGGCTCGCATCGTCCAGCACCTCGTACGCCGGCCCGATCTTGCGACGGATGTCAGCGATTTCACCTTCGAACGAAGCCGCGCGCCCGGCGATCGCGCCGAGGATTGGAAACGTGCCGCGGGCGCGCCGGACGGCTACGCAGGTCGTGTCGATTGAACCAAGGAAGTTCGCGAGCGCGACGAGCGACTGCGCCTCGAGAACGCGTCCCTCAACCGCAAGCGATGTGAGGATGGCATCCAGGTCGTCAGGGGCCTGGAGCCCGATGTGCTCGTCCCTGAGAAAGCGAACCGTTTCAGCTGTTGCGGCCAGCGACGCGGCGACCGCACGCGGGTCGGTGGACGGCTGAAGACGCGCCAGCCTCGCCGCACCAGGCGGCGTCTGGGCGAAGCGGCGAACAGCTTCGACGATCCGATCGTATTCGAGAGCCCTCAGGGCACCGGCGTGCATGAGACTTCAGGGCAACGGTGAGGCCACGGACGATAGGGGAATCCTCTACTATAACGCAACCTCGGGTGGATCGAAACAGTCGGAGGGCCGGTCCGACTTGATCTAAGTCAAGTGGTTAATCGCGCTCGCAATGGACGCGGCGCCGAAACCGTTGTCGATGTTGACGACCGACACGCCGCTCGCACAGCTATTCAACATGCCCAGTAACGCAGTCAAGCCCGAGAAGCTTGCGCCGTAGCCCACGCTGGTCGGCACGGCAATCACCGGCGACGCGACCAGGCCGCCGACGACGCTCGGTAGGGCGCCTTCCATGCCGGCGACAACGATCAGGACGCGCGCGCCTGTGAGGCGGTCGTGCGCCGCCAGCAACCGGTGAAGACCCGCAACGCCGACGTCGTACAACCGATCGACTGTGTTCCCCATTAGCTCCGCGCAGACAGCCGCTTCCTCGGCGACTGGCAAATCGGCGGTACCCGCCGCCATGACGAGGATCGTGCCCCGGCCAGGTGCAATCTCTCCGAGCGCGAGCGTAATGGTTCTTGCCACCTCGTGGAAATTTGCCTCAGGTACACGGGCGGCGACGGCGTCGTACGCGGCGCGATCCGTCCGGGTAACGAGAAGGCTGTGACCGGCTGCGACGATGC